>Ga0183011_10053_pt1 | contig 104789 bp, 87 predicted proteins | sample NAcewD2O_March_FD_122322 | JGI IMG/M metagenome (GOLD analysis project Ga0183011, IMG submission 122322) | Mouse cecal microbial communities from Vienna, Austria - N-Acetylneuraminic amended D2O_March | ecosystem: Host-associated > Mammals > Digestive system > Large intestine > Cecum | place... | reverse complement strand
TTCAGCTAAAAGAGCGGAAAAATCACGATAGAAACAGAAGATTGGAGGATAAAGTTATGGGTAGGAAGAAAGAAGATTTATCAATATTTGAACAAATGGGTGGCACTTACACAGAGAAAGACGGTATCTTATATCCCAATATCCGTATTGGCGAAGAAGAAACAGAAGCAATGCAGAATACCTTTTCAGGAAAATACGGAGATTTATGGAAAAAGTATCTGAAAGAAAACCAGCCGGAAAGATATTATCATTTGGTTCATTTAGGGCAGTTGAGACAAAAAGCGGCAGAAATCAATGAAGAAGCAAATGAATTGCTGGAAAGGATTATGCAACAGTATTTACAGAAGCATAAACCGGAGAATCCAGATTCTACAATGGAAATGTGGCAGCTTCGGGAACAAGCTAAGTCAATGGCAGAGGAAGTGGTTCTTCAAGATGTTGTCTACTGCTATCACTAAAACAAAACGAAAAGAGAGGGAAAAATTATGGCGAATATAAGAGAATATAACATGAATGGAACATTGATTTTAGGAATTGATCATGGATATGGGAATATCAAAACAGCACACAGGGTATTTCCAACAGCGCTGATCAAGAGTGAGAAAGCGCCAACTTTCAGTAAAGATTATTTGGAGTATGATGGATATTTCTATATTATCGGGGAAGGTCATAAGAGCTTTATCGCTGAAAAGCAGTCGGACGATGATAATTATATCTTGACGCTTGCGGCAATCGCAAAAGAACTGAACGCAAGGGAATTAACCTCTGCTAGAGTGCATCTTGCAGCAGGACTTCCGTTGAAGTGGGTGCAGGCGCAGAGAGAATCTTTCCGTCAATATCTGATGCAGAATAAGATTGTGCAATTTCGTTATAAAGGCAGACAGTACGAGGTTGAGATTGCCGGATGTACGGTCATGCCGCAATGCTATTCTGCGGTGGCGGAAAACTTGAAAGATTTTAAAGGGATGAATTTACTTGCCGACATTGGCAACGGAACAATGAACATCATGTATTTAAACAATGGAAGGGCGATGGAGAGTAAATCATGGACAGAGAAACTCGGTGTTTTCCAGTGCATGCAGCGTATCCGCAATAAGGTGTTGGACGAAACGGGAACAAACCTGATGAACGAGGTCATTGAAAATTATCTGAGGACAGGGGAAACGGATATTGCAGAGCCTTATGCCTCACTCATGAAAGAAGCAGCAGTTTCCTATGTACAGGAGATCTTTCAGAAGCTGAAGGATTATGAATATAATGAAAGCCTTATGCAGCTTCACTTTATGGGCGGCGGCGCAAGAATCGTGGAAGCTGTCGGGGAATATAACCGGGAGAGGACGCATTTTAATCACGATATCTGTGCGACTGCAAAGGGATATGAATATTACTGTTACATGATTTTGCGGCACAGTCAAATACCCAAAAGGCGGGGTATTTGACTCTCGCGGCATTCGCCAAATGCCCATGCAAGCATGGTCGGTTGGCTCATTGCTCGCGGAAATAAAAAGTGCAGCTAGAAAGAAGGTGCAGGAATGACAGGAAATATCCGTAACCGCAATGTGCGGTTTTATGAGGAAAAGGAAGCTGACAGACGGGCATGGGAAATACTTCACTCAGAAGCTGTCAGGGCATTTCCCTCGCAGAATGACTTTATCATTCAGGCAATCAATGATTTTTATGACAGGCATCTGGCAATATCGGATGATCCTTATCTGGAAACAAGGGAAAAAGAGGATGCCTTTGCAGATAGGATCGTGGAAAAGGTGGAACAGAAAGTGCTTGGCAACCTGTCACAGCTTATCGGCATTTACCTTTTGCAGCAGAATATCTTGGCAACAGGAAATGATGCACGAGCGGAAAATTATTTGAAAGAAAATGGGGAGATGCAGGTATTAAGTTCCAGCGGTGGTATTCTGCAAAATGGCGGGGAAGCTGAAACAGAGGAACCGGAGGAGAATGAGTTCCTTGATTTCAGTTTTGGAGGATAGCCGGAATGGGGGTTCTTAGGGGGCAAAGCCCCCTGAGCAGGTAGCATCGGTGGCGCAGACAGTGAGGAAGAAATAAAAATCGGAGTGTCCGGCAGGCACTCCGGTTTTTATTTTTGACGAGCTGGCAAGCCAACGGTACTACCTGCCTATATCATTCCCACCACATCGGCGGCAGGTGGAAAAGTGCCTGAATGGGAAAGCGATGTGGGAAAGCCGGACGGAGCGCAGAGCGAGGGGAGGCTTTTGTCTGGGAGCTGCGTTCTTTGCAGCGGACAGACTTATGGGAATGATGTGCCCTGCTCAATGAGCATGATTACGGAGCATTTCTACGACAAGGCTACAGAAAATGCAGTGAATGGTATCGAATGGACACAAAGGAAAGAGGGATTGCAGCCAATATTTGAATTGAAATCGTGATATTGAAGATGTAGCCACTACTGCAAATGTCAGTAGCCAATTGAATAAAGGTGGATACAGGAAGTGAGAATTTAGGAGCCATACACGTTGAGAAGAATGTGTCTGGTTCTTTTTTGATGCAAGGTTGTTTTTAGAAGATAGAGAGATCATTATCAGATTGGAGGAAATTTATGGGAAACAGGACAAGGGATAGAGTAATCTATATCCGAACCGATGAAAAGCTGCAGGCAGAGTTTGAAAAACAAAAAGAAGCCAGCGGATATGGCAGCAATGCAGATTTTATAGATTATCTATTGCGGGTAAGTGAAGGAAAACAGGCAGATGGCGTTACGCTGAAGGATGTGCGTAATTTATTGTCAGAGCTTTCGGTGGAACTAAAAAAACAAGGAGTCAATATCAACCAGATAGCAAAGATACTTAATACCTATGGCAGTATGGATATGAGGCAGCCGCTTGAATATACGGAATACAGATATAAACAAATTGAAAACAGCCTGCTTCGCATATGGGAGAAAATAGTCTGATCAGGAATAAAGAAATGAGAGGGAGGATATGGTCTATGGCAGAGGTTTATGGAAATGTCAATGTGAATTACAGTTACTGCAAATCTGTCGCACAGTTAAAAAGTGCGGCAGATTATATTCTTGGAACGAAAAAAGAACAGATAAAAGAAGGAATCCAAAAGACAAGAGCGGATCTGTACGGAGCGTTTGGATGTAACAGGGATAATTTTGCTAACAGTCTGTTGATAACATGGCATGAAAGGGCTATGCCACGAAAAATGCACGATAAAAAATATTCTCGTTACAAGCAGAAAGATATTCTGGCGCATAAGATGTCGATTTCTTTTCATCCGGATGATAACGATAAGCTGACCTATGAGGAAGCAGATAAGATAGCAAGGGAATTTGCTCATAAATTCTTTTGGAGCAAGAGATATGAAGCAATGTGGGCGGTGCATACGGACACGGAGCATATCCATGTTCATTTTATTGTGAGCAACTGTAATGTAAAGACTGGTAAATCTTTCCGCAGGGGGATGCCGGAATTGAAGGAGATGTCACAGTTTTTCGGGGAACAGTGCATGGAGCGGGGGCTGACACATTCGGTCAGGGATACATTCTATAATGAGGAACGGACGCAGGAACGGAAAAGTTTTGCGGAATGCCAGATGCAGAAGCATGATAAGCTGTCTTTTAAGGAAGAGATCAAGGCTTATGTACGCCTTGCAATGAACAGCACTGTAACAAGAACGCTTGAGGATGTGGTGGAGATGTTAAAGAAAATATATCTCATGGATATACGATTAAAAGGGAATACCATTAGTTATGCGCTTCCGTACCATGCGGGTGAAACAGGAAAAGCGCAGGCGGTCAGAGGAAGTAAACTTGGAAGCCGATTTACAGTGGCAGGGATCAGACAGTATATGCAGGAAAAAGAGCAGAAGCAGGTGGAATACAGGCGTACCATGAAGGATATTGAGGAAGCAAAGCAGTATATTGATGATTATGGGGACTGGCGGGAGGAGGCGAAAAAAGGTGGAGATTCATTTTACGAAGCATTTGACCACTTTCAGGCAGATCATGATGTATCTGAAAATGATGAAGAAATCTTTTACGGAAGTGTTTTTCAGGAGTTCAATGAACAATGGCAGGGGAAAAAATCAGAGGTAATCAGAGAGGAAAAAGTAGATTTTTCAAAGATTTCATTAGAAGAGCGTGCAAAGTTGCTTCCTCCGCCGACAGCCGACCAAATGGCGGAATTAAAAGAATATCAAAAACGAATGGGATATGACGAAAGTAAAATGAAAAGCATGAAATATAAGATGACAGTCTATGACGAATTTCTGAAAGAGTATGAGTATCGGAAGAAGCATTGTGTAGTGAAGGAAAATAGTCAGAAAAAGCAGAGAAATAGGGAACGATGATTTTTAACAAGATAATTAATGAAATTAGTAACATTGAATAGGTAATTGCTTTTGTTCCGATAATGGAATATAATGGGAAGTGGCAGGAGGTTTTGGATATGGAATACTTAACAACAGTAGAAATGTCTAAAAAGTGGAATATTTCTTCAAGGAGAATTATCACACTTTGTATAGATGGAAGGATAGATGGAGCGATTAAGAAAGGTAAAATGTGGCTGATTCCTGCTGATGCAAAGAAACCTGCTGATGCAAGGCGTAAAAAGGAGAAAACGGCTGAATGACAAATGTTATTAATTCAAATGAACAGATGATTGAGAAAATTAACGAAGTTCTTCAGAATAAGAAAAATGCGGTAGTTAATATCGTCAATGATAAGCTGACGATATCGGTGTTTTCTTTATTAGAAAAAAATTTGCATAACGTAAAAGAGATAAATTTTGTAATACGTGATGTAAAATTTTTGCCTCATCAGGCAGAGATTGCACATGAATTTGAAATCAACCCTACGGATATACTATTTAATTCATATGATATTACTGAGAAGAATAAACTACAGCATTTTTCAAAAGCTCGGAATATGCATGATTTTATACAGAAACATGTTAATATTCGTAAGGTAAACACAGGGATTCGTATTGGTGGGAATGTTCTGATTATTGATGAAGACTTCATGATCCAAGGCTCATCTTCATTGGAAGTATCTAAGAAAATGAGCAGAGAATCATTTAATAATATTAATTTTGACACTATTTTAAATGGTAGCGCTGACAGAGAGCAGATATTAGGCGCATTAGACATTTTTAAACAAATTTGGTTTAATGAGCACGTGTCTGTAGATTATAAAGAGGAATTGCTGGCTAGTTTGCGGTATGTATATAAAGAACATTCACCAGAATTTTTATATTATTTTACTCTGAATGAATTATTCGGAAATCAGTTGGACGTTGGTGTAGAACGATTTGAGAAGGACAGTACGAGATTTAAGAAAACTGAAATTTGGAATGCATTGTATGATTTCCAAAAAGATTGCGTTGTATCGGCAATCCGTAAGTTGAATACCTATGGTGGATGTATCATTGCGGACTCTGTTGGTCTTGGCAAGACGTTTGAAGCTCTTGCCATTATTAAATATTTTGAGATTGGGATGAACAGGGTATTAGTTCTTACACCAGCAAAATTGTACGATAATTGGAACTCATTTCGAGGAGATTATAAAGATTCATTCTTACACGAAACTTTTAATTACAGAATTATGTTCCATACTGATTTGTCCAGATATAGTGGGATGTCACGTTCAGGACAGGATTTAAAAAAGTTTGACTGGGGATTGTATGATCTTGTTGTGATTGATGAATCTCATAATTTTAGAAATCGTAACGACAGATATGATGAGAATGATCAACTTATTATGACACGTTATGCAAGACTGATGCAAGATGTTATTAAACATGGTAATAATAATACAAAGGTGCTTATGTTATCAGCAACACCCGTTAATAATAGTTTGGTTGATTTGAAGAATCAGATAAGTATTATTACAGGAGATAAGGACTATGCCTTCGCAGAAGAAGGCATTTCCAGTATAGATAATCTCTTAAGAAAAACATCTGCCTGTATCAATGCATGGGAAAAACAGCCTGCACATAAGAAAGAAGAACTGTTAGATAGCCTGCCATCGGATTTTTATAAATTGCTGGAACTTATGACAATTTCCAGAAGTCGAAAGCACATTACAAATTACTATGGCAATAATGGTGTAGGACAGTTCCCCAATAAGAATGAACCAAAAACGTTAAATAGTGATATTGACACCAAGGGGGAATTGCTTAATTTTAAGGCAACGAATGAACTGTTGGAGGCTCTTATTTTAAGTGTGTATACGCCTACAAGATATATCAGGGAAGATTGTAAAAAGATATATCTTCAGAAATATTCATTAATCGGAAAACATGGCGGGCGAATGGAGTTTGATACACAATCCAGAGGCATGATTATTTTACATAGATTTAATCTCTTTAAGCGGCTGGAAAGTTCTGTGTATTCGTTTGAGGAAACATTGCGCAGGCTTTTGGAACGTATTGAACGAACAGAGCAATTATTATTAAGAGGAAGCGGACAGCTTGACGAGGAGAATGGAGAAATGGAAGATGAAGAATTATACTTGGAAGGAAAGTATGAGATAGATGTAAAGCATCTTCGTGTGGATGATTATCTGGATGACTTGGCAAGCGATAAATATATTATTCAACAAATCCATAAGAATGCGAAACGGATTTTGGATGAGAGGCGAGATCAGAAATTACAAGATCTTCGAGAGATTCTTATCAATAAAGTAACAGAAACTCCTTATAATACAGATAACCGTAAGATATTGATTTTTACGGCATTTGCTGACACGGCAGATTATTTGTATCGTGAACTTGCAGACTTTATAAAAGAGTATGGCATATATACTGCCTGTATTACGGGAAAAGATATCCGATGTAATAATCGTAATGTGGATACAGATTTTAATTCTGTATTATGTGCATTCTCTCCGATGTCAAAAATGAAAAAGGAGATTCCGGTAGAGGAACGGATTGACCTGCTAATTGGCACAGACTGTATATCGGAAGGGCAGAATTTGCAAGATTGTGACACGGTGATTAATTATGATATTCAGTGGAATCCGGTGTCGTTGATTCAGAGATTTGGTCGTATTGACAGAATTGGGAGTAAAAACACGAATATTCAGATGATAAATTTCTTTCCGGCTATGGAACTGAACGAATACTTAGGCTTAGAGCAACGGGTGAAAGGGAAGATGACAACTATGAATCTGGTTTCGACGGGTGATGAAGATATCCTGACTCCTGAAATGAATGATTTTAATTTTAGAAAGCGACAGTTGGAAAGATTACAGCAAGAAGTTATTGATATTGAAGATGCTAGTGAAAATCTTTCGCTTACGGACCTTAATATGAATGAGTACCTAAATGAATTATCAGAATACATACATTCAGTGCCGGAGATTAAGAAGATTCCAAAAGGTATTTATTCTGTTACAGACAGTGAGCATAAGGGAGTGCTGTTTTGCTTTAGGCATCGTAATGATATAGAAAAGCCGAAGTCAGACAGTTTCCTGTATCCATACTATCTGATTTATATATTAAATGATGGTACAGTATTATATGGTAATGGGCAAGCTAGAGAGGTGGTAAAGCAGTTTAGAAAATTATGCTATGGTAAAAGGGTGCCTGTTATGAAATTGTTTGGAAAATTCTTTGCGCGAACAAAGAATGCTACAAAGATGGAGTTCTACTCGGAGTTGCTAAATAAAGCGATTCGATCTATTAAGGGAGAGGAAGAATCCAAGGCTGTTCAGATGATGTTTGATTTTGGCGGATTTAACAATGCATTTGCAGAAGAGACTGCTGATGATTTTGAGCTGGTTTCATTTTTGGTTGTGGAAGATTTCTCTTAATATGTTGCAGATTATTTTTATGGGGTAGGAATGTCATGTTTAATATACCAGAACATTATAAGATTGATGTCAAACTGGCTTTGAAAGACTTTATACCGAAAGATTTAAAGCCAGAGGATAAAAAGCGTATTAAAGATGCGGTCAAAGAAGTAAGACTTATGTATCAGATTGCAGGGGAAGAGATTCCATCTGTAATTAATGATGAATACAGATGTGAGGTGATTCAATTTTATGAAATGGAACTACAAAGTATCAAAGTAGCACCATATTTGGCATCTGTTTATCAGAATCTGATTAAGCCGTTATGTATCTTTCATATGCATGATTCACAGCATGAATTGTATTCATTCGCAATGAAGCGATTGAATCAGACTGACGAGAACCAAATAGTGGTTGAGCATAGCCTTCTAACAGAGAGTTATCCAGTGGGATTGCCGGATGATGGAAGAAACAGGCTACTGAAATATTTGGATTATGTGCAGATAAAAAATAAGACAAACAAGATAAATTTATATAAGGAATGGTATTATAGAACTTATATGATAATGAATGAGAGCGCATATTCCGGTACGGAGCTTATTTTAGATGGAAATGGGTGGTACGATAATAAACATATGGAATTGTTGTATACATATTATAAGAAACTGGTTGATGCAAGGGGTATGTTGAAAAAGGCAGTAACTGGTGCTGAAAAGATGAATCTGAATAAGGAAATAAAAGAGGTTATACGGAGCATGGATGATATTAATACGATATAGGAATGTTTTAGGGGAATTTTATGCATGAGGAGAACAATTTTATGGATGATAATGATAGAAAGATATTTTGGGAAACACTTTGCTCTTTAGAGGGAAAAGATATTTTAAAAGATAGCAAAATTTTAGAAAAGGCAATTAAAAGACCTAAATATTTGTATCGGTATAGACCAGTGAACTTAAAATCAATAGAAGCGTTAAGATACAATAAAATGTATTTTTCTACATCTAATTATTATGACGATCCTTTTGATACATTTATTCATGTGGATTTAAGAGGAATGCAAAATTTTTTTGAAGGGATAAAAAATGATAAAGATGCAGCTAAAAAAGCAGAGCCTTTGATAAAAGCTTTTTTGGGAATGATGAAGATTTCGCTTACTGATGCTGAGATGTCTGGTTTGCTTTCTGCCTTAGAAGATATAATGACAAATGATTCTTTTGTGGCTTTTTGTATAGATTATTTTAGAAATATTAGAAATGAAATTAAAAAGGATACTTGGTCAGTATGTTTTTCTGAAAATGGATTTAATGAAACTTTATGGCTCAAATATGCAGAACAGCATAAAGGATTTGCGCTAAGGTATGATATGGAAAATGTGGACAACCTTTTATGTGGCAAGCAAGAAAAATGTTCACAATGTGGGATTGCACAGTATGGAACTCCATTATACCCTATGTTTTATTCGGATGAAAAATATAATGCTACAAGATTTGCGCAATATATGGCGATATGTACGATGCTGCAAAAAGCAGGAAATATTACTTGTTTGCAGCAAGTTAACTCTCTGTTTGGCAGTTTGGCATGGGAGCGTGAACGAATTACGTTAATAAAGAAAGAGTGTCATAAATATGATGAGGAATGGAGAATGATAGTTCCATACTATATGACAGGTAAAGTAATGCGAGAATGGATACCAGATGCGGTGATTTTGGGATTACGAATGGAAAATGATGATAGAGATTTGATTACAGATATTGCAAAACAAGCTGGAATTAGGAATATATGTCAAAGCTTTATAAATGACGATGGTGAATTGGATGCATATTTATTGAAATGACGGAGGTATTGCATATGGAATACGAAAAAGTACAGCAGAGAATTAATGATGTGGTGGGGGATAATGTAAAGAAGTTGGCACAGTTATTTCCAGCGGCAGTTAAGGATGGAGAGGTTGATTTTGAGGCATTAAAAGAAGAATTAGGACAGTTTGTAGAGGTGCATAGTGAGAAATATGAGCTGACGTGGGCTGGCAAAAAGAATGCGAAGAAGATTGCACAGGAAGAGATTGTAGGAAAGACACTGAAATTTATTCCAGAGGACAGCAAGAATGCGGATACTACAGAAAATCTTTATATTGAAGGGGATAATCTGGAAGTGTTGAAATTGATTCGCCAGAATTATTATGGTTCGATTAAGATGATTTATATTGATCCACCATATAATACGGGAAATGATTTTGTATATAATGATACATATGAAATGAGTAAAGAAGATTCAGATAGAGCGGAGGGGAATGCAGATCAAAGTGAGAAGTATGTAGTTAATAGTAAATCTTACAATAGGTACCATGCAAATTGGTTAAATATGATATATCCCCGTTTGAAGCTGGCAAAAGATTTGCTATGTGATGAGGGTGTAATATGTATTAGTATAGATGAGAATGAAGTGGAAAATTTAAAGAAAATAAGCGATGAAATATTCGGAGAAATAAATAGATTGGGAGTTATTGCAAATGTAAACAATCCGAAGGGACGTTCTGATGACAAATATGTAGCAACAGCACACGAATATATTTTGATATACGCGAAAAATGAATCGTTAGTAAGTTGGTATGGTTTTGAGCCAACGGATGAGAGAATTGTTAAAAGATATAACAAATTAGATTCGGCAGGAAAAAAATATAGAGAAATAGATTTGAGAAAAACTGGTGAAAATGATTTGAGAGAGGACAGACCTAATCTCTTTTATTTCTTTTATTATAATGAAACAACAGGAGATTTTTATCCTTCAAAAGATGAAAAAGTGCCATTGGGATATATGCAAATAAAACCTCAGCGTGAAGATGGAAGAGAAGGAAATTGGAGATGGGGATTAGATACGGCTATATTAAATATCGACAGTTTAATTCCTAAATTTATGCCATCAAGAAAAGTATGGGGAGTAATGGAGAAGGATTACCTTGAAGGACGTGCTTTACTAAAGCCAACAAGTGCTTGGACTTTTAAAGATGTAAACTCAGAGAGGGGCAGTGAAGAATTCATTCATTTAGGTTTTGATAAACGGGTATTTCAAAAGCCTAAACCAATAGGAACGTTATGCCATTTGTTTGATTTGAGTCTGGGTAAAGGCAGCCGTGAAACTGTTTTGGATTTTTTTAGTGGATCGGCGACTATCGCACATGCACTTTTTAAATACAATTCGGAAAAGAATGCTCAAAACCGTGTTATTATGGTTCAATTGCCGGAAAAATGCGATGAAAAATCGGAAGCATATAAAAGCGGATATAGAACAATTTGTGACTTGGGAAAAGAGCGCATTCATCGGGCAGGTGAGAATATTAAGCAGGAAACTTCAGACACCAATATAGACATTGGCTTTAAAGTGTTTCGTGTTGCAGATACTAACATTAAGTGGAATTCACTTATGGATGCAGGACAACTTGATTTGACTCAGGTTGAAAGTACACCTGACCTTGTAGATTTCATGCCTAATTCTAATGATATAGATATTGTATACGAATTAATGCTTAGACAACGCGATGTGCCATTATCGGAAACATTAGAACAGTTATCTGATATTGGAAATCGTACCTATCTTTATGCAAGCAGCTATTTAGTATGTCTTGAAAGCGAGATTACAGTAGGACTTATAAACAAATTGGCAGAGCTTGATCCGTTACCGATTAAGTTTATTTTTAGAGATTCAGCATTTAAGGATGATATTGCATTGAAAGACGAAACATTTAGAAGATTAAAGGCTCTTATAGAAAAGAATGCAGGAAACAGTAAAGTCACATATACGGTAGAGTTTATTTAAGGGAGACAGAAGAATATGTCAAAACGCATTACATTCCAATTTGATGATGATCTTGATTACCAGTTGCAAGCAGTCAAGTCTACAGTCGAATTGTTTAAAGGATTATCCAGACAAGTGGATGGTATCTATCGTCCTAATCGTACTCGTAAAATTGGTGAAGGTGATCCGGTAAGAAACAATGATATTGTAGTAGGCTCCAGATTATTGGAGAACTTAAGGCGTGTACAATTACAGAATGATTTGTTTGCGGATTCTGCATTAGCAGAGGGCAATAATTTTACGATAGAAATGGAGACAGGTACAGGGAAAACTTATGTATATCTTCGAACTATACTGGAATTGTATAAAGAGTATGGATTTAAGAAATTTATGATAGTAGTTCCGTCTATTGCCATTCGTAAGGGTGTTGAAAAGTCAATGGAGCAACTGCTAGACCATTTTAAAAGGTTGTATGATGTAGACTTATCTAAACACAGCTTTATTTATGACAGTAACAATCCCAAGCAGGTCAGCTCGAAACTGGTAGAGAGCAATGATTTAAGCATCTGTGTAATGAATATTCAGGCATTCAATAAAGATACGAATAAAATAAGAACAGAAGATGAGTATGGACAGATTCTTTGGGAAGATATTAAGTATATAAAACCGATTATCATTATTGATGAGCCACAGAAAATTGAAGGTACAAAGAGAAACAAATCCAAGTCCTTAAAGGCAATAGAGGAATTGCAGCCATTATTTACTTTGAGATATTCAGCTACCCATAAACAGTTGTATAACCAGATTTACAAGCTGGATTCTTATGGTGCATATCAGAAAGATTTAGTAAAGAGAATTGAAGTAAAAACAGTACATGGAGTGATTCCGAAGGATTATCCATATATCCGTTATTTATCGTTTACTTCTGATTTGAGGGCAAAAATTGAGATATTTTCACAGGAACAGGGCGGTATAATTCGTTTTAAAACGTTTCAGGTTGGTGGTGGAGTATCTATTGAAGAACTGTCCGGGAACCTTCCTCAGTACAAAGATATGCGCATTGCAGAAGAGCCTCACAAGTTAAAACCATTGCAGGTTGCAACAAAAGAGAAAATAATAGAGTTGGAACAAGGACATAGTACATATGAGATTGAAAAAAATGAAGCGGTGCGCATTCAAATAAGACTTGCGATTCAGAATCATTTTGTAAAACAGATGAATATTTTAAGGACTGGCAGGAAAATCAAGACGCTTACATTATTTTTCATTGATTCTGTAGATAAAGTTAGAGATACTACAGCTCCCGACGGCAGAGGGGAGTATTTAAGGATTTTTGACGAAGAATATAAGAAATATGTATCACAAAATGCGGTTACGATTGAGAAGTTTAAGGAATACTTTCCTGATTATAGGAATGTGCACTCGGTGAGAGAAGGTTATTTTGCCTTGGATGCCAAGAAAAATGTGGTAGAAATTGATGGATGGGATTCATCAGTTGATGAAAACAATTTGAAAATTAAAGCAAAGTCTCAGGAAGATATTGATCGTGGTATTAGTCTGATTTTGGAAAAGAAGGACGAGTTAATATCTTTTGAAGAACCGCTTGCATTTATTTTTTCCCATTCAGCGCTTCGGGAAGGTTGGGATAATCCGAATGTATTCACATTGTGTACATTAAAGTCAGGCGGCTCTGAAATAGCGAAAAAGCAGGAAATTGGAAGAGGATTAAGGCTGCCGGTAGATATTGCAGGCAATCGCTGTTTAGACCGTAGAATCAACGAGCTTACTGTTATTGCCAATGATTATTACGATCACTTTGCGGCAGCATTACAAAAAGATTTTAATGATAATATGAATTTTGATAAGAACGAAGTAACTGCTGAGATTCTTATTTCAACATTGAAGACTGCCGGAGTTCCGCAGGGAAAAATCACACCGGAATTAGTAGATATATTGAAACAGGAGCTAATTTCCGCTGGTGTTATGAATGGAGAAAATATTTTAAAAGGTGCTCCATCTCAGATTACAAAACTATTTGATAATATGATTTTTGTTGATGATACACTCTATGAACACATGGAGAAAATTAAGCAGCAGTTTAAAGAACTGATGATACAAAAAGGCACCAAGAAGATTGAGATTCGTAATGGTGATAATGAACCGCCGAAAAATAGAGTAAGGGCTTTTGTTTCAGAAAGTGAATTTCAACAGATTTATTATGCACTAAGAGAAAATCTTACGAAGCGTACCATGTACAGATTCAAAATAGATAAAGATAAATTTATTGAAGACTGTGCTTTAGAAATCAATAATTATCTTATGTTTATGAAGTCAAAAAATGAATATAAAGTGGAAGTTGGTAAGGCGAAATTTAATGAATCTGCAATGTTCGTAATGGAAGATGTATCCTATGGAACTAAGGAGCTGGAAGTAGAGATTGATTCCGTGCCAAAGAGTGATTTCGAGATTGCAAATTATATCATGTACCACACGATGCTGCCGAGGCTTGCCATATTTAAAATTATTAATGCTGTTAAGAAGAGGGAACTGTTGAATAATCAGGATATTTTAGATACAGTTACACAAAAAATCTTAAAGATGTTGAGTGATATAAAAGCAGCAAATATTACGTCCTATGAAGTGATAAACGGATATGAGCTAGACAGTAGAAATATCTTTGAACTTGATACAATCAGCGAGGAAGATTTTAATGAAGAATGGCGGGTATTTCAAGCAAACACAAATCGCAGTTCTGCAATGAATGAGTATTACAAGATGGATAGTAAAGGTGAGAAAGAGTTTGCTCAGAAGCTCGAGAATAACCAGAATGTATTGTTGTTTACAAAGTTGAAAAAGGGTGGCTTTATTATTGATACTCCTTATGGAAATTATTCTCCTGACTGGGCAATTGTGTGCAGGAAGGACAGTTTAAACAGTCCGGAATTGGGTATTTACTTTATTGTTGAAACGAAAGCAGACAAGCAGGATGTCAACCTACAGGAAGTAGAACGAAATAAGATTCGGTGTGGCAAGCTGCATTTTCAGGCAGTATCTGAACAGATAAGATTTGACTGGGTAAATAGCTATGAGGATTTCAGACAGAAATTCGGAGTTGCGGAAAGTGAGTAGGAGAATGAGGAAGATATATGTTTTCACCAATCAATCAATTTGAAATTAATAGAAATGGTGTGAGTACAAATCAGGATTTTATATCTTTGATAGAATTGCTTACACAAATTAGAGATTTTCTCAATGAATTAGGATATTTAGCTTTTGGCAGAGATATGTCTGTTTTTAGACAGACAGGAGTAGTAAACGGCAATCTTATTCTTGATTCTGCAACAAGGACTATGGAGAGTATTCGTTTTTGCTGTATGAATGCTAATTTGGCAGATGCATATTCTTTGTTGCGTAAATATCGAGATGACTTGTTTTATTATGTGTATCTTTTTACAGTATCGAATAATAGTGATTTTACTCAGTACGTTGATGTACAGAAATTAAATGAAGATGAGAAGAATATTTGGGATTGGGTACATAATCAGCAAAAGGATTTGCATATAGGCGCTGTTTTAAAGTGTATTGCGTCATATCCAGCCGCAAGAAAGGCAGTAAAGGAATTTCAATTAAAGGATTCATTTGATAAGCTTGCAGATAAACTAAATAATTATGTACATTCCAATGGGTATCGGTTTTATAATGAATCATACAACCGATTGGATGTAAAAAACAAAATAAAAGAGGAGTGCAAGGAGTTTGGTGAAGCAGCGATTTTTATTACAATTTCATTTTTGTTCTTGGTAGTGTTAATAAAACCATTGCTTATAATGTCATCTGACTATACAGATTATCTGGATGTCGGAGATACGCCGCCAGACGGTTCACAGTATTGGGTTGCACCGTTTGTATCAGACTTTTTGATTAATCATAAGAATGTATTAGATGATAAGTGTGATAGTTACCTAAGAGAAAAAACAGGAATGCAGATTTAGTGGAGGTATATTATGGCAGATATTAAATATGATATCTTGGAAGAATTGGGAGTGCTTTCTGAGAGTGCTAAGGGATGGAAAAAAGCATTGAATCTTATTTCGTGGAATGGAGGAGCTTCCAAATACGATATTAGAGATTGGGCACCTCAACATGAAAAGATGGGAAAAGGAATTACTTTGAGTAAGGATGAAATAAAGGAACTATATAAAATTCTAGGTAAGATTTTAGAAGAATAGAATTGGATGGTGATTTTATTGAGAAGGGCAGAAGGCAGGGAAACATTTTATAGACTATTAGAATGGGATAAAGGACAAGCGGCATCGGAAAGGCTGGCAGCATTGATTTTAGAGCAGGAGGGGTTTCGTGATATTGATCCTTCACATCCATTAGGGGGAAAAGATGGTGGAAAGGATATGCTGTGCGAATTTAATAACTTTAAATGGATTGGAGCAGCATATTTTCCAAGGGGTCAACAAAGTTTTAATGAAATAAAGAAGAAATACAGACATGATTTAGAGGGAGTTTATAGAAATGAAGCAAAAGGAATTGCTTTTATAACAAACCAAGAATTGTCTTTAATGGAAAGAAAAATATTAGAAGAAATGGATAAAACAGTAGATGTTCGTATATATCATTTAGAGCGAATTGCTAATATTTTGAATACGCCTAAGATGTATGGAATTCGTTTAGAATATTTGGAAATAGAAATGACGAAAGAAGAGCAGTTGTCATACTTTTCATATGTAAATGAACAAGGAATAACGAGAATTGAGCAAAAATTGGATGATTTGTGCGCAAATATAAGGAACCAAACAGAAAAGATATCTGTATTTGATGATACTGAAGAAGAAGTACGCACGTTGAAAGAAGTTTTAGAAGCAGAGAATATGTTTTTTGATAAGATATGGTTTGATAGGCATTTGAGCTTGGAATATCGTATTGAACAAGGAATAGAAGATGTAAATCCAGAGATCTGGAAAGGTGCTATGGAAGGGGCAAAAAAGGTCATAGAAAAATATGGAGAAGAAAACTTGGGACCTTATAGTGATTTTGAATGGGGAATGCTTAATGGGAAATTATCTGCACTCAGGTGGGTATTAGGTTGTGAATGGGATATGCTGGATACATAGAAACAAAAAGAGGTGATTTTATGTCAATTACATCCATAGAATATTTACAAAGCCTTGTACGGGAACTTGTAAAACTACCGACCGAAACGGAATGGGTGGAGTTTAAATGTAATAATAAGGAGCCGCAGTTGATAGGAGAATATATCTCAGCATTGAGCAATTCAGCCACATTGTGCGGTAGGACAAAGGGATATCTTGTTTGGGGAATTTATGATGATACACACGAAATAATTGGTACAGAATTTCAATATCGGAAAATGAAAAAAGGAAATGAAGAGCTGGAAGCATGGCTTTCACGTATGGTTTCACCACGAATCAATTTTAAATTTTATGAAATTCCTATGGATGGGAAAAATGTTGTAATGATTGAAATTCCTTGTGCTGAGAAACAGCCAGTTCAGTTTGCAGGAGTGGAATATATTCGGGTTGGTACAAATAAGAAAAATTTAAAGGAATATCCAGATAAAGAAAGGGAATTATGGCAGGCGTTTGATACAACACCATATGAGCTTCGCTTGGCAAAAAGTAATGTTGAGGAAGATGAATTGGTTGTTTTATTGGATTATCCCAAGTACTACGATAAGATGGAAATGCCGATTCCGCGTAATAGGGATAAAGTTTTGGATGATTTACAGAATGAAAAGTTTATTATTAAAAATGATGCTGGAAATTGGAACATTACCAATATGGGAGCATTGATGATTGCGAAAGATTTGAAAAAGTTTGATAATCTTCATCGTCGATCTGTGCGTGTTATTTGGTATAAAGAAAATTCCCGATTGGATGCAATTAGGGAAAAAGAATTTTCGGGCGGTTATGCTTTTGCGCATGAGGATATTGTTCAATATATTATGACAATTATTCCGCAGGAAGAAGTGATAGTGGAAGCAACAAGGAAGTCCGTTATTAGTTTTCCAGAAATAGCAATTCGTGAATTATTGGCGAATGTTATGATTCATCAGGATCTGCAACAGCGTGGTACGAATCCTATGGTGGAAGTGTTCAAAAATCGAATAGAGTTTTCTAATGCAGGTGCTCCGCTGGTAGCAATAGATCGTATTGTAGATACGGTTCCAGTATCACGAAATGAAAATATTGCCGGATTTATGCATAAATGTGGTATCTGTGAGGAACGAGGCAGCGGATATGACAAGATTATAGAGGCTACCGCAAAAAATGAATTGCTTGCGCCAAGAATTGAGAATCAGAATAATCAATTTACAAAAGCGGTATTGTTTGCAAAGGTTCCATTTGAAATGACAACAAAGGAAGATAGAATTCGTACTTGTTATATGCAGGCTTGTTTGGCTTATGTCAATTACGAGGCTGTCTCTAATGGAGATATCAGGAAATTGTTCGGATTATCGGATCAAGAAATGACAAAAGCATCACGTTTAATTCAAAATACAATAGATGCAGGGCTGATTAAGGCAGTTGATCCGGAAACAGCACCGAGATATAAAAAATATATACCATATTGGGCATAATTTAACTTTCGCTAACTTTCACTAATTAGAAAATAATATTTCATAACAGTATATACAATGTCAAAAACCTTTATTTTATGCGGTTTTTGACATTGTTTTTTATAATTTGGATAAATTTTTAACTTTCGCTAACTTTCATGGTGTCCCAAATTGTTATTGGCGTTGATGGGAACATTCGAGATATTTATTTTTATACGCTAAAGCCTGTTCCGGTTTCTGCCATCGGGAATACAGGTTGTTCAGGTACAAATAAACAGTTTTAGCATAATCGTTATCGGTTCCCATGACTTCCGAAATAATATTTTCCGCAGATAAAAGATGAAGTTCGGCTTCTTTAGCATTGCCCTCGGAAAGCGCAATCGCACCATACATCATCTGGCAGACTCCATTATCTAAAGTTTGTGTTCCCTCATGTTCCAAAACAAGATTCTCATAGGAGGCAAGAACCTGTTTTGCAATATCTGTATTTTTGGAGAGGATCAACATATTGGTAAGGTTCAACAACTGTTGTAGCATATCATGTGATTCTGCCAGTCCAAGATGTACATATTCCTGACGGATGGTTAAAGCAGTATGGAGCATTTCAGCAGCCTCTTTTGTCTTTTTCATCAGCAGGTATGTATTGGAAAGATTGTTGTACAGGTTTGAAAGCAGATTTGCTGTCCGCTGGTCAGCATCTTCTGTATGGTACGGTTCTAAGATACTGACAGCTTTTAACCGTTTCTTCAAGGCATTTTTATAATCATTTTTGATAAGAAACAGTTCTGCCTTATAGTCAAGAAGCAACGCCCTGTCGCAGTAGGAATGCGTATCCTGTTTCATTACATACTCTATCCGTTCTACAAGTTTTGGCAGATAGTTCGTCACAAGATATTTTTCAAGATATGGGAACATATCCTGAAGGAACAGCAGATAATCCTCTGGTATGTCTGCTAAAATATTTTCTGTAATGCTGATAAGCGAATCAATCACATTCTGTGGTCTTTTAACTTCCAGTCCATGCACAAGGCAGATGCAATGCAGACTGTCAAGCAGTGTATGGCAGTTTGATACGGACGGTAAAGTTTCCAGTGCAACAATCTCTCTTATCAGTGGGTGCAGATTGATTTTCCGGTTTTCTTTGTCATCATGAATAAAACCGTATTTGGCAAGATAATTCACATCATTTAATGAGGGCAGTTTCAGCCAGTTCTTAAAAGCATTTTTTAATACGCCGGAGGCAGAAAGCAGGGAAAGGTTACGCAGGACATCAAGACAGGGATCAGACAGTTTCCCAAGCTGTAACAGTTTCTTTAAATGCTCTGCCATCAGTCCGTCAGTGTAATCTCCATCCTTATATAATTCAACAGCTTCACCGGAAGCAATACTCAGTCCGCAGGTCTGTAATTCATATAGCAGTTCTTCTGCTTCCATACCGCTTGCGGATAAGGATAACGCAGACAACACAACAGTCAGCGTATGGCTGTGTACGGTTTGTATGATCTGCTTTGTTGCCAGTGTATTTTCTGTTGCGGAAGGGCACAGACGGTAAAACAGTTCCGGCAGTTCGGTATCTGCATCCAGATCTTTTAATTCCATAATGGGGTACTGCGTAGGACGGCATCTGGTGGTTATCAATAGCTGAAAATCATTCTGTGCAAATTCCCTGAAAAAGCTGTCATCCTTTGGGAGTACATTAAAATTATCAAGAATAATAAGGCTGTCATGGTGCAGCTTTTTCAATGTCTTATAGTGTCTGTCAAAAAGCGTCTCTTCAGTCATTTCACTGGTATCATCGTCAAATTCCATGCCTGCAATGCTTTTCTTTAAATCTCCTGCATAATAGAGGTAAATGATATTTGTATATTTCTTACGGGTTTTGTCAGCATAATATTTCGCAAATTCACTTTTCCCGATCCCTGCCACACCGCTGATAAAAAGTGTGGTGCGTTCCTGCAACAGTTTCCCGCATTCTTTCAGTTCGTTTTTTCGCCCTATAAATTCTTCCGTAATGGAGGGCAGGCGGCTGTTTTGTATGGTATCAGATAAGTCCGGGGAAAATAAGCCGCTGTGTTCGTGGTCTGACAGAATAGCATAGCGGATCGTGGCAGTAAAAAATGCTGTATTATCGGTAAGTGCAAGCATTTCATTTGCGGTTTTGTTACCGATGATATTGCGGCTGTCATTGATCAGCTCTTCTATTTGGGAACGTGCCTGTGATTCATTTATCAGGTTCGGAATGATTTTGCACCGGAAATCTTCTTCCATGATCTCAAAATTATTTTCCTCATAAATGTGCAGGATTTCCATAGGTATCGGTCTTGCTCCGGTACACCAGCGGCTGTACATGGTGTTGTCTTCTGCATATATTTCACCGCTTGGAAGTTCATCGTTCAAGTATGCGGAAAATAAGCTGCGGACAAGCTGGTGCTGCTGATAGGTTTTCTTTTTATTCTCGAGCAGTATGCTTATTATATTTGCAAAGGTAAGTCGGTTTCTCAAATGATTTTCTCCTTTAAAAATTTCTATGTCAATGTATGGTCAAGTCTCTGTCAATGTTTTTCCACTCTTTGTATTGGTATCATCAATTCATAAAAACGTAGCCGCTTAAAGCTATCAGGCAGACAAGCCGGTTACAAAAGAATTATATCATGCCGCGGATAAATCTTGTGTCGAATTTTGAAAAAATTGGAAGAAGGTTTTGGAAGCAGCAAAAGAACATTGATAAACAATCCGCCAAAACGGATTCATGAGCTGTATTTCATGCCAACAGACCTGCAAAGACACTTTTACAGGAAAAGAGGAGCAGGCAGACACTTCCGAAAGGGTGGGAATATTCCGAGCAGGGGAAGCCCACAGGCAGATTTTGAAACAGAGATCGTTGCTAAAGGTCAGCAATGACAGCATGGGATGCGAATGGAAGCCGAAAGGGTCAACGCTTTTGCCAGAGATGTTCATTTTGTTAAATTCAATGTATCAATAAAGAAGCCGATAGTGAAAATATTAGAATGAGGAGGAGTCAGATGACAAGAGAAATGGAGTATGCAAAGTGTATGGCAGTCCTTCGCAGGATTTACCGTAAAGGGAGTATTACAGAATCAGAGTATCGATATACAAAGGGGAAACTGAAAGACAGATTTATGATTGTGGAAAATACCGATGAAGCAGCATAAAATTTTTCGGTACATTTGTTAATATTTAAGTTTGAGTATATGATGGCAGCATACAGAGGATGTTTCAAAAAGAAAAATCCTTTGCAACTGTCATTTTCCATATAGGACTGACAGAAATTACTATGCAGATTATTTTAAAGATTGGAGGAATTGTATGAGCGAAGTGCAGGTATTGCAAAAGACAAAAATTGTTCCGAATGGCAGGAACAGGGGCAGTACGGGAGCTTTGAGGGTTGACCGTATCAGGGTGGCGGCATATTGCCGTGTATCTACCGATGATGATGAGCAGTTAGGGAGCTTTGAATCACAGAAACTGTATTATGAACAAAAGATAGCATCGAATAAAGATTGGGTAAATGCAGGAATATTTGCGGATGAAGCGGTCACAGGAACAAAGACGGATAAACGGAGTGGCTTTCAGGATATGATTGCCCATTGCAACAATGGCGAAATAGATATGATACTTACAAAGTCTATTTCAAGGTTTGCCCGCAACACGGTCGATACGCTGAATTATGTGAGAATGTTACGCGACCGGAATATTGCCATATTTTTCGAGAAGGAAAATATCAATACACTTGATATGAACGGCGAGCTATTATTGACTATTATGAGTTCTCTGGCACAGCAGGAGGTGGAGTCGCTTTCACAGAATGTCAAGATGGGATTGCAGATGAAAATGAAGCGCGGCGAATTGATCGGTTTCAATGGCTGTTATGGATATGATTATCATACCGAGGACAAGAGCATAACTGTCAATGAGGAAGAAGCGGAGATTGTCCGTATGATTTATGATATGTATCTGGAGGGTTATGGAACGACTACGATTGCAAAACGGCTGATGGAACTTGGAATTAAGAATAAAAAAGGAGAAGTAAGCTGGCATACGCATGGTGTTATGGGGATGATTAAGAATGAAAAGTACAAAGGGGATATTCTTCTGGGAAAGACATTTACTACCGATCCAATTTCCAAACGCAGGCTTGCAAATATGGGAGAAGAAAACCAGTATTATCTCAGAGATCATCATGAGCCGATTGTCTCAAGAGAAATATGGGATAAAGCAGAGGAAATACGCATGAAACGTTCCCGAAATAAAGTAGTTGAAACAACCGGGCACAGGGAACGATATACGCGGCAGTATTCATTCAGCAGTATGTGCGAATGTGCTTATTGTGGACATAAACTCACACGCAGGACAAGACACAGCAGGTCTGATTATGAAAAACCGGTGTGGCAGTGTATGAATGCCACTAAGAATGGAATTACCAACTGCCCGAACTGTAAGGCAGTTGATGAAGCAATTTTGGAGGGAGCTTTTCTGGATGCCTTTGGACTGCTGGCAGGCAATTTTGATGATGTGCTTGATGTGGTATTGTCATATGTGGTGGAATCAGCTGACAGTGATGAGAATATGCGGAAGAAACAGCAGATTGATAAGGATATTTCTTCACTGGAATCAAAAAAATCGCGAATGACAGACATGCTGATCGATGGTACAATATCCAAAGAGGTGTATGAGGAAAAAATGGTGGATTTCACCAGAAAGCTTCATAAACTGTCCGAGAGGAAAGCACTTCTTGAGGACAGTATCTGCACACAGAAAGATATAAACAGGCGGATGTCAGAACTCCGTGACACACTTGAAAAAGAACAAGTTCTTGATGAATTTGACAGGGTGGTTTTTGAGAGTATCATTGACAGGGTAATTGTCGGAGGATATGAGGAAGACGGGACACCCGATCCTTACAAACTGACCTTTGTGTTAAAAGGTAATCAAACAGGAACAGTGCCACATGCTAAGGAGCAATTTAAGCAAAAGGCAAAGAAGTCAAAAGAAGAAAAGAGGGTGTCATAAGATGGAGAGCAGGCTGGCAGAAGTTGTTGATAAGACTGTAATTGTGGAAATGGACGCAGAATTGGGTTTGTGTTCATGTGAGAGTGACGTGGTGGACGAAACGTGTTCATTAGGCGGTGACGACACATGTTGAGACGGTTTGTCTCCTCTCTAAGAAATGCCCAGTTTAAGCGGGTTTGAGGGCTATATTATCTAGAACATATTAAAAATATATGCCTGTAAAATATGTGCTTTAATCGAAAAATAGAATACGGGTGTAGTGAAAATAAACCTTTTGGCGTAGCTTACAATAAGTGCGCTGAAAGGTTATTTTTATATGATTATATACGCGGAGAGGTTAAACGTTGTACGCCGAAAGTTATGTGGGTTTAGGGCGGTTTTGGACGGTTGAACACTTATAAAAACAGGTGGAGTGGATTGCTGATGTAAAGCAGATGATTTACCTATGCCTGAATTTACAATAAATCCAGGTGATATTATGGTGAAATTTACTGCGCCGGAAGATAGAGTTGTGCATGGCCCAGGTAAGGTGATTGATAGGGTAGGTGTAAAGGTAGGTGTAGAGGTAGGTGAAGTATTATCTGATGGAGAAAAGATGGTGCTTGAATTATTAGAAATTGATCCGGGTATGACCTATGTATCTATGGCGGAAAAGCTTAGCGTTAGTGAAAAAACAATATATAAAAGAATGAAAATGTTGCGTGATAAAGGAATAATTGTTCGTGTTGGAACAGATAAACAAGGGTATTGGAAAATAAATGAATAATTTACACCTACCATATTCGTAAATAATGTAAGGTGATAAAGGTAGGTGTAAAATGTTCCCTTTAAGAAAGCGAGAATAAAAAATGAATATTGAAGCAGAAAATCTTGACTCGCTTCGTAAATTGGTAAGGGAGCTACAAGAAGAGAATGCCTATTTAAAAGAAAAATTGAAGAAAGCAAATATAGCATATCCAGAAAGTAACGTATTTGAAGATAAAATGGAAGATACAGCGGAGTATGATCCTGACCAGGGCGAAAGAATTATTGATAAATTTATAACTGAAGATATGGCTAATAAGTATTTTGCCATGTTTTGGGGGAGAACCGATGTATATGCGAAGCGTGGAAAAAATGGAGGATATTTTCCACAGTGTGATAATCGTTGGAATGATAGACTATGTCCAAAACAAAGAGGTGAGAAAATTCGCTGTGAAGATTGTGAGAATACTAAGTGGACAAAACTTACTGCGAAAAAGATTGTTGAACATTTAGTAGGTTATAAGGAAGATGGATCGGACGTGCTTGGTGTTTATCCACTGCTTCCGGATGGAACATGTAGATTTATAGTATTTGATTTTGATAATCATGAGAAAGGTGCCGAAGCTACAGACTTTGCCAATGTTACAGAAGAATGGCATAAAGAAGTTGATGCACTTCGTATGATGTGTGAAAAGAATGGAATTACACCATTGATAGAGCGTTCTAGGTCAGGAAAAGGTGCGCATGTATGGATTTTCTTTAAACGACCGATTTCGGCCTCTCTTGCTAGGAATTTTGGTTTCTTATTACTTGATAAAGGCCAATCTTCAATAAATATGAAGTCGTTTCAGTATTATGACAGAATGTATCCATGCCAGGATGTGTCAAGCAGTATTGGAAATTTAATAGCTTTACCACTTCAGGGACAGGCCTTGAAGAATGGTAATAGTGCATTTGTTGATAGGAATTGGAATGCTTATCCGGATCAGTGGGATATACTTTTGAACCATACTACTAAATTATCAATTGAAGATATTGAATATTTTATGCAAAAATGGAAAGCGGAAATATCTGAAACAATAGGTGTTTCGTCAGCAGAGGTTGTCGATAGACCGAAGCCTTGGAAGAAGAAACAGTCATTTTTCAAATCTGATGTTATTGGTAAGATGCATATAGTTCTTGGTGACGGGGTGTATGTCGATGAACTCAATCTTATGCCAAGAATTCAAAATCAGATTAGGAGTTTAGCAGCCTTTGATAATCCTATTTTTTATAAAAACAAGAGACTGGGTTATTCGAATTATTATAATTTTAGTGCTATTTATATGGGACAGGACATAGATGGATACATACGGATTCCAAGAGGTCTTAGGGATACATTGATAAGTAATTGTAAAGAAGCTGGCATTGAATACGATCTTGTGGATCATCGGGAAAAAGGAAGACCAATCAGAGTTACCTTTAATGGTGATTTACGTACAGGTCAAGATTTGGCGGCGGATAGAATGCTCCAATATGATCATGGTGTGCTTAGTGCAACAACGGCATTTGGTAAAACGGTTGTATGCAGTTATCTCATTGCGCAGAGAAAGGTATTTGAAAACATGTATGCTAAGAGGCTTAGGACATATAAGCGTCTAGGTTATTCTTTAATTTCAAATATGGTGCTAGAGAAACAAACTGCAAATGCGATTTATGACTCTGGAAATTATTCAGATATTTTTGAACAGGATTTGGTTGAGGCTGAAAAGCGGATAATTATTTCAAGTCCTCAAATTACACAAGATAAGATTGACAGAATGATTTATGTTACAAGACAAAGAGTGGAAGTAGGTTGTAAGATTACTGTAATAACGATTAATCCTGAAACGGAAGTTATTCCGCTGCACATAGCCGCTGTCAATTATGAACTGACAGAAGATATTTCTGTAATGAACATGAAGGATACTGAAAAGAAAGAAGAATTACTTCCAGATGAAGATATTGCGCTGATTGCATTGGTCACTATGGCCGAAGCTGAAGGAGAATGCGAAGAGGGTAAACGGCTGGTGATCGACACGATTCTTAACCGTATGGACTCCGAACATTTTCCCGATACAGCTTACGATGTGATTTATCAGCCGTATCAGTTTTCATCAATGTGGAACGGTAGAGCGGATTGCTGTGAAGTGCGAGAAGATATTTGTCAGCTTGTCAGAGAAGAGCTGGAATGTCGAACAAACTATGATGTTGTATTTTTTACGGCTGGATGTTACAGCGATTATGGCGTTCCCATGTTTCAAGTAGAAAACCACTATTTTTCAAGGTATGAATGAAAGGAGAATTGACTTATGAGTAATGTTTTGACATTTGTTTCCTATGCGTTAGCGGCCATGGCTGGTATCTGTTTTGTCGGCGGAATCGCCGTTCTGTCCGGCGGAAAGGAGATGTAACGACATGGAAGGATTCGAGAGTTTGATATCCATGTTAGATTACATATTGGATACCAAGAGGAAAAGACATATCACAGGAGGAATTTTGATAAGTGTGTCCATGCTGTTTGGCGGCTTGGCATTAACGGTGATGACTATAAAAAATGAGGAGACCGATGATGAGTAAAGTAACCAATTTTGTAATGTTTGCTATGGGGGCTGCAGTTGGATCGGTCATTACATGGCAGTGCGTTAAGAAAAAATATGAGCAGATCTCATGAACTGATGACAGTAAATGAAAAGTTCAAATCGACCTATGCCAACCGATTCAAATGTTTCCTTTTTATGGGAACAAACAAACCGGTAAAGATAACAGATGCTAAATCCGGTCTTATCCGAAGACTGATACACGTATCCCCAACAGGGGACAAGTTAAGTCCGAAAGATTACAAGGCGATTGTGAGGCAGGTTGGTTTTGAACTTGGAGCTATTGCTTCTCACTGTCAGGAAGTGTATTTGGAAAACCCCGGTATGTATGACGACTATATTCCTATTGCTATGCTGGGAGCATCCAATGACTTTTACAACTTCATTGTTGATTCGTACCATGTATTCAAAAAAGAAGACGGAACAACTTTAAAAGCTGCCTGGGAGATGTATAAGACCTATTGTGATGAAGCAAAGGTGTCATTTCCATTCTCCCAGAGAATCTTTAAGGAGGAACTTAGAAACTATTTCAGAGATTACAAAGAGCGGTTCAATCTTGATGATGGCTCACGAGTCCGGAGCTATTACTCTGGATTTCGGACTGAGAAATTTGAAACTGAAAAAAATCCGGAGGGTGAAATTGCGGAAACAAAGCCGAAATTGATTGAGTTCAAAGAGCAGGAATCAATATTTGACAAACGGCTCCGCAAAACGTGTGATGAATGAGGTAAACAAATTACCGATTCATAAATCAACCTATGAAATGGAGGAACAAAATCATGAGCATGAGTAACAAAACCTACGATGTACTGAAATGGATCGCACAGTTTCTGCTTCCGGCTGCGGGTACCCTGTACTTTGCATTGGCTGGGATCTGGGGTCTCCCCTATGGCGAGCAGGTAGTCGGCACCATTACGGCTGTTGACACTTTCCTTGGGGTTCTCCTTGGAATCAGTTCTGCAAATTACAACAAGGCACAGTAAGTCGTGCCGATACGATTTGAATATGGTTATAGTGCCTTGCTGCCTTTTGACAATCGGCGGCATTTTTTATTGTAAAGAGGTACGACCTGTGTCATAATATAGCCATATTCTTATTGCAGAAACAAAAGTGAAACGTAGTACCGGAGGGTGTAGAAAAGTCGTTTATTTCTTGATTATTCCTACACTTTCCCGGTAAACGTTCCGAAAACACTGGATTTTTTGTTTCTATGATAGAAAAAATCAAAAGCGCTGTCAGCGTAACATAAAATACCTTATTAGATTCCAAAAAAGGGCTGTAAAACGGCAGGCCTCCGAACTGACCGGCAGTTGGCGCGATCAATGAAATAATTGCGGATAAGGCTACAATGATACCGAATAAAATACGATTCCGTGCTGTTTTTATTTCAAGGAACAGATATGTGAGCGGCAGCAGCATAGAGACGGCGGGAATATACAGTGAAAGAGTCGTGTCCAGGAAAGTTGATGCCGGAGAGGAAAATTCATATTGCCGCAGATGGGAAAATGTCTGTAAAAGGGCGGCAAAAATCAAAAGCAGAGTATGCGGCGTCCGGATTCCGTGAAAAAGGGCAAAAAGCCAGATGCCGAATAAAATCAATGCCGTGATCGCAAATCCTGCCGCCGGGATCATATGGGAGTTGGCATTTTTCATAGAGAGCTCCGATTCCAAAGCCTCAGAGGACAGAAGGATTCTGGGCATGGAAATGTATTCGGCGTCCGTTTCATGTGCGCAGGCAAGCGTGAGCGTTCTGCCCGCGAAATTTGCAGGTAGTGTGCAGCGTACGGACTCACTCCGTGCAGAAAGCCCCCGGTAAGAATCGGGAAATATGACATGATCCATGGATAAATCCGCTTCTGGGCAGGTCGTATAGAGTAAATGGTCATCCAAAAAAACAGCCCATGGGCAGTTGGTACCGAGAAGCAGAAACGTATGACCGTCATGTTCAAGATCCTGTGTCAGAGTGCGGGACAAATAGAAAGTATTGCCCGGTTTGATCTGCAATAGTTCTTCCGGCTCAAGCGCGCGGCGCGTGCCATTTTCTATTGTATAAAGATCCCACCCTCTTGCATCTGTCACGATCGGAGTCAGATAGCAAGGTCCGTTTTGTGAATGTGTATAAGTAGAAAACAGCGCAAAGACCGCGGCGGCAGCCGCTAGAAAAACGCCGATAGCAGCACATGCGGATAAAAATGATTTTTTCATGGGGATACCTCGTTTAGTCCTCTGGTAAGTGCCAATGGCATAAGATTAATGTTTGAGTGAATATGATTGTATTATAGCAAAAGACATCGGTTTTTCCAACGCATTTCACAGGATCATTTCGATGGCTGATCACTGCGCGCTCCGTGAATGCTTGCGGGAAAAGAGAATGCATGGTAATATAAAAAATATTAAAAGCATAACGAGCTTTGCAAATATCTGATGATAGGTTTGACGAAAGGAGAACACCATGACCTCAAAAGAGAAAAAAACGATCGTGATCAGGGAAGTCATTACGCCGGCGTTCAAAGAAGCCGGTTTTAGAACCCTTGGACAGACCTATTACCGTGTGCAGGGGGAGTGTTGCATGCTGGTGAATCTTCAGAGCTCGCATTTTAATTCTGCCGCAACAGGCTTTACATTCTGGTTCCATATTGATGTACGTCCAAAAGAATTTTCAAAAGAGGAGATCAGGCAATGGAATGAATGCGCTTCCTCCGGTGTCCATGAATGTCTTCTGCTGCCGGACTGCGGATATCTTCATCCTTATCACAATTCATTAGGGTATCAGATCGACGGGTACCGGAATTATCAGCCGCAGGATATGGACGTGGAGGATATCAAAAAACGAATCGGGAGCGATTTTCGCGATTACATTCTGCCGCAGCTTGATGAGGTCGGGTCGATGGAAGACTGGCAGATACGAAAAAAAGAATGGCAGGAGCGTATGGAGACGCCGAGGGTGCGAATGCTGAGATATTTGAGCAGCGCGCAGATGAGCGCTGATATCCCCGAGTCTATTCCGGCTCTTAAGATGTCGCAGCAGCAGATCGGCGTATCGGCAGAAGAAATAAGGCAGAGCAGGGAACTTTATCTGAAGATCAAAGAACTTTCTTCGTGGCCTGATGAAGATAAATGGCAGTTTATATTGTCGAGCCTGAATTGAGGAGTAGCGGAATGTATGAGAACGGAACAGGAAATGTATGATCTTATCATTGGTACGGCGCAGGCGGATGAGCGGGTCCGTGCCGTTTATATGAATGGCTCCCGCACAAATCCGAATGTCCCGAAGGATCTCTTTCAGGATTATGATATCGTATATGTCGTTACGGAGACGAAGCCGTTTTATGAGGACAGGCATTGGATCGACCGTTTTGGGGAACGGCTGTATATGCAGATGCCGGATGAGCTTGACAGATCGCTGGGAAAGGATACAAATTTTGACGAGTGCTATGGATGGCTGATTCAGTTTGAAGACGGCAACCGGATCGACCTGCATGTAGAGCCGGTTCGGAGTGTGAACATTGAAAAGGATAAGCTGTGCAGGATCTTACTCGACAAAGACGGCATACTGCCTGCGGTGCCCTGTTCGACAGATGAGGCGTACCGCGTGAAAAAACCTTCCAGAGCGGAATTTTACGCTGTCTGCAATGAATTTTGGTGGTGCTTAAATAATGTGGCCAAGGGGTTATGGCGTGGGGAACTTCCTTACGTCCACGATATGATGGGCATGGCCGTGCGCCCGCAGCTGATCCGGATTCTGACATGGAAAATCGGATTTGAGACGGATTTTGGCGTCAGCGTCGGAAAATCTGCCAAGTATATGTACAGGTGGTTACAGCCTGAGGTGTGGGATCGTTTTCTTAAGACCTATGGCGGCGTTACGGTGGATGAAGTCTGGAGTGCGGTGTTTATCATGTGCGATCTGTTTGATGAGACCGCACCCGAAATCGCGGAACGGCTTGGATGCGAATATCATGAGGCAGAAGCAAAGAATGGCAGGATATGGCTTGAACGGGTTAAGGATACTCCGAGAGATGCAAGAGAGATAGGAAGGGCAAATAGAGAAGGTTAATAGAAAAATAAGTAGAAAAAATTAGTTAAAAAATAAATGGAAAAGATAATTTAAAAGAGATAATATAGAAGAGATAAACAGAAAAAGGTAATGTTAGGGATGGTATGGAGGAAACGCAGGGATGGTTCGGATATTGCTTTGGCTGATTGCGTTATTGTTTTTTGGGACATACCGGATTCCCGGTCCGTCCGTGCTTCCGGAGAATCGCAGTGATCCTGTTCCGGGTGACGGGGATGCTTATATCGCGCCTGCGTTCGGAGAGGATTCTTCCTGTATGCAGTCCGTGGGGGAGGCGTGTTTTCCCGTGTTTGTTGTGTCGTTTCCGGATACGGCGTATCGGTCGAATATGGTCGGAAAAGAGGAACTGGAAGAATGGCTTTTTACCGGTGAGGACAGCGTCAGCGCATATTATGATACGGCGTCATACGGCCGGCTGCATTTAGACGGAGATGTTTGGTTTTATGAGGCGCAGCAGGAGATCGCTTCCTATGAGAATGATTACGGGTTTGAAGAACTCGTGATGGAAGTGCTCACTTATTATGATGAGGAGATCGATTTTTCCACATATGACCGGAATGGTGATCATATCATGGATTCGCTTGTGATCTCGGTGCCATCGGGCGGTGATGTGGATTTTTGGTGGGGATGTCAGGCGACATGGTACCAGAATCCGGAATTTTGTGTGGATGGAATCTCTGTACGGCATTATATCATCAATGATGAGCAGCCGTATGAGAGGGAACGCGAGGTATATCAGGCGACTGTGGAGCATGAACTTGGGCACTGTATGGGTCTGCCGGATTATTATAAATACAATTCCAAAGATTGGGAGGGATTTCACGGTATTGCGGGAATGGAACGGATGGATGATTCCGAGGGGGATTTCTCACAGTTTTCTAAATTGATGCTGGGATGGCTTACCAGGGATCAGGTGCAGGTCATGGACCCGGATGCGCAGAGTGCATCCTTTCTTCTGCCGCCGGCACATGAGGGCGGGTGCGCCGTTATCTTTCCGCAGGGCGGGCAGTCCCGTTTTGACGGTGAATATTTTTTGCTGGAATATAATACGCCGGATGGAAATAACGAAGGTCTTTTTTCTGATGAAGATGCAGGCGTGCGGATTTTTCATGTCGATGCAAGGATTGAGAGGGATTACGATGGGGAACCCTATTATCGCTATGAAAATTTCAGTTCATACTATAATAGTTCGGATGAGGGGATCCGGATTCTAAAGCTGATCAATGATGGAGAAGGATTTTACCAGACCGGAGATACGGTCCGATACGGGGAGGCATCGGATTTCGGGTGGTATACAACGGCCGGTTCGCTGAAAGACCCGGAATTGTCGATCCGGATCGGCGCTGTTACGGAGGAGGGCATTACGATCGAAGTGATTCGGGAGTAAGAGCCGTACGCTCATGAAAGCAGACCGGGAGAACGGAAAGCGGACCGGCTATGCGTCAGGAGCGTGACCGACGGTATTCTTTTGGCGTAACGCCGTATGCTTCTTTGAAAAGTGAATAAAAGTGTGTGCGGTTTGTAAATTTGAGAGCGGCAGCGATGGCGCTGATGGAATCGTCGGATTCTGTCAGAAGCAGCGCTGCTTTTTTCATGCAGAAGGACATGCCGTAGTCATACAGACACATATCTGTGAATTTGTTGACGATGCGGTTTAAGTAGTCTCCGCTGTAATGCAGGCATTGTTCGAGCTCCGTACGTGACATGCGGCCGTCACTTTCCTCAAACAGCCGGGTGATGCGCGAAAAGAGCAGAAAATCACTGTTGGTATCAAGGCGGACATTGGTGCAATGGTAATACTTCGGCAGTGACAGATAGGATAAAAACGTACATAACAATCCTTTGATCTGATGCGAGGCGCCAAATTCCGGATGAAGAAGCGTGTGGATCATCTTTTCTGCCACGGTATGGAGATGTGCGGCATGAAGATGGTTCTGATATGCCGGTATGAAATCGAGATAGGCCCGTATGCCGGGCTCTTTTAAGTCGTTAGAAATAAAATGGTACAGGCGGCTGTCATAGATTTCTTTTTCATTAGGGAAAAGAGGATTCTGTGCAGAGTCAAAAAGCTCCGTGATCATATCGGGCGACAGACCGATGAACAGCACGCGGCTTTTTTCGTGATAATATTCCATGTGACGCAGATTACGGTTGATCAGGCAGCAGGAACCGGCGGTATAGTGATATTCTTTTCCTTCGATTTTTTGAATGATATTTCCTTCCAGTACAAATACAAACTCAAAAAAGTCATGGAAGTGCGGCGCGTTTTTGGTATAGGAGTTATTTTTTTGTAAAAGAGATTCCTGATACATGACCGCCTTTGTCGCGGACAGGGTAACGATATTGACATAATCTTTGGGATCCGGACCGTTACAATATTCCAATGTCAGTTGAAACGGCACGTCCATATGGTAAAAACGGCTGAAATCGCTTTCGCCGTTCTGTACTTTGATTGAAGAATCGCGGCTGTCTAAAGCGCTCAGCATATCTAAACCGAAACGGTTTTCTGTCATGGCTGTTTTGTCCTCCTCCATACCCTATTCCCGAATATGATACAAAAAAGGGCTGTATATATCGTTTTGCGATATTGCTACATAAAATAGGAATTTTCTATAATGATTCCGAAGGAAACAATGATTTGAAACGGTGAAGGATTGTTGTTTCCCAAGGTATAGGATCATTATAAATAAAATCTTCACAAGAGTAAAGAAGTCAAAACGGGAGGTCTACAATTTTATGAGAAAACGATTTTATGCGAAACTAACAGCCGTATGTTTAAGCATCACCCTTTGCGGGGCAGTATTGGCGGGATGCGGATCAAAGGATGCGGATTCTTCCACCGGAGCGCAGACGTCTACGGAAACACCGGCAGATGATGCGCAGGGTGACGGAGCACAGACGCAGGAGCCGGATGTGTCGGAACCGGATTCGGGTGCGCAGCAGCCGGAGACGATCGAAGTCACGACGTTTCCGCTGCCGTCAGCGTCGGAGGAGTCTGAAATTTTCATTAAGCCGATTGACGGGATTTCTGACGACTTTATCCGCGGAATGGACGCCTCCACCGTGCTTGCTGAGGAAAACAGCGGCGTAAAATACTATAATTTCGAAGGCGAGGAACAGGACGTTTTTATGACGATGGCGCAGGCAGGCGTCAACTATATCCGCCTTCGCGTATGGAACGATCCCTATGATGAGAACGGAAACGGATACGGCGGCGGAAATAATGACCTTGCCACGGCGGTCGAGCTTGGTAAGCGCGCGACAATGTATGGCATGAAGGTGTGCATTGATTTCCACTATTCGGATTTCTGGGCAGACCCCAAGCGCCAGCATGCACCGAAAGCATGGGAAGGCATGAGCGTGGAAGAAAAATGTGACGCGCTCTATGAATTTACGAAAGAAAGCTTAACGGAGCTCTTAAATGCCGGCGTGAATGTCGGTATGGTACAGATCGGAAATGAGATCAATAACGGCATGTCCGGGGAAAAGGACATTGCAAATGTAGTGGAGCTTCTGCATGCAGGAAGCCGTGCGGTCCGCGAGATCTCCGAATCTTTTGGTCAGGACATTCAGGTCGTTGTACATTATACACGGATCAACCAGCCGGATGAGATCGACAATTTGGCAGCAACGCTTGCGGAGGCGGGATTAGACTATGATATTATGGGATTATCCTATTATCCGTTCTGGGACGGCACGAATGAGAATATGCAGGCCGTTGCGACAAATATTCAGGAAAATTACGGCAAAAAGGTTATGATCGCAGAGACATCTTATTGTTATACTGCGGAGGATGGAGACGGATGCGGGAACAGCTTTAAGGGTACCGACGATCTGGTTGAAGGCTATGCGGCAACCGTACAGAGTCAGGCTTCCATGATCCGTGATATCTGCGAGGCGGCAAATGATGTCGGTGTGCTTGGTATTTTCTACTGGGAAGGAGCATGGGTTCCGGTTGGCGAGGCGACTGTGGATAATTCTGCAATCTGGGAGAAATACGGAAGCGGCTGGGCGAGCAGCTTTGCGGCGGATTATGACCCTGAGGACGCAGGATTGTATTACGGAGGCTGTGCGTGGGATAATCAGGCGATGTTCGACTTTGACGGACACCCGCTTGCATCATTGAATGTATTTAAGTATCTGCGCTACGGTTCGACTGCGCCGCTTGCAATCGATGATATTCCAAAGGTTTCCGTTTTGTGCGATGTGGGCGGGGCGCTTGAACTCCCTGAGACGATTCCGGTCATTTATAACGACCGCGCTGCGAACACGGAAGTTCCGGTCGTATGGGATGAAGCGCAGATCGCCGCGATTGATACGAATGTCGGCGGAGACTATGAGGTGGCGGGAACGCTCGAGGACGGAACGGAAGTTATCTGCTATATACAGGTAATCATGATCAATCATGTTTTGAACCCGGGGTTTGAGGATGCCGACACTTCCATGTGGAAAGTGACTTACGCGGGTGAAAGCAATCCGACCGATTTTCAGGTAAAGGCGGACGATGCATACAGCGGAGAGACGTCGTTTCACTTCTGGTCGGCGGATTCTGATATGGAATTTTCGATCGAGCAGGAATTTACGGACTTAGAGCCCGGAACGTATCAGCTTACCGTTTATGCGCAGGGCGGTGATGTGTCTGCGGATTCCTCAATGGAACTGTATGCGGTCGTGAATGGGGAAGAACTGACGGAGCCGTTCATGGTGACGACATGGGTTGATTGGAAAGCGCCGACGATCACGGATATTAAAGTGACCGACGGCACGCTGATCATCGGCGTTCGTATGAAGTGTAATGCGGCAAGCTGGGGAACAGTGGATGATTTTACATTGAACAGGGTTTCTGATTAGAAAGTATTGAACAGATTGTGGGGGGATTGATAGTCAGGCGGGTATACTGTTGTTATGCCCGCCTGATGTTTGTTTGCAAATTTGTATAATAAAATCTTTGATGTTATTTAAGGTACGCATTAACTCAATATAAAAATACGCAATTGCGTAAAAAAATGCCTAAAATTTTGAATAGAATTTTAGGCACGACTCGTATATACACTCTATCACATTTCAAAATAAAAGTCTAGTAATCTTTCTTTTTTTCTTTATAATTTTTTATAGGCTATTTTCTTATGCGGATGATCTTGAGAATCTTCTTACGCAAGAGGCTGAGACGGATATGTAAAGGAGGAGACCGATGGACGCGGAACGGATGGAGGAGCAGAGGCATTTTGACGATTGCAGGGAACTGATACTGAAAAATACTGCCGGGTATGAGGCGGAATTTGAGGAGCGTCACAAAAAGACACAGGAACTGTTTCGCATGATGCAGGGCGGCGACGTGGAGCTCTACAATCAGATGATGACGAGCAAGAGTTTGGAGGATCATGCGGCGGGACAGCTGAAGAAAAACCGCGCCGCGTATGAGAATCCTTATTTTGGCAGGATCGATTATCTGGATAATGAGACCGAAAGCAGGGAAAAGGTTTATATCGGAAAAAACGGTGTTTTTCGCAACAAGACCGACGTTGTAGTCGCAGACTGGCGTGCGCCGATTTCCAGCGTTTATTATGAAAACGAAATCGGTGAGGGATGCTACCGTCTGCCCGAGAGCGGCTCCGGCGGCGACGAGGAGGGAGAGGAGATCCCCATCTGCCTGTATCTGAAACGGACTTATGACGTGGAAAAAGGAGTGTTGAAGGGCTATTATGACAGCGATGTGGCGGCGAACGACGCGCTGCTGGTCCAGTATCTTTCCCAAAACAAAGACGCGGTGCTGGGGGATATTATCGCGACGATCCAAAAGGAGCAGAATGAGATCATCAGGGAGTCTCCGTTTAAGAATATTTTGGTGCAGGGGGTGGCGGGAAGCGGCAAAACGACGGTGGCGATGCACCGCATTTCCTACATTCTGTATAATTATAAAGAGCGCTTTACCTCCAATGAATTCTGCATCATCGGAGGCAACGATCTGCTGCTTTCTTATATTACGAGCGGACTGCCTGAACTCGATGTCCATGACGTGAAGCAGAAGCGCATGGATGCCATGATCACCTATTTGCTAAAAAAAGAATGGACCAAAAAGCAGAAACTGATCGCGCCGCTGCCGGATGCGGAGCTGCGAAGCCGCATGGAATTTATCTTGACGCTGGAGCGGTGGCTGCTTCGTCTTCGAAGACAGAAAGTAACGGCAAAGGAATTGAGAGACCGTGAGCTTGGAGTCATTTTGACGGAGAGCAGCATCGAGCGTCTGAGGGAAGAGACATCGGAGTACAGTATTTACCGGCTGCTTGTCACTTTGGATGAGCGTGTGCGTACGAAACTCAAGTTTTTGAGTCCGGATGGTGAGAAAGAGTATTATCAGAAAAAATGCAGGGAATATAAGCAGCATTATAAAAATCAGGCGGTAACCCAAAGTGTCTGTGCACTGTATCAGGAATTTCTCACGGATTATGCAGAGAAATTTCCCGGAACGATCGATCTTTTGCTTCATGAGCAAAAGTCGGCCGCAGGGGAGTATGATGTCTATGATGCTGCGGCAATGGTATTGATCTATTATCGCGTGAAGCAGAAAAAAGAGGATGAGGAATTCGGCCAGATTTTCATTGATGAGGCGCAGGATTTCGGCGCGCCGGTTTATTATGTGCTGCGCAGGGTGCTGCCGGCATGCTATTTTACGATCATGGGTGACGTCTCACAGAATATCAATTATGAGACGGGTATGAACGACTGGGAAGATATGAATAAATGGGTGCTCACGGGGAAAAGAGACACGTTCCGGCTTCTCAGAAAGAGCTACCGGAACACGATCGAAATCTCGGAGTATGCGGGTAAGATTTTGGAGAGAGCGTCATTCGGACGCTACCAGATCGATCCGGTCATCCGTCACGGCATACCGGTGCAGGAATATTCTTTATATGATGAGACGGCGATGTACGAGCGCGCACAGGGAATCGTGAAAAACGCCAGAGAGAAGGGATACGGGAGCATCGCGGTGATTTGCGGAAGTGACGCGGAGGCAGAGTGGATCGGAAAGTGGCTGGAGGGTGTGACGATCCTGCCTGTGCAGATGACAAAGGGGCTGGAATTCGACGTGGTGCTTTTGTGGAACCCGCCTGCCGAAACCGACAGCATAAAGACAGCGAAGCTTCAGTATGTCGCGGCGACGCGGGCGCTGCACGAGCTGCATGTAATGAGGATGGGGTGAGGGAGAAGACTGGGGTGGATTGGAAATAGTACTATGGGTACGATCGGAAGACACTCGCTTTTGATCACGCCCGAATATGGCAACGTATGCCCTTATAACTTTGGCAGCCGCAATTCTTTTTTTCTATGAAAAGAATCGCTCATTTGAGAGGAATCTGCAAGTTTTATGCTATGCCAAAACGTGAGGTATGGTCAGTGTTTTTATGAAAGCATATCCCCCAAAATAAGTCGCAGAAATGTACGAAATGGATTAGGAAAGAAAAGATCACCGGCACTGCAATCGAAGTGAATGCGACGGATTTTTCTTATCAGAAGGATAAGATGCTTCTTGAGCAGATCGACAAATTTATGAAATGACGCAGGGCTTTGCGTATGAGAACGAATGGCAAAGAGAAAGACAAAAAAGACAAGGATAACTAGGAGGGTTCAAATATGTTATTGATAGAATATCCCAAATGCACCACATGCAAAAAGGCAAAAAAATGGCTGGATGAGAGGAAGATCGCTTATACGGACCGCCACATTGCGGAGGACAACCCCGCCTATGAGGAATTGAAAGAATGGTATCAGAGAAGCGGACTGCCATTAAAGAAGTTCTTTAATACAAGCGGGGTCTTATACAAAGAAATGAACCTAAAGGACAAACTGCCGGGCATGAGCGAGGAGGAACAGCTCAGGTTGTTGGCAACGGACGGAATGTTAGTGAAGCGTCCGCTTCTGGTGATGGAGCATACGATACTTGTCGGATTTAGAGAAAATGAATGGAATGACGGACTGGCTTTATAAAAAGATGGCATTGCGGTTGATAAGTGTGAAGGAAATCACTAAGCTCGAAAATACATCGCTAAGTGATTTTAATCTTCACACCGAAGAATGCGAAAAGCACGCAGATGGGAGCAAAGATGAAGTAAAAGCAGAACAAGAGGGGATAAAACGGAGGAAAACCAAATGTTTCAGATTGATTCTTATATCGAAAAGCTACTGATGCTTTTGAGGGAAGAATTTGGAGAGCGTCTTGTTTATCTGGGACTGCAGGGAAGCTATCTCAGAAACGAGCAGAATGAAAACAGTGATATTGACATCATGGCAGTCATCGACGAGATTAAGGTTGGGGACTTGGAACGATATCGTGATATTCTTATATATGTCGGTTATTATGAAAAGTCGTGTGGGTTTATCTGCGGAAAAAAGGAGCTTGCTCATTGGAACCCGTTGGAAATCTGCCATCTGCTTTACGCAACGAAGGATATTTACGGAACATTGTCTGAATATGTACCCCGATATACGGCGGTTGATATCAAAAATTTTGTCAAATTAAGTGTTGGTAATCTGTATCATGAGCTGGGACACCGCTTCATTCATGCCGATCGTGAAAAAAGCAGATCACATCTGCCGGGGACCTATAAACAGGTATTTTTTATCCTTCAGAATTTGACCTGCCTGAGAACGGGTGTATTTTATGGTACGAAATCGGAATTGCTTTGCGTGCTGGAAGGTCAGGATAAGGATGTATTGGAGGCGGCGATGAATCTGCAGAGCGGGCAGGAGTTTGATTTTGAATGGGCGTTTGAGCTGCTGTTTTCATGGTGTGGGAATACGCTGACGCGGCTGGATGATGCGGCAGCGTGACGTAAGCAGGAATCATCAATGACAGGATCGAGGATCGGCGTGAGAAACTTTGAAATACCCCAGGCATAAGATGCTGATACTGAAATCTGACCGGCAGGACTGTAAATATCAGTCTGCCGGTCAGATTTCAAGTGCTACATGAGGTACTTTACAGATCCGGAAACCGATACATGAGGTTCAGGCAGTCCGGAACACGTTCATCCACATATCCGGTATCCTGAAAACCTATTTTTTGATAAACACGGAGTGCTGCCCCGGCGTTTTTATTGACACATACTTCTACCTGATCGTAGTGATGTTCTTTGGCAAGTAGATCGAGGATCAGCCGCAGCGCCTGAGTGCCGTATCCTTTGTTCTGAAAACGATGGTCGATCATAAACTGCTGTAAGTCGTAACATGCGGGTTCTTCGTCCATGTCCCTTACAAGCGTGACGCCGACTGCGTGTTCCCCGTCGGATATGCCGTAGACCCTGGCATTGCAGGAGCGGTAAACATAGCCCCTCGCAAGAATGCCGATCGGGTTGGCGAGAAAATGTTTCTGATCTTCTGCAACGCTTAGTGAGACGATTTCTATCCAGTTTTGTTCGGTCACATCAACTAATTGAATCATTTTTTGAAGCCTCCTTCCCAATTGTAATGTAAAAATAATTTCAAAGCAACGATTTTAACAAAAAATATTTTGAATAAAAAATTACGAAAAACTTCTTGACCCCTACGTTACGTCATACCATATGATGAGTTTAACACGAAGGAGGCGCTGTGATGATGACAGTAAATGAAGTGAGTAAACTGGCTGGAGTGAGCGTGCGCACGCTGCACTATTATGACAGGATCGGTCTGCTTTGCCCGACGAAGCTGACGGAAGCGGGATACAGGCTGTATGACGATATGGCGCTGGAACGCCTGCAAAGTATATTACTGTTTCGAGAGTTGCAGTTTCCGTTAAAGGAAATCAGAGCGATTCTTGACAGTCCGGATTTTGACAGGAAAAAAGCATTGGATCAGCAGATCACCCTGTTGGAATTAAAAAAGGAGCATATCGAGAATCTGATCGACCTCGCTCGTGGAATAAAACTGACAGGAGTGAGACCACTAATGGATTTTTCAGCATTTGACACATCGAAAATTGACGAGTATGCAAAGCAGGCGAAGGAGATGTATGGACAGTCAGAGGCGTACCGTGAATTTGAAGAAAAAAATAAGAACCGCAGCAAAGAAGAATTAACTGCAATCAGCCAAAGCATGATGGGACTGTTTCAGGAATTCGGAGCGATGCAGACGCTTCCGCCGGAAGATAAGCGCGTGCAGGCTCAGGTAGAAAAACTGCGGGCGTTTATCACGGAACACTTTTACAACTGCACGCCGGATATTCTGAGATCGCTTGGGAAAATGTACGGCGGCGGAGGAAGCATGAGTGAAAACATCGACCGCGCCGGGGGAGCCGGAACAGCGGCATTTGCGGATCAGGCGATCCGCATATACTGTAAAAGGCAAGCTCCGGATCTGGCGGAATAAAGACCGCGGGACAAAACAAACGGGCGTCTGCCAAATACTTCGGTATGCGGCAGGCGCCTGCTTAATATTTGGTGGCAAGTATTGCCCAATATTGCGGTATACGGGCACTTGTCAATCCTGCTGGCATTGGGTATAATGAGGTCAGGCAGGATAAAGAAGCTGCTGCATCTGCAACGGAGGATATCCGGTCCCTGGAGAGGGACGATAAACATTACTACGATATCATACAAGGAGGAAATTAGAATGAATAAGGCGATTGCAGGGAATGGCGGAGGCTGTTCAAATACATAATATATGATGAATAGCCCTGCCCTTCTTTTCGGAAACGATGTGGAATGGAGGCAGTATGAGCTATGTCAGGGCGGATAAATTATTTTCACGGGAGATGATCGAGCTGCTTCAGGAGTACGCGGTGGGACAGACTGTTTATATTCCGAGAAAACAGGGAGAGAGAGCAGTCTGGGGAGAAAAGACAAAGCTGCGCAGGGAGCTTGAAGAGCGGAACCGGAAGATTTACAGGAATTATCTGGAAGGGGCAACGACAAAAGAGCTGGCAGTCCGGTATTATCTTTCGGTAAAGACCATCCAAAGGATCATTCGTTAGGAGAAATAGGAAGGAGAGCTCCGGCAGTCATGCACGGGAAAGTCTGTGCACGGTGCCGGGGTTTTTTGTATAGAGGATCCGGGAGCTCTTTTTTGTGAAAAAATGTATAAGGTTGCACAGCATGGCCATGCAGCGTATCATGGACGCATAGCCGGCTGTAAAGAATACGGACCGCCAGCTGCCTGATGCGTGACTGGCGGCTTGCGCGGATGACAATCCGATGAAGCTCATGAGCATTGCGCTGAAGCCGTTATGTCTGCCGCCGTTCCCGTTAGAGCGCATTGAAGAGATGACGAAACTCATGGGCGGAAGCGGAACGACAGGAATCTGAGTCTGACGGGCGTGCCGCAAAGAGGAAAGCTTATGAAGCGGCGGCAAATGATTATCAATCGGAAAAGCATGACGGTTATCAAATGCAAAGCAAAACGGCTGAAACGGTGGTAAACGATTGCTGAGCGGAAGACATAACGGTTATGGGGCACTAAGCAAAGCAGCTAGGAAACGCAAGGCAAAACGGTTACGTAATATCGGATCTCGAAAGCGAAAGACCCCGCACGGCGCTGACAAAATCGGCGACCTTCTGCGGGTCTTTTCCTGTACGCCCGTCGTACTCGACAGCTGATGAGACATCCACGCCGTCGGGGTGGATCGTACGGATGGCGCCTGCAACATTTCCGGGAGACAGACCGCCCGCGAGTAAAAAGAGTTTATCATCACGGGGAAGCTTATTCAAGATCGAAAGATCGAAGGTCTTGCCGCTGCCCGGTTCCTGCGCGTCAAACACATACCCTGCAATGTTATCACAGGCTTGAAAAGACGGGTATTGATCTAAGTCGTTGACGTTAAACGCTTTTAGGATCGGCAGATTTGCCGCGCGCAGCACTTTGTCTGACAGCCTGCCGTGTATCTGGATGAAATCAAAATCAAGCTTTTCAATTTCGGCGATCTCCGCAACAGACGGAGAAACGACGACGGCAACTCGTTTGATATCGGGACGGAGCGCTTCAAGGATGGAGCGCGCCTCCGGCAGTGTGCGGTTCCGTCTGCTTTTCGGATAAAAGAGCACAATTCCGGCGAAAGTGACCGGAAAGCGGTTGATGAGTATGGCGTCGTCCGTTGAGACGAGACCGCATATCTTGATGAAAACGGACATATCCAAACCTCCTATTTGATGCGTCTGCAGATCTTCTCACTGGCGAAAGTCTCTTTGCAGAGCAGGAAATCTTCTGAGCAAGAGATTTTTCGGGAAAGAGTTCTTTGTGCTGGCGGAAATCTTCTATATCATAGCATATCTTTGCGGAGTGATGAATCGAATCTTACAATTTTTATCTAGGATTATGCTATTATATCCCTGCGGAGTTGTGTATAGTAGAGAAAATCTGATTTGAGCAGGATGCTTATATGTAAGCACGAAACCTGGATGCAAGCAGGAAACATATATGTAAGCGTGATGCTTACATGTAGGCAGGGTGTGAAAGACACAGGAGGACGGCTATGCAGACACAGACGACAATTACACCGGTTAATCCAAACGCGCAGGAGGAGGTAAAGCGCGTGTTACAATATCTGAGTTCCATTGAGGGTAAGCAGGTCATTTTGGGACAGCATACCCAGACGATGGGGCAGGAGGAGCTTGTCTATATTTATCGGGTGACGGGGGAACTTCCCGCGCTTTGCGGATTCGAACTGCTGGCGTATTCGCCCAACATTAACGAAAAGAGCGACGAGGAATGCTTAAGCGAAGTGCGCGCGGCAGCAGGGACGCTGAAAAGAGCATGGGACTGGGCGTATAAGGGGGGACTCATTACCTTTACATGGCATTGGTTCTCTCCGCTCGGCGGCTGCCATAAGTCTTTTTATTCCGAGTGCACCGATTATGACGCCGACCTTGCCGTGACGTCCGGTACGCCGGAAAACGTCGCGCTTTTGTCCGATATGGACTATATGGCAGGGCTGCTCAGGCCGTTTTGCGATGCGCATGTGCCGATCCTCTGGCGGCCGTTTCACGAGTGTGACGGTGAGTTTTTCTGGTGGGGAAAAAAGGGCGCGGGCGCGGTAAAAAAATTGTACCGCATGATGTATGAACGTTATACAAACCATTTTCATCTGGATAACCTGATCTGGGTGTTTAACGCGGCGGATCCCGCATGTTATCCGGGTGATGATGTTGTTGATATGATCAGCCGTGATATGTACCCGGAACCGCATGTTCATACAAGCTGTGCCGCCGAATATGAGGAGTTGAAACTCCTGACAAAGGCGCCGAAGCTCTGTGCAGTCGGGGAGATCGGACCGCTGCCGGATGTGGATGCAATGATCAGAGAGAAGACCGCGTGGACGTATTATATGACATGGTCCCACGACTTCGGCATGACCGAGCGGTTTACCACAAATGAGGTACTGCGCCGGAACTATCAGAGCGGGAAAGGCGTGACTTTGTCGAAACTGCCGGAGCTGTACCATGTCAATGCGGAGAGATTTGCCGTGATGCCGGAGAAAAAAGAAGCATGATCGCAGAATGACGCGGAAAGTCAAATACTCTGCCGCAAGCGTGTCTGCCTGGCTCATTGCTCACGGGAATAATGAACCGGAACCCCGCATTCGGGTGTTTGTCACAGACACAGGTATACGACAAGCGGTATCGTCACAATAGAACATAAGGTCGTCAGGAAAACGCCCCGCGCCGCAAGATTTTGATCCGCCTGATATTCAATGGAAAAAAGTACGGCGGAGTTTGCGACCGGAAGCGACAGCATGATAAGGCTGACGTTTAGGAGCAGTTCATCATGGATGAAGAGGCAAAACAGCGGATACAGGCAGAGCGGAAGCAGGATCTGTTTTAGTACGATGAACGGGTACATACGCCAGTCGCGCAGCATTTCCTTAAGCTTCATGGAAGCGATGGAAGCGCCGGTCAGAAGCATGGCAAGCGGTGTTGTCAACCCGCCGATATACCCGACGACATTCACGACGGGGGACGGAAAGGGCAGAGCGGCAAAATACAACACAATAGCGAGTAAGGACAGTAAGATCCCCGGTGAAAGCAGCATGCTGAGCCGGGGTTTTTCTTTTTTCTCATTTCCGGAGCTGATGAGCAGAATGCCGTAGCTGAAACTGGAAAGGTTAAAGATCATATTGAAAAGCGCGGTATAGAATACTGCCTCCGTGCCGAGCAGTGCCGAAATGAGGGGAAAGCCCATAAAACCGACGTTTGAAAAGGTGGTCATATATGTGTAAAGCCCGCGCTGTGATTTGGGTGCAGCGATCAGGCGGGAGATAAGCCATCCGAAAAGCGGCAGGATGAGATAGAGAAATACGGCAGCCGCAAGGATCGTAAGAACTGTGAAAAGCGGGGCACGCTGTTCAAGTGTCAGGACCGAGTCAATAATCAAAAACGGCATTGTGACATTGATCAGAAGTTTTGTCAGCGCACGATTAAAATCCTCTGTCATGAATCCGAGGCGGAACAGGATAAAACCAGCACCCATCAAAAGAAACAAGGTAATAAGCTGATAAAGAATGACCTGAATATTCATAAGAACGTTTCCTTTCTTTGAAAACACTGATTCGTTCAGTACTTTCCAAACTTGCGTGACGCGGAAAAACGCGTATAATGAGAGTATGTCCGAAACTTGTGCCAGTAACGTATTTTATACGCTATGCCATAAGAATGCAACGAAAACATAGATATAACCGCATTTCTTCCTGAAAAAGAAGGGGCAGACCGGATCATCGGTAAAGAGTGAGCGGCAAAAAAGGAAAGAGGGAAACGATTGATGAAATATTGTGTGATAGGAGCCGGCGGGACCGGAGGCTGCATTGCGGCTTACATGATAAGAGCGGGGAAGGATGTCACAGTGATCGCGCGGGGATCACATCTTGAACAAATACAAAAGCACGGGATTTTACTCGAGACAGAAAAAGGAACGGAGACGATCGCGCCGGTATCTGCATATGAAATGAGCGAATATATAAGAATGTGCGGAACGGCTTCGGCGGAGGCGCTTCAGGAAGAAGCCGCGAAAGCTTCTGCCGAAAAAAGGTTGGAGCGACCGGATGTGATCTTTGTATGCGTAAAGGGATACTCGCTCGAAGGCGTCATACCATTTATCAGGGAGGTGTCAAAAAGTGATACGATCGTGATACCGGTCTTAAATCTGTATGGAACAGGGGAAAGACTGCAGAAAGAACTGCCCGGATTACTTGTTACGGACGGCTGCATTTATGTGGCAGCGCAGATAAAGAAGCCCGGGACGGTCTGGATGAACGGAACGATCTTCAGGGTGGTGTTTGGCGTGCGTGATCCGGAAGAACTGCGGAAGGAATTATTTGAAATTGCAGAAGACCTGCGTCAAAGCGGGATCGAAGCAGTACTTTCTGAAAACATCAGAAGGGACGCGCTGCAGAAATTTTCTTATGTGTCACCGATGGCGGCTGCCGGTCTATGCTACCATGCGAACGCGGAGCGGTTTCAGGTTACCGGAGATGAGCGGGACACTTTTGTCGCACTGGTCGGTGAGATCGACAGACTGGCAGTAGCAATGGGCATTGAATTTCAGATGGATATCGTAAAAAATAATCTTGCGATACTGGATGCGCTTTCTCCCGAGGCCTCCACATCCATGCAGCGGGATATTGAGGCCGGAAAGCCCTCGGAAATCGACGGGCTGATCTATGAGGTAGTGCGCTTGTCCGGGCAGTATGGAATAAAACTTCCGATGTATGAAAAGATGGCGGAAGCGCTGAAAGAACATCATGAAATCATATAGAAATATAGAACCATAACGCCGATTTCGCGAGGGTGCCGAAACCGTTACAAAAGACCGCACAGAATGACCGCATGGAGTCATCGCCCGAAGTCATACTCAGTGGTCATGCCGTGTGCGATATGTTATGCAGCGGAGCGGCGGACTCCCGTTCGATCAGCTTGGCGCGCATGACAGTACGGCTGATCGATACATGATTGATCAGGTTGCTTAGTACATGATAGGCGCCCTTGCCGAGATCAAGCCGATCCTGACGGATGGTGGTCAGCGGCGGTGTGAGAGAAGCCGCAAACGGCAGATCGTCGAATCCGATCACACTGACATCCTGCGGGACACGCACGCCGCGCTTCGTACATTCTTCAATGACGCCCTCGGCGATGCTGTCCGAGCAGCATACGATTGCTGTCGCTCCGCTTGATAAAAGCTTGGGAACATGATATTTTGCAGAATCTTTTACATAATGACCAAATGTGACAAGATCGGGATTGATCGGAATATGATGCGATTCCATGCTTGTGATGAAAGCATCATAGCGCTTTGTCGTGATCATGGAGTGCGGTGAACCGTTGAAAAATGCAATCTTCCGGTGCCCGAGCTTGATCAAATGCTCGACCGCTAAGTCGATCCCTTCTGCACTGTCGGTTTCCACCGAACCGACATACGGGTTTCTGTCAATAAAATTATCGAGCAGGACGGTCGGCACCTTGCAGGAGCCAAGCTGTCCCATCCACGGATCCTGAAGCGCAAAGCCGATCAAAAAAGCACCGCTGTAGCCGCTTTTTAAGAGATAGCTGTCATATTTGTTGCGGGTCTGGAATTCGGGCGTGATCGGGGAGATCGTAACGTCCCAATTGTCACGCAGCGCTACCTGACGAAATCCCAAAACAAGGTCATACCCGAAACTTTCCGGCGTATCGTAATTCATATTTTCAATAAAAAGAGCGAGCTTTTTATTCTCTTCTTTTTTCATCTTTTTCGTCTGATAACCCATTTCGATAGCGGTATCAAGAACAAACTGGCGAAGATCTTCGCTGATGTCGCTTGCACCGTTCAAGCCTTTTGAAACGGTGCTGATAGAAACGCCGAGCCGGTTGGCGATATCTTTGATCGTGGTTGCCATAGTATAAACACGCGCCTTTCTGTACATGCGGATCGCAATTAAAACATTATGCTATCATAAGTATAGTAATGTTAAGTAAAAAAATCAACTGATTAAGGTTAAAACGAAAATAAACGAAAAAAATTCGTGAAATACTAACAAAAATGCACTAAAAAAGTTGTGGAGTAGCACTAAATTGCGAAAAATTGCGCAAAACTGCTTGCATTATCAGGAAAAAAGTGCTAAATTTACATCAAGAACGAAAATAAACGAAAACTATTGGAAAAGGTTTTCGCACGGAAGGGTGCTATTTTCGAGGAGGAAGCAGAGTGGGAATGACATCGCTGACAAGAGGAGCCGGGGTTTTGCTTCCGGTAGCCAGCCTGCCTTCCAAATACGGAATCGGCACGTTCGGTAAGGCAGCATATGAGTTCGTAGATTTACTTGTGGATCTTCACCAGAGATACTGGCAGGTGCTGCCGCTTGGTCCGACGAGCTTCGGAGACAGTCCTTATCAATCGTTTTCCGCGTTTGCCGGCAATCCGTACTATATTGATTTGGAATTATTGGTAAGAGACGGGCTGCTTAAGACAAAAGAGATCGAGGCTTATTCATGGGGAGAAGATGACGAGGACGTATCATACGGAATTCTGTTCGAGAATCGTTTTCCCGTGCTGCGCAAAGCGTTCGAACGGTTTGATACCGGGAATGCATCATTCCGCAAATTTTGTGCGGAGCAGAAAAGCTGGCTTGACGGGTATTCTTTTTACATGGCGTTGAAAACGTTTTCGGGAAATGCCGAGTGGACGGCGTGGGAACCTGATATCCGTGACCGGAAATCGAAGGCGTTAGAGGAATACCGGATACGTCTTGCGGATGAAATTCTGTTTTGGCAGTTCTGCCAATTTGAATTTGATGTTCAATGGAGTAAGCTCAGGCACTATGCGAACAGCCGCGGTGTGCGTATCATCGGAGATATCCCTTTGTATGTTTCCATGGACAGCGCGGATGTGTGGGAACGCAGGGAACTGTTTCAGATAGACCGCAGTGGAAAAGCGGATCTTGTTGCAGGGTGTCCGCCCGATGCATTTTCGGATGACGGTCAGAAGTGGGGGAATCCGCTGTATGACTGGGATAAAATGGAACAGGAGAAGTTTTCATGGTGGCGCAGACGGATCAAGGCAAACGCCAAACTGTATGACGTGATCCGCTTTGATCATTTCATAGGAGTAGTCCGTTATTATAGTGTACCCGCGAAAGATGCGAATGCGCGAAACGGTCACTGGCGCAAAGGTCCCGGCAGAAAACTGACGGATGCGATCGCGGAATCGCTTGGGGAAAGCAGAATGATCGTTGAGGATCTGGGTGTCGTCGTTCCGGGAGTCAAACGTCTGGTACAGCGAACGGGATGGCCGGGCATGAAAATTCTGATGTTTGCGTTTGACGGTAATGCGGAGCATGATTATTTACCGCATAATTATTCCAATAGCAACATGGTTGTTTACGGGGGGACGCATGATAATGAGCCTCTTATGGGATATTTTAATGAAAAGTGCGAGTACGAACTGGCGTTTTTATACAAATATCTTAATATAAATAGTAAAGAGGATATTGTGGATGCGATCATCCGTCTGGCATACGGGAGTATTGCGGATGTGGCGATCTTCCAAATGCAGGATCTGTTGAAACTCGGCATGGAAACGCGTACAAACCTTCCTTCAACGATTGGGACAAACTGGCGCTGGAGGCTTGGCAACAGGCAGTTATCCGACAAACGCCGTGAATGGATCCGGACGCTTGCCATGGTTTACCGCAGATAATATATAGTGACGTTCCGTTCAGAAAAGAACCTAGGTTCTTTTAAGTATGAAATAATCTAAAGATTATTTCATACTTTGGGGGAGTAACATTCAGGATCGAAGTAAAATGCAGTAATGCATTTTATGATAAACAGATAACATGGCATGGTTTCCATGCCACAAAGAAAGTAGGAGGAGAAAGATGAAAAAGAAATTATTGGCAATGCTCCTCTCCGCAGCAATGGTATTATCCCTTGCAGCGTGCGGAGGCGGAGACGACAAGACGAACGACACCCCGAGCAACAATGACACACAGCAGGGTGCGGACAACAACACGCCTGCAGATGACAATCAGGGCGGAGATGACACACCGGCGGATGACAATCAGGGCAGCGCGCCTGCAGACATCGATTACGGCTCAGGTGTGATCACGATCTGGGTTGCAGAGAATGCAGTTGAGACGACACAGAAGCTGGCAGATGACTTCTTCGCAGCAAATCCGGCAATGGCAGGCTACACCGTAGACATTCAGCCGACAGGCGAAGGTGATGCAGCAGGTAACATGATCGCTGACGTAGAAGGCGGCGCCGATATTTTCGGTTTTGCACAGGATCAGCTTGGACGTCTTGTAATGGCAGGCGCTCTGACCCCGATCACGGGCGATTATGCAAACTTCGTTCAGAATGAGAATGCAGCGGGTTCTGTTGCCGGCGCAAAGATGGGCGATCAGATTTACGCATTCCCCATGACCGCTGATAACGGTTACTTCTTATATTATGATAAGAGCGTCGTTACCGATCCTTCTTCCCTTGACAAGATTCTTGAGGATTGTGCGGCAGCAGGCAAGAACTTCTACATGGAGATCAACTCCGGCTGGTATCAGACGGCATTCTTCTTCGGCGCAGGCTGCGAGCTGACATATGAATCCGACAGCACAGGTCAGCTGATCTCTTCGAACATCACTTATGCAACAGACAATGGTTTGAAGGCATTGAAGGCAATCATCGCACTTGCAAACCACAGCGCATTTGTAAACGGTTCTTCTTTAAGCACGGCAACGAATGCAGGCGCAATCGTTGATGGTACTTGGGACAGCGGCGCAGCAAAGGAGCTCTTTGGCGATAACTATGCATGTGCAAAGCTCCCGAGCTACACGGTTGACGGCGAGAACATTCAGTTAGGCGGCTTCTGCGGATTCAAGCTTTTAGGCGTAAAACCGCAGACAGAGCAGGGCAAGATGCTGGTATGTATGGCACTGGCTCAGTATCTGACGAATGCAGATGCTCAGATCACAAGATTTACTGAGTTGGGATGGGGTCCTTGCAACATTTCCGCACAGGGTGACAGCGCAGTTCAGGCTGATGAGGCACTTTCCGCATTAGGCGCACAGTTCGCATACATGATTCCGCAGGGTCAGTATCCGGATGCTTACTGGACAGATGCAACGAGCCTTGGCGATGATGCGATTGCAGGAACCTATAACAACATGAGCGACGAAGAGCTCATGAAAGTATTAGAGGACTTCCAGGCACTTCAGCAGTCCTATGTCACTCAGTAAGTTGCGGTACAGCTTTTGATTGGGATGGCAGAATAAAACACGGACAGGAGGGGGGCAACCCCCTCCACGTCCGACTTTCAGGCAGAAAATAGCAGCGCTTAGACGGGCGCGGAGCCGGAGGGGGTCAAGGATGGAAAAAAAGAAGAAAAGTCTTGGAAAAAGGATAAAATGTGTGCTAACGGCTCCTTTCAGGGACTGTAAAGAGATTGGACAGACGTTTGTACATGGGGATTGGAAGACCAAAGTATCTTTTCTCATTATGGGCTTCGGACCGTTGGTGAGAGGACAGATCTTACGGGGTATCGCATTTCTTGCATCCGAGATTGCTTTTATTTGGTATATGGTTGCATTTGGTGCGAAATATTTGAAAGATATCGGAACGCTTGGAACCGTACAGGGCGGCTTCGATGAAAATTACATTTATACGTACGGTGATAACAGCTTTTTGATTTTGTTATTCGGCATACTAAGCCTTTTTGTAATCGTGGCGTTTTTATTTGCGTGGAGACTGAATGTACGCGTGAATATGAATGAGGAGAAACGTCTAAAGGAAGGCAGAGCGCTTGCAACGATAAAGCAGGATTTTCATTCATTATTTGACGAGCATTTCGATAAGACTTTACTGGCACTGCCGGTAACGGGCGTATTTTTGTTTGTGCTGTTGCCGATCGTATTCATGGTTTGCGTGGCATTTACGAATTATGACGCGGCTCATCAGTCACCGACGAACCTGTTCACATGGGTGGGATTTGATAACTTCAAAAACATCTTTTCCTTGGGTACGGCAGGCTTTGGCAAGACGTTTGTGACGGTGTTGAACTGGACGTTAGTGTGGGCGTTTTTTGCAACCTTCCTGACGTACTTTTTGGGAATGGCAGTTGCGATTCTCATCAATAAAAAAGGTATTAAATTCAAGAAAATGTGGCGTACCATTCTTGTCATGACGATTGCGGTGCCGCAGTTTGTATCGCTTTTGTATGTCGGCAAGATGTTTGCGGTGGATGGTTTGGTGAACTCCTACCTTATGAAATGGGGCTGGATCGACACGGCGCTTCCGTTTTGGACAAAGGCTTCTTGGGCAAGACCGACGATCCTGATCATCAACTTATGGGTCGGACTTCCGTATGTCATGCTCATTACGACAGGACTTTTGATGAATATTCCGGAAGAGCTGTATGAGAGTGCCAAGATTGACGGTGCGAGTCCGTTCCAAACATTCCGCAAGATTACGCTTCCTTATATGTTGTTCGTGACGGGACCGTATCTGTTAACGCAGTTTACAGGCAACTTAAATAACTTTAACGTAATTTTCCTTTTGAATCAGGGAAAACCGCAGTCGCTTGCGTTGACAGAAGGAGCGGGTTACACCGACTTGCTTGTCACCTGGCTCTATAAGATGACGGTTCAGGATACGAACTATAAGATGGCAGCGGTCATCGGTATCATGGTATTCGTGGTTGTGGCAGTCGTATCGGTTACGGTATATAATGTGTTACCGTCAGTCAGAAATGAGGAGGGCTTCCAATGAAAAAAGAAAAGAAGCTGCACAAGCAGCATAAAAAGCTGTCCAATGCAATTGCCTATGCGATACTTACCGTCATCAGCATTATATGGCTGTTTCCGTTCGTATGCCTGATTTTTCAGAGCTTCCGCTCTTATAAGACGGAGTTTGGAGGAATGGTCAACTATTTGGTGCCTAAGCAGTTTTCGCTTGACTCCTATACCTTCCTGCTGAACGGAGAGAGCAACTTTTTAAGATGGTATGGGAACACTTTGATCATCGCAGTCTTTGTGGCGATCGGTCAGACGATCTTCGTATTATGCGTGAGCTATGCGCTTTCGAGAATGCGTTTCAAGATGCGTAAAGCCCTGATGAATCTGTGGCTGGTTTTAGGAATGTTCCCGGGCTTCCTTACGATGATCTGCTTATACTTCCTGTTGAAGCAGTTTGGCCTGACACAGGCAGGTTCGGTTCCGGGATTGATTCTGATCTCGGTGGCGAGCTCCGGTATGGGTTATTATGTCTGCAAGGGCTATTTTGATACGATTCCGAAGTCTTTGGATGAGGCTGCCAGAATTGACGGTGCATCAAGGGCAAAGATATTTATCGGCATGATCGTACCGCTTTCCAAGCCGATCATCATTTACACGGCGTTGGTTGCGTTTATGGCACCTTGGTGTGACTATGTATTCGCTTCCTATGTAGCGCTCGGTTACGAGAAGGGCTACAACGTTGCGGTCGCATTGCAGAGATGGGTATGGACCAGTGATTATCAGGGATATTTCACAAGATTCTGCGCGGGCGGTATCTTGGTAGCAGTTCCGGTAACGGCGTTGTTCATGGCATTGCAGAAATATTATGTGGAAGGTGTGACCGGCGGCGCTGTCAAGGGCTGATGCCAAAAATATTCAGGGATTTTGATGCAGCAGATGCGCTGCAGGACAGAATCTGTTATAATAAGTGTATGATCGGCAGTCTCCGGTTGGGGACTGCCGATTTTGACAGAAACAGAAAGCATAAGGGTGGTTGCTATCAGAAATGTTTCGTCTGAGGGCAGAGGTATAAAAGAGAGGAGCACGGGAATGAAAAAACGTTTACTATGTATGGTACTGGCTGCAGCGTTGGTGCTGGGAATGCTTGGCGGATGTGGAAAAACGCCGGTGAACGGCGGGCAGGATGGTCAGGAACAGCAGGATGATCAGGGTGAGCAGACCGGTACAGACGCGCAGGACGGCGTGATTACGGTCAATCCGGTCAGTTATGATTACGAGCAGGAACTGAACATCATTGACGATAATTACAGAAATTATTATGAGATATTTGTTTACTCGTTTTATGATTCGGATGGGGACGGTATCGGGGACTTAAACGGCGTGACAGAGAAGCTGGACTATATTGCCGATATGGGATTTAACGGGATTTGGCTGATGCCGGTCATGCCTTCGACGACTTATCATAAATATGATGTAAAGAATTACTGTGAGATCGATCAGGAATATGGTACGATGGAAGACTTTGAGCGCCTTGTTCAGGAATGCCATAACAGGGGGATCCGGCTGGTCATTGATGTGGTCATCAATCATTCATCATCCCAGCACCCGTGGTTTACGCAGGCATGTGCGTATCTGCGCGGGCTGGAGGACGGAGCAGAGCCTGATCCTGCGGAGTGTCCGTATGTGGAGTATTATCATTTTACCAAAGAGCGCGTGGACAGCACTTATTATGATATCCGCGGCTGTGACTGGTATTATGAGGGATCGTTCTGGTCGGAGATGCCCGATCTCAATTTGAGCTGCGAGGCGTTGAGGAAGGAGCTTGAGGATGTTGCAAAATTTTGGATCGATAAGGGCGTTGACGGCTTCCGGATGGATGCGGCGCTGCACTTTGAAGAGGGCGATACGGAATTCAACACGGAGGCATTGAACTGGCTGTATACCTATTGTAAGAGTTTGAATCCTGATTTTTACATGGTGTCCGAAGTCTGGGCAGGAGCGAATACGATTCAGGCATATTATGGAAGCGGAACACCGAGCATGTTTAATTTTGATGCTGCGGGAGCGGAAGGAAAAATTATTCTGGCGGCGCGCGGAACGTATGTGGCAAGCAATTTTGTCAAGGATATGCTGCGTTATCAGGATTTATTCAGTGAAATGAACGCGGAATTTATTGATGCACCGTTTATTACGAACCACGATATGGGGCGCGTGTCGAATGCGCTGCTCAGCAATCAGAATGACATAAAGATGGCATGTGGGCTTCTGATGATGATGAACGGGAATCCGTTTGTATATTACGGGGAAGAGATCGGCATGAAGAGCTCCGGACAGAAGGATGAAAATAAGCGCCTGCCAATGATCTGGTCCGATACGGATCCGACGGGAATGACAAATGGTCCTAAGGATGCGGATGACGGAATTACATCGGCGTTCCCGGGAGTGGAAGAACAGCGTATTGACGGAATGAGTATTTACAATTATTATAAAAGAGCATTGAGACTGCGTAATGAGAATCCTGAGATTGCCCGTGGAACGATTACGATCGTGGAGTCGTTATGTGATGCGTATCAGGCGGCCATCACGAAGACTTATGACGGAAGTACGATCGGCATCGTATATAATAACTCGAAAGAGGAGATTAAGGTGACACTTACGGGAAGTGAACTTGCCGATATGCAGATCAGGGGCTATCTGACCTTGAACGGGGAAGTGATCACGCTGGAAGGCGGAGTGCTCGTGATGCCTGCACAGTCGATTTGTATTTTGAAGTGATTGAAACGCTAACTTATGAGAAATTGGTGGCAGCCATGGAACAAACCCTGACAGATTTATTCAACAGTACAATAGAAGAGCATCATGCGAATCAGACAGAGCTGTGCAGAGGTCTCTGTTCAAACGCAACGCTTACCCGCTATTTGTCAGGTGAGAGGCGGATGGACAGGCTTCTGCTGTCTGCGATGATGCAGCGGCTTGGAAAATCGCCCGATAAATTTGTGTCCGTTTTGACGGATGCGGAATATCGCTATTTTGACTGGAGACTGCAAGTGTTGAACCGGATAGCGGATCGTGACTGGTCAGGGCTGGAAAGGCTCATTTTGGACCGTGAGACGGCGGATAAGGAATTAAATGAGCCGCTTCAGGAACAGTTTACATTAATGGTGCGTGGACTGCTGCAAGAAAGGCTTCGGGGAGATAGAGAGGGCGCGACGGATTATTTTCGGCGGGCTGTCTGTGCGACGATTCCCGGTTTTAGGGGATTATTGCGCCCTCAGTGTATGCTGTGCGTGCAGGAAATCAGTGCGCTCTTGTTATGGCAGGAGTACTATGGCGATGAGGAGATATCCGCCGCGCTGATGAAGTTTTTGATAGATTATGTATATGAATATTTTGAGGATGAACAGGAGCGTGTGAAAGTCTATCCCCGCCTGGTGTCCGCTTATCTGCCATATTTGCAGGAAAGAAACCGGGATCAGGAGATTTATGTGATCACCGGGCGCGCATTCCGGATGATGCTGCCTCTGCGGTATTTTATTTGCGGCGAGCAATTGCTTAACGCCTATATTGAATCTGCGGAAAAGCTTGGAAAGGGGCAGGAGGTCGCAAAGAGGAAGGAACAGCTTGCTTCATGGCGCGAGATGCGAAAGGAACTGTGGTCCATGGACAGAGAGTCAGGGCATATGGACGGTGCAGGCGTTATGAGTGCCGAGGGCGCATTGACATTACAGGGATGCGCCGGGAGTACGGCGTGTACGGTGCAAAGGGAAGATCAGCCGGCGGACGGGACGGAGCATGGCGTAAAGGAAGCAGAAGCAAAAGAGGCATCGTCGTCTTACGCGGATAATTGGCTGGAGGGCGGATATATCTGGGACCTATGGCAGGAACCGGAGCTGCTTAGGGAAGTGATCGAGCGCAGAAGAAAACAGAGGGGGCTGACGCAGGAGGTGTTAAGCGAGGGAATCTGCACACCGGAGACCTTATCGCGGATCGTGACCGGAAAACGGGCGCCGAGCCGCAGAAATTTCCGTGCGCTTACGAAAAAGCTGGAGGTGCGGAGCGAGTATTATTATAGCGTGATCGAGGCAAAGGATTTCCGGCTGCTGGAGGAGCGCTTTCGTCTGGACGCGCTGATCGAGACAAAGCAGTGGCAGAAGGCAAAGAAGGCGGCTGGGCGGCTGAAAGCGCAGCTCGATATGGAGAGCCGCTATAACAGGCAGTATCTTGGGGAGATTTACTATCTGATCGAACTGGCGCTAAAGGGGATTCCCGAGCAGGAGCGGGTGGGCAGGCTGCTGCTTCTTCTTAGTCTGACGATTTCGGATTATACGCTGACGGAGAACGTCAGGGAGTGGCCGGAGGCGTTTTGGTGCACGGTTTTTACAAGCGAAGAGATTTCGATCATGCTTCAGGTGATCAACGCTTTGCGCTGTATGGGAGAGCTGGGGGACGGGATCTATCTTGCGGAGAGACTGTATGTTTACTATCATATGAGCGCGGTGCGGCCGGAATTTCACTTTCGCACTTTTATGGGCGTTCTGGCGCAGTTGAGTATTTTACTTGGCAGGGAGGGGCGGAATGAGGAGTGCATCCGTTATTCCTATGAGGGGATAGCGTTGTGCTTTGCGAGCCGCAAAATGTCGGATATGGGGTTGTTTGTCAATAATATTGCAAACGCAAACGAACGCCTTGGGGATAAGGCGTTCGCTCTGCGGCATTACCGATATGCGTTTTACTGCGAAGAACTGCTTGGAAATAATTCGGACATTCCAAGGAAATCCTACGAAAAATTGTGCAAAGTAGAGAGAAGATGAGCGTCAACACCTCTTTGCAACGGGTTCCTCATAGAGATCGCAAAGGAGGCTGGACTGTCCGCCTTCGGTAATTTTAGTGCACTTTGCGGGTGTGGATAAAACCAGCGATAATGCGGCCGCAGTGACCAAGCAGATTGCAACAAAACGTTTTTTGATATTCATAAATAATTCCTCCTTTGTCAATGAAAAATGGTTGAATCTACATAAAACTTTATGTAGGGTCGACTGTTGTTATGAGTAAAGTATAAGAGCTTCATGCATCAAATACCATGACGTTTTCGGAAAAATTTTCCAAAAACGTCATGGCATTTTTGCTTCCAGAAGATTAAAGTAGTAGTGGGAGTTGACAAGGGATTATGCGGTGTTTTCAAAAGATAAACTACTCAAATGAAATTATTTGATAAGGAGAGGATACTACCAATGAGAAGAATGAAAATGTGGTTCATAATTGCCTGTTTCCTGCCCGCTATTTGCTGTCTGGCCATGGATGTGGTTTATAGCGCAATGACAGGACTTTTAGGAAAACTGATTTTTGTATGGGTCGGAAGTGCCGCCGGATATGCGGCGCTCTTTATTCTGATTCCCGCAGTATTGCTTTTTCTGATTGCAAAAGAGCTGATCTTCCATATAAGGCGCGTGAGATCGGTAGTCAGGGCAGACTTTGGAAGGACACCCGGATTTCGCTATCGGTATTATACGGAGCAGGCAATGGATGAGTATATTTCACTTTTGGTTGACGATATAGATATCTATAGCGCGGAACACTTTGATGCGCTTAAGGAAGTCATAAAAAATATTTATGTTGTAATGGTCGCAGTGCTGTGTCTTTTGATCATGGACTGGCGGCTTTTGCTGGTGATACTGATTCCGACCGTTCTTGCGGCGGGAGTTGCAGGCTGCATTAGCCGGATGTTGCGGAGAATAATCTGTAAGTGGTTTGGTGCACTGGTTACTATAATTAGTCTTATTTATGCTGCGTTGGGAATGCCGGAGGATGCTGTTTCTTTGGGATACGCAACACTTCTTGTATTGATTGCTAATGAGATTGCGAAAAGTGTGTCAGTCTTATTTACGGAAACTAACAGCTATGTTGTGGGGAGTCTCTTAAAAAGGCGGAATGCAGAACAGGATGCGGAATTATGGGAAGGACAGGGCGTGATATACGGACGTGAAACGGGGGATAATGAGCATTTTATATTTGAAATGGATATTATTTGTCAGAATCTTTCCTTTTCTTTCGGAGAAAAAGTCGTCTTTAAGCCGTTTGACCTGTGCCTTGTTTATGGTAAAAAGTACTTACTGACCGGGAGAACGGGAGTGGGAAAGACGACGCTGCTGAATCTGCTCACAGGAGTGTACAGGAACTATGAAGGACAAATTCTGTATGACGATGTGGAACTGCGTCATTTTTCTGAGAAAGAGTTTCATGAGGGAGTAGCGGTTATCAACCGGGACATTTCTTTATTGAATGATACGATACGAAATAATATCTGTCTAGAAGATGATCATTCGGAAGAGGAAGTGGCACGTGCGGTTGAAATGGCAGGGTTATCCGGGCTGATAGAAAAACTGCCTAAGGGACTGGATACGCAGATTACGGATAGTGGAAAAGAATTGCCGGAAGGCGGACGTCAGAGGATCGCAATTGCGAGAGCGCTGATCCGCAGACCGCGTCTCTTGACAGCGGATGAGATGTTATCGGGACTGCCGGTAAAAACAGCGAAAGAAATTGAGAGTACGCTGCTGGCCCTGGATATGACAGTTATTGTGGCATCTTCCCGGGAGCGCTTCGGTGAAAGTGCGGGTTATGATGGTATTATGAAAGTGATACGGGACAAAGTAATATGTCTTCCGTGCATGAGAGAAATGTGAAATAAAAAATTGTAAAATCTTTGATGCTTCTATCTAAACAGCAAATGCCTTCAAAAAGCAGTTATTCGCCTCTTTTTGAAGGCATTTGGATATAGCGATCGTCCTTAAGAGTGTATTTCCAACGATCGATCGTTGGAATTTCTTGCCAGAATGGGGACGTTGGAACAGCATTGTTTCGAAAATATACGAAAGCGCTTTCGGGAAGTCCTTCCCTGTGTTACAATCATCTTATCAGGAACGATTTGATCATAAAGGCGAAAGAGTAGCGCGGGAGGAACACATTATGAAGCTGAAATCCAAAATACTGATTTTATCCATTGCCCCGATCGTGTTAATGGGCATTCTTATTTTTCTTGTGTCTTCCGCGCAGATCCGTGATGCGATGGAGGAGCAGAACTATTCGGGAATGCGTGCGACAGCCATCTCGGTCCTAAATATTTATGATTATGGCGCCAAAGGGAACTACCGCCTTGACGAAAACGGCAATTTCAAAAAGGGAAATACCATGAATCTTTCCCAAAATACGGATATTGTGGATTCTGTAAAAGACAGCAATATGGAAGTGACTGTGTATTATGGAACGGATGTGATGCTGTCGTCCCTTGCCGATGCCAATGGGGAGCGTCTGACTGATATACCGGTAAAGAATCGTATTATGGAGTCCGTGCTTGTTAACGGTCAGGGAAGTCTGGACAGTCATATTATGATCAACGGAGAGGCATATATGGCATATTACCAGCCTATCATTAATCTGTCAACGGAGCCTCCCGTCGGGATGATCATGATCGCGAGGCGTCAGGAGGATCTGAATTCGGCGATTCATCAGGTGCAGCTGACGATCCTCCTTGTGACGGTCGGGATGGGGGTCTTATGGATCATTGCAGCCATCCTTGTCGTGGGCGTGATCACGAAGACATTAAATAAGGGCGTACAGGCCGTGGATAAGATCGCGCATGGCGATCTGACCGTGGAGATGGGAGGCGGACAATTAAGACGCAGAGATGAGATCGGCGTTATGAGCCGCAGCATATCGGGATTGCGCGAGGAACTGGTGCGTATCGTTTCGGTCATTCAGGGACACAGTGCGACTTTGATCGAGGCCGCTTCGCGGATGCAGGATTCCGCACTGGGTTCTGCGGAGACGGTCGGACATGTGGAGAGAGCGGTACAGGAGATTGCGGTCACGGCGGGGACGCAGGCGAGAGAGACGCAGAATGCGACCGGGAATGTCACTGAGATGGGACAGATGGTCGAGGAGACGAAAGGACAGTCCGTTGTATTAAATGAGAATGCGGCGAAGATGCGCGAGACAGGGAGACAGGCTTCGGAGACGCTTTCCGAACTAAATGAGATCAACGAGAAAGCACGTGAGGCGATAGAGACGATTTATCATCAGACAAATATGACAAACGAATCGGCGGAGAAGATCAGGGAGGCCTCGCAACTGATCACAAGCATTGCGGAAGAAACGGGTCTTTTATCACTGAATGCGACGATAGAGGCGGCGCGGGCCGGGGATACGGGAAGAGGTTTTGCGGTCGTTGCTACACAGATACAGAAGTTGTCTGAGCAGACTAATTCATCGGCAAAACGGATCGAAGACATTGTAGCGGTTCTGATCGAGAATTCCAACCGTGCAGTCGGAACAATGGATCAGGTAAAAGAAATCATGAATCTGCAGGGAGAGCGCGTGCGAAGGACGGATGAGATCTTTACAGAAGTCCAGGGCGGAATTGAATCCTCCATGAGCAGCATCAATGAAATTCATACTATGACGCAGCATTTGGATGAGGCGCGGATCAGCGTGGAGGATATCGTACAGAATTTAAGTGCGATCGCCGAGGAGAATGCGGCAAGCTCGGAGGAAACGTCTGAGTCTACGGTCAAAGCAAACAGGATGATGGCGGAGATTGCAGAGGATGCTGAGAAATTGAATATGATTGCCAATGACCTGAACAATAGTATGAAATTTTTCCATGTGGGATAACGATAGATAAAAAAAGAAGGCTGCCGCACTGTACATGGTGCGGCAGCCTTCTTTTTTATTAAGGTCTGATGAAAAGCTATTTATTATTTTTATTTTGTAATGCTGCCGCGACAAAGCCTTTGAAAAGCGGATGAGGACGGTTTGGTCTGGATTTTAATTCCGGGTGCGCCTGTGTCGCGATAAAAAACGGGTGGGACGGAATCTCGCACATTTCAACGATCCTTCCGTCAGGTGATAATCCGGAAAGCCTCATGCCTTTTTCAGTCAGTACGGCGCGGTAATCGTTATTCACTTCATAGCGGTGCCTGTGACGCTCCTCAATGGTTTTTTCACCGTAGAGTCTGTACGCCAAAGAGCAGTCGTCCAACACGCACGGATAGGTGCCAAGCCTCAAAGTGCCGCCGATATCTTCAACGCCATTTTGGTCGGGCATCAGGGCGATGACCGGATGAAGTGTCCCTGCGTCCAATTCTATGCTGTGTGCGTCTTCAAAGCCGACAACATTTCTTGCATACTCAACGATGGAAAGCTGCATACCGAGGCAGAGTCCGAGGTATGGGATGTTATTTGTGCGGGCATATTGGATCGCCAAAAGCATACCGTCGATGCCGCGGTCCCCAAAGCCGCCCGGGACCAGAATTCCGTTGACGCCTGTCAGCAGTCCCGCCACATTTTCCCCGGTAACAGTTTCCGAATCGATCCATTTGATATTGACCGTTGCATGATTCGGGATCCCGCCGTGCTTGAGCGCTTCCACGACGCTGATGTAAGCGTCGTGCAGAGCGGTATATTTGCCGACTAAAGCGATCGTGACCTCGTCCGTCGGGCTGCGGAGATCTTCTACCATTGCGCTCCAGTCTTTTAAGTCCGGCTCACGCTGTTCCAGCTCCAGACATTCACACGCAACGGAAGCAAGGTGTTCCTTTTCCATTGCGAGGGGCGCTTCATAGAGATGCTCCACATCCAGATTCTGCAATACATGACTGTTCGGAACGTTACAGAATAATGCGATCTTATCTTTCAAGTGCTGGTTTAAGGGGTATTCGCTGCGGCACACGATGATGTCGGGGCGCAGTCCCAAGCCCTGCAGCTCTTTAACGCTTGCCTGTGTCGGCTTTGTCTTCATTTCCTGGGAAGCACGAAGATACGGAATCAGCGTTACATGGATCAGGATCGCGTTATTGCGGCCGACTTCATGCTGAAACTGGCGGATCGCCTCAAGGAACGGCTGGGATTCGATATCGCCGACCGTACCGCCGACTTCAATGATGGCAATTCTCGTTTCATCGTCGGTAAAATTGCGGTAAAAACGGCTCTTGATCTCGTTGGTGATATGCGGGATGACCTGCACGGTCCCGCCGCCATAATCCCCACGCCGCTCCTTCTGCAAAACGGACCAGTAAATTTTGCCGGTGGTCACATTGGAGTTTTTATCCAGATTTTCGTCGATAAAACGCTCGTAATGTCCAAGATCCAAATCGGTCTCCGTGCCGTCGTCAGTGACAAACACTTCGCCATGCTGAACCGGATTCATCGTTCCGGGGTCAATGTTGATATAGGGGTCAAATTTCTGCATCGTGACTTTATAGCCGCGTGCTTTCAATAATCTGCCAAGTGATGCGGCCGTGATTCCCTTTCCGAGTCCGGACACAACGCCGCCGGTGACAAAGACATACTTGACTGCCATAGTAATAACTATGCTCCTTTCTCAGCCTGTGAGTTTGTGACGTCAAAAAACAATATATCACCATTATATAACGGTTCGCAGACAAAAATCTACTTATTTCTAAAAAAAGAAAAAGAAAAAGAGAAAAATCACCCTAATCGGGCAGAATGATCCGTTTCATATGAAAGCCGTGTCCGGATTCCGTCACGGAATAAAGGATCTTCCATTCTTCACAGTCATGGGGATAGAGCGGGGACGGATCGATATTCGTATAGGTGAGCAGCCATGCCGCGAGCGGATAGCCGTTTTTCCATTCGGCTGTTCCATACAGCCGGTCTCCCCAAATGTCGTTTTTAGCAATATAGATATCTGTCGGGATCCGGTCGGGGTGCAGCCGGTAATATTCACCGAGACGGTCGATCAACAGCGGCGCGCCTATATCTGAGTCCGAAGAGAGTGTTGAGATCCAGGAGGAGTATACACCGTAGGGGCGGTCTGCGTACAGATAGCACCACGGGCTGGAACTTACGAAGAGCACGGGGGAGTCAGAGCCGTTCCGGTAAGGTTCGATCTCCGCAAGCAGCATATCATAAGCATCTGCATGTTCTTTTGTGGTATATACGCCCTTTAAGGGTCCGCCAGTGATCCTGATATCCAGTGCGTCAACCGATGGCTCCCAAAAGGCATGCACGGCTTTTGCATAGCACTCGGCGCCAAGCTGGGAGAGGAACAGCAGAGCAGCGACCCCGGCGGCAAGCGGTGCCGTGAAGCGGTTAGTCTTCATGCGGACGCTTCCGGCGGTTTTTCCGGATGCTTCGCGGTCCGGTTCCGTATGATCACGATGTTCAAAGTCCCGGTAAAGGGAAAACTGCTCTTTTATGAAACTCCGGATCAGAAGCACACTGCCGGCTGCGGCGGCGGGCATACCCATGCAGATTGCGTTTCCTCCCTGATTGGATGCACAGCCGAGACAAAAGGCATAGAACATACCGAAACACCATAGAAACAGGAATACGCGGTGATTTTTTTTCGAAGTCAGCAGATAGGCGGAAAGTCCGCAGAGTGTGATTGGAAACATGATATAGTTATAATCGGTCTGGATGGAGGGGATATAAATCATGACAGCAGTTGCCGTGATGAGCGCAGTCATGCAGAAGTACATCCACGCATGTGTTTTTTTACGGTCGATCAGTGAGAGCGCGGTCAGCAGGAACCATACGGCGATAAACATGCCGAATGTGCTGCGCATGGCATAGAAAATGCTGTAGAGGATCTCTGCTGCGGAACGTGAAGCGTGTTCGGGATCCTGAAGAATGGCGGATAAATTATTCAGGATCGTGCTGATTCCGGCGCGGCTGAAAACAAGGATGAACAGGTATATTGCGGGAACTGCCGCTCCGATCGTAAAAATAAGCAGACCGCGTCCCCATATATGAAATATGCCGTCTTCTGCCGTATCAGCGGCAGATGCCGAGGGCGTTCCGGACGGCAGATCACGGGGCGCGGAGCGGACGTTCTGCCGGCGGCGGAATGCTCTGACACAAAACGCTGCGAAATACGAAACCAGAACAAATAAATAAATCAGGAAAATATACGGATTGGCAATGACCGACACGGCATAGCAAAAACCCGCAAGAAGAAAACCGGCGCGCCCGTCTTTTTTACAGCATGAAAGAATGGAAAGGCAGAGCGTGACCGCCATAAGCGCAAAGGTATTATAGGACAGCGCCATCACATCGTAGGGAGTATAAATGACAAAGATAAGAACCGCACACACGGCGCCGTAACGAAAGCGCCTGAGCGCGAGGTACATAAGCGCGGCAGTCAATAGCTGCACGGCAGTATAAAGATAGCGAAAGTGCAGGACGATCCCTTCCGTTGTGCCGAAGAGCAGTCTGTGGAGACGGTAAAAGGGTAAAAGAAGAACGGCGCTAAGCTGTGAAAGGTTCCATTCATCCGAGAGCAGTGCGTCTCCCATGGAAAGACGCTGTGCCAGTGTCAGATAAAAGGGCTCGTCTAATCCGCCATAGCCGTACGGACATTTCCACAGTAAAAAGAAAGTAATCGGGATCAGTGTGCACAGGAATATCAGATCACAGGCATCTATGCGGTGTTTTTTCATTGTACGCCTCCATGCCGCCTTTTGCGGCTATCCTATCGACCGGTCTTTGCTCATTGTCTATTTTAACCGAATCCGAAGCCTTGTACAACTATAAATAATCCGTTGTAACAATTCATTTTCTTTTCACAAAAGAAAGGTTGATTTATGGCGGTTCTATCCATATAATAAATAAGAGTTGTCCAACAATGAATGAGAAGAAATGATTTGGACGAGACTGACTATCAAAGGAAGAAGCGTGTGAAAAGCTTACGCGGGGAATGAAAATGGAAAATAATCTGAACGAATATGATAACCGTCCCGGAGGACCGGGAAACGGCGGAAATCAGGGGGGAAATCAGAACGGCGGAAACGGCGGGGGCAATAACGGAAACGGTCCGCAGAAGAAGCAGAATTTTCTCTTTGTGCTGCTGGCGAGCTTAGCGCTTGTGCTGATGATCAGCTGGTTCATGCGCACGATGAACGCCGCGTCCAATGAAGAGATCACATACAATCACTTTATTGAAATGCTGGAAAACGGAGAGATCGAGTCGGTTCTGATCTATGACAGCCAGCTTACGATCACGCCCAAAAAGAGCGGGCAGGACGGCTTTGCGCCGGCGCAGCGGGTCTACTATACGGGCGTTGCGGAGGAAGCCGACAAGCTGACCGAGCGTCTTACCGAGGCCGGAGTGGAGTTTAGCAGGGAAATACCGGATAATTCCGGTTGGTTTTGGTCACTTCTATTAACGTATGGTCTGCCTGTTTTGGTACTGTGTATCGGTCTGAATTTCGTATTTAAGAGGATGTCCGGCGGCGGCGGACCGATGGGAATCGGAAAAAGCAATGCAAAGCTCTATGATGTACAGAAAGAAACGGGAATTACGTTCCGGGACGTGGCAGGCGAGGATGAAGCCAAAGAATCGCTCGTCGAAGTCGTGGATTTTCTGCATAATCCGGCAAAATACAGTAAGATCGGTGCGAGGCTGCCAAAAGGCGCGCTTCTTGTGGGACCGCCCGGAACGGGTAAAACCCTTCTCGCAAAGGCGGTGGCGGGCGAGGCGCACGTGCCGTTTTTCTCACTGGCGGGTTCGGACTTTATTGAGCTTTATGTCGGAGTCGGTGCATCGCGTGTTCGCAAGCTGTTTGAGGAAGCGGAAAAGCACGCGCCCTGCATTGTGTTCATCGATGAGATCGACGCGATCGGCAGAAGCCGTGATTCCAAATACGGCGGAGGCAACGAGGAGCGCGAGCAGACCTTAAATCAGCTTCTTTCCGAGATGGACGGATTTGACGGTAAAAAAGGAATCATTATTCTGGCGGCGACGAACCGGCCGGAAATTTTGGATAAAGCGCTTCTAAGACCGGGGCGGTTTGACCGCAGGATCATTGTGGACAAGCCGGACTTAAAGGGGCGTGTCGACATTCTGCGCGTTCACGCCAAGGATGTACTCATGGATGACAGCGTGAATCTTGAGGATATCGCGCTTGCAACGAGCGGCGCTGTCGGTTCCGATCTTGCGAACATGATCAACGAGGCGGCGATCAACGCCGTCAAAGAGGGACGGGAATTTGTCGCTCAGAAGGATCTGTTTAATGCGGTTGAAGTCGTTTTAGTCGGCAAGGAAAAGAAAGACCGCATCATGAGTAAGGAGGAACGCCGGATCGTTTCATATCATGAGACCGGTCATGCACTGATCTCGGCATTGCAGAAAAACTCCGAGCCTGTACAGAAGATCACGATCGTGCCGCGAACAATGGGTGCGCTCGGTTATGTGATGCAGGTGCCGGAGGAGGAAAAATATCTGAACACCCAGGCGGAGCTGCATGATATGTTAGTCGGTCTGCTTGGCGGGCGCGCGGCAGAGGAGATCGTATTTGATACGGTGACGACGGGCGCATCGAACGACATAGAAAAAGCGACGAATATCGCGCGCGCCATGGTGACGCAGTACGGGATGAGCAAGCGCTTCGGACTGATGGGATTGGAGACCGTGGAGAGCAAATATCTTGACGGCAGAACGGCAATGAACTGCTCCGATGTCACGGCAGCAGCTGTCGATGAGGAGGTGATGAAGATCCTCAAAGAAAGCTATAAGGAAGCAAAGAAGCTCTTGAAAGAAAACCGGGCGCTGATGGATAGGCTTGCCGAGCACTTGATTGAAAAAGAGACGATCACGGGTAAGGAATTCATGAAGATCTTCCGCGCAGAGAAAGGATTGCCCGAACCGGAGGAAAAACCGAAGGAGCAGTCGAAAGCGGGAAGAACGGATGTACCCGCCGGGCAGAATATTCAGCCGGGGAATGCAGGACAAAACATGGATACGCCGCAAAAAGCCACAGGAGCTGCGGCACCCGGAAATACAGATACACAGCAGGGAGCCGAATGGCAGAATGCAGGGGCGCAGACGAATGTGACTGCCAGCGGTAATATGCCCGATTATGAGCGTGAACAGCTTTTGCGCAATGCGTGGCCGCAGATACGGGGGTTGGACGGGAACAGCGTGCCGGATGGCGTCGGGACGCAAAAGAGCACGGGTGACGCAGAAATACAAAAAAGTATGGACGGCGTGGAGACGCAAGGGGGCGCGGGCACTGCGGATATGCAGAAGGCGGATGCGCTGAGCGCAGGCGGCACGGCGATGCAGAACCATGCGGACGATAAAGAGAGCGGGGAAATTTCCCGGCAGAGGAATACGGATAAGCAGGCTGTATCGGATAGCGGCGCCGGCGAAGAGAGCGAGGCGCAGGATATTTCAACGAAAGTGGAGAATGAGTTTGCAGAAGCCTTGCGAAACCGGCTATATGCGCGAAAAGACAATCAGAATGCAGACAGTGGGGAGCAGAACGAACAGAAATGAAACTTCAACAGATCAGAAAAAAGTATATAGGGGACAGGGCCTTTTATCAAAGGGTCCTGTTCATTGTTGTTCCGATCATTATACAAAATGCGATCACGAACTTTGTCGGATTGCTGGACAATATCATGGTCGGTCAGGTCGGGACCGACCAGATGAACGGCGTTGCGATCGTGAATCAGTTATTGTTTGTGTTTAATCTGTGCGTATGGGGCGCAGTATCGGGCGCCGGCATTTTTACCGCACAATATTATGGAAAAGGGGATCATGAGGGCGTGCGGAATACGTTCCGCGCAAAACTGATTCTGACGAGTGCGGTTGCCGTGGCGGGAATGGTTCTTTTTTTAATGAAGGGAGAATGGCTGATCACGCAGTTTTTGCATGAGACGGATGCGGTCGGAAACGCGGAGCAGACGCTGTATTACGGCCGGGCGTATCTTCATGTGATGTTGATCGGGCTGTTTCCGTTTGTCATTTCGCAGGCATATGCGAATACACTGCGGGACGTCGGAGAAACCGTGCTTCCGATGAAGGCCGGCGTTGCGGCGGTGGCGGTCAATGTCATTCTCAATTACATATTGATCTTCGGGCATTTTGGAGCGCCAAGGCTTGGCGTGGCCGGTGCCGCGATTGCCACAGTCGTATCTCGTTTTGTGGAAATGGCGATCGTTGTGGTATGGACGCAGACGCATAAAGAAAAACATCCGTTCATTGTGGGCGCATATGCGAGCCTCAGGATCCCGGCGCAGCTCATGCGGCAGATCCTGATCAAAGGGGCGCCGCTTGCCGTCAACGAGGGACTGTGGGCATTGGGCGTTACGATGCTGAATCAGAATTATTCACTCAGGGGCTTGTCGGTTATTGCAGCGCTCAATATTGCATCGACGATCTCCAATCTGTTCAGCGTCGTGTATCTTGCGATGGGGGACGCGATCGCAATCATTGTCGGGCAGCTTCTCGGCGCGCAGAAAATGGAGGAAGCAAAAGACACGGACCGGAAAATGATCTGTTTTTCGATACTGTGCTGTCTTGTGATCGGGTTTACGATGTCCCTGTTCCGGAATATGTTTCCGGCAATTTATAAGACGGAGCCGCAGGTGCGCAGCCTTGCCGCCGGCTTCATCCTGATCGCGTCGGTGATGATGCCCCTCTACGCGTTTCTGCACGGATGTTATTTTACGCTCAGGACGGGCGGAAAGACGATCGTGACATTTCTGTTTGACAGTGTGTTTATGTGGGTGCTCGCCGTGCCGTGCGCCTATGCGCTGACGCATTTTACGACACTGCCGATCATTGCGCTGTATGCGGTCGTGCAGAGTCTGGACTTTATCAAGTGCGTTGTAGGGTTTATCTTTGTCAAAAAAGGAGTCTGGCTGCAGAACATTGTGAAGGAGATCTGAGAGGGCGCAGAATATAGGAAGGCATTACGCCGCTTTACGGTTGACCGTGAAGAAGAACGGAAGGAAAGGAGGGACCGTTTTGTTTGAGATTGAGGAAGAATTAAAGAAACTGCCCGCAAAGCCGGGCGTTTATATCATGCATGACGGGGATGACACGATCATTTATGTCGGCAAAGCGGTCAATCTGCATAATCGTGTGCGTTCCTATTTCCGTAAAATTGTGGGCAGGGGACCGCAGATCGACAAAATGGTCCGGCAGATCGCACGCTTTGAGTATATTGTGACGGATTCCGAACTGGAAGCGCTCGTATTGGAGAATAATCTGATCAAAGAGCACCGCCCGAAGTACAATACGATGCTGAAGGATGATAAGACTTACCCGTATATTAAGGTGACGGTCGCCGAGGAATATCCGAGGATTCTTTTTTCACGCGTGATGAAAAAGGATAAATCGAAATACTTTGGTCCGTATACGAGCGCGGCGGCAGTGCGGGATACCATCGAACTGATGAACCGCTTGTTTTTGCTGCGCACCTGTAACCGGAGCCTGCCGCGTGACATCGGCAAGGGCCGCCCGTGTCTGAATTATCATATCAAACAGTGCGCGGCGCCCTGCGCAGGCTATGTGACAAAAGAAGATTACCGTGCGCATATCGAACAGGCGCTTGATTTTCTGAACGGAAATTATGCGCCGATCTTAAAAGACTTAAAAGAGCATATGGAACAGGCGTCGGAGGCGCTTGATTTTGAGGAGGCGATCCGCTACAGGGAACTGCTTACCAGTGTGAAAAGCGTGGCGCAGAAGCAGAAGATCACGGACAGCGGCGGAGAGGATAAGGATATCATCGCCATGTGTATGGAAGGCACGGACTGCGTCGTTCAGGTGTTCTTTGTGCGGGACGGAAAGCTGATCGGGCGGGAGCATTTTTATATGACGCATGTGTCGGAAGGAGAGCGCGGGCAGGTACTGACGGACTTTGTAAAGCAGTTTTATTCGGGGACGCCGTTTATTCCGCGTGAACTGATGCTGCAGGAGCCGATCGAGGATATGGAATTGATCGAACAGTGGCTGACCACAAAGCGGGGCGGGCGCGTGTATGTCAGGATCCCGCTAAAGGGGGCAAAAGAAAAACTGGTGGAGCTTGCGGCGCAGAATGCAAAGCTCGTGCTGGATAAGGACCGCGAGCGCATCAGGCGTGAAGAAGGGCGTACGATCGGCGCCGTCAAGGAGATCGCAGGGCTGCTGGGGTTAGAGAGTGTATCACGTATGGAAGCGTATGACATTTCAAATATCAGCGGATTTGCGAATGTCGGATCCATGGTCGTTTATGAAAAGGGAAAGCCGAAGCGCAGCGATTACAGGAAATTCCGCATTAAGACTGTGGCGGGGCCGGATGATTACGCCTGTATGCGGGAAGTGCTGACCAGACGGTTTCAGCATGGATTGTCTGAGCGGGAGGAAACATTTACCGGGGAGCACGGGACGGATTTTGGTTCATTTACGAGGTTTCCCGATCTGCTGCTCATGGACGGCGGCCGCGGGCAGGTCAATATTGCCCTTGATGTGCTCGCCGAACTCGGCATTACCATTCCGGTCTGCGGCATGGTAAAAGACGATAACCACCGCACAAGGGGTCTGTATTTTCAAAACAGGGAACTGCCGATCGAAAAGGACAGCGAGGGATTTAAGCTGATCACGCGCATTCAGGATGAGGCGCACCGTTTTGCGATTGAATACCATCGTTCCATCCGCAGCAAGACGCAGGTGCATTCGCTGCTTGACGAGATTCCGGGTATTGGTCCTGAGCGCAGAAAAGCCCTGATGCGTAAGTTCGCCTCTATTGAAGAAGTACGCAGCGCTTCAAAGGAAGAACTTTCTTCACTGCCGGAAATACCGGAACATGTGGCGGAACAAATCGTTCAATTCTTCATAGAACAAAAAAATAAATAATAAATTTTTGAAGATTCATGATATAATGAGTATTATCGACCATGATTTCACATGAGGAGGGAGCGTATGGCAAGTCTAAGTTTAACCAGAATTATTGAAAAAGAAAAACTGGAAAATCTCACACCTGACTTAGATATTTCGAAGATCAAGATCACACAGCCGGATATCAACCGGCCCGCATTGCAGCTTGCAGGGTATTTCGAGCATTTTGAGGCGACCCGCTTACAGATCATCGGTTTTGTGGAATACACCTATATGCAAGCGTTGGAACAGGACCGGAAGAAGGAGGTATTCGAAGCACTCTTAAATCATCATATCCCGGCGATCGTATTCTGCCGTGAGCTTGAGCCGGATCCGCTGTTCCTGGAAATTGCGGTTTCCCATAATATACCGATCCTGATGACGAAAAAAGCGACGTCGGCATTTATGGCGGAGATCATCCGTTGGATGAATGTGAAGTTAGCGCCAATGATCTCGGTTCATGGCGTGCTGGTTGACGTTTACGGCGAGGGCGTGCTGATTACCGGCGAGAGCGGGATCGGTAAATCGGAAGCGGCGCTGGAACTGATCAAGAGGGGGCACCGTTTGGTTACAGATGATGTGGTGGAGATCCGTAAGGTCAGCGAAGATACACTGATCGGAACCGCGCCCGATATCACGAAGCATTTCATTGAGCTCCGCGGCATCGGGATCATCGATGTGAAAACGCTGTTCGGTGTATCGAGCGTAAAAGATACGCAGAATATCGACCTGGTCATCCGGCTTGAGGATTGGAATAAGGATAAGGAATATGACCGGCTCGGACTGGAAGAAGATTATACGGAGTATTTAGGTAACAAAGTCGTATGTCACAATATTCCGATTCGTCCGGGGCGGAATCTGGCGATCATTTGTGAGTCAGCGGCAGTCAACCACCGTCAGAAAAAAATGGGTTACAATGCGGCGCAGGAATTATACCAGCGCGTGCAGAATTCGCTGGCGAGACGGCGCGAGGAAGACGATGCGTAATGGTCCGGACAGGTTATCGGACTGTTTCGGAGAATTTGTAAAAAGAGAGGGAAAGCAGATATGGAGAAGGTAGTATTCGGCGTCGATCTTGGCGGGACGACAGTCAAACTCGGATTGTTTGATACGGAAGGAAATGTGCTTGATAAATGGGAGATTCCTACGCGGAAAGAGGATAACGGAAGACAGATCCTGCCGGACATTGCACAGGCTGTCAAAGAGAAAATGAAAGAAAAAGGATATTCTGATGAGAATGTTTCAGGTATCGGAATCGGTGTTCCCGGACCGGTCGACAGCGAGGGAACGATCTACAAGGCGGCGAATCTGGGCTGGGGCGTTATGAATATCAACAAGGAACTCGGCGCGCTGACGGGTTTAACGGTCAAAGCCGGCAACGATGCGAACGTAGCGGCGCTTGGAGAGATGTGGAAAGGCGGCGGAAAGGGTTATCGTAATATGGTGGCTGTGACACTCGGAACCGGTGTTGGCGGAGGCATTATCGTAGACGGCAGGCTGCTTGCCGGGGCAACGGGCGCAGGCGGGGAGATCGGTCATATTCATGTCGAAGACGGGGAACAGGAAGCGTGCGGCTGCGGAAACCGCGGCTGCCTGGAACAATATGCGTCGGCTACAGGGGTTGTGCGTTTAGCGAAGCGTGCGCTCGCCGGAAGCAGTCAGGACAGTATGCTGCGGAGCGGAGAGATTTCCGCGAAGACCGTTTTTGATGCAGTCAAGGCGGGGGATACGCTTGCCATGGAAGTTGCCGGGAAGTTTGGAGAATATCTTGGGAAAGGACTTGCCGTGGTCGCGGGGGTCGTGAACCCGGAGATTTTTGTGATTGGGGGCGGTGTGTCAAAGGCAGGACCGGTTCTGATCGACTATATCAGGAAGTATTATGAGCCCAATGTGTTCCACGGCAGCAGAAATGCCAAATTTGCATTGGCAACGCTTGGGAACGACGCAGGCATCTATGGTGCGGCAAAGTTAGTGCTTTCCTAAGAAAGCGCTGATTAAATCATCGTTTCCTTAGGATCTTTGGTGATTGCAAACGGATTTGCTGCGGCGCTTTCCGGACTGATGGCAGGAATGTGCGCATACAATGAGGTAAGCGGTGACAATATTATCGAAAGCGTTGTGTTTGACGGCATGGAGGGTGGATGTGACAGAGACAGTGGAGCGATTTATACGGCAGCTTGTAGAGCCGGAATATTTATTACAGAATGAACCGATGGAAAAGCATACGACCTTCCGGGTCGGCGGTGCTGCTGATATGTTTATACGGATACAGAGTGCGGAGCAGCTGATAAAACTTGCGGCATATTTTGAACAGCTGCACCAGCCTTATATTGTCATTGGAAACGGCAGCAATCTTTTAGTCAGTGACAGGGGATATCGCGGAGTCGTGCTTCAGATCGGCGACGGCATGGGCAGTGTGACGGTGGACGGCGTGCGCATGTGTGTTCAGGCGGGGGCACTTTTGTCAAGCGTGGCGGTGCAGGCGGCACAGCACTCCCTGACCGGGTTGGAATTTGCGTCGGGCATTCCCGGCAGTATCGGCGGAGCGGTCGTGATGAACGCGGGCGCATATGATGGCGAGATGAGTCAGGTCGTAGAAAGTGTGACGGTCTTAAACGAACAGGGCGGTCAGATGGTGTTAGACCGGGATACAATGGAATTTAGCTATCGCACAAGTATTATCAGAAACCGTCCTTTCATTGTGCTGGAGGCGGTACTGTGCCTGCAGCATGGGGACGGGCAGAAGATCCGCGCAAAAATGGAAGATTTTAATGAGAGAAGGCGCGCAAAACAACCGCTTACTTTTGCAAGTGCGGGCAGTACATTTAAGAGACCGGAAGGCTATTTTGCCGGAAAACTGATTATGGATGCCGGTCTGCGCGGATACCGCATCGGCGGAGCACAGGTGTCGGAAAAGCATTGCGGATTTATCATTAATGTCGGAAATGCAACGGCGCAGGACATATATGAGCTGATTGAAGAAGTACGGGAAAAGGTCAAAGAACGGTTTCATGTAGAACTGGAACCGGAAGTGATACGGATAGGTGATTTTATATGAAATTTGTGATTGTGACAGGCATGAGCGGCGGCGGAAAGAGAACAGCGTTAAAAATGTTGGAGGATATCGGGTTTTATTGCGTTGACAATCTTCCCGTGGCACTGATCGGCAAATTTGTGGAACTGATCGTGACGCCGGGCAGCGAGGTGACAAAGGTGGCTCTCGGCATTGATGTACGGGCCGGACAATCCTTTGAGGAACTTGCGGATATTCTGGATGGGATCAAAAGTGCCGGCTATGCCTATGATATGCTTTTCATGGAGGCGAGCGACGCTGTACTGATGAAGCGCTACAAGGAGAGCAGGCGCATGCATCCGCTGTCTCCGGAGGGACGCGTCGAGGAGGGAATTCACAAAGAGCGCGCTGTGTTAAAGCCGATCCGCGAAATTTCGGATTACGTGATCGACACATCAAAGCTTCTGACCCGCGAACTGAAAGAAGAGCTGGATCGTATTTTTATCGGAAATGAGGCGTACAATAGCCTTATCGTCAGTATCATGTCATTTGGATTTAAGTTTGGGATTCCGGCGGATGCCGATCTGGTATTCGATGTGCGTTTTCTGCCGAATCCCTTTTATATTGATGAGCTAAAGCATCAGACCGGACAGGATAAGGCTGTGCAGGATTATGTAAAGTCTTTTCCGGAAACGGAACAGTTTATGGAAAAGCTGACTGATATGATCCGTTTTCTGATACCAAATTACGTGAAGGAAGGAAAATATCAGCTTGTGATCGCAATCGGCTGTACAGGAGGAAAGCATCGAAGCGTTACGCTGGCGAGCGAGCTTTATGCGCGGCTGAAGGATCAGGGTGATTACGGACTGACGATCGGACACCGGGATATCCGGCAGGGGGGCTAAATGTCTTTTTCAGGAGAGGTCAAAGAAGAGCTTGCGCGGCACTGCGGGCAGGCAAGGCATTGTCAGATTGCAGAATTGGCGGCAGTTTTGAACTGCTGTGCAAGGATTGTCGAGACGCAAAGAGGGGTGCGCTGCCTGGAAATTCGTGCTGAAAATAGCGCGGTATTAAGAAAATGCTTTACATTATTGAAAAAAACATTTAATATAGATACGGATATTTTCGAAAAATTGTTTGCAGTGCAGGAAAAGACTGGTATTGATCAATTCACATTGACGGGCAGGGATGCGGTGACCGTATCCGAAGCGTGCAGGCTGACGGCGCAGGGCACACAGGTATCGCCGCTGCTGCTGAAAAACGGTTGCTGCCGCAGAGCGTATTTGCGCGGGACCTATTTATCGATTGGATCCATGAGCAATCCCAAAAGAAGTTATCATCTGGAATTTGTCTGTGGAAGTATGCCGCAGGCAGAGCAGTTGTGCGGGGTGCTTACGGGGTTTGAACTGGAGGCAAAGGTCATCCGCCGTAAAAAGTATCATGTGGTCTACCTGAAGGAAAGTGCATGTATCGTCGATCTGCTCAATATCATGGAGGCGCATGTATCGCTGATGGAGCTTGAGAATCTTCGCATTTTGAAAGATATCAGCAATCGTGTGAACCGGAGGGTGAATTGTGAGGCGGCGAATATTGTCAAGACAGTCAATGCGGCAAACAGGCAGGTAGAGGATATTAAACTGATACAGGAAAAACGAGGACTTTCCTCACTGCCCGAGAATCTGCGGAAAGCGGCGGAACTTCGCCTGGAGAGACCTGACGCGACACTTGGGGAACTGTCGCAGTTGATGGCGCCTCCTATTGGCAAATCCGGTATGAATCACCGACTGAGGAAATTATCGGAGATCGCGGAGGAGCTTAAGGGAAACGCATAGGGGCCGCAGATGATAGAAGAGAAATGGGGTACTGGCTGAAAGCACAGGGGAAAAGGGAATTTTCAGGAAGCAGGAAAAGAGGAGAGCTATGAAAAAGGAAACAATGTCGATCCAATTGGCAAACGGTCTGGAAGCAAGACCGATCGCGGTAATGGTACAGATTGCAAGTCAGTTTGACAGCAAGATTTATCTTGAGGCAGAGGGAAAGAGAGTCAACGCAAAGAGTATCATGGGGATGATGAGTCTCGGAATGGATGCGGGGGAGAATGTGACAATTGAAGCTGACGGTGAAGATGAGAATGCGGCAGTTGCCAAGCTTGCGGATTTCCTGAGCGGTAAAGAAGTCAAATAAGGATAGAAAATGAGCCGCCGCAGGGCGGCTTATTTTGTATATGCAAAATGCCTGCATAGGAAGAGTTTCGGGAAAAGTCTTTTGAGGATACGGATATGAAGAAGAAAGCATTGTTCATTTTTAACCCACATGCCGGAAAAGGGCAGATCAAGGCGAGAATTTTAGATATTGTGGATAGGCTCACCAAAGACGGTTATGATGTAGTCGTGCACCCGACGCAGAGCCGGGGGGATGCAGTAACGGTCGTTTCGGATAGTGCCGGTGAATATGAGCTATGTGTCTGCTCAGGCGGAGACGGCACGCTTGATGAAGTGGTGACGGGAATGATGCGGAGTACCAAACGTATACCGATCGGGTATCTGCCGACAGGCTCAACGAATGATTTTGCAAACAGCTTAAAAATTCCGAAAAAAGCGTCTGCGGCGATGGAGACAGCCGTGCGCGGCAAACCGTTTTTGTGTGACATCGGAAGATTTAATGACGATGTATTCGTTTATATTGCGGCGTTCGGACTTTTTACGGATGTGTCCTATGAGACCAGACAGGAAATGAAAAATATACTTGGACATATGGCATATATATTGGAAGGTATCACAAGACTTTCCTCGATCAAGTCTTATGACGTGACCGTGACGGCAGACGGCAGGCGGATAGAGGGCGACTATCTCTATGGAATGGTGACAAACTCGCATTCTGTCGGCGGATTTCAAAACATAACGGGAAAAAACGTTCAGCTTGATGACGGACTTTTTGAGGTTACGCTCATCAGACGTCCGCGCAATGTGGTGGAACTGAACCGAATCGTGACAGCGCTGATCGGTGCGAAATTTGATACAGAATTGATGAACAGTTTTAAGGCGGCAGATATTATTTTTGAGACGAAAGAGGCGGTGTCCTGGACACTTGACGGTGAGTTTGGCGGAGAACACCGCAGAGTAAAAGTGCATAATGAGCATCATGCGATCCGTTTTTTAGTGCCATGAGAATCAGGAAACACTGATCTGATCAGTGTTTCCTGATTTTGTTTTTTTGACGCCCGGGACCGGTCTCATACTGCCGGATCTCTGCAGCGACCTCACCGCTTAATATGAGCAGGCAGAGAAGATTGGGGACAGCCATAAGTGCATTTGCAATGTTCGAAAAATTCCACACGATATCAAGAGCTGCAGATGCGCCGGCGCAGGCGGCACATGAAAATATCATACGGTAAAGCAGATTGTATCTGTGTGTGTTCATCAGATATTCAAAGGCTTTTTCTCCTAGGTATTCCCAGCCCAGAATGGTGGAAAAAGCAAATAATACAATGCTGACTGTCAGAAAATAAGCTCCCGTATCGCCGAGGGTGCTGCGGAATGCGGCGATCGTAAGTGCCGCGCCTGTAAGCGGTTTTGCATAGTCGTAAGTGCCGTCCGAACGAAAAGTATAGAGGCATCCATGAGGATCGCGCCAAGTGCCGGAAAGCTCCGGAGCTGGGGAAATTGTTTCGCCGCTATGGGGGTACGGCATGTTTGTGCCGTTTCCTTTGTCATCTGGGGGCGATGTGCCGCCCGGATCGAAACGGGTCAGCGTAATGTATGTGCCGTCAGGATAGAACGTTTCTGCTTTCGGAGCGGAGGAAGACAGGTTCAAAATAAGAGTTAAGGATGAAGGGGTCCGGTTTGCTATGTCATAGGCGGCAGGGCAGTCCGTATGGTGGCTGCTTAAGAGTACCAGCTGTCCGGAATGATCCGCATAGATGCCTGAGTCCGATGTCTCCATGATTCCGAGGACGCCGCTGCTCATGATACACAAACCTGTAATGGTGCATACCACGATCGTATCCCAAAAGGTGCCGGTCATATTGATATATCCCTGACGGACGGGTGAGGCGGCAGCGGCCGGGGCGGCAGTGATGGCGGCGGAACCCATGCCCGCTTCATTTGAGAAGACGCCGCGTGCGACGCCGTAGCGCATGGCGCGCAGTGCGGAAGCAGTGATCGTGCCCAGAGTGCCGCCCGTCACGGCATCTTTGGAGAATGCCATTGTGATGATCTGCACAAGGCTTTGGGGAATATTACGATAATTCACTGCCAGTATGATAAGACCTGCTGCAATGTAGAGCAGCGCCATGGATGGCACGAGCACGGTGGCAATTTTGGAGATGGAGCGGATACCGCCTACAACAATCAGCAGAGTCAGAGCGGTGAGGATCAGCCCGGTAAGACGGGCGGGGACCGAAAAGGTGTCGTACAGTGCGTCTGCAATCGAGTTTGCCTGTGTCATATTGCCGATGCCGAACGAGGATAACACGGTGAACAGGGCAAACAGAAAGCCGAGCGCTTTGCCGATATGGTTGCAGGGAAACGCGTTTTTTAATGTATACATGGGACCGCCAACGATCTCGCCGCGCGCGTTGCGTTCGCGGTATTTTACTGCGAGCATACATTCACTGAATTTAGAGGCAATACCGAAAGCGGCAGCGATCCACATCCATACGAGTGCGCCCGGACCGCCTAAGACCAGTGCGGTCGCTACGCCGATGATATTGCCGGTACCGATGGTTGCCGCAAGGGATGTCATCAGCGCGGAAAAAGGGGAAATCCCGCCTGCCCTGCCGCCCGAAGCATCGACAGTGCGCGCGCTGCGCTGCAGCGTGCTTTTCAGGGCAAAAGGAAGTTTCCGCCACGGCAGAAAGCGGGTGCGGATACAGAGCACAACGCCGGTTCCGACAAGCAGCAGAAGCATGGGGGGTCCCCAGACAAAGGAGTCTATGGTATTTAGAATTTGGGAAAGGGTGTTCATGGGAGATGCGCTTTCTTGATCGTGACGGGGAATTTCTATTTTATTGGAATTTCCCAATCACGGAAGAGCTTACGTTCTTTTTATACAATATCGGAAAAGGGGCGGGGGTATGACAGAAATCTGCAACAGGGCAGGATCGTGACATAAAAAAGAAAATGCCCTAAAAAGGGAGGATGCCGGATAACCTGCGTTATCCGGCATGTATTATGAAAAAGTTTAATTGAAAGTGTGTAATGCGTTGTTGTGTTTTATGGTCTTAGTATATCCCCGAAGTATGGATAAAAAATGATTTTGGAATGAAAAAATGTTAAACGATATATGAACAAAATGTGAACATTCGGATTGACAGCGGGTTTTACGGGATCTTGCTTTTTTCTCTTGCTTTTTCGCGTTTTGATGTTTTCATTTTGGAAGGAATAGGATATAATAGGAATGATTAGGAGCCAAGGGGCTGTTAAGACACTATAAAAAGAAAGGATGAAAGATTATGCCATTAGTTACAACTACTGAAATGTTTAAGAAGGCATACGAAGGCGGCTATGCGATCGGCGCTTTCAATGTCAACAACATGGAGATCGTACAGGGTATCACGGAGGCATGCGCAGAGGAGAAAGCGCCTGTTATTTTACAGGTATCCAAGGGTGCGCGCGCATACGCTAATCACAATTATCTTGTAAAACTTGTTGAGGCAGCTACAATCTGTTTTCCGGAGCTTCCGATTGCACTGCACTTGGATCACGGTCCGGATTTTGAGACCTGCAAGTCCTGCATCGACGGCGGATTTACTTCCGTCATGATTGACGCTTCCTCCAAGCCTTTTGAGGAGAATATTGAGATTACGAAGAAGGTCGTAGAATATGCGCATGAGCACGGCGTTGTTGTCGAAGCTGAGCTTGGTACATTGGCAGGTGTTGAGGATGACGTGCAGGTATCTGCGGAGGATTCCGCCTATACGCATCCTGAGCAGGTAGAGGAGTTCGTTTCCAGAACGGGCTGTGATTCTCTTGCGATCGCAATCGGTACAAGCCACGGCGCATATAAATTTAAGCCGGGCACCAAGCCGCAGCTCCGTTTTGACGTGCTGCATGAGTGCGAGAAGAGAATACCGGGATTCCCGATCGTACTGCACGGTTCCTCTTCGGTTCCGCAGGAATATGTAGAAATGGTTAATACTTACGGCGGCGCAATGCCGGGTGCGATCGGCGTACCGGAGGACCAGCTTCGTGAAGCTGCACGTTCCGCAGTATGTAAGATCAACATTGACTCCGACCTGCGTCTTGCAATGACCGGAACGATCCGCAAGTTCTTTGCAGAGCATCCTGATAAGTTCGACCCGCGCGAGTACTTAAAGCCGGCGCGTGCGAACATCAAGGAGCTTGTTCGTCATAAGCTGATCGACGTACTTGGCTGCAACGGCAAGGCATAAATAGAATCCATACGTGTTGATGCGGACAGGATATGGATGATTCAAAAAAAGATTGGCGCGTAAGCGTCAATCTTTTTTATAGATGCGCATGCGGACGTGTGTTTTAATTACGCCGGAAGGATTTGCAGAGGGGGAGCTCCAAAAATATCGTGGAAGAATGTGTATTTTGACTTTCCCTCACGATGAAATAGACCGGAATGCTGTTTATGTTATTGTGGAAGGCTTGGAGGAACGGGTAGATGAATTACATCACCCTTGTTTCTTTCCAATTGCCGTAAAAAATCCTGCAGAGGAAAGGTTGAAAGACATTCGTTTCAACCTCCCTGATTTGAGTGCGTGCTAAAGCACACAAATGGGAGCAAATATGAAAATAAGGAAACAAAATTCTTAGGGGATGAAAGCATTTTTGATCATAAGAAAAGTATGATATGTCTGCGTTGCTAGTTCAGCCTGCGCCGAAACAGCAGCATATCAGGATCGTCTGACTGTGGGAGCGGTTGAAATTTCAGCTTTTCGCAGAGCCGGAGAGAGGCGGCGTTGTCTTTATGTACGCGTGCGCAGACTTCCGGCAGACATAAGCAGTCTGCGGCATGGAGCAGGATCGCGCGGCAGACCTCAGCCGCGTATCCCTGACGCCGGTATTCTTTTGCGATCACGTAACCAAGTTCGGCAGTATCTTCTTTGGGTTCAATTCCGGCGCGCCCGATGAGCAGACTGTCTTCTTTATGGATAACGACCCACATGCCATAGCCGTAAAAGCTGTAGATTTTGTCGATATAGTCGCGGATGTAGGAACGCTCCGCGGCTTCATCCGCATAGAGTGCTTCCATGTGATCGGTTACGGCAGGGTCTGCGTAAATCTCGTAGAGGCGCGGGATATCTTCTAAGGTAATTTCGCGAATGAGACAGCGCGCAGTTTCTATAACGGTCAGCGGAAGTCCGTGCGCGCGGCAGTAGGCGAGCTCACAAAAGCGGGCATCCAGACCTGAAATATCGGTAATCAGATAGCGGACGCCCTGAAAGGAGGCGTCCTTGTTTTTTTCATGCAGATAGCCGATGACGGCGATGCCGTGACGAAGTGCGGCGTCCGCAAGATCGGTGCGGTCGGTCACGATGAGGATGGTCTGCGAGTCCGCGGGAACATCATTTTGTGCATCATGATCAGGCAGGGCTTCCGTAAGTTGCGGAAGAATCTGTTCCACCGGAATCCGTTCGGCTTCGTATCCGCTCATCCACAATTCCATCAGAGTTCTGGACAGCAATTCGGTTTCGGGGAGTGCATCGATCAGAAAGATGATCTTATGGAGTTGACTGTCTGCGGCAATTTTTTTCTTCATAATAGCAAGTATAGCATGATTTGTTTCTTAATGCGATAGTGCATGATGGGATTCGTGTTCTTCATGTGATTTGTGCTCATCATGTGATATAATATAGCGCGAATTGCTTTTTCATGTTATACTGAGTCATGAGCGGGGTTTGGCGGCGAAGGTCATCTTGTGCTGTTGAAGTCTGATACACGAACAAACAAAAAAGGAGAGTAGATCATGGCACAGAATCCGGTTGTAACATTTGAAATGGCGGACGGAGGGATCGTGAAAGCAGAGTTATATCCCGAAATCGCGCCGAACACGGTCAATAACTTTGTCAGTCTGGTGAAAAAGGGTTTTTATGACGGGTTGATCTTTCACCGCGTCATCAACGGTTTTATGATCCAGGGCGGCGATCCTGAAGGAACTGGAATGGGTGGCCCGGACTATGGGATAAAAGGTGAATTTTCGCAGAACGGTTTTCGCAATGACCTGAAGCATACGGAGGGTGTTCTTTCCATGGCGCGGTCGATGATGCCGGATTCTGCGGGTTCCCAGTTTTTTATCATGCACAAGACAAGCCCGCATTTAGACGGCGCTTATGCGGCGTTCGGAAAGGTGACGGAGGGTATGGACGTCGTAAATGCGATCGCAGAGACGGCGACAGATTATTCCGACAGACCGCTTGAGCCGCAGGTGATGAAGACGGTAACGGTGGAGACGTTTGGCGTGGATTATCCGGAACCGGAGAAGTGCTGAGCGCGCCGTATAAGCGGCGCTTATACGCGGACTGCCCCAAAATATAAGAAATAAAAGCCAAAGAATAAAGTAAGGGAACAAAAGTAAGGGAATAAAAGCCAAAGAACAAAAGCCAAGGAATAACAACTAAGAAACGATAAAAGAAAAATCGAAAAAATAAGACAAAATAAGAACAAATGAAAAATAAAGAAAATAGTTGACAGAGCAAAAATAAGGTGTTATAGTACGACATGAAAAGCAAAGGCGCTTGAGAGAAAATCTCGGGCGCTCTTTTTTTCAAATTGCGGCTGCTGATCAGACGGTATTTTTGCTGTCTGCGGGGATCTGTTGATGGAAAAGCAGCCGTTAAAATTGCCGCCGCAGATTGCGGCGGTATGTGATGCGATGCAATGGGGCATTGGTGCAGGTGTACCCATAGTGTCGCATTTTTTGATTTCTGCGGGCAGTGAGCGGGAGGGCACAGAAGAAGACGCTTGACCGCTGCCACAGAAGATTTGATTAAGCAGCAGAGGAGGAGATTATTATGACAGAGGAAGTAATGAGCTTTGTGAACGACAATGTGTTCGGCGTCTGGTTTTTGATCGGCGCGGCGCTGGTGTTCTGGATGCAGGCGGGTTTTGCGATGGTGGAGACCGGTTTTACCAGAGCCAAGAACGCGGGAAACATTATTATGAAAAACCTGATGGACTTCTGCATCGGTACCGTCATGTTTATTCTGATCGGCTTCGGGCTTTTACTTGGGGAAGATCTGGTCGGTCTGATCGGTAAGCCGGGTTTTGATATTTTTACGGCTTACGAGAGTTTTGACTGGTCAAATTTTGTATTTAACCTTGTGTTCTGTGCGACAACGGCGACGATCGTGTCAGGGGCCATGGCGGAGCGGACAAAATTTTTGTCCTACTGTATTTACTCCGCAGTGATCTCGGCGCTGATCTATCCGATCGAGGCGCACTGGGTATGGGGCGGCGGATGGCTTGCGCAGATGGGATTCCACGATTTCGCGGGTTCGGCATGTATCCATATGGTCGGCGGCGTCTGCGCGCTGATCGGCGCAAAAATGCTCGGTCCCCGCATTGGCAAGTTCACGAAGGATAAAAAAGGGAAGATCACGAAGGTCAATGCGTTTCCGGGACACAGCCTGCCGCTCGGCGCGCTCGGTGTTTTTATTCTGTGGCTTGGCTGGTACGGGTTTAACGGCGCGGCGGCAGTGACAGTGGAGGAGCTTGGCTCTATCTTTGTAACGACGACGATCGCACCGGCAGTGGCTACGGTCGTGTGTATGATCTTTACATGGATCAAATATGGAAAGCCCGATGTGTCGATGTGCTTAAACGCCTCTCTTGCAGGGCTTGTGGCGATCACGGCGTCCTGCGATGTGACGGATGCGTTCGGCTCCATCGTGATCGGAGCGGTTGCCGGACTGCTTGTTGTATTTGGGGTATGGCTGTTAGACCACAAATTACATATCGACGATCCGGTCGGCGCGGTTGCGGTTCACTGCATGAACGGCATCTGGGGAACGATTGCGGTCGGATTGTTTGCGACGGACAGTGCGCCTGCGTTTGCAAGGGGCTATGGGGACGGCGTGACATTCGGCGCAAACCAGATCATGGGCGAAGGACTTTTCTACGGAGGCGGCATGAAGCTGCTTGGTATTCAGTTATTAGGCGTGGCATGTATCATTGCGTATACGGCGGTCACGATCGTGATCACATTTGCGGTCATTAAGGCGGTTATGGGACTGCGTGTATCAGAGGAAGAAGAAATTGTCGGATTGGATTCGACGGAGCACGGTCTTCCGTCTGCTTATTCAGGATTCAGTATCATGGATGTATCTAATACGATGACAATGGAAGTGAATGAGAATACCGATCTCGGAAATGACGATTATGAAAAGGCTTCCGAATTCCAGAAAAATGCGGCGGTCAAGGTTGTGGAAGCGCCCGTTGCGGCTTCGCCAAGCGGTATTTATAAGGTCGTCGTCATTGCGAAGCTGTCGCGCTTCGAGCGCTTAAAGACCGCGTTAAACGATCTGGGCGTGACGGGCATGACCATGACGCAGGTCATGGGCTGCGGCATTCAGAAGGGAGCTGGCGAGAAGTACCGCGGCGCGGAGATTGACGCGACGCTGCTGCCGAAAGTGAAACTGGAGGTCGTTGTCAGCAAGATTCCGGTCGAGGATGTGGTGGAGACCGTGAAAAAGACGCTTTACACAGGACATATCGGAGACGGAAAGATTTTTGTCTACAATGTGGACCGTGTCGTAAAGGTGCGAACCGGCGAGGAAAATTACGCGGCACTGCAGGATGTGGAATAACGATCTGAATATGGAAAAAATATGAATGGAACCTCAGTAAAAATCCGGGTGCTTCGGCATCCGGATTTTTTATGTTCCGCAACCGTTATCTGCTTGCGGACCTGCCCCCGGAATGATAAAATAAAAATGATTATGCAAAAGGATCATGGTGTGCATCAGATGAAAGTGAAACAGATAGGGGATCGGATATGAAAAAAACTGGAAGACGGATGATGGTGTGGTTAGCATGTGTTCTGCTCTTTGCGGGTTCCATAGATGCGGGTGCATCGGGACGTGCGACGAAGAAAGTGCTGGACGCGCGGAACGGTGTTGTCAGGGTCATGTATGAGGATAAGGAATATTTTTATATGGGTTCCGCATTCGGCATCGGCACCGCGGGAGAGGAGACGGATCTATTTGTTACCTGTTATCATGTCGTCAATCCGAACGATGATAAGGATGAGACCTATGAGTCGGTTTTTATCGCAACGGGTGATACGATGGATGAAGATAATTACGATGTGGAGGTACTTTATGCCGATTCCATGACGGATATTGCGATCCTCCGGACCGAGAGGAAGGTTGCCGGCAGGGTTGCGCTGCCGATGATCGCGAGTGAGAATATTGAAGTTACGACACAGGTATATACGCTCGGATATCCGGGCATCGGGGACGAGTTTTCCGATAAGACCTATTATGACGGAGATTTCTCATCACTGGTGGATGATCAGATGATCACATCCGGCATTATTACAAAGAGCAGTGTGATTTCCGACGGGGTTGATTATTTTTTGATCGATGCGGATATCAATCATGGCAATTCCGGCGGGCCGACCGTGACGGTGCAGGGTTATGTCATCGGTATTAATGAGGCGATCGCTGCAGATTCGGACGGCGGTAATTATATCGGCTTTGTGACGCATGTGGACTACGTGATGCAGGCGCTTGATAATCTGCATCTATCTTACGATAAGATCAGCGCGGAACAGTACGAGCATGATTTGGAAGACCAGCCGGTCGTGCCTGCCGTGACAGGGGGAGAGGCGGAAAGCGGGAAGAAAGACGGACCGGATCTTCTTGTGATTCTGTTGGCGGCTGCGGTTGCCGTTGTGTTTGTGCTTGTTCTGATCTTCCTAATCTATATGATCCGCCGCGACAAAAAACGTGAGGCGCAGATTGCAAGGGAACGGGAACAATATATGGCGCACAGGCAGGTCGTGGCATATCAGAATGCGATGGCAGTGCGCGGAGCGCCGAAGATCATTGGCACGCAGGGGATTTTTGCAAACAATAGCTTTACTGTTACCGGATATATGGTCATGGGGAGAAGCCGCGCGAGATGCCATCTTCTTTTCCCGGAGAATACGCCGGGCGTCAGCAAGGTGCATTGTGAGCTGCGAATCGTAAACGGCGGATTATATTTGACAGACCGGGGATCGAGCTACGGGACGTATCTTGGGAATGGCGCGCGTCTGCGCCCGAACCAGCCGTATCTTCTGCATGACGGCGAGATTTTCTATTTGGCGGCGCCGCAGCATAGTTTTCTTGTGAGAATCTAACCTGACCGATAGAACCGGCATTTTCAAAAGAATATAACTGGTATTCGAAAGAAAATCCTTGACGATTTTATGAAATGAGGGAATGAAGGATGTGGGAGGAATTAGGAGTAAGCTTCGGGACAGCGATCATCGTTTTGACTGCATGATATTATGATATCGAAAAATAAAACAGAATGACCGGAGGAGTGTATATCCGACATGAGAAAATTGTTGGTGTATCTGAAAGATTATAAAAAGGAAACAGTTCTTGCGCCGCTGTTTAAGATGCTTGAGGCGACGTTTGAACTGTTTGTGCCGCTAGTGATGGCGGACATTATTGATATTGGCATTGCACGCGGAGACAGGCATTATATTTATATGCGCTGTCTTTTGCTTGTCGCGCTCGGTGTGATCGGTCTGACCTGTTCCCTGACGGCACAGTATTTTGCGGCGAAAGCGGCGGTTGGATTTGCAGCAGGAATGAAGAGCGGATTGTACCGGCATATTCAGAGTCTGTCGTTTACGGAGCTTGATACGCTGGGCGCGTCCACAATGATCACGCGCATGACGTCCGACGCCAATCAGGTACAGAACGGCGTTAATATGGTGCTGCGCTTGTTTCTGCGCTCACCGTTCATCGTGTTCGGCGCGATGGTGATGGCGTTTACGATCGATGTGAAAGCGGCACTTATTTTTGTTGTGACAATTCCGCTTTTAAGCCTCGTTGTGTTCGGCGTCATGGCGGTCAGCATTCCCCTGTACCGCAAAGTGCAGGCGGGATTAGACAGGGTGCTTGGCATTACAAGGGAAAACTTAACGGGCGCGCGGGTCATTCGGGCATTTCATAAAGAGGGATCGGAGATCACGCGGTTTGACGAGAGTAACGATCATCTGACCGCGATGCAGAATTATGTCGGAAGGATCTCGGCTTTGATGAATCCGGTCACGTATGTGATCATCAATCTTGCTACAGTCGTGTTGATCTATGTGGGTGCGCTGCAGGTCGATGTCGGAAATCTGACGCAGGGAAACGTTGTGGCTCTTGTCAATTATATGTCGCAGATATTGGTGGAACTGATCAAGCTTGCCAATCTGATCATTACGGTGACAAAAGCGGCGGCGTGCGCAAACCGGATTCAGAGTGTGTTTGATATGCAGCCGTCCATGGATAAGGGCGGCGCAGGGAATGCCGCAGGACAGACGGCAGGAAATGCGGGGAGGGCGTCAGAACGCGCGGACGGGGAGGCTGATTGTGCAGGCAGCAAGTCAGAATTTAGTACAGATACGGTGGATTGTGTGGACGCGGTAGATGAAGCCGTGCGTTTTTCCCATGTCAGCATGCATTATCATAATGCGGGTGAGGCAGCGCTTGAGGAGATCGACTTTGCGGCAAAGAGGGGACAGACCATTGGCATTATCGGCGGCACGGGTTCGGGAAAGTCCTCCGTTGTGAATATGATACCGCGCTTTTATGACGCGAGCGCGGGAAGTGTTTCGGTGGACGGTAGGGATGTTCGTGACTATTCCGTGCGCGAACTGCGTCAAAAGATTGGCGTGGTGCTTCAGAAGGCGGTCCTGTTTCAGGGTACGATCCGGGATAATCTCAAATGGGGAAAAGAGGATGCCTCGGATGACGAACTGTGGGAGGCGCTTACGCTCTCACAGGCGGCGGAGTTTGTGCGGGAGAAGGACGGACAGCTTGACGCTAAGATTGAGCAGGGAGGAAAGAACTTATCCGGCGGCCAGAAGCAGAGGCTGACGATCGCCCGCGCGCTTGTGAAGAAACCGGAGATCCTGATTTTGGATGACAGTGCATCCGCACTTGATTACGCGACGGATGCAAAACTGCGCAGCGCGATCAAAGGGATGGACGGGAACACCACAGTGTTTATTGTATCTCAAAGAACGGCGTCGATCATGCATGCTGATCTGATTCTGGTGTTGGACGACGGAAGACTGGCGGGAATCGGTACGCATGAACAGCTTCTTGCAGAGTGCGGGGTCTATCGGGAGATTTATGAATCCCAGTTCAAGAAAGAGACGGCAGCAGATGCGTCATGAAAAAGATACAGGTGCAGGGTTTGAGCGGTATGCGGAAAGTTTGAAAGTAAACTTTCAAATATTGATTGGTATGTGCGCTGAAGCGCACAAAGGGGAATAGGAGTGGAAGACTGACATGGCAAAACAGACACACGCAGGGCAGGCGGCAATCATGAAAAGGGTACTGCATTATATCAAAAGAAGCTGGCTGGTGCTGTTTTTATCCATATTGTTTGCGGCAGTTACGGTTGTTTTGACCTTATATGTGCCGATTCTGACAGGGAATGCCATTGACCATATCGTGGATAAGGGGCTTGTCGATTTTGACGGGTTATTGCGGATCCTGATCATGATCGTGATCTGTGTACTGGTCACGGCGCTCGCGCAATGGCTGATGAACGTATGTAATAACCGGATCACATATCAGGTGGTGCGCGATATCAGAAGCGAGGCGATCCGTAAAATAGAGGTATTGCCGCTTGGATATATTGACGGACATTCTTACGGTGATGTTGTAAGCCGCGTGATCGCCGATGTGGACCAGTTTTCCGATGGTCTGTTAATGGGGTTTACACAGTTGTTTACCGGTGTTTTGACGATCGTGGGAACATTGCTGTTCATGCTGTCTATCAACTGGAAGATTGCATTGGTCGTTGTCTGCATCACGCCGGTTTCTCTTTTTGTGGCAAGCTTTATCGCGAAAAAAACTTATACCATGTTCCGCATACAGTCAGAGACGCGCGGCGAGCAGACTGCGCTGATCGACGAGATGATCGGAAATCAGAAGGTTGTGCAGGCGTTTTGCCATGAGGATGAGTCGATGGAGCGCTTTGACGAGATCAACGAGCGGTTAAAAAAATGTTCTCTGCGGGCCATTTTCTTTTCTTCGATCACGAACCCGTCCACACGTTTTGTCAATTCGCTTGTCTATACGGCGGTCGGTCTGACCGGGGCGCTTGCAGTTGTGAAAGACCCGCTTGGGTTCAGTGTCGGACGGCTTTCGAGTTTCTTAAGCTATGCGAATCAGTATACAAAGCCGTTTAATGAGATTTCGGGCGTCATTACGGAACTGCAGAATGCGATCGCCTGTGCAGGCCGGATCTTTGAGCTGATCGATGAGGAATCTCAGGTACCGGAACCGCAGGATGCGGTAATGCTTGAAGAGCCGGACGGAACTGTGGAGTTGGAGCATGTCTCGTTTTCTTATGTGCCACAGAAAAAGCTGATCGAGGATTTCAATCTGCGCGTCAAAAAAGGACAGCGCGTGGCGATCGTCGGTCCGACCGGATGCGGCAAGACCACGATCATCAATCTGCTCATGCGTTTTTATGATGTAAACAGCGGAAAGATTCTTGTATCCGGTACGGATATCCGTGAGATTACGCGCGGAAGCCTGCGTACATCGTACGGCATGGTATTGCAGGAGACATGGCTGAAAACAGGAACGATCCGGGAAAATATCGCGATGGGAAAGCCGGAAGCTTCGGATGAGGAGATCATATCGGCGGCGAAGCTTTCGCATGCGCACGGGTTTATCAGGCGCCTGCCGGAAGGGTATGATACGGTCATTACGGAGGACGGGGGAAATCTTTCACAGGGGCAGAAGCAGCTTTTGTGTATCGCGCGCGTCATGCTCTGCCTGCCGCCGATGCTGATTTTGGATGAGGCGACGTCATCGATCGACACGCGTACTGAGATCAAGATCCAGAATGCGTTTGCAACAATGATGCAGGGACGTACGAGCTTCATCGTCGCGCATCGCCTCTCGACGATCCGTGAGGCGGATGTGATCTTAGTCATGCGCGACGGTTCAATCATTGAACAGGGCAATCACGAAGAGTTGCTTAGGCAGGGCGGTTTTTATGCGGAGCTGTATAATAGTCAGTTTGCGGCGTCGTAAGATAAAACGGAATGAGACGGAAGAGATACATAACCGATGCAAAGGAACGAAATGCCTGTCTGTTTTGGAATTATGCGGGAATGAATGATGCGTTGAGGAATGCGAAAGGAAAAACGGCATGAAGAAAAAATTCAAGATCACATTTAACGCACCGGTAACACTGGGGTTTGTGGCAGTCTGCTTTATTGCGACGATGCTCGGTATTATCACATCGGGAGGTGCGACGCGGCTGTTGTTTATGACATATCATTCGTCGCTGATCAATCCGCTTACATATCTCCGGTTCTTTACGCATGTGTTCGGACATGCGGGATGGACTCATTTTATTGCCAATGCGTCGTATCTGCTGCTGCTCGGACCAATGCTCGAAGAAAAACACGGTTCGAAAGAGTTAGTGGAGGTCATTGTGATCACAGCGCTTGTTCCAGCGCTGATCAATTATATTTTTTTCCCGCATATTGGTCTGTGCGGGGCGAGCGGCGTAGTATTCGCGTTCATCCTGCTTGCATCTTTTACCGGATTTGAGGAGGGCGAGATTCCATTGACGTTTATTCTGGTTGCGGCGATCTTTATCGGGCAGCAGGTGTATGAGGGCATTGCCATCAGGGACAATATATCCCATATGGGGCATATCGTCGGCGGTATTCTCGGAGCTGTGAGCGGATACGGATTAAATAAGAAATCCAGGTCGGGGGTATAGGGAAGAAGTGATTGGAGTAGTGGAAAAAGTCCGACGGATATAGGATGCTGTGTGAGAATAAGAATGGAAGCGATTTACAATCAAAATATTATCAGGTTGCGTAGATCGGAGGAGGTATGACACTACAGCAATTAAAGTATATGATAATCGTTGCGGAAAGAGGTTCTATTACAGAAGCGGCAAAAGAATCGTATATTTCTCAGCCGAGTCTTTCCGGTGCTATTAAAGAAGTGGAAAAGGAAGCTGGAATAACAATTTTCAACCGATGCAGGGCGGGAGTGGCATTGACAAAGGAGGGAATGGAATTTTTAGGGTATGCAAGGCAGGTGGTTCAGCAGATGGAACTTCTGGAATCAAAATATATTGATAAAAAGCCCGCAAAACAGAGATTTTGTGTTTCCACGCAGCATTACACCTTTACAACAAATGCGTTTGTAGAATTGATACAGCGTTTTGGACAGGAAAGATTTGAGTTTATACTGAATGAAACGCAGACACATCAGATTGTAGAAGATGTGCAGAACAGGTTCAGTGACTTGGGAATTCTTTATCTTTGTAACAGCAATGAAAATGTGCTGAGAAAGCTGTTTGAAGAATGCAATTTGAAATTTTTTGAATTGTTTATCGCTAAGCCTCATATTTTTATAAGCAAAGACCACCCGTTAGCAAAATGCACATCTGTCAGGCTGGATGATCTGAAGCCATATCCCCGTCTAAATTTTGTGCAGGGAACGTATGAATCTTCCAATTTTTCAGAGGAGCTTTTCAGCAATGAACCTGCCGAAAGAAGTATCAAGGTGAGTGACCGTGCAGCTATTGTAAATCTAATGATAGGGCTGGATGGTTATACGATTTCAAGTGGTATTTTCCCTAAATATCTACAAGGGGAATCTATCGTTTCGATTCCTTTGGAGGAAGATGGGGTGATGCATATTGGATACATTCTGAACAAGGATAAGGAGTTATCAGAATTAGGAGAGATTTATGTTGAGGCTTTGAAACAGTACCAAACATAAATAAAACATAGGATCAACCTATGTAACAGCATATAAAACAGATATTACCTATTACATGACATTCCGTGCTAAGATATAGAAACGGAAAGGAGGCAAAAAATGCCGGGTTATGTATTAGGTAATTTTTTTATCTATTCCGTTATCAATGCTTTCACGCCGGGACCGGGAAATATCTTGGCACTGAATACGGTAACGAACTATAAAAAGGAAATTGTGGAGGACATTATTGTAGATTTAGAACAGGCATTTTCTGAACAGTGAATTTGAGATACTAAAATTGCTTATTGGGAAAGGAAAGTAAAGAGATGAACAAAATTCTTTTGGCGACTCCTACCATGCATACGGAGGAGCAGCAGTATATCCAGAAAGCATTTGAAACAAATTGGATTTCGCCGTTAGGACCGAATGTAGATGAATTTGAGGATAAAGTGGCTTCTTATGTAGGTGCACCTTCCTCCGCAGCACTTTCTTCCGGAACGGCGGCGCTGCATCTTTCGGTTATTTTAGCGGGGGTTAAGGAGAATGATATTGTATTTGTACCCTCCCTGACCTTTGCGGCAAGCGTTAATCCGGTAAGATACGAGAAGGCAACTCCTGTTTTTATCGATTCAGAACGTAATACTTGGAATATGGATGCAGCGGCATTAAGGAAAGCGTTTGAAAAATATCCCCACCCGAAGGCTGTCATGGCCGTGCATTTGTACGGCACATCAGCGAATATGGATGAAATCTGCGCACTTTGTAAGGAGCATAGGGTTCCTTTGATTGAAGATGCGGTGGAATCGTTGGGTACGACATATAAAGGAAAAATGACAGGCACTTTCGGGGAGTATGGGATTTACTCCTTTAATGGAAACAAGATTATTACAACTTCGGGCGGAGGAATATTGGTTGCCAAACAGGAAAAAGATGTGGATAAAGCCCGGTTTTTATCAAGACAGGCGCGTGATCCCGCCAGACATTATGAGCATTCTACGATTGGTTACAATTACAGAATGTCGAATGTTGTTGCAGGAATCGGATGCGGACAGATGCAGCATATTGAAGAGCATATACAGAAAAAACATGAAATTTATAAAACGTATAAAGATGCCTTTTCGGATATAGAAGAAATAGAAATGAATCCATTGAACAGGGAGGCTATTGACAACAACTGGCTTTCCTGTATGACGATTTCAGCGGACAGCCGTGTAACGCCAACGCAGATTATGGATGCCTTAGATGCGGAAGGTATTGAAACAAGGCCAATATGGAAACCAATGCATTTGCAGCCTGTGTTTGAAGAATATGATTTTATTCAGGTAGAGGATGGGATAAGCGTAAGTGAAGATATTTTTAACAGAGGGCTTTGCCTGCCAAGTGATATAAAAAATACAAAAGAGGATATGGAACGCATTATAAGAATCGTGCGGAAGCAGTTCCGGCAGCAGTAAAATTGTCGCTGTGCCGAATAGATGAGGGGCAATAAAAGTTGCAGGGAAGTATGGCATGGAGATTAAGGGGGAGCATTGCAACCGTATGATTCACTGAAAATTCCTTTTTTCTATGAGTATTGCTTTTTCAAGCACCGAATGAAAATTTGTGGGATGAGTAAAGCGGCAATATGGCAACTAAGCAGTATCGCAGGCAAGGCTTGCGATATGTAAGGGATTAGTGAGAAAAGAAAGGCAAAGCCGGAAAATCATAAAAGACTTTCCGGTTTTGCCTTTTTGAGGCTTTATTCCGCGACCGGTGCTAAGATGAAGTCATCCAGATTCCCCCAGGAACCGGAGCTGCTTGTGATATGTGCGCCCACCGTGATCGTGCCGTCCGTCGTTGTGATCGCGGCAATGCGGGGATAGCGGTAAACAGTCCAGCCGTCGACGTCCGTCGGCTCTGTATAGGTCACGCCGTCGGCAACTGCATAGATCGACATATCCTGTGTCCGCGCATCTCCGCCATGCAGTGTGATCTGGAAATAGTAAGTGCCCGGTTCCAAACCCGTGATCGTCTGTTCGACAGTAAAATTCACATCCTGCGTGGAGTAAAAATGAAGTGAATGCGTTCCGGTCACGGCGTCGGAAGATTTATCGACAACAAATACTTCGTCGGTCACATCGTCAATATTCGTGATCGTCCACATGGACATATCTTCGTCCTCAAAGCTGTAATTATCCACGAAATTTAAGTCAAGCACATGGAGATTGCATGTGACAGGGAAGGTGTCTCCGTCTACGGATACGGTTCCCGATATGATATAGTTACCGATACCTCCCGCAACCGCCTGTTCCACGTCCGGTTCATTCCACACAACGGGATTTTCTGCCGTGCTGCCGTCATTATAATTAACAGGTGCGGTTTCGGGCAGGACGATCTCATCGCCGATCCGGAAGGTCAAATCCAGTGCCGGAACGGAATCTGCCTTTAGTTCGGCTGTCGCACCTGTGCGCAGATAGCGGAATACGCTGAGCGAGGCAAGCGGGTGTCCGGTGAAGTCAAATAATGCCTGATTATCCCAAGAGCTTCCGCCGTAGTATACGCCGGCATCATCAGGGTCGTATTCCGCGGCATAGCTTGACGCCCAGCCGGAGCCGTGTGCTTCCCACAAAGCGGACTGTTCTTCATACGTATTGCCGGGAACCGGAATCCATGCGGGCTCCCAGTAGAAAACACCGATTCCGTATTCGCCTGTCGCGGCAACTGCAGCAGTCACGTCGCGGATACAGTCTGCCTGCCCCTGCACGGAAATCGAGTAGGGAAGCTCGCAGACGGAATCTTCGGAAAGGCTGTTGCCGGAAGCGTCGCCGTTTTCCATGGTGTAAGTATAAGAGACTTCGGCAACCATGACTTTTTTGTTATATGTCGTCGCGATCTCGCCAAGCACGGAGGTCAGATTTTCAAGCGTGCCGTGCCAGTATGGATAATAGGAGCTTGCAAAAATATCATAATCGACGGAAACGCCGTCTAAAATTTCGGCATATTTAAGATATTCAGTACTATTTTCGGGGTTTGTGAAATGGATTGCGATCAGCATATCCTGCCCGCGTTCTGCGGATACCTCGCGGACCGCCTGACAACCGGCTTTGAACAGCTTTGTCCGTCCATCCCAGTTCTTCACGCCGCTCATGCCGGTAGTCGTCTCGTTTCCAATCTGGACCGCCGTTACATTTACGCCTGCATCAAGCAGGGCATTTAGGGACTCTTTCGTATAGGCATACAGAGCGTCCGCTTTTGCAGTGACGTCCATGTCCGCCCAGGCTTTCGGTTCCATCTGTTTACTGGGATCGGCCCAAAAATCGGAATAGTGGAAGTCAATTAACACTTCCATGCCGTAAGAAGTCGCGCGCTGGCCGATCTTGATCGCGGTATCTAAGTCGTTATGTCCGCCGCCGTAGGAATTGCCCTGCGCGTCCCACGGATCGTTCCAGACGCGGATCCGCACGGCATTTACGCCGTTTTCTTTGAGCGTACGGAAAATATCCTGCTCTTCGCCGTCTTCGTTATAATAGACGACGCCGCTTTCTTCTTCAGCGATAACGGAAGAGACGTCCACGCCGAACCAGAAATCATCGGCGAGATTGTCTACTTTTTCAACAAAGATTTCTGCAGGACGGTCAAGAGCCGTTACATCGCTGTAATCGGGAAGCTGTACAGTCGGGCCGTTTGATCCTGACTCGCCTGAGTCATTGGTTTCAGAATTGCCGGAATCGTCGGGCGAAGCAGTCTCGGTGTTTCCCGATTCATTAGAATCGGATGGGCTGCCTGTTGTTCCGGAATCCTTGCCGCAGCCACCGATCAGCATAACGGCGGTCAGCAGACAGGCAATCCATTTGGTGCTGCAATTTTTGTGTCTCATCATAAATCCTCCCTATCTTTTATATAGTTATATGTATCCATGTAGATGCATGCTTTTATGTAGATGTCTATGTAGAAGCGGTCTTGCGGCCGCTGGTTTCTGACAGCTGTGGAACATCTGGCGAATCACTGATGAAAGTGATTCTGACGTCGGATTTATACCGTGCGGTATATTCCCTAAAGCGGCTCGTTTGCGCTCTCTAAGATCACGACATCCCAGGGCCCGATCGTAAGTTCGGTACCGGCGGCTACTGCCTGAGCTGTCAAAAGTGCATGAGCAGCGGTTCCGTGGTGGAGATAGCGGACCGGTGCGTCCGAATAATTGAACAGATAAGTGATGCGGTTTCCGTCATCATTGATTCCGTCCTTGCGGATCAGCGGAAAGTGAAGCGTTTCCGTATCAAAACCACGCGCTGACATAAGCGTGGCAAGCAGTTTTTCCAAAATATCCGCGTCAAAATAGCAGCCGATATAGACCGCGGTACCTTTGCCGAAACGATTTCTTGTGACGGCGGCGCATTCACCCCAATGAGCCGTTTCATAGGAGGCAAGCGTCTCGGCACCGATAGGTTCCAACAATTCCATCCACTCCTGAACGGGGATCGTGAGGCCGCCTTCGGAGGATGCAGCATTTCCACAACCGCAGGGAGAATGACCGGTTTCCGCATTGCGGTCAATGCCGGGCGCAGGTATCATGCAATTCTCTGTCATATTCGAAAAGGCAGTATCCCTGAATGTGACGGTTTCCTTTGTGGGTATCGTAAAACGGTCATAAGTCATGCCGAATACATCGGTTAATCCGTGAGGCTGATCGTCATGAAAGACTTTCAGGTATCCGTCGCTGAAAAACGACTTAAACGTAGCGATCAGCTGACCGCCGCGCTCCGTAAATTTACGCAGCGTCGGAATCGTCTCTGCGCGGACGGAATAAAGCGCGGGAACAAAGATCGTGTCATAAGCGTCGATAAAACCGTCCCGGAGAAGGTCTTTCTCATAGATGACGTCCGTGTCAATATTCATTTTGTAAAGCGCGTCAAAAAGCCAGCGAAACACTTCGTTATACTGGAGAGAGCTGCTGATCGGAAATTCTGACAGTCCGGTCAGCGCTTCATGGCTTAAGAGGAATGCGGCACGGTTTTCTTTTTTGAGGTTCTTTAGCTTATTGCCATATAAAGTAAATTCTCTTCCGACCCTGCACACTTCATCATAGATGGCGCCTCGTTTCAGGTTATGGCTGAGAACTCCCTTCCAGTACGTTTCAATCGCATTATGGATGGAATGCCAGTGCCAGTACATAACCGAATTGGAGCCGCAAGCGAGATGACTGTATGCCTGAAGCCGCAATTGCCCCAAGTATGGCAGCCAGCCCGGATTTCCCTGTGCCTCAGTCTCCAAAACAAGGTAATTGCCCTTTTTGAGACTGCGTCCGATCGCGCCGCCCATACTGATCGAGGCGCCGTCCAATTCTGCAGCGCTTCTGTGGTAAATATCAACGCCTGCGACTGTAAGTGACTCTGCGGCGGATTGCTGGTCGATATCTGGCTGAAGTCCGTATGAGCAGCCGCGCCAGTCAAAATCAAAGTTCTGCGTCACAAATTGATCGGGACGGCGGTATTCCTCCACGATCGCCGCCTGCCATTTCAGAAAATCAGCGGCGAGCTTGCGCTGGAACTTGCGGAATTCAGCGTCGAAACTGCCGTTGATCGTGCCGGTCACGTCCGGCAGATCCTCCCAGGCGCTGATGCGGTTGCTCCAATAGTTAAAACCGAAGTGATCGTTTAGTGCAGTCAGGTCGCCGTGGAATTGTTCTTTCAGATAAGAAGCGAACATTGCCTGCACGCGCGGACCGCGCGTGTCATATGCTTTTGTCTCGTTATCAAGCTGAAAACCGATCACATGCTTTACACCCTGAATATGGGAGAGCAGGCGCCGGATTATTCGTTCGGCGTGCCTTAAATAATCGGGGCTCGTGATGTCCATATTCTGCCGTCTGCCGTAAATCTCCTGCCCGTTACGCGTGACAGCGAGGATATCCGGGTATCGCGCAGCCATCCATGCGGGGATCGCATAGGTCGGCGTGCCGATGATGACGTCGATCCCTTCTGCGGCTGACGCTTCCAGCATGCGGTCAAGATGTGCAAAATCAAACACGCCGTCGTGCGGCTCCATCGTCGCCCATGTGGACTCCGCAATGCGGATCACATTCATGCCCGCCTCGCTCAGCATGCGCATATCCTCGCGGATACGGTCGTACGGCATATATTCGTCGTAGTAAGCAGCACCGTAATATAATTTGTCTGTTTTCATGATTTAGTTCCTTTCGTTTGTGATCGGTAAAGGTAATTGCGAAACTCCCAATGGCAAATAACCATATTGACGGAAAAAAAGAACATTGCTATCATAAAGAAAAAATGTATCATCAATAGGGTAACCAATTATAGAAATTGTAACATTTATGGGAAAAATCATGCGCACAATCAGAAAGTACAGAAGGTGAACAACCGATTGCGCAATCTGATTATAGCATATCCCGTTTGAAAAGAAAATGTACGGAATAGACAAATTCGAACAGTTCCGGAGGTACAAAATGACGATGGAAGAGGGGAAACGTCAGGAAAACAATGCTGTGGCGCAGGAAGAAAATGCGGTTAAAAAGATGACGATTGCCGATGTAGCGGATGCGCTTGGCGTTTCCAAGACAACGGTGTCCCGCGTGATCTCGGGCAAGGGGCGCATCGGACCCGAGACCAAGGAGCGTGTGCTGCGCTTTATCGAAGAACATGATTATAAACCAAATGTGATTGCAAAAGGGCTGGCGCAGAATAAAACGTACAATATCGGACTCATCATGCCGGGAAATCATAATTTTGTTGATTCTTCATTTTTTCAAAAATGCATGCTCGGCATCAGCGAGGCTGCCGCTGCGGCGGATTATGACGTGATCGTATCCATGATAAGGGAGAATGACTTAACGCAGCTGGAACGCCTCGTGCAGAACAACAAAGTTGACGGGATCATACTAAGCCGGACGCTCGTGGAGGATGCGCCCGCCGCATACTTAAAACAGCACCATGTGCCGTTTGTGGCGATCGGAACGACGCCGGATGACGATGTGATCCAGATCGATCACAACCATAGGGGGGCGTGCCGGGAACTGACTTCCGTGTTATTAATGAAAGGATTACGCAAAGTGGCGCTGCTCGGCGGCAGCCGGGAGCTTGTTATCACCCATACGCGCCTCGGGGGATATTTGGATGCATTTCAGGAGCAGGGACTGACGGCAGATCCGTCTTTGGTCTGCCTTGATGCGGACAACGAAACGATGCTGGAGCGGATGACGGGCGAGTATGTGAAAAAAGGCGCCGAGTGCATCCTGTGTATGGATGATTCTATCTGTAGTCTGGTGTTAAATGTCTTAAAAAAGAATCGGATCAGTGTGCCGGAGGACATACGCGTTGCGTCTTTTTATAACAGTCCGCTGTTGGAAAATAACCTTCCGGCGGTCACATCGCTTCACTTTGATGCGGCAGCGCTCGGCATGACGACCTGCAGGACGCTGCTCAGTCATCTCGAAGGGGAAAAAGTATCTGGCAGGACGCTGCTCGGCTATGAGATCGTGTTAAAAGAATCCACGAAATGATCTGCGAGGAATATCTGCCAAAATCTGCTCCTGACCTAAATCCGTCTCTGACTGAAATCAAGCTCCAGCCAAAATCCTCCTCTGGCTGAAATCAACCGGAGGTTGATTTTGGCTTTTTTTTTCATAAGCATGGTTACCGTTGTTTTTTCTGCCAAGCATCCGTTATCATGAAAGGGAAGAAAACGGAAACCCGATAACAAACGATCACTCAAGGAGGTAACGGGATGTTCACACAAACAGATTTTGGAAACAGGCTGAGAGAGTTTCGGAAACGGGCAGGGCTGACCCAGAAAGAAGCGGGGATGAAAATTGCAGTATCGGAGCAGGCAATCTCAAAGTGGGAGAATGGGGAGTGTCTGCCGGATGTGTATCATTTGAAGCTGCTTGCACAGATGCTCCATGTTTCAGCGGACTGTCTGTTGGATACAGAAAATGAAAGCGACGAAAAGGTGGTCGAAACGATCAGGGTCGGCGGGGCAGTATTTGAGATCGTGGAAAAGTCCGAGGTCATCCTTGCAGGGAAGATCTTATATGCAAAGGATTATCCGAATATAGAGAAGTTTTACGAGGCAATCAATGCGATGCCGGAAAACGGCGGGGTGCCGGAGCTTTCCGCCCTGCAGGAGATGGTACTCCCGATCAGGGACATTCAGTTAAGCGTGAACTTCTGGCGCGCCGAAGAGTCCCGTGCTTATGGTTTCGTCCGCGAGGTCGTCACGGAGCATCAGCCCCAGGGTATGGATATATATAAAAACCCTGCCTCCTTATATATACGCGCATATACGGATTCATATATGGCACAGCTTATGACAAAAGAGGAATGCGAGATATGGGAGCTGTTCACATATATCAGAGATTATTTCATGCCGAACCACGGATTTACAATGGCGGATAACGGCGCGCAGGAGCTGGAGGTATTTGACACTTCCGAACACCGGTCTGGTTATGCCTACATGCCGGTTATGCGTGTGACTCGTCAATAAAGCTGTCAAACCGCCCGGCCGGCACAAAGGAGGAACGGATACTTGGTAACTTATCGGACACTTATGGAGATGAACAGAAAGGAAATATTTGGAGAAACGATCACGGACTCCGAACGAGGGGAAGCCACAGCTGTTTTTCTTAAGGGGATATGCGCAAAAGAGGATATCCGGAATTATAAAAAGCGGATGGGAGTAAATTTTGAAACGGATCATTTATATCCGGATTACTATATTCCGCCGTATAACGGAAATAAGAAACTCCGGCTCATTCAGGGAGATCTGCCGAAAACCAACCTCCTGTATGCCAATTATTATGAGCTGGAGATCCTGAGACTTCTTTGCGGTGCGATCCAGGAGAATGAAACAGTGAAGGAAATGATTGATCATACATTACAAAGACTGAGACAAACCTGTTTTGGAACTTCCTGTACACAGGGAGAGTGTCTGGCAGCAGGAATCAGCGTGCTGAGGCTGCTCGCCGCTGTGAAGCCGGATGATCCGGAATGGATGGACAGGTTATTAAATCCCCTCGGTGCGCTGTTTCTTTCCTTTAATAACAGTCAGGCGGCGGCCCAGAAAGGAATCCCGGTGTTCTATTTACTGATGGCATTGACGGATATCAACAACGAGAAGACCAGAACATGGATATCTCAAAAAAAGGAATGGCTGTCGGACTTGTTAAGACGGGGCTGGATTACCGGGAGACTGTCAAACGGAAATTTATCAGAAGGTGACACCTATAATGTAATGAGAAAATATATCATTAGAAATGCGCTCGGTACTTTGCCGGAATATAAGGATATTTCACAATATGAAATATATGTAAGCGATAAAGACGGCAGATGTTACTGCAGTATTTGACGCCGGTATCGGGTTTGCTTTACCGTACTTTTACCGTGCGTGATGCGTGTTGCTTTTTGGACAGGCAATGCCTGCTTCCGTACCGGGCTCCCTAAAGAGAGCCCGGTACGGAAGCCGTGCGCCTGCCGGCGCACGTTTCCCCTTCTACGTCCGGTGCCGCCTGTCTACACCGAATTTCTGATAATATGCGGATTTATCTTTGTACATTCTTTTTTCTGCTTCTGTGATCAGCTTTTCCGCACGACCGTTGCTGTCGTCCGTCCACATACCCCCTACAGCCATGTGCACGGATCGTTCCTCAAGATCCTCTTTCAGCCGGGAGACACCCTGCCATAATATCATTTCATCGATTCCGGCGCAGATCGCTAACAGCTCGTCGCCGCCAATGCGGAACAGACCGTATTCGCCAAAATTCTTCTTTAGGCATTCGCAGGCATCGATGATCAGCCTGTCGCCCGCGGCATGACCCTTTTCGTCATTGACCTGCTTTAAGCCCGTCACATCACAATAAACAATCCCAAGGCTCTGTCCGTTCTGAAGATCGGCGATATATTCATTCATGGCGTAACGGTTTCCGATCTGTGTGAGCTGGTCGTGGTGGCTCATCTCTTTTAACTTTCTGATGAGATTCCTCCGCTTCAGGGAGGAGATGATAAAATGTGCCATGATCTGGAGCATATCTGAGGCATAGTCCAGTGATCTTTCAGCAGGATTGTCTATTCCGTAAAAACCGATGGTCTTCCCGTCGTCATACAGGGGGACTACGATCAGTGAGTGGATGTCCTGCCGCTTCAGATTTGCATATTGCAGAGGGTCGTTTTCGCGGATGTTTTCCAGATCTTTGATCACGATATGCCTGCCGATCTGAAAATTCCGGTACCAGTTGGCGCATACTTCTGGCGGAACATTCTGCAGATTGTCTTTTTCTGGTGTGACGCCGGCGGCTGTCCATTCGTAGGTGTTGTCATCGCAGCCGTTTTCATTTCGCTCAAAGATATAGGTTCTCTCACCGTTTAAGGCCTTTCCCACATATTCCAGTAAGACTTCAAGGGTTTGTGAGGGCGTTTCCTGCTGCAGGGCAACGCGGACTCCCTGATTGATCCTTGCCTCTAAATTCATCATGCGGTTCCATTGTTCCTGATTGCCGGCATCAAAAGCGAGTACCATGTGATATTGTTTCCCGTCTTCTTCAATCAAAGTCTCTTTTTGCATGACTTCGCGTTTCAGAATAGGGTTATAATACCAATGTTCCTTAAAAACGCCCTGTTTTAATTCTGTGTTATGACACATGGGACAGGGTACAGGGCTGTTTTGGAGAATTTCATAACAGTTTCTGGAAACGATTTCTTCAAGGGATTGATAGCCATATGTCCGAAGAGCTTTTTGGTTCATATAGACCAGCTCATAGCTGTCCACATCTGAAACGTAGACAAGTTCGTCCATCGTATCAAAAAACTCCCATATTTTATTCATTGTCAAAGTCCTCCCAAAGTGAAAAAAGTAAAATATCTATATTTATATATCACATTCCGCCTGTTTATTTCAGCATTTTTGCGCGAATGGTAAATATATGGTGTGAATTGCAGACTGCCATATACTTATTCTTGAAGAGTTATTACTAAAAGATAACATGCTAGGTTAACAGTATATGATGAAAAATAAAAATACAAGGGGAAAACATGTAAATTACAAAACATAAAGCCAGGAAGAAACGGCGTCGGCGGTATTCCGGAATCCGGCAAAAAAGACGTGGCACCGGACTGAAAAATATTGTATACTGGTTAGAGCAGTTAAATGGACAATATTCGTTTTCATTAACAGACCACCCCCGCATTTTAAGAATGAATAGTTAGAGGTGACACCATGAGAATAGCGATCTGCGATGATGAATTCCTTTTTATGGATGCGATTTGTCCGCTGCTTGAGCAATGGGCGAAAGAGCGCAGAGTGAAACTGACGCTGCATCGGTTCACGAATGGAGATGATCTTATCGAGGCACATCGGAATGAGGAGATGGATCTGATCATTCTGGACGTGATCATGCCGCTGCTAAGCGGTATGGATGCCGCAAGGGAGCTCCGGAATCAGAATGATATGGTTCCGATCATTTTTTTGACATCCTCCAAAGAATATGCACTCGATTCCTATGAGGTAAGGGCGTTTAACTATCTCATAAAACCGGTCGATCCTGCAAAATTATTTCTCACACTGGATGAATTTCTCAAAAACTTTAATCAGTCAAAAAATACGTACACAGCCAAAACTGCTGACGGCTTCAGCAGGATCGCGATCAATGATGTTGATTATCTGGAGGCTCAGAATAAGCAGGTCCTTGTTCACATGTCAGACGGCAGGATCATCGCGGTCCGGGAACTATTCTCAAGATGTGCGGAAGTTTTTTCACTGGAAAACGGCTTCTTTTGCTGTCACCGCAGTTATATCGTGAATTTGAGTAATGTGGAGCGGTTTTCAAAGAAAGAAGTAAGTACAATCTGCCATGCGGTGGTACCGATATCCCGCAATCATTATGCAGCATTTAAGGAGGCTTATTTTAATCACATGTTTCAGTGACGGCACAGACGGAGGAACGAAGAGCATCCTGATCTGCCTTTGCCTGCGGAGAGGACGGAGAAGCGGACGGAGGAGGAGCCTATGAAGAAGATTTTTATTTTTTGGGCAGTGCTGACGATGATGGGTTTAAGTGCATGAGGAAACCGCGGCGGGAATGTTGAGAATGTGAATATCATAGAAGTGGAATCGGAGCTTTATACGGCGGACGAAATCGATGCCGCGATCAGGACGATCATTTCTGAGTTTGACAGAAAATGGGGCGGCTGCACGCTGAATGAGATTTACTATGCGGGCGATATAAAAAACGCCGCTTATCAGGATGTCCGGCAGCAGGGGACCCCTGCAGATGAGGTGATCGTGCTTCTCTCATCGTTTGACGTGGATTCATCCGGCGGAGACGGCTCGTTCAATCCGGACAGCACCTATGACAACTGGATGTGGATCCTGACGAGAACGGCGGGCGGAACGTGGAAGCATATCGATCACGGGTATTGAGAGAAGCGGAAGATTGCGAAAACGGTTAAAAACGATAATAGGAAAAAAGAGAAACATCTGATAAGAGGTGTAAAGTGTTGACGTGGATTATTTCTGATTTTTTTCAAGGCACTCATTGATAATCAGCTTTTGCACTCTGTCCTTAAAGGTTTTGTCAGTGTCTTTACTGAAATGTACCTTGACGGTGTAAGTGGTGTTCCCCAACTTTCGCTTGAAACTGTGGGGCTGTTGCTCGTTTTTGGTTTCTGCCATATTCTCTGCTCCTTTACATAAAAATAGAGCGCATAGACTGGTTTCTATACGCTCTGACGCTGTGTTATATTCCTTATTCAGTTGTGATTGTGGTAATGGTTGTTTCGACAAACTGGAATTTATAACCCTCGCTGGGCAACAATTACGGTATAGTTTTCCGTCTCATATGTAACTCCTGTTTCTCTAAAACCATTTTTGTGCCAAAAATGTTCTGCTTGAGGATTCCTTTTTACCCAACC
>Ga0183011_10050_pt1 | contig 110362 bp, 87 predicted proteins | sample NAcewD2O_March_FD_122322 | JGI IMG/M metagenome (GOLD analysis project Ga0183011, IMG submission 122322) | Mouse cecal microbial communities from Vienna, Austria - N-Acetylneuraminic amended D2O_March | ecosystem: Host-associated > Mammals > Digestive system > Large intestine > Cecum | place... | reverse complement strand
GCTTAATCCTTAATTATGCACAACCGAAATATAATATGTCTGTTTTTTATGGATACTTAATTGGTGAAAGTATTGAACCGAGAGATGTTCAAATAGCTGACGGCCATTTTGAGAATGCTTATCAAATGGATTATATGTTTAAACCGGCTGACATAGTACGAAATTTTTTCGGACGGCCACATGGAAGTATATATACCGAGGTGATAAAATATTCTACTCTATTAGAACGGGCACGCCAACGCAATAGAATATTTCTTAAGAAATTGAATATGATTAAACATTAATCCTGAGTCAAGTAAAAAATAAGGTCGTATCATAAAGGTACGACCTTATTTTTAAATCATCTGTTTGAAAAGCCAACATTGCATAAATATATTTTAACTACCTTTTTATTTATCAAACTACTAATAATCTGGTCTGGAACCCACCGTCGGAACGCCTTGCTTGCAGGCGTATCGATCCGAAAACAGAGTGCGATAATCATATCGAGATTATAGTATTCGACAACGTATCGGCGTCCATTACGCACTATACTTTGTTCCGTCCGCACGTTGTGTTCATCTAATTCACCCTCCATAAGTAGCTTTGCAATGCATCTTTCAATACTTGCTGCCGTTGTATGGAATATCGACGCGATTTCTTCGACGGTCATCCATACCGTTCCGTCCGAAGACAAAGCCACTGCAACGTGGGTGGGTTCTATGATAATGGTGCCTCGTTCCATAGCTATTCTGCCAACGCTATTTTTTCGATTTCGCTTAATTGTCCCGCCAACGCTTGCATATCCCGACCTATTTTGTCGTTGGTAATGCGGGCATAGATTTGGGTCGTTACGATGTTCGTGTGGCCCAGCATTTTCGATACGGTCTCGATCGGCACTCCTTTGGCCAGCGTCATCGTCGTCGCGAACGTGTGCCGCGCAAGGTGAAAGGTTATATTCTTTTCAATGCCGCATAGGTCGGCAATCTCTTTCAGATACGAATTGAGTTTCTGATTACTCAGTACAGGCAGCAATCGACCGTCGGGCAGCGCTCCCTCATATTTCTTCAACAGCATTTGCGGGACTTTCAGCAGTGGCACATTTACCGGTGTCTGCATCTTATGTCTGTGCGTCATGATCCACAGCTTACCGTCGAACGAGGTGCGGATGTTTTCCTTGGTCAGATTCCGCACGTCGATATAAGCCAATCCCGTAAAGCACGCGAAGATAAACACGTCGCGCACTTGTTCCAGCCGTACGCACGGCATCTTCTTTTGAAGAATGCGTTGCAGTTCTTCTTCGGTCAGATAGCCGCGGTCTACTTTCTTCAATCGAATTCGGTAGTTGGCGAACGGATCGCTGAATATCCATCCGTTGTTCTTCGCCTCGATAATAATCATGCGGAGCGTTTGTAAAAACTTGGCTGCCGTATTTTGACAGCATTGTTTTTCCGTCCGCAGATATTGCTCGAAGCTCACAAGAAACGAATGCGTTACTTCTTTCAGTGCTACATCTTTCATCCGATACTTTGTCTGAATGAACTCTTCCACTCTTCGGAAGCAACGGTCGTATTTGCGATAGGTCGCGGCACTCTTGCTGATGCCTACCAGCTTCTGCACGTCTTCGTTGTGTCTGCGGAATGTTCCCAGCAGCGTTTGCTGACGAATCGTTATCCCTAAAAAGGCATTGCGGACTTTCTCCGCCGTTACATAGGCTTCGTATTTTTCGATTTCCCGATAGTGGTTGCGCAGGTTCGTCCGTATTTCGTCAAGTAGTGCGTTGAACTCGCGTGCGGCTTTCGTCGTGCCGAGCATCTTTTGATTCGTCGTATCCCACAGCTCCGGTTCGATGTCCAGCTTCGAGCTGAATTGTACGGATTCTCCATTGACCGTAACACGAATCATAATGCCCGCTTTACCAGCTCTGTTTACTTGATTCTTTCGGGCATAGAAAAGAATCGTGAATGTGCTTTTGCTCATAATACCTCTCGTTTTGTTCTTGCCGGGCGATTTCAGTAACGACCGCCGTCGACAAAGAACCGGTTAATAATTGGTTTATGAGCAGACACTTTTAGGACAACAGACGACAAATCAGCGACTTGCGTCGTAAATCGTTACTAAAATCCCAAAGCCGTTTTAGTAACGGTTTTAGTAACGCGACTTTGTCCGAACGGGGCTTTTTCGTGTCTTTCGGATGTCCGAGAGAAGAAAGAAAAAATCCCGCAAAACCTTGATTTTGCGGGATTTGCCTTCGTTTGGCTCCGATTTGTCTCGGATCGAAGTGGAGAATACGAGATTCGAACTCGTGACCTCTTGCATGCCATGCAAGCGCTCTAACCAGCTGAGCTAATCCCCCATCGGAGCACAAAAATAAGACGAATTTTTCATTCCGGCAAGAACTTAATCGAAAAATCGCTAAATTTGTCCGAAAAATTCATCTTTTACCATGACGCTTAACGAATACCAACAACACGCACTGGAGACGGCCATCTATCCCGAAAACCGTCGCATTATCTACCCCACGCTCGGGTTGACGGGCGAAGCAGGCGAAGTCGCCGACAAGGTGAAAAAGGTTATCCGCGACGGCCACGAAGAATTCACCGACGAAAAACGCCGCGAAATCGTCAAGGAGATCGGCGACGTGCTGTGGTATTGCGCGACGCTTTCTCACGACCTCGGCTACGAACTGGACGAAGTGGCGCAGATGAACGTCGACAAGCTGCGTTCGCGCATGGAGCGCCACATCATCTCCGGCAACGGCGACAACCGATAATCCGAATCGTCCGGCAACCCCGCCCCGAAACAAAAACCAACGGGCGTTCGCCGGAATCACCGCATCCGAATCAAGAAAAAAACATGGAAGAACAGAAACCCAATATCTCATTGCCCGAAAACGCCTATCGCGAACTCAAAAAGGGCGAAAACTACTCGCCGCTGATGCCTGCATCAACCACCCCGGTCGAGGTAACGCCCTATTCGGTCTGCATGGGCGTCGCAATGGCCGTCATCTTCTCAGCTGCAGCGGCATTCCTCGGACTGAAAGTCGGGCAGGTCTTCGAAGCCGCTATCCCGATCGCCATCATCGCTATCGGCATGGGCAACGTATTGGGCAAAAAAAACACGATCGGACAGAACGTCATTATCCAGTCCATCGGTTCGTCGTCGGGCGTCATCGTCGCGGGAGCCATTTTCACGCTGCCGGCTCTCTACATCCTCGGACTTGAAGCCGCATTCTGGCAGGTCTTTCTGTCGTCATTGTTCGGCGGACTTTTAGGCATCCTGCTGCTGATACCGTTCCGCAAATACTTCGTCAAGGAGATGCACGGCAAATACCCCTTTCCCGAAGCCACGGCCACAACCGAAGTGCTCGTATCGGGCGCAAAGGGCGGCAACCAAGCCAAGCTGCTGGCCGTCGCCGGCTTGGTGGGCGGCCTTTACGACTTCGTGGTCGGCACGTTCGGTTTGTGGACGGAATCTGTCTCGACCCGCATCTGCGCATGGGGCACGATGGCGGCCGATAAATTCAAGGTGGTCTTCGGACTGAATACCTCGGCGGCCGTGCTCGGATTGGGCTATATCATCGGACTGAAATATGCGATGATCATCACCGCCGGTTCGTGCTTGGTATGGTTCCTTATCGTGCCACTCGTCGGCTCGTTCGCCGAAAGCATCGATCCCGCGACAATGGCTTCGTTGCTGGGCATCACGCGCGCCGACCTGCTGGCCGACCCGCAAGCACTCTTCACCCCCGAAAATCTCTTTGCCTACATCGGCAAACCCATCGGCATCGGCGGCATTGCGATGGCCGGCATCATCGGCATCATGCGCCAGTCGAGAATCATCCGCCAAGCCGTCGGGCTGGCCGTATCGGAGCTCGGCAGCAAGGGGGGGGGTCGGACAACCGACACGACCGAACGCACCCAACGCGACCTGCCGATGAAATATATCCTTGCGGGACTGATCGCCACGCTCGTCTGCATCTTCGTCTTCTTCCACTTCGGATTGTTGGACGGTTGGGTGCAGTCGATTACGGCGCTGCTGATCGTCTTCGTCATCTCGTTCCTATTCACCACCGTGGCGGCCAATGCCATCGCCATCGTCGGCACGAACCCCGTATCGGGCATGACGCTGATGACCTTGATTTTGGCTTCGCTCATCATGGCGAGCGTCGGTTTGAGCGGCACGACCGGCATGACGGCAGCGCTGATTATCGGCGGCGTAGTCTGCACGGCGCTTTCGATGGCCGGCGGATTCGTCTCCGACCTCAAAGTCGGCTACTGGCTCGGTGCGACGCCCCGCAAGCAGGAAACGTGGAAGTTCCTCGGCACATTCGTCGCAGCGGCTACGGTTGCAGGCGTGATGATTATCCTGAACAAATCGTACGGATTCGTCGGCGAAGGAGCATTGGTCGCTCCACAGGCCAACGCTATGGCGGCCGTCATCCAACCGTTGATGACCGGCGGACAGACGCCGTGGATGCTCTACTTCTGCGGTGCGGCATTGGCGCTGGTGCTGACCTCGATAGGCGTTCCGGCCCTTGCGTTCGCGCTGGGTATGTTCATCCCGATGGAGCTGAACGCTCCTCTCGTCGTAGGCGGCTTGATTGCATGGTTCGTCTCGAACCGTTCGCAGGACAAAGCGCTGAACAAGGCTCGTTTCGACCGTGGTACGCTGATTGCGTCGGGCTTCATCGCCGGCGGCGCACTGATGGGTGTCGTGAGCGCCCTGCTCAAGTTCTTGGAGGCCGACTGGAAACTCACCGAATGGGCACAATCGAATGCAGCCGAATGGGTCGGACTGGCGATGTACATCGCGCTGGCCGTCTATATGACGTGGCATACGATGCAAGCAAAAAAAGAAGAATAAGCAACAACGGACGCCACCGGAAAAACACGAATGCTATGGAACTCAAAGAACGATTTCTGAAATACGTCTCCTACGACACACAATCGTCGGAGGAGAGCGAGACTTTCCCGTCGACCGACAAGCAGAAAGTGCTGCTCGAAGCTCTGCGCGACGAGATGCAGATGCTCGGCATGACCGAAGTCTCGATGGACCAATACGGTTATGTCATGGGTACGATTCCGGCTTCGAAAGGGCTGGAACAGGCGCCGGTGATCGGGTTCATCGCCCACGTCGACACCTCGCCCGACATGAGCGGAGCAGGAGTCAAACCCCGCATCATTGAGGAGTACGACGGCAACGACATCGTACTGAACGGACAACTGACGATGCGCGTATCGGAGTTTCCCGAACTCGCTTTCTTCAAAGGGCATACCTTGATTCACACCGACGGCATGACGCTTTTAGGCGCCGATGACAAGGCGGGCGTGGCCGAAATCATGACCGCGGCGGAGTATCTGCTCACCCACCCCGAGGTGAAACACGGCAAAATCCGCATCGGCTTCACTCCCGACGAGGAGATCGGCCGCGGCGTCGATTTCTTCGACGTCGCAGCGTTCGGCGCCGACTTCGCCTATACGGTCGACGGCGGCATGGAAGGCGAACTGGAGTACGAGAACTTCAATGCTGCAAGCGCGAAAATCGAAATTCAAGGCCGCAACGTCCACCCGGGTTATGCCAAGAACAAGATGATAAACGCCATCGAGGTGGCCTGCGACCTGCAACGGCTGCTGCCCGAAGCGGAACGCCCCGAACATACGGAGGGTTACGAAGGATTCTATCATTGCGTCGGGTTGAACGGTACGGTCGAAAAGGCTGCAGTGAGCTACATCATCCGCGACCACGACGCCGACCGGTTTGAGGCGCGCAAAGTATACATGTGGTCGTGCGTCGACCTGCTGAAAAAGAAGTACGGCGACGAGGTGCTGAATCTGACGCTGAAAGACCAGTATTTCAACATGCGCAAGATGGTCGAACCCCATCCGCAGGTCATCGACAAGGCGCTGCAGGCAATGGAGATGGCCGGTGTGAAGCCGCTCGTACGGCCCATCCGCGGCGGTACGGACGGTGCACGGCTTTCATTCATGGGACTGCCCTGCCCCAACATCTTCACAGGCGGCATGAACTTCCACGGCAAATTCGAATACTGCTCGCTCACGACCATGCGCAAGGCACAGCAGGTCATTCTGAACCTCGCAACGCTTTGGAGCGAATAGCGCGCTATGGACAGCTACGGATTCCTCAAAGTCGCAGCGGCCATTCCGCACGTGCAGGTCGGAGACTGCACGACCAACGCCGAGCACATCGTTGCACTGGCAGAACAGGCGGCACAACGCGGGGTCGAGATCATCGTCTTTCCCGAGTTGGCCGTCACGGGCTACACCTGCGGCGATCTCTTTCTGCAACCGACGCTGCTCGATGCGGCCGATGACGCATTGGCCGAAATCGCGAAAGCTTCACGCAAACTGCCGCTGACGTTCATCGTCGGCGCGCCGCTACGCCACGGCTCGACGCTCTACAACTGCGCGACAATCATTGCACAAGGCCGCATTTTGGGCGTCGTTCCGAAGACCTATATCCCAAACTACGCCGAATTTTACGAGGCCCGCTGGTTCGCTTCGGGTGCGGGCATCGCGGACGAAACCGTTCGGGTCGCCGGACAAGCGGCCGATTTCGGCACAGGACTGACCTTCGAGGTCAACGGTGCGGAGTTCGGTGTGGAAATCTGCGAAGACCTGTGGGTCGCCGTTCCGCCTTCGTCGCATCTGGCGCAAAACGGGGCGAAAGTCATCTTCAACCTCTCAGCCTCGCCCGAAGGGGTCGGGAAGTATGCCTATCTGCGGCAATTGGTCGCCCAACAATCGGCCCGCACGCACGCAGCCTATGTCTATTGCTCGGCGGGGTTCGGCGAATCGTCGACCGACCTCGTATTCGCAGGCAACGCGCTGATTGCCGAAAACGGCATCGTGCTACGCGAGGCGGAACGCTTCTCGTTGGACGAACGGCTGGTCGTCGCCGATGTGGACATCGAACGGCTGGAATTCGAACGGCGCCGCGACACCTCGTTCCGCTTGAACGAATCGACGACCGACAACACGGTTATCGAAATGGAGGTTCCCGAGGGTCTGAGGGCCGCGGCGCTCGATCGCGAAATCGACCCGCTGCCGTTTGTACCGCAGGACGCCGAACACCGCGCCGAACGCTGCGAAGAGCTATTCCATATCCAAGCCCACGGACTGGCCCGCCGACTGACCCACACCCACTGCACGAAAGCCGTCATCGGCATCTCGGGCGGGCTGGATTCGACGCTGGCCCTGCTGGTCGCCGTACGGACATTCGACCTGCTGCAACTCGACCGCAAGGGCATCATCGGCATCACGATGCCGGGCTTCGGCACCACAGGGCGCACCCACGACAATGCACTGAAACTGATGCGGGGTTTGGACGTCACCATGCGCGAAATCCCCATCGGCAAAGCCTGCGAGCAGCACTTCGCCGACATCGGGCTCGACCCGTCCGACCGTTCGGCAGCCTACGAAAATGCGCAGGCCCGCGAACGCACGCAAATATTGATGGACGTGGCCAACATGGAAGGCGGATTGGTCGTCGGCACGGGCGACCTGAGCGAACTGGCGCTTGGATGGGCGACCTACAACGGCGATCAGATGTCGATGTACGGCGTCAATGCGTCGGTTCCCAAGACACTGGTGCGGCACTTGGTTCGCTGGGCCGCCGACACGGAACCGGATGCCGACACCCGCGCAACGCTGCTCGACATCATCGACACGCCGGTCAGTCCGGAACTGCTGCCGGCCGATGCCGAAGGCCGAATCGCCCAAAAGACCGAAGATCTGGTCGGCCCCTACGAACTGCACGATTTCTTTCTCTACAACTTCGTGCGAGCGGGCTATCGGCCTGCCAAGATCCTGCTGCTGGCCGAACAGGCGTTCCGCGGCAGCTACGACCGTTCGACCATCCGCAAATGGCTGACGGTCTTTTTCCGCCGCTTCTTCGCGCAACAGTTCAAACGCTCGGCCATGCCCGACGGCCCGAAAGTCGGGTCGGTAGCGCTTTCGCCGCGCGGCGACTGGCGGATGCCGTCGGATGCTTCGGCTGTAGCATGGCTCGAAGACTTGGAAGAATGACCGAATGATGAAGAAACTCTTACTGACCCTCCTCGCCGCAACGACGCTGACCGGCCCGGCAACCGCCCAAAGCTGGAAAGATGCGCTGGGCAAAATCGCTACGTCGATCGCCGACCGCCTCTCCGACGGCAAACTGACGGAAAAAGCGTTGGTGGGAACATGGTGCTACACACAGCCGGGCGTGAAGTTCGAAAGCGACGACTTCGTGACGGAGATGGCAGGAACCACACTCCAAAGCACCATTACAAGCCGCTTGGAGAGAGCCTATGCCTATGCAGGCATACGCGCTGGAAGCGGTTCGTTCACGTTCAAGGACGACGATACCTTCGATGCTGTGCTGGGCAAATACACGTTGTCGGGCACCTATGCGTTCGACGCAGCGACCCATGTCGTGACGCTCCGGTTCGCCCAAGGGAAAATCGCGCTGGGGACCCTCGAAGGCCATGCCTACATCGACGGAAAAGAGTTGCTGCTGGTCTTTCCGGTGACTAAATTCGTAAAGATGGCTACAGCCCTCGGCAGCAAAATCTCATCGCTGTCGACCGTAACAGCTCTCCTCGAAAAGTACAAAAACGTCCATATCGGTTTCGCATTCCAAAAATAATCCCTCAAAACCAAACACCATGAACGAACAAGCACACCAGTACGTCGAGGATTTCATGACCCGCCTCATCGCCCGCAACCCGGGCGAACCGGAATTCCATCAGGCCGTCCGCGAGGTAGCCGAATCGCTGGCTCCGCACATCGTGGCGAGTCCTGCGCTGCAAAAAATGAAGATTCTGGAACGCATCGCCGAACCGGAACGCATCGTCATCTTCCGTGTGCCGTGGCTCAACGACCGGGGCGAAATCGAAATCAACCGCGGCTATCGCATACAGATGAACAGCGCCATCGGCCCCTACAAGGGCGGATTGCGATTCCATCCGTCGGTGAACCTCTCGATCCTGAAGTTCCTCGCTTTCGAGCAAACTTTCAAGAACAGTCTCACTACGCTGCCGATGGGCGGCGGAAAAGGAGGTTCGGACTTCAACCCCAAAGGCAAATCGGACAACGAAGTGATGCGGTTCTGCCAGTCGTTCATGACCGAACTCCAAAAGCATATCGGGCAAGACACGGACGTACCGGCCGGCGACATCGGCGTGGGCGGACGCGAAATCGGCTTCCTTTTCGGCCAATACAAACGGCTGCGCGATGAATTTACAGGCACGCTCACCGGCAAAGGCCGCGACTGGGGCGGCAGTCCGCTGCGTCCCGAAGCGACGGGCTACGGCACGTGCTATTTCGCCGAGGAGATGCTCGCCACGCGCGGCGAAACGTTCGCCGGCAAGACCGTCTGCATCTCGGGCTCGGGCAATGTGGCCCAATACGCCTGCCAAAAGGCGACGCAACTGGGCGCGAAAGTCGTGACGCTTTCCGATTCGTCAGGCTACATCTACGACCCCGACGGCATCGACGCCGAGAAACTGGATTACGTCATGGAGTTGAAAAACGTTTTACGCGGCCGCATCCGCGAATATGCCGACCGTTATCCGTCGGCCGTCTACCATGTAGGCGAACGTCCGTGGGGCGAAAAATGCGACATCGCCATGCCGTGCGCCACGCAGAACGAACTCAATGAGGAACAAGCGCAAATGCTGGTGAACAACGGCTGCATTTGCATCGCAGAAGGGGCCAACATGCCCTCGACACCCGAAGCCATCCGGATCTTCCAACAGCACAAACTGCTCTATGCGCCGGGCAAGGCGGCGAATGCCGGAGGCGTGGCGACTTCGGGGCTGGAAATGTGCCAGAACTCGATGCGCCTGTCATGGACGCCCGAGGAGGTCGATGCCCGGCTGCATGCCATCATGCGCAACATCCACGCCGTGTGCGTCGAATACGGCACCCAACCCGACGGCTATGTCAACTACGTCGTAGGAGCCAACATCGGCGGTTTCATGAAAGTGGCGAACGCCATGCTGGCGCAAGGCTGCGTCTGACCGTCCACGAACCGAAAAGAGAGAGCCCGAATCGTCGATGAGATTCGGGCTCTCTCTTTTCAGACGAGTTATCTTCAAAATATTGCGAAACATTTTCTACCTTTGTCTTGCTGCTCGGCATCGGGCAGCGACAGAATTTATTTTTTCAGTGAAAGTGTTTCGCTGATCCTTGGTACGAAATCTGGAAAATTTCAAATGCGCAAGGACAGAGCAACACCGTCACCGTGTATAGTCGTGTCATCTTCGATACGAACTGTCCGGTGTGGGGTATTGTCTATTTGCGCATGGGTATTCCAGAACCTCGTATCAGGTAGACGAACAACTCCACACTTTCTTTTACATTTTCATTTACTGACACTAACCCGCCGCAGGAGGAGTTTCGCTACGACCCAACACTCCAACTGTCATGACTGAAACCCTCCCAACGTCAACAGGCAATCGATTGCTTCGAATGCTTTTTGTCTGGGTACACCCCGAATCGGACACCGCCCTGTTACTCGTCTATACATCGGCGGTCGTTCTGACTATCGCGCTGCTTTTAGGTTCGTTTTATCTGATGAAACGCTTCACGCCACGACTGCTGAAAGTCGTAGCCGGAAGAGCCTGAAACACGAAAGCCCCGACCTGTTTTCGAGAGGTCTGGGCGCTTTTTTATCGAAAACGGAACTCACAAAAACAAGACAGCCAGAACGGCGACGACAAACCCGCCGCAAAAACCGGCGAAAACCTGCGCACCGTTGTGGCATCCGAGGTAAAGCCGAGCCGAAGCCAACGCACCGGAAGCAAGCACGACGACGGCCAAAGGCACGAACATATTCCCGACGCCGATGAAATTCATCACGACCAACATGGCTGTCAAAGCGCCCATGCCGGTCAGATGCAGACTGATTTTCCACCGCAAAGAGACCAGCAAGCACATCATTTCGCAACAAGCCGCGGCGACCATGAACTTGCGGATGAAAGCGGCGGACTCAATACGCCCCAAAGTCAGTGCACACAACAGATAACACACAGCCCCGACGGCCAACGGCAAGATGCGTTCGTTGCGGTTATCGATACGGAAATCGGAAAGCCTCCCCGAAATTCGCAACAACCCGAGCGCAAGCACGGGAATCAACATCGTATAGAGAATAACGACACCCAACAGATAAAGCCGCATCGGTACCGGATAACCGGCAAAAACGGTACAGGTCAGCAACAACGCCATCAAATAAAGCGGCTGCAAGAAAGGATGCAAGGCCCACGAAAGGCCGTCGGCAAGTCGGGTGTAGTTCATCGATTCATATCTGTTTTCGCAGGCGCGCGACCGGAATACCCAACATCTCGCGGTATTTCGCCACGGTCCGACGAGCGATGCGGTATCCTTTGGCGTTGAGAATGTCCATCAACGTCTCGTCTGTCAGCGGGTGGCGCTTCTCCTCCTCGTCGATGCACTGCTGCAGGATATTCTTGATTTCGTAACTCGACACCTCCTCGCCGCTTTCGGTCTGCATCGCCTCCGAAAAGAGCGACTTCAACAGAATGATGCCGAACTGCGTCTGCACATATTTGCTGTTCACGACGCGCGAAATGGTCGACACATCCAGCCCCGTGCGGTCGGCGATGTCTTTGAGAATCATCGGTCGGAGCTTCGACTGGTCGCCGTCCTTGAAGTACTCGGTCTGGTAATCCAGGATGGTCTGCATCGTCCGCATCAATGTATCGTGCCGCTGCTTGATGGCTGAAATGAACCACTTCGCCGAATCGATCTTGTTCTTGACGAACTGGAGCGCCTCCTTGTCTTTCTCCTTCACGGTGCCATCGGATGACACCATATCGCGGATCATCTCCATGTAACGGTGATTGATGCGTACCTCCGGCACATTGTAGGAGTTGAGCGACAAAGCGAACCGCCCGTCTTGATAATCGAGAATGAAGTCGGGAATGATGTAGGGCGTGGTGTCCGTACCGCCTTCGGTATAGAGGTTGCCGGGCTTGGGTGACAGCCGCCGGATTTCGGCGATCGCCTCACGGAAATCCTCCTCCGAGACCTGCAAACGGGACATCAGCTTCTCGTAATGCTTCTTAACGAATTCGTCGAAATAGGACGACAGAATCTTACGGGCCAAGCGACGAGCCCGGGAATTCAGTTTTTTCTGCGCCATCTGCAACAGCAGACACTCCTGCAAGTTGCGGGCACCGACGCCGGCCGGCTCCAACTCGTGAATGAGCAACAACAGCCGCTCCAACTCCTCCGCCGTAGTCTCGATACCCACCGTAAAGGCGATATCGTCGGCCACCGACTCCAGATCGCGCCGCAGATAACCGTCCTCGTCGATGCTACCCACCAAGTAGATGGCCAGTTTCATGTCGCGTTCCGACAGACAACGATACCCCAACTGCTCGACCAGATATTCATGCAACGAACGCCCCTCGGTCAGATAGACCGGACGCTGCTTGTCGTCTTTCGAAAAATTGTTGACACGGCTCTTGTACGCGGGCGTATCGTCGTCGCGCAAGTACTCGTCCACCGAAATCTGCTGCGGCTGTTCATCCGTATCCTCGGTCGAACGCTCTTCCTCCTCTAACACGATGTTCTCTTCGATCTCCTGCTTGATACGCTGTTCCAACTGCACGGTCGGCAACTCCAACAGCTTAATCATCTGAATCTGCTGCGGAGAGAGCTTCTGCTGAAGCGATAATACCTGCCTCTGATTGATAGCCATGTTTCCGTATTCGTAATTAAATCAACATCGGGAGCCGAAGCCCCGTCGGCATGACTGCCGCGCCGAGCCGGTTCCCGATGATCGATTCCAGCCGGTCGATCAGAAATCGGCGTGTTGCGGCGTTCGCGGGAAAGGCTGCACGTCACGGATGTTGGTCAGTCCGGTCACGAATATCAGCAACCGATCGAAGCCCAAACCGAATCCCGAGTGCGGAGCCGACCCCCAACGACGGGTGTCGAGATACCACCACAATTCGCGCTCGTTCATGCCGAGCTCCCGCACTCTTGCATGAAGTTTGCCATAATCGGCCTCGCGCTCCGAACCGCCGATGATTTCGCCGATTCCAGGGAAAAGCACGTCCATTCCGCGTACGGTCTCGCCGTCGGCGTTCTGCTTCATGTAGAAAGCCTTGATCCCCTTCGGGTAGTTGATGAGGATGACCGGACGCTTGAAATGCTCCTCCACGAGATAACGTTCGTGCTCCGATTGGAGGTCGCAACCCCAGTCGCACGGGAACTCGAACTTGCGGCCCGAGGCTTTCAGAATTTCGATACCCTCGGTGTAGTCAAGGCGCTTGAAATCATTGTCGACGACGAAGCGCAAACGCTCCAACAGCCCCTGATCCCACATCTTGTTCATGAATTCGAGGTCTTCCATGCAGTTGTCCAACGCATAGCGGATCAGATACTTCAAGAAATCCTCGGCCAACTCCATGTTGTCCTCCAAATCGAAAAACGCAGCCTCCGGCTCGATCATCCAAAACTCCGACGCATGACGCGGCGTATTGGAATTTTCAGCGCGGAACGTCGGGCCGAACGTATAGATACGTCCCAATGCCAACGCACCGAGCTCACCCTCCAACTGGCCCGAAACGGTCAGATTGCACGGCTTGCCGAAAAAGTCCTTCGAATAATCGATGGCGCCTTCGTCGGTTCGGGGCGGCTGGTTCATGTCGAGCGTCGTGACTTGGAACATCGCACCGGCACCCTCGCAATCCGACGCGGTAATGATAGGCGTATGGAAATAATAGAATCCGTTCTTGTTGAAATATTCGTGGATAGCGTAAGCCATCGCATGGCGGATACGCAGCACGGCGCCGAACGTATTGGTACGCGGACGCAAGTAAGCGATATCGCGCAGAAACTCCAACGAATGGCCCTTTTTCTGCAAAGGATAGGTCTCGGGATCGGCCGTGCCGTAGACCTCTATGGCAGCAGCCTGCACTTCGACGCGCTGACCCGAAGCGGGCGAAGCGACCAGCCGTCCGTCGACGCGGATGCACGCGCCGGTCGAAATGTTTTTCAACGTCTCCTCGGGAATCTGCGCCAAGTCGACGACGACCTGAATGTTGGCGGCGCACGAACCGTCGTTCAATGCGATGAAAGCCACATTTTTGTTTCCGCGCTTGGTACGCACCCACCCCTGTACGGTGAGATCGGTATCCACAGCGCCCGATTTCAGAATCTCAACAATCCGCTGCGTTTTCATTTTCTTACTAATAGCTGGTTTCTGTTCTTATTATCCGATGTACGGAATATCCATTGTTCTTATCACACTACGGAATATTACCCGAACTTCTTCGACTTCGGAAGAAGTCCGTTTCCGAAATGCCAAAGTTAGCGATAATTTGCGATTCGGCAAAAAATAAGGTATCTTTGTCTGCTCATACAGCCTATCTTATGATACACCGACACGACATGAAACGCATGGGGTTGCTTTTCGCAGCGGCATTGCTTTTCGCAGCAAATGCTTCAGCACAGGATGCCGGCCGCATCCACCGCACGGAGGTGATTCCTTACGACACCCGTCACGATGCCGACGCCCGCGACCGGACGAAATCGGGCCACAGCATCGATTTCCGCCCCGAAACGCGTCTTACGAGCGAAGGCCCGCTGTGGGCCGTCGTCGGCCAAAAGGTCGAAATACCCTACGTCTGGACCGACGGTTGCACCTATCTGCATCTGGAAAATCCGCAGACGGCCTACCAACTGTGGGTCAACGACCGACAAGTAGCCGAGGTCGCCGATGCGCTGACGCCTGCCGAGTTCGACCTCACGCCCTACATCCGACAAGGAGAAAACGATTTCAAACTGGTGATGTTCAATGATCGCGGAGGGCTGGACGCCCGCGATGCCGCACGCAACGGTTCGTTCAACGGAAGCTATCTCTACTATCAGGAAAAACGCTCGATACGCGATTTCGAAATCGCACTGGTTCCCGACACACTGGGCCGCAATTTCGCCATGCTCGACCTACGAATCATCGTACAGAACCGATTCAACTACGACGAACCGGTAACCGTAGGTTACGACATCTATTCACCGCAGGGCAAACTGCTTGATTTCAACATCACCGACGTGACGCTGGCTGGCCGTTCGGTCGATACGCTGCGGTTCCAGCCGTTCATCTACCACGCCTACGAGAACAAATGGCAACCTGCCGCGGGCAAAAATCCGCCGCTCTATCGCGTGATGCTCTTCACGAAGCGCGACGGCACCTACAAAGAGTACATGCCGTTGCGCATCGGATTCGGAGGAGTGGAGTTCGCAGGAGGCAAATTCCTGCGTTTCGGCAAGGAACTGCAACTGAAAAAAGTTCGCTACAACGCCGTACCAGCGGATGCGAAGACGACCCGCACACAACTGCTCGCCCTCCACAAGCAAGGCTATGACACGCTCTGTCCGGATTATCCGCAACCGGACTGGTTCTACGGACTGTGCGACGAACTGGGGTTCTACGTCATCGACCGTGCGAACATCCACGCACCCGAACGACGCGAAGACCGCCGCATCGGTGGAACGCCCTCGAACGACCCGAAACTGGTCGATGAGTATTTGAAACGGGTGCAGTCGATGTACTACCGCTCGCGCAACCACACCTGCATCATCGCCTATGCGCTGGGCAATCCATCGGGCAACGGCTACAACATGTACAAAGCTTACGAATGGCTCAAGTCGGTCGAACCGTCGCGTCCGATCCTTTACGACGATGCCGCTGGCGAATGGAACTCTGATTATTTATCAGCGCAGTAGACCGTCACCGTGCTACCGACGGTTATCGACGCTACCGAACCGACATGCAAATCGAACTGATCGTCATAGGAAAGACCGACTCGAAAGAGGTCGCCGCGCTGGTCGAACTATACGCCAAGCGGGTGAACTTCTATTGCCGGTTCGCCGTGACGACGCTCCCCGACATCCGCAATACCCGTCATCTGACGTCCCGCCAACAACGCACGGCCGAAGGCGAAGCGCTCCTACGCCAATTCACTGACGGCGATTACGTCGTCCTGCTTGACGAACGGGGCGACGAAATGCGTTCGGTAGAGTTCGCCGCATGGCTCCAAAAACGGCTCAACAGCGGCATGAAACGTCTTGTGATGGTCATCGGAGGCCCTTACGGTTTTTCCGATGCGGTCTACGCACGGGCCGATGCACGGCTTTCGCTCTCGCGCATGACTTTCTCCCATCAAATCGTACGGGCCATCTTCGCTGAACAGATTTACCGTGCATTCGCCATCCTCAACAACGAACCCTATCACCATGAATAAACTCCGTCTGTTCGTGCTCTCGGTGGCATGGATCTTGCCAGCCCAAGCGGCAATGACCGCGCGGACGGAGGAGCTGCCCGCCGACACGACCATCGCGGTCGACCGGATTCAGGTGACGGCCATCAAACAGGGCATGGCGTTGCGGTCGCAACCCGTGGCATCGACCATCGTGGGCGAACGTGCCATCGAGCGGGGACATGTCGATGCGCTGAAAGCCCTATCGCAGACGGTGCCAAATCTCCATCTGCCCGACTACGGTTCGCGCATGACCTCATCGATTTATGTCCGCGGGCTTGGAACCCGCATCGACCAGCCGGTCATCGGGCTAAACATTGACAATATACCGGTGATGCAGAAGAACGATTTCGACGTGGAACTCGCCGATGCCGAACGCATCGAAGTGCTGCGAGGCCCCCAGTCGACCCTCTATGGGCGCAACACGATGGGCGGTGTCATCAACGTCTACACCCTCTCGCCGCTGCAATACGAGGGCATCCGCATCGGCATGGAATACGCCAGCGGCAATACCTGCCGACTGCGCGCTTCGTGTTACGAACGCATCCGTCCCGACCTCGGCATCTCCGTGACGGGCTACTACAACCGGAGCGACGGATTTTTCGAGAACCGTACGACGGGCGAACGCTGCGACTGGGAACGCATGGGCGGCGGACGACTGAAACTGCAATGGCGAAACGACCGCGGTCTGCGCATCGACAACACATTCACGGCTTCGGTCGTCGAACAGGGAGGCTATCCGTATGCCTACGTCGGACCGGACATCGTGCACGACGGGCAAACGGTCATCCGGCATGGCGAAATCGCCTACAACGACCCGTGCGGCTACTCACGCACGATATTGAACAACGGCCTGACCGTACGATACGATGCGGCACGTTTTTCGGTATCCTCCATCACGGGGTACAGCTACTCCGACGATGCGATGACGCTCGACCAAGATTTCCTGCCGCTCTCCTACTTCACGCTCCGGCAGGCGCTGCGCGAACACAGCGTGACTGAAGACCTCGTTGTCCGATCGCACGACGGCAAACGCTACGGCTGGCTGTTCGGCGCATTCGGATTCTACCGTCACGGCACGATGGAGGCACCGGTGCATTTTAAGCAGACGGGTGTCGACGAGCTGATTTTCGCTAACGCGAACGGCCACATAGACGGCCTCCGATTCGAAAAGGTGTCGGACGAACTGCTACTCGGCTCCGACTTCCGGATGCCTTCCTACGGCGGAGCGCTTTACCACGAATCACGCTTTACAGCGGGCCGATGGCTTTTCACGGCGGGCATCCGCATCGACGTCGAACGCACGAAACTGCTCTACCACAGCCGAGGCAACCTCGACTACCTGCTGACCGTCGGCGACAATGCCCCCATCCGGATGACTGCCTCTGTCGACGACCGCAACAGCGTATCGCACACCTACACCGAAGTGCTGCCCAAACTGACGGCGCTCTATGCGTTCGACGACCAACGCAACCTCTACGTCTCAGTCTCCAAAGGCTATAAGGCGGGAGGATTCAATACGCAATTGTTTTCGGACATCCTGCAAGAGAAGCTGAAAGGGGCGATGCTCTCGGGCAGCTACCCAGAACAGGACATCCTCTCCTACCGACCCGAATACAACTGGAACTACGAGTTAGGCGGCCATTTCTCGTGCATGGAAGGGGCTGTGCGAGGCGATTTCGCGCTGTTCTACATCGACTGCCGCGACCAGCAGCTGACCGTTTTCCCGAGGGGTTCATCGACCGGCCGCATGATGACCAACGCCGGCCGAACCCGTTCGATAGGCGCAGAACTGGCCCTGCAATGTTCGCCATGGCGCACGCTCGATCTGCACATCGCCTACGGCTACACCGATGCCCGATTCGTCCGCTACGACAACGGACAGCAGGATTTCAACGGCAACTTTCTGCCCTATGCGCCGAGCCACACACTGACGGTTTCGGTCGTAAAGACGTTTCCGACAGGTGTGCGCTGGCTGGGCGACCTCGTGTTACAGGCCGGTCTGCGCGGCACGGGCGAAATCCGCTGGAACGAGGAAAATACACTCGTACAACCGTTCTACACGGTGTTCGACGCCTCGGTGCGCCTCGAACACCGACACTATACGCTGGCTTTCTGGGGCCGCAACCTCGCCGACGAACGGCACGATGTTTTCTATTTCAAATCCATCGGCCACGAGTTCGTGCAACGCGGACGGCCCCGAACCTTCGGCATGACATTGACACTAAACATTCATAAACCATGATGAAAAAATTCTTTCTTTTCGCTTTGGCATTGACCATTTTCGCAGCCTGCAACGATGACAACGACAACGGCCCCGATTTCGAGACGGTGAACGACGAAATCGTCAACGGACAAATCGTGGACGACGACGAAATGCTCTTTCTCGGCACCTCGATCGTGACCAATCCCGATGGAACGACGTTCACCGACGAATACGCCCGAATCAGCATCTTCGGCGACAACCGCCCGACGCTCATCACACCAGCAACCACGCTGACGCTCCGGATGCACGGAGCCCGTTTCGCAGCAAACATGCCGGCCCTCGAGATGCAACTGCCCAATCTCGGCTACACGCCCGGCGTCGGCCCCCGACTGACGTTCACCGCCGCAGGTCCGCTCACCCCGCAAGCCTACATCAACGGCACGGGCTGGACGCCTCAGGCGAAGTACCCGATTACCGACCTCAACGGCTCCATCGACAACGTTTTCTGCACCCTTACATTCACCTGCATGGGCTCGTTCCGCGTGCAGTTCACGGGTCGGATGCTCGACGACTGAATGCAAACCCATTCTGAAAAACAAGACACGAACGAACTATGAAACCCGAATACAAACCTTTCGTCGATGAACTGATCGAACTCTGCATCAAGGAGGACATCGGCGACGGCGACCATACGTCGCTTTGCTGCATTCCGGCCGAAGAAAAAGGCCGTATGCGTCTACTGTGCAAACAGGAGGGCATCCTCGCGGGAGTCGAAATCGCACGGCTCGTCTTCGACCGGCTCGACCCTGCGATGGAATTCGAACAACGGTTGCACGACGGCGACCGCGTGAAACCCGGCGACGTGGCATTCTACGTCTCGGGGCGGCTGCGCTCGCTGTTGCAGGCCGAACGCATCGTGCTGAACATCATGCAGCGCATGAGCGGCGTGGCAACGCAAACAGCCGTCTACGTGCAACGGGTCGAAGGGCTGCACACACGCATCCTCGACACCCGCAAGACGACCCCCGGCATGCGCGTACTGGACAAGATGGCGGTGAAAATCGGCGGCGGCGACAATCACCGCATGGGGCTTTTCGACATGATTCTACTGAAAGACAACCACATCGACTTCGCAGGCGGCATCCGGCAGGCTATCGTCGGAGCCCGCGAATATCTGCGTGCACGCGGCAAGAACATTCCGATTGAATGCGAGGTTCGTTCGCTGGCGGACATCGACGAAGTGTTCGCAGCAGGAGGAGTCGACCGCATCATGTTCGACAACTTCACGCCCGAAATGACGCGGCAGGCCGTAGCAAAGGTCGCCGGACGCTGCGAAACCGAATCGAGCGGCGGCATCACGCTGGAAACCCTGCGCGACTATGCGGCCTGCGGCGTGGACTTCATCTCGGTCGGCGCGCTGACCCACCAGATCAAGTCGCTCGACCTGTCGCTGAAAGCCTGCGAATAATCGTCCGACCATGCAACGGATACTCCGTACTCAGCCTTTGCTCCTGCTCCGCCGCATTGCATGGCTCTATGTCCTGCTGATGCTGTGCCGGGTCGTTTTCTACTGCTACAACGCCGCGCTCATCGGGCCGCTCGCGTGGAACGAACTCGGCACGCTACTGCGCGGTGCGCTGCTTTTCGATACGGCGTCGATCTGCTATGCCGACGGCGCATTCGTACTGCTCTCGCTCCTGCCGCTGCACCTGCGCGAAAAACAATGGTACAGGAACCTGCTTTTCGGGTACTACGTCGCAGTCAATGCTCTGCTCGTGGTGGTCGTCAACCTCTCCGATGCGGTCTATTTCCACTACACGCAGAAACGATTCACGGCCGATGAAATCTTCTTCGCCGACAACGACAATTCGCTGCTTCTGGTCGGAAAATTCCTCGTCGAAAACTGGTGGCTGGCACTACTCGACGCGGGATTCGTTTGGCTGCTGGCCAAAGGATACGGTCGCCGCATCCGGCCGGAAACCGTACTGCACGGATGGCGCTATTATGCCGTATCGGTCGTTATTTTCGGCATCGGCGCGGCCCTCTGCATTGCCGGCATGCGCGGCGGCATCACCCGTCAGACGCGACCCATCACGCTGTCGAACGCCACGCTCTACACCCCCGAAAGCAACAAGGCCAATCTACTGCTGAGCAATCCGTTCTGCATCCTGCGCACCATGAGCAGCGGCGGCAAAATACACTATGTGAAATACTTCGCAGACGACGAACTACCGCAATACTTCACCCCCACGCACCAGCCTGCCGAACATCCGGCAGTCGATCTGAGCGGCCGCAACGTGATGATTTTCATCATGGAAAGCATGTCGGCCGAACACTCGGCCCTGCTCCATCCGGAGCTCTATCCCGCCAAGGGGGGGGGTCCGGCAGGGTTCACGCAATTCCTTGATTCCCTGATGCGTACGGGCGTCGTCTGCCGCAAGATGTACGCCAACGGCACACGGTCAATTCAGGCGATGCCCTCGGTCTTGGGCAGCATCCCGTCGTTCCGCACGCCGTTCGTGCTGATGCCTCAATCGCTAGGCGAAAGTCGGCAGCTACCTGCTATCCTACGTGATATGGGCTACACGACCGCTTTCTTCTGCGGGTCGGAGCGCGGCTCGATGGGATTCGGCGCCTACGCCCGCTCGGCCGGCATCGACCGGCTGGTCAGCCGCGAAGACTACGAAGCCCGCCACGGCACTGACGATTTCGACGGATTCTGGGGCATCTGGGACGAAAAGTTCCTGCAATTCACCGGCGAAGAACTCGCAGAGATGCCCGAACCGTTCTTCGCAACGCTTTTCACCCTCACTTCGCACCATCCGTTCGTCGTACCCGAAGAGTACGCCGATTCGCTGCCCGATGGCTACACGCCCATCCACAAAGGAGTGGCCTACGACGACATGGCTTTCCGCCGCTTCTTCGAACGCTTCGGCAACGAACCGTGGTTCCGCCGCACATTGTTCGTCTTCGTGGCCGACCACGTATCGTCGGAAAAATACGCACCCGCAACGAAGACCTATCCGGGCAACCGCCATATCATCGGTTTTTTCCATACGCCAGACGGTGCATGGCAGGGCGAAATCGAGGGTGTGGTACAACAGTTGGACATCATGCCCACGCTGCTGGGATTGTTGGGCAACAAGGAGCCCTATTTCGCATTCGGCCGCGACTTGCTCAACGAACCCGACCGACCTGCATGGTCGGTGAGTCACGACGGCATGTTCCGCGCGGTGACGAACGACGGAGCGATCCAATTCGACGACACGCCGAACGACACACTGCCGGCCGACACACTCGAACGCAGCCTGCGGGCTCTCGTCCAACAATACTACCTGCACATCGAGCAAAAACGCTATCTCCCCGAATGATCGCATTCCGGCCCATACGTATCGAAGACCGCGCCGCCATCGAACGCTACACGATGCGCAGCGGCACAACGAACTGCGACCTCGCATTCGCCAACATGTTCTGTTGGCTGCACATCTACCGCAGCGCATGGGCCGAGGTCGACGGATTCTTGGTCATCCGATTCCACATCGACGGCAGCGAACGCATCGGCTATATGCAACCAATCGGCGAGGGGGATTTCACCCATGTGATTCCCCTGTTGCGCGAAGATGCGCATGCTCTCGGGCAACGGCTGCGCCTCATCGGACTGACCGACCAAGGATGCGACCGACTACGCACAACGTATCCGGAAGCATTCGCATTCGAATCCGACCGAGCCTTGTCGGACTATCTCTATTCGGCGGACGACCTGCGCAACTTGCCGGGTCGCCGCTACCAACCCAAGCGTAACCATATCAACCGTTTCACGGCCGAACATCCCGACTATCGCTACGAGGAGTTGACGCCAAACCGGTTCGAAGAGTGTATGCGGCTCGAACGCGCATGGCGCCGCACCCACGAAGGACACACCTCCGAACTATGCGCCGAACAGGTAGCCATGCAACGCGGATTCGCTCACTATGCGGAACTGGGGCTGCAAGGAGGCTGCATCTATGTCGGGGAACGGCTCGCAGCGTTCACCTACGGCTCGGCGGTCAACGACAACACATTCGACACCCATTTCGAAAAAGCCGATACGGCCTACGACGGGGCGTTCACGGTCATCAACAAGCTCTTTGCAGAACACTTGCCAGCACGTTTCACGCACATCAACCGCGAGGAAGATCTCGGACTCGACGGACTTCGCAGAGCCAAACTCTCCTACCATCCGGTTGCCATCGTTCCGAAATATCGGGCCATTCATCTGCATCCCGACGAGGCGGCCTGCAAACGGCTGTGGATGGAGGCATTCGGCGACGACGAAGCATTCATCGATTCATTTCTGATACACTATTACGACCGGCGGCGAATGCTGACGACCGAATGCGACGGACAAATGGCGGCGATGCTTCATCTATTGCCATTCCGGAGCGAACTGGGCCGCACAGCCTACGTCTATGGCGTTGCGACAGCCGCAGCCTACCGCCGCCGAGGGCTGGCCGACAGTCTGATGCGCGAAGCGATGCGTCGCATCGAAGCAGAAGGGTTCGACGCAGCATTTCTGATCCCCTCACCGGAACCGGACGCAACATGGCTCCGCGGATTCTACGAGCGATACGGATTTGGCGCCGCCGTACCGGCAATCTTCCGTTCACCCGACGGATTCGATTTCGGCACGGGCGACCCGTCGCACGATGTGGCGATGATTTGGCGGCGCGCCCCGACATCTCCGCTACCGGAGAAGCTGACGTGCTCGTTCGAACAATGAAGCGAAACACGACGAAACGGGCTGCCTACCCTCGATGGTAAGCAGCCCGTTGTGTTTGCGCCCCGTGTGGAAGCAACCCGAAACGTTGCGTTTCGGGCCGCATCCCGACGAGACTAATAACCGAAAATATCTTCGGACGATACGATTTTCACGGGACCGAGCGTTTTCAGATACTTCATATCGAGATCCTTGATGTCGCCCAAGATGCCGTAGACATAGGGACGATCCTTCACCCACTTCTCCTGAACGGCCTTCACATCCTCCAACGTCATGTTCTGAATCGTCTCGAACAACAATTTGTTGCGGTCTTCCGTCAGCCCCATGTCACGCAAGTCGAGGTAACTCCACAGCACGTCCGACTTGGTCGTGCGTTCGGTGCGCAGGCGAGCCAGAATGCCCTCTTTGGCGATGGTAAAGGCCGCTTCGGATTCGGGCATGTTGTTGATGATTTCGTCGAATGCCTCGACAGCCTGCCGCATCTTGTCGTTCTGCGTAGCGATGAACGCATAAAAGCTGTATTCGCCCTTCGCGAACGCGGGCTCCGACATCGTAGCCCAAGCCGAATAAGCCAGACCGCGCGCCTCGCGCATCTCTTGGAACACGACCGAATTCATGCCGCCGCCGAAATACTCGTTGTAGAGCGTCAGTCCGGGCGTGTTCGACTCGACGAACTGCTCACCACGGTTGGAATACTGGAGGTAGTAAAGCTGTTTGGCATCGTACTGAGCCAATACCACTTCGCTCTTATCGGTACGCTGCCACGTCGTGAATTTCTTCTCCAGCGGCTCCAGCGTTTCGGCCGCCTTGTGATGGGTCTCCAACGACGCTTTCAACTCCGATTCGCTCTTCGGGCCATAGTAAAGCACCTCGTGCGCCTTGCCAGTGAGCGATTTCACCTTCGAAAGGAGTTTCTCGGAGGTCAATCCCTGCAACTGGGCATCGGTCAGCGTGTTCTTCCGGATGAAGTCGCCGCCCAACAGCAAGTAACGCTGCAAAGCGCCGAAGCACCGAGCCTGACTCAATTTGCCGTCGGCGCGGCTCTTCAACTTGTCGGCTTTGAGGTTCGCGAGAATCGCCTCGTCGGGCACGGCATTGAGAATCAACGATTCGACAATTTCCATCGCCTTGTCCATGTTCTCGCTCAAACCCGAAATCGTAATCGAACTCTGCGTGTTGCCCGCACCGAACGAGAATGAGCAGGCGATGCGGTACATCTCTTTGGCGATCTCCTCGGCGGTCTGCGCCTCGGTGCCGAGATAAGCGATGTAATCGAACGCCGTACTGAGTTCCGAATCGTTCTCCGTACCGGTATTGAAGACATAGGAGAGACGGAACAGATCGTTAGTCTCGTTTTGCTTGTAGAGCACGTCGACACCCGGTTTGACGCTGAATTTCGCCATATCCTTGTCGTAATCGACGTAAACGGGCTCGATGGGTTTCACCTCCACAGCCTTGATTTCAGTAAAGAAATCGCTCTGACGGTCGCGGTTGGTGACGATAGGCGTGATTTTGGGTGCGGAAATCTTCTGCACGCTCTTGTCCTCACCCTCGCGTTTGTAGATAACGGCATAGCTTTCGGGACCGAGATACTCGTTGGCCCAGTCGATGACGTCCTGCTTGGTGATTTTCGACAGCCGGTCGATCGAGTGTACCTCGTCGGCCCAATCCGTTCCGTAGATGAACGCATTGACATAGAGGTCGGCGGGGTCGTTCTCCATCTGCTGCAACTCGTACATCTTGAAGTTGTTGATGATGGCTTCGAGCAGCTCGTCGTCGAAATCGCCATTGCGCAGTTTGGCCACCTCGCCGAGCAGCAGGTCGCGCACCTCTTCGAGGGTCTGGCCCTGCTTCGGACGACCGGCCACGAGGAACGTGCTGTAATCGGGCTGTGTCGAAGCATAACCGTAAGCGCCCAATACCTTCTGCTGCTGGTTCAGATCGATGTCGATCAGACCGGCCTGCCCGTTGTAAATCAACTGACCGACCAAAGCCGCAACGTCGTTCGACGGATCGTTCGCAGCCGGCAGACGCCAACCCAACATGACGTTGGCCGCTTCGAGGCCGTAGACCTCCTTGACGACGGGCGTCGTGATGGGCTGCTCGGGCTCGAACTCCAGTTTCGGAAGATTCGGGTTGGGCTCCATCGCACCGAAATACTTGTCGATAGTGGCGATCATCTCGTCGGGATCGAAATCGCCCGCCACACAAATAGCCATATTGTTCGGTACGTAGTAGGTCTTGTGGTAATTCTTGACGTTGGTAATCGACGGATTCTTCAGATGTTCCTGCGTACCCAGCACGGTCTGCGTACCGTAGGGGTGATGCGGGAACAGCGCGGCGTCGAGTGCCTCCCAAACCTTGCGGCTGTCGCGGGTCAACGACATGTTCTTCTCCTCGTAGATAGTCTCCAACTCGGTGTGGAAGCCTCGGATGACGGGATGCTGAAAGCGGTCGGCCTGAATGCGGGCCCAGTTGTCGATCTGATTCGACGGGATGTCCTCGACATAAACCGTCATGTCCTGCGACGTGTAGGCGTTGGTGCCGTTGGCGCCGATAGCAGCCATCAGTTTGTCGTACTCGTTTGGAATGGCGATCTTCGAAGCCTCGTAGCTAATGGAGTCGATGCGGTGGTAGATGGCCGCACGCTCGGCCTCGTCGGTCGTAACGCGGTAGGTCTCGAACAACTGCTCGATTTCATCCAACAAAGGTTTCTCGGCAGCATAATCCGACGTACCGAACTGCTCGGTGCCCTTGAACATCAGGTGCTCGAAGTAGTGCGCCAAGCCGGTGGTTTCATGCGGGTCGTTCTTGCCGCCGACCTTCACGGCGATATAGGTCTGAATGCGCGGTTTCTCCTTGCTGACGCTCATGTAAACCTTCAGCCCATTGTCCAACGTGTAGATACGGGTTTTGAGCGGGTCGTCCGCCACGCGCTCGTACTTGTACTTGCTGCAAGCTGCGGTAAGCATCGCTACGACGACTACCGCCAAAAACAATAGTTTCCTCATTTTTTTATTAAAAGCTGGTTTGCACTTATCAAAACGTCAGTATGGATTCGCATCGCTCAACGGAACAATTCACGGATGATGATAACGAACATACCGACGGAAAAAAACAATTTCAATCCCGCCCCGACAATAAACGCCAAGAACGAACCGATTCCGACCTGCACGGCATGTGCAGTATCATTGCTATCATGGAAAAACTCGCCGATGACAGCCCCGACGAACGGACCCAACAAAATGCCTATCGGCGGAAAGATGAAGATACCGGCGACAGCGCCGATGGTTGCGCCGATAGCACCGGCCCGCGACCCACCGAAGCGTTTGGCCATCCACGCGGGCAGAAAGTAATCGGCCAACGTAACAGCAACCGTCACACCGGCACCGATCCAAAGTGTCGAAGCGGAAACGCCAGCGAACGACGCAGCGGCGATGCAAAGCAAACCGCCATAACTCAAAGCAGGCCCGGGCAACACGGGCACAACGGCGCCGACGATACCGAGAATCGCCAGAATACACGCCGCTATTGAAAGTACGATGTCCATTTTCGCCGGTTCGACAAACCTCACCGCGACAAATATAACGAATTTCAATAAAAAAATCTCCTTTTTCGAGGAGATTTTTATTAACTGACACGGATCAGAAACAAAACACGGCACAAACGACGAAATATCGATTTCGAACAAGGCCGTCATCCGCCCTCGCACGAAACGAGGAATCGGCAGGCTTCGAGAAGCGTCTCCCGCCGCCAATGACGAATCCGTCTTTATTTGCCGATGATGCGGTTGGTCGCCGTATCGGGGAAGATAACCCACGGCCGGAACTGCTTGGCATCTTCGAAATCCATCAAGGCGTACGACGCGATAATAACCACGTCGCCGACCTGCACCTTACGAGCTGCAGCGCCATTCAGACAGATACATCCGCTGTTGCGCGGCCCCTTGATAATATAGGTCTCGAAACGCTCGCCGTTGTCGATGTCCATAATCTGCACCTTTTCGCCCTCGATCATGTTGGCTGCTTCGAGCAGCGCCTCGTCGATGGTAATGCTCCCCACATAATTGAGGTTCGCTTCGGTCACCGTCACACGGTGGATTTTCGATTTGATGACTTCGATCTGGAATTTCATTATCGGATACGGATGTTGTCGATTAAACGGATGTCGCCGGCCTGCACGGCAATGCAACCCTGAATGCGTTCGGCGTCGCTCCACGCGGCGACCTCCTGCATCGTCAGCGCATCGACCGATCGGTAATAGATGACTTTCAGCAATTCGTTCCGCTCCACCTCGGCGACGACCCACTTTTCGAGTTCGGCAGGAGTCAATTCATGCGATTTTTCGACTGAGGCGCGCAAGACGGCATAGATATGCGGAGCAACAGCACGGTGCGGCGCGTCGAGCAACGTGTTCCGCGAAGAAAGCGCCAAACCGTCCTCACCGCGAACGATGGGACACTCGACGATATCGACGGGCAGATTCAACTGCCGCACCATTGCCTTGATGACGGCGATCTGCTGGAAATCTTTCTCGCCGAAGTAAGCGCGGGCAGGACGCACGATGTCGAACAACCGGCTGACCACTTGCGCGACACCATTGAAATGACCCGGACGCGTAGCACCCTCCATAACCTTGTCGATTTGTCCGAAGTCGAATACGCGGGTATCCTCCTCGGGATAGATCTCCTCGACCGAAGGCATCAACACAAAATCGGCGCCGGCCGCTTCAAGCAATCGTGCATCGGCCTCCGGCGTACGGGGGTAGTGCTTGAGATCGTTCTTGTCATTGAACTGGGTCGGGTTGACGAAAACGCTCACCACGACGGTGGCATTCTCCCTGCGGGCGCACTCGACCAACGAGCGGTGCCCTGCATGAAGCGCACCCATAGTCGGCACGAACCCGACACCCTGCGGATCGACGCAACTCAACTCGTCGCGAAGCTCCCTGACGCTTGTCACTACTTTCATCTCTGCATGGAAACGATTGCGGGGCAAAGGTAGAAATAAGAATTAAGATTCGGAAATGAAAAATCAAGAAATCCACCCTTGCACATTCGGACGCAATATCGGCACGAACGGTTATTTCTGACCGAACGGATACTGATTTTCCTGCACGTCGTCGAAACGCATACCCTTTTCGTAGGTCTTCATCGCGCGGCGCGACATACCCATCGACGAGAAACCGCCGTCGTGGTAAAGATTCTGCATCGTCACTTTGCGCGTCAGGTCGGAAAAGAGCGTCAACACATAATCGGCGCAATCCTCGGCCGTGGCATTGCCGAGCGGCGACATGCTGTCGGCAAAGGTCATCAGATCGCCCAGACCCATCACGCCACTGCCGGCCGTGGTCGGCGTAGGCGACTGCGACACGGTATTGATACGCACGTGTTTCTCACGACCGTAGATGTATCCGAAGCTGCGGGCGATGGATTCCAGCAACGCCTTGGCATCGGCCATGTCGTTGTAACCGTAGAGCGTACGCTGCGCAGCGATGTAAGTCAGCGCAACGATCGATCCCCAATCGTTGATGGCATCCTTGTGACGGGCCACTTGAATCGCCTTGTGGAACGAAATCGCCGAAATATCGAGCGTCTTCTGCAAATAATCGTAATCCAAATCATCGTAGGTGCGGCCCTTGCGGACGTTGGGCGACATACCGATGGAATGGAGCATGAAATCGAACTTGCCGCCGAAATGCTCCATCGTGCGGTCGATCAAGTTTTCGAGATCCTCGACGCTGGTCGCATCGGCCGGAACGACGATCGTATGGCATTTCTCGGCCAGCTGGGAGATCGTTCCCATGCGGATGGACACCGCCGTATTGGTCAAAACGATTTCGGCACCCTCTTCGACGGCCCGTTCCGCCACTTTCCACGCGATGGACTGCTCATTGAGCGCACCGAAAATCAAACCTTTCTTTCCTTTCAATAAATTACAAGCCATAACTTTTTTTCTGTTGAATTCGCGGCAAAGGTAGCAAAATGCCCGTTTATTCCGATAAAAATTTCTACATTTGTAGAGTTTAACCAAAAACGACTGCCTAAATTCATGAAACAAACTCTCTTCCGAGCACTCGCTTGGTTGCTGCTCGCAACGATTCCGGCCCAAGTCGCCGCCGAAAAGAAAAACACCGCAAATCCGAAACATTCCGATACCTATGCCCGTTGGTTCGCCGACTCGGAACGCTGCCGTTTTCCGGAAGCATGGCAACTCGATCACGGCAAACGCCTCTTCTTCGGCTATTCGCAGGGAGTCGGGTGCTGCGCCATGCTGCAGATGTGGAAGACGACCGGCGACCGCTCCTATTTCGACTATGTGGAACGATGGGCCGACAGTCTCATCGACGATGAAGGACGCATCCATCTTTACGACATATCCGCCTACAATCTCGATTTCATCAATTCGGGCAAAGTGCTTTTCGACTGCTACCGCGAAACGGGCAAGGAGAAGTACCGCAAGGCGATGGACGTACTGCTCCGCCAACTGAAACTGCAACCCCGCACATGCGACGGCGGCTACTGGCACAAACTGATCTACCAACACCAGATGTGGCTCGACGGTTTGTATATGGCGTCGCCTTTCATGGCGCGATTCGGCGCGGAATTCGGCAAACCCGAATGGATCGACGAAGCGGTCAAGCAAATCAAACTCTGCCATAAACACACCCACGATGCGGAAACGGGGCTCTATCACCACGCATGGGACGAAAGCCGCTCGCAACGCTGGGCCGATCCCGAAACGGGACATTCACCCAACTTCTGGGGCCGCAGCATCGGTTGGTGGTTCATGGCGCTGGTCGACAATCTGGATTTCATTCCGGCCGACCATCCCGACCGCGGATTCGTCATCTCGCTCGTGCAGGGACTGGCCGACGCACTGCCCAAGTATCAGGACAAGGACGGGCTATGGTATCAGGTCATCGACTGCCCCGAACGCGAAGGCAACTATCCGGAAGCCTCGGTGACAACCCAACTGATGTATGCCTACGCCAAAGCAGCTAACCGCGGCTACATCGACACATCCTATCGCCGCTATGCCGAAAAAGCATTCGATGGCCTCCGCAAGAAACTGCTGGTCGAGAATGCCGACGGCACACTGACCCTCACCCGCTGCTGTGCCGTGGGCGGACTGGGCGGACATCCCTACCGCGACGGAAGTTTCGAATACTACATCGGCGAACGCATCCGTGACAATGACGCCAAAGCCACGGGTCCGTTCATCATGGGCTGCATCGAACTGGGTAAATAAAACAAACAATAATCATGAAACGTCTTTTTCTTGCCGCCGCGTTGCTGACGACGCTGTGCGTTGCGGCACAGGATCCGCGCGAACGGGTCTACAACTACGAAGTGCTCCGCCCGAGCCACGAAATCAAACCTCGTGTCGAGGGATTCGCCACGGAACGCATCGTCGAACGGTTCGACCGCGGGCTGACCGCCCGACTGTCGGAAGACGGCAAGGGCATCTACCTCAACTGGCGGTTGCTCGCCGACGACCCGCAGGATGCCAGATTCCATATTTATCGGAGAACGAAAGGTCACGTCAAACGGCTGACAAGTCGTCCGGTGACGCGCACGACCGACTTCATCGACCGGCACCCCGTCAACGGACCGGCGGAATATCGTGCGGTGCCCGCAGGAACGGCCCGCGACAAGGAGGCGTCGCAATGGATTGCGGCGGATTTCCGCGTACTGCAACAAGCCCCGCGCTACACCTCGTTCCGGACGAAAGGCGATGTCGGCAAACTCGGCATCGGCGACTTGGACGGCGACGGCGCTTTCGAATACATTGTCCGCACACCGGCCACGGGCGTCGACCCGGGCGTGCAGGGACGACACTACGATTCGGTCTACACGATTGCAGCCTACCGGCGCGACGGCACCCGCATGTGGAGCTACTCGCTGGGTGAAGGGGTCGAACCCGGAGTGTGGTATTCACCCTATGCGGTCTATGACTTCGACGGCGACGGACGAGCCGAAGTGGCCCTGCGCATCTGCCCCGACGGCACACGCGACGAGACGCATCACGTACAGAACGGACATGAATACTTGATCGTGCTCGACGGAGAGACGGGCCAAGAAATCGCACGCGCGCCGTGGCCCGAACGCTCATGGCGTTTGGGCGACCGCAACCGCCAAAGTCGCCACCAAATCGGCATGGCCTATCTCGATGGCCGCACGCCGGCCATTTTGGCGTGTCGCGGCACCTATCGGGCCATGCTCGTCGACGCATGGGAACTCCACGACGGAAAACTACGGAAACTCTGGCGCTGGGACGGCGATGAGGAGAATCCCGTCATCCGCAGCCAAGGAGCCCACAACATGGTCGCGGGCGATGTGGACGACGACGGACGCGATGAAATTCTGCTGGGCGCCTGCATGCTCGACGACAACGGCTCGCTGCTCTGGTCGGCGGGCGTGGGCCATCCGGACAAAATCTATCTGACGGACATCGACCCCGCTCGTCCGGGGATGGAGGTGCTGCTGGGTGTCGAAGTGCATCACGAAGATGGCCGCGGCGTCTGCTGCGTGGATGCGGCAACGGGCGAACAAATCTGGAATATCGGCTGCGACACGCATCACGTAGGCGATGCGATGGTAGCGGACATCGACCCGACGCACCCGGGACTGGAATGTTTCGCGTCGGAAGACCGCAAAGGAGGCAGCGACGTGCGGTATCTGCTGACAGCACAAGGAGAAACGCTCACCACGGATAGTAATAAGATACCGCCCTGCCGCAACTGGATCTGGTGGGACAGCGACTTGCTGCGCGAAACGTTGCGCGGCGACCGCATCGTCAAATGGCCCGACACGACGCTGACCGAAGGCATCGAAGGCGCAATTCTGATGATCGCCGACATCGAGGGCGACTGGCGCGAGGAGATCATCACAGCTGTGGGCGATGAAATCCGCATCTACTCGACCTGCATTCCGGCGACCGACCGCCGCACGATGCTGCCGCAAGACCCTATCTACCGCAGCTATATCGTCGAACGCAGTCAAGGCTACCCGCAATCACCGGTACCGTCGTACTATTTGGGCGAATGACAAAATCAAAACACGCAGTCTTAAAATCATTTCGTCCATAGCGCACCGAAAGAAAATCGCTATTTTTGAAAACCCGTAATGGATGTGCCCGTCCGTTGAAAAACCGGATTACACCCGCTACGGAGCAACCGACCAACCGAAACAAACCAACCTCAAATGGCAGAAAAACACATCATAGCCATCGACTTGGGCGCTACGAGCGGCCGTGTCATTTTGGCTACTCTGGACGGCCAACAACTCCGCACCGAGGAGCTGAACCGCTTCCCGAACCGGCTGACCCGCATCTTCGGACACTATTACTGGAACATCTATTCCCTCTTCGAGGATATCTGCGAGGGACTTCGCCATGCCGCAGCCAAAGGCATCGCCATCGACTCGATCGGCATCGACACATGGGGCGTCGATATGGTGTTCGTCGGCCGAGACGGGCAACTGCTGGGACAACCCCGCGCCTACCGCGATCCTTACACCGACGGCGCGCCCGAAGAGTTCTTCAAGCTGATGCCGCGCCGCGAAGTCTATGACCGCACAGGCATCCAAATCATGAACTTCAACTCGGTCTACCAACTTTTCGCCGCCCATCGCGAGGGCAACGCGGCATTGGCAGCGGCCGACAAGATTCTTTTCATTCCCGACGCACTTTCCTATCTGCTGACGGGCAACAAAGTGTGCGAATACACCATCCTTTCTACGTCGCAATTCATGAATCCGCGAACGAAGAAGATAGACGAGGTGCTGTTGCAAGCGGCAGGCGTGAAACCGGAGTTGTTCCCCGAAATCGTACTGCCCGGCCACGTCATCGGCACGCTGAGCGATGAAATCTGCACAGCGACTGGACTCGGAAAAGTTCCCGTAATCGCCGTAGCGGGCCACGACACGGCATCGGCCGTAGCAGCCGTACCTGCCGAAGACGAACAATTCGCTTATCTGTCGTCGGGCACGTGGTCGCTTATGGGCATCGAAACCCGCGAACCGATCATCACGGACGAAAGTTTCGCGATGAACTTCACGAACGAAGGCGGTGTCGAGGGAACGACCCGCGTACTGAAAAACATCACCGGCATGTGGCTCTTGGAACAATGCCGGGCCGTGTGGAAAGCCGCCGGAAAGGACTATTCCTATCCGCAGATCGTCGAAATGACCTCACAGGCCGAACCGTTCGCCGCACTCATCGACCCCGATGATGCCCGTTTCGCAGCGCCGACCGACATGGTGGCGGCCATCCGCTCCTACTGTCACGACACGAACCAACCCGCACCGGCGGACGATGCGGCCGTGATGCGCTGCATCTTCGACAGTCTGGCACTGAAATACCGCGAAGTGCTGGACAAACTCCGCAGACTGGCTCCGTTCGAACTGCGGGTGCTCCACGTCATCGGCGGCGGCGCGCAGAACGACCTGCTGAACCGCATGACCGCCTCGGCAACGGGGCTGCCGGTCGTAGCAGGCCCGTCGGAGGCCACGGCCATCGGCAACATCATGGTGCAGGCCAAAGCGCTGGGACTGGCCGACACACTGCAAGAGATGCGCAGCATGACAGCGGCATCGATCGAAACGCATCGTTTCGAACCGGAAAATCCTGACCTTTGGGAAGATGCCTACCGGAAATTCGAACGAATAACGAAAAAACAATAAACCGAATTCGCTGGGGCCCTGCCGAGGCGAAAAAAACGTGCAAACGAACAAAAACCTGATAACACCGAAAGAACCATGAAACAGAACCTGATCGAAAAGGCTTATGAAATCGCCAAAGAGCGCTATGCCGCTATCGGCGTCGACACGGACAAGGCGCTCGATACCTTGCAGAAAGTGCAACTCTCGCTCCACTGCTGGCAGGCCGATGACGTCACCGGCTTCGAAAATCTCGGCGGCTCTCTGTCGGGCGGTATCCAGACCACGGGCAACTATCCGGGCAAAGCGCGCAACATCGAAGAACTGCGTGCCGACATCCTGAAAGCCACGAGCTACATCCCGGGCAAACATCGCCTGAACCTGCACGAAATCTACGGCGAATTCGGCAACGAGAACGTCGACCGCGACCAAGTGGAGCCGCGCCACTTCGCAGGCTGGATCCAATGGGCCAAAGAACACGGCATGAAGCTCGACTTCAACTCGACATCGTTCTCGCACCCGAAATCGGGCGACCTGTCGCTGTCGAATCCCGACCCCGCAATCCGCAACTTCTGGATCGAGCACACGAAACGCTGCCGCGCCGTGGCCGAAGAGATGGGTAAGGCGCAAGGCGATCCGTGTATCATGAACGTATGGGTGCACGACGGCTCGAAAGATTTGACAGTCAACCGCATGAAGTACCGCGAACTGCTGAAGAACTCGCTCGACGAGATCTTCGCCCAGAAATACGACCACATGAAGGACTGCATCGAATCGAAGGTGTTCGGCATCGGTCTGGAAAGCTACACCGTGGGTTCGAACGACTTCTACATCGGCTACGGCACGAGCCGCGGCAAGATGGTGACGCTCGACACGGGTCACTTCCACCCGACGGAAATCGTGGCCGACAAGATTTCGTCGCTGCTGCTCTTTACGCCCGAGGTGATGCTCCACGTATCGCGCCCCATACGCTGGGACTCCGACCACGTAACCATCATGAACGACGACACGCTGGAACTCTGCAAGGAGATCGTCCGCTGCGATGCACTCGACAAGGTGCACATCGGCCTGGACTACTTCGATGCCTCGATCAATCGCATCGGCGCCTACGTCATCGGTTCGCGCGCGACGCAGAAGTGCATGCTGCTGGCCCTGCTGGAGCCGCTGAAGACGCTACGCGAATACGAGGCCGCCGGCAAGGGATTCGAACGTCTGGCGCTGCTCGAAGAATGTAAATCTCTGCCGTTCGGCGCGGTCTGGGACATGTTCTGCTTGAAGAATGGCGTGCCCGTGGGCGAGGAATACATCGCCGAAGTGCAGAAATACGAGCAGGAAGTGACTTCGAAACGCTAAACCGACGCACAACATGAATCGCATCGTACTGAACGAAACCTCCTACTACGGAGCTGGCTGCCGCAGCGTCATCGCCGACGAAATCAAGAAACGCGGCTACAAAAAGGTACTTTTGGTGACGGACAAAGATCTCATCCGATTCGGCGTCGCAGCCAAAATCGAAGAAGTGCTCGCCGATGCCGGCATACCCTATGAAATTTACAGCGAAATCAAGGCCAACCCCACGATTCAGAATGTGAAACAGGGGATCGAAGCCTTCAAGAAATCGGGTGCAGACTGCATGGTGGCGCTGGGCGGCGGCTCATCGATCGACACGGCCAAAGCCATCGGCATCATCGTCAACAACCCCGAGTTCGCCGACGTGCGTTCGCTCGAAGGCGTGGCCGACACGCATCATAAGGCCGTGCCGACGTTCGCCGTGCCGACCACGGCAGGAACCGCGGCCGAAGTGACCATCAACTACGTCATCACCGACGAGGAGAACAAAAAGAAGATGGTGTGCGTCGACCCGAACGATATCCCGACCTGCGCCGTCATCGACTGCGAATTGATGATGTCGATGCCCAAAGGGCTCACGGCTGCAACGGGCATGGATGCGCTGACGCACGCCATCGAAAGCTACATCACGCCCGGAGCGTGGACGATGAGCGACATGTTCGAGGAAAAAGCCATCGAGTTGATTCACACGCATCTCTACAATGCTGTGGAGAATGGACAGGACACGGTAGCCCGCAACGGCATGGCCGAAGCGCAATACATCGCCGGCATGGGATTCTCGAACGTGGGACTCGGCATCGTACACTCGATGGCCCATCCGCTGGGTGCATTCTACGACACTCCCCACGGCGTAGCCAACGCACTACTGCTACCCTACGTCATGGAATACAACGCCGAATCGCCCGCACGGGCCAAATACCTCGGCATCGCCAAAGCAATGGGCGTCGACACGACGGGCATGTCGGTCGATGAAGGTGTCGCAGCGGCCATCAAGGCAGTGCGCGACCTCTCGCTATCGATCCGCATCCCGCAACGACTGCACGAAATCGGCGTCAAGGAGGAGGACATTCCGGCTTTGGCCGTAGCGGCGTTCAACGACGTCTGCACGGGCGGAAACCCGCGTCCGACGTCGGTCGAGGAGATCGAAAAGTTGTACCATATCGCCTATTAAACGATGGAAATCCTTATCGGACTACTGATTATCGCCGTCGGTGCATTCTGCCAGTCGAGCTGCTACGTGCCGATCAACAAAATCAAGCGGTGGAGCTGGGAATCGTACTGGATCGTGCAAGGCGTCTTCGCATGGGTCGTGCTGCCCCTCATCGGGGCGATGCTGGCCATACCGCAGGGGCACTCGCTTTGGGAACTTTTCGCACAAGACCCCGCAAGTACAGGCATGACCATATTCTACGGCGTGCTTTGGGGCGTCGGTGGACTGACGTTCGGCCTATCGATGCGCTACTTGGGCGTAGCGCTCGGGCAGTCGATCGCACTGGGAACCTGCGCCGGACTGGGCACCATACTGGCACCGCTGTTCACGGGACATGCGGCTGACTTGACGACTTCGGTCATCATCGGTGTGGTCGTGACGCTCGTCGGCATCGCCATCATCGGCGTAGCCGGCAGCATGAAAGCCTCGTCGCTGAGCGAGGAGGAAAAACGCACGGCAGTCAAGGACTTCAATTTCCCGAAAGGCATCCTCGTAGCACTGCTTGCCGGATTCATGAGCGCCTGCTTCAACATCGGCTTGGCCAAAGGCCAGCACCTCTTCTTCGAAGGGGTCGACCCGATGTTCCGGTCGCTGCCGGCAACGCTGCTCGTGACGCTGGGCGGATTTGCGACGAACGCCATCTACTGCTTCTATCAGAACACCCGCAACCGGACGTGGAGCGACTATGCGCAAGGCTCGGTGTGGGGCAACAATCTGTTGTTCTGTCTGATAGCAGGAGCGCTGTGGTACTCGCAGTTCTTCGGGCTGGCATTGGGCAAGGGCTTCCTGACCGAATCGCCGGTGCTGATGACTTTCGCTTTCTGCATCCTGATGGCGCTCAACGTCGTCTTCTCGAACGTCTGGGGCATCATCCTCAAAGAATGGAAAGGCTGTTCCCGCAAAACGATCGTCGTACTGGTCGCAGGCATCGTCGTACTCATCGTATCGTCGTTCCTGCCGCAACTGATTTAACGAAAATTCAGAACCTATGAAATCCATCCTCGAAAACCGGCCTGCGCTGAAGGCCGAAATCGACAAAGTGGCTGAAGTGGCCGGCTATCTCTGGCAACGCGGCTGGGCCGAACGCAACGGCGGCAACATCACCATCAACATCACGGAACATGTCGATGCGGAGATCCGTGCGATGGCCTCCATCAGCGAGAAATACCCCATCGGCACGACGCTGTCGGCACTGAAAGGCTGCTACTTCTTCTGCAAAGGCACGAACCGCCGCATGCGCGACTTGGCCCGTTGGCCGATGGAGAACGGCTCGATCATCCGCATCGCCGACGATTGCGCCCACTACGAAATCATCGCCGACAAAGCGGTGAAGCCCACCTCGGAACTGGCTTCGCACCTCTCGATGCACAACCAGATGATCGCCTCGGGCAACGGCTACAAGGCCGCCATCCACACCCATCCGATCGAGCTGGTGGCCATGACCCATCATGCCGAATTCCTGAAAAAGGACGTGCTGACGAACCTGCTGTGGAGCATGATTCCCGAGACGCGGGCATTCTGTCCGAAAGGCTTGGGCATCGTCCCCTACAAGATGCCGTCGTCGGTCGAACTGGCCGATGCGACCATCGAACAACTCAAGGAATACGACGTCGTGATGTGGGAAAAGCACGGCGTATGTGCCGTGGGCCCCGATATTTTCGAAGCGTTCGACCAAGTGGACGTCCTCTCGAAATCGGCGCTCATCTACATCGCGGCCCGCAACATGGGATTCGTACCGGAGGGTATGTCCGCCGCTCAGATGAACGAACTGAAAGAGGCATTCAACCTCTGACCTGCCCTCCGCGCACAAGCGCGTACCAAAAAACTCACGTTCACCCCTGCCGCAGTCCGCTGCGACGGGGTGAATGCGTAAAACAACGGTTATGAACGACGAAATCACGCCCCGCCAATCGAGCGCGACATTCGAATACCTGATAGCCAACGACAACGATTTGCGGTTCAATGCCGTAGTCAAGGCTATCGGGTCGCAGCGCATCGCGCCGCACAGCGAATATCCGCTCAAAGTCCACCCCGCCGACTACTTCTTCGATCCGGCGAAGGGTCGCGTGCTGCACGAATGGCAACTGCTCTACATCACGCAGGGAGAAGGCGAATTCCGTTCGACCGATACGCACCCCATTGCCATCGACAAGGGTACCATCATCCTGCTACGCCCGGGCGAACTGCATTCCTATCGGCCGGCGGCCAAGACGGGATGGGTCGAACACTATATCGGATTCGCAGGCGAAACGTTCGACCGGATGTTGCGTCTGCTGAATTTCGATCGCGGGCACCAACTGTGGAAAATCGGGCCGAACAACGAACTGACCCACCTTTACGAACGGGCGTTCGAAATCGCCTCCGACAAGAAAATAGCTCAGCAACCGCTGCTCGTCGGCATCGTCTGCCACATGCTCGGACTACTGAACTATGCGGTACGGAATCATGCGGGCAAACAACCGACGGACCGTCGGTTGGAAGAAGCGATCGAAAAGGCGAAAATCATCATGGAACGCCGAGTAACCGAAGAAATCGACCTGCAAAAACTGGCTTCGGAACTGAATCTGAGCTATTCGTGGTTCCGCAAGACATTCAAGGAATACACGGGACATGCACCGGCGAAATATTTCCAACAACTGAAACTGCGTCGTGCAGAACGGATGCTTGCAGAGACGCAGATACCCATCAAGGAAATCGCCTATTCGCTGGGATACAAATCGACGGAACATTTCTTCGCGATTTTCAAACGAAACACGGGCTTCACTCCCACGGCCTACCGCAACTACGGACGGGAATGACCATCGGAACAAACCCGACCGAACCCCATACTTTTTTTCAGCGGCACTACGTTTTTTTCAGAAAAAAACCTTAATTTTACAAACTAATATTTGACTGACCGAACAACTTAACTACACCCGATATGAACAAGCGATTCGCAATCGTCAGCGCAACATTATTCATCCTTTCAGCCTGCACGCAACCGCTTCCGCCGATCGACCGTGAAGCGCTCGTGACCCGCAACAATCCGGTCGTCGAACGGCTCGATACGCTCGCTTCGCTTTCGGTAGGCAACGGCCGATTCGCCTGCACGGTCGATGCTACGGGTCTGCAAACATTTCCGGAACACTACCGCAACGGCGTACCGCTCGGAACACAAAGCCAATGGGGATGGCATAGTTTCGCCAATCCGGCCTATTACGCATTCGCCGAAACGCTGCGCGACTACGATTTCGGGCGCGGACACACCGAACCCTACACCGTACAATTCGACGAATGGGACCGTCGGCAAAGAGCCGCGAACTGGTATCGCGTCAACCCGCACCGCCTCCATCTCGGAATCATCGGATTCGACAGTCTCGCACCGAACGAAATCGACGACATTCGACAGAAACTCGACCTGTGGAACGGCCAGATCGATTCGCGATTCACGGCCCGCGGCCAAGAGGTCGCCGTGACGACCGTCTGCCATCCGGAGCAAGACATGATAGCAGCCGACATCCGCACAGCGGCAGCGCTGCCCATCGTCATTCGATTCCCCTACCCGACGGGACGACACAGCGATGACGGCTGCGATTGGACGAAAGAATGGTGGCACCGCTCGGACCTCATCGAAAAAACGGACGGACATGCGGTAATTCGTCGTACGCTGGACAAGACGGTTTATTACGTCGTGCTCGATTTTACGGGCGCTACGCTCGCACAAACCGGACGCAACCGGTTTGTCCTAACCCCGAAAGCAGACCATTACACCCTTGAAGCGGGATTCCTTGCCGACATGCCCGCAACACCTCAACCGACTTTCGATGCCACACTCGCCGCAGCGAACGACTACTGGAAAAACTACTGGAAAACGGGCGCAGCCGTTGATTTCGGCGACTGCACCGACCCGCGGGCCCGCGAACTGGAGCGCCGCGTCGTACTGTCGCAATACCTGCTGGGAATCCAATGCGCCGGAGACTATCCGCCGCAGGAGACGGGTCTGACCTACAATTCATGGTTCGGCAAATTCCACATGGAGATGCTTTGGTGGCATGAAGCGCAATTCGCGCTGTGGGGCCGCGAACATCTGCTCGCCCGGACGCTCGAATGGTATGCCTCGGCTGAACCTGCGGCACGTGAAATCGCAGAACGTCAAGGATTCGACGGCATCCGCTGGATGAAGATGACCGACCCGTCGGGCCTCGAAGCCCCGTCATCGATCGGCTCGTTCCTCATCTGGCAACAACCCCACTTGATTTATTTGGCCGAACTCGTCTATCGGGCGAATCCGTCGGACGCATTCCTGAAAAAATACTACGACCTCGTGCAGGAAACGGCAACATTCATGGCTTCATTCGCCACCTACGACGAGACGAACGACCGCTACACGCTGAAAGGCATCATTCCGGCACAAGAGACCCTGCGACCCGAAGAGACAGTGAACCCGCCGTTCGAACTCGCCTACTGGCATTTCGGACTCACGGTGGCCCAACGCTGGCGAGAACGGATGGACCAGCCCCGCAACCCCGCATGGGACACCATTATCGCCAAACTGTCGCCGCTGGCAGCCAAAGACGGATTATACCTTGCAGCCGAGACAGCCGAGGAAACCTATTCGGAAAGCCGATTCACCTCCGACCACATGGCCGTATTGGGAGCCGTGGGCATCCTGCCCGCCTCGCAACTCGTACGGGAAGACTGGATGCACGAAACGTTCGATTGGATCTACAACAACTGGAACTGGGACCAGACTTGGGGCTGGGACTATCCGATGACCGCCATGAATGCCGTGCGCATGGGCGAACCCCGCAAAGCAATCGATGCGCTGATGATGGACAAGCGCACGAATACCTATCTGACCAACGGACACAACTACCAGAACGAACAACTGCGCTGCTACCTGCCCGGAAACGGTGGTCTGCTGACTGCCGTAGCGCTGATGTGCGCCGGATGGGACGGTTGCGAAGTCGAAACGCCGGGGTTCCCGAAAGACGGCACGTGGGACGTACGTTGGGAAGGTCTCCGACCAATGCCTTAAACAGTTACGATGATGATGAAACGTATCCTCTTTTTGCTGGCAACACTTCCGGCATTCGGTTTCGACGGATTGCCGACGACCGTCGTCCGTGCCCAAAGCGTGAAACCGGCAGCCATCAACGAAGACTATTCGTGGAACCTGCCGACCGAAGCGCCACGCTTACTACGCTATCGGCCCGCAGGCAACGGCGTCGAGATCACCGACGGCACGCAACGATTCAATCGGGCGCTCTATGGAGCCCACACGGGATTCCGCATGGAGTGCAGCGATCAACCCGAGTTCGGACTCTATCTGCCCCGAATGGGCGGTAACCTACGATTCGACGTCGCCTATGGCCACTGCACAGCCCGCTACGAGGCCGGACGAATGCTCTATCGGTTGGATGACCGGCTGACTATCGAAGCGCAGGTACTGCGCTCGGAGGATGCCGCGCTGTGGAGAATCGAAAACACGGGCACCCGACCGGAACGGATCGGGTTGGCGTTCGGCGGCGTAGCGGACAAGAAATTCTACCGCGAGGGCGACCTCGGTGTGGACAAACCGGACTGTTTCGACTTCAAACCCGAATACTGCGCAGGAAACGTCTATAGAGTCGATGGCTGTCGGGCGACGGTGGAATACGGCGCCAAACAACGTGCGCTGCTTCATCTGACGCTCCCGACCGACGACATCGAAATCACGAAATACCCCTCGCTACGGGCGACATTCACGCTCGCACCGAACGAGGTGCGCTATCTGGCTATCTATCCCGATGCGACGCAGACCGACTGCACGGAGGGAGCGTTGGCGCAACGTTTCGCCGAAGCCGAGGCCCAACGGACCAATCTCGCCCGAGCGCTCTACATCTGCACACCCGATCCCTATATCACACCGATCGGTGAGGCACTGGCGTTGGCGGCCGACGGCATTTGGAGTGGCGAAGCGTGGCTCCACGGCGCCATCGGATGGCGCACGCCCTACAGCGGATGGCGCGGAGCCTACGTAGGCGATGCGCTGGGCTGGCACGACCGCGCGCGCAAACATTTCGACACCTATGCGGCCAACCAAATCACGGAGAGACAGCCCGTATACGCCCACCCACGGCAGGATACGACGCTCAACTTGGCACGAGCCGAAAAACGCTGGGGCACACCGATGTACAGCGACGGCTACATCACCCGCCGCCCGGGCAAAAAAGACGAAATGTCGCACTACGACATGAATCTGTGCTACATCGACGAACTGCTGCGCCACTTGGCATGGACGGGAGACAAGGAGTACGCCCGCACGATTTTCCCCGTCATCGAACGCCATCTGGCATGGGAAAAACGCAACTACGACCCCGACGGCGACCACCTCTACGATGCCTATTGCTGCATTTGGGCCAGCGATGCACTCTACTACACGGCCGGAGCGGTGACCCACTCGTCGGCCTATAACTACTATGCGAACCGCAAAGCTGCCGAAATCGCCGAACTGCTCGGGCTCGACCCGACGCCCTATCGCGCAGAGGCCGAAGCTATCCTTGCGGCGATGAACGAGGTGCTGTGGATGAACGACCGCGGCCATTGGGCCGAATACCGCGACTTCATGGGCCACAAACGGTTGCATCCCGATGCAGCGGTCTGGACGATTTATCATGCGATCGATTCGGAAGCAGCCGACCCATTCCAAGCCTACACGGCGACGCGCTATGTCGACACCGAAATTCCGCATATCTCCGTTGAGGCCGAGGGACTGGAGGGCGACTATGCCACGATTTCGACCACGGACTGGAAACCCTACTCGTGGAGCATCAACAACGTAGCTATCGCCGAGGTGATGCACACGGCGCTGGCATACTGGCAAGCCGGACGTGCAGAGGAGGCATTCCAACTGATGAAGAGCACGGCGTTGGACAACATGTATATGGGCGCTTCGCCCCTCAATTTCGGCCAAATCAGCCATTACGATGCCGCCCGCGGCGAATGTTACCGCGACTTCGGCGATCCGATCGGCGTTTGGAGCCGCGCGATGGTCGAAGGTCTCTACGGCATTCGGCCCGATGCACTGCACGGACGGCTGACGCTACGCCCGGGATTCCCCGCGGCATGGAACGAAGCCGAAATCTCGATGCAGGACATCGCCTATACGTTCCGCCGAAACGGCAACTGTGACCGCTACAACATCGAACAACGTTTTGCAGAACCGCTCGCCATCCGGCTCGAAGTCGCCACCCGCGGCAAGATAGACCGCGTGACGGTCGACGGGAAACCGGCCCGCTGGAGCGTAGTCGAACCCTCCGTCGGACAAGCGGTCATCGCCGTCGAGGTGGGCGACGACCGCAATGCGACCGTGGAAATCAAATGGGGCAAACTGCCGAAAGTACGTCACACGGGAGCCGAAAAACAGGTAGGATACACCCGATTCCGCGAGGTCGCAGCAGGCCCCTTGCGCTGGTGGCAGGCCGAAGATCTGCCCCGACCCGCGAAAAAGGCAGTTCCAGCGGGATTCGATGCCATCGAACCCGAAAAATGCGAACCGGTCGCGATGGATTACAACGCTTCGGTAAGCGATATTTTCAAGAACCGCTATCTCTCGCCGCGCCCGCCCTTCACGACGCTACAACTGCCCGTACAGGGCATCGGCGAATGGTGCCACCCGACGCTGACGGCCGAAATCGACGACAGCAGACTGCGTGCGCTCGTCGGAGCGGACAGCTTGCTGCACACGTCGCTCGGCATCCCGTTTCGCACGCCGCGCGAGGGCGCGAACATCCGCTACACCTCGCTGTGGGACAACTATCCGGACGCAACGCAGGTCGCGTTGCACGGTCGGGCGACACACGCCTATCTGATGCTGGCAGGATCGACGAACCACATGCAATACGCCATTGCGAACGGCGTCGTCCGCATCCGCTACAAGGACGGCACGATACAAACGGTCGAACTGGTCAACCCGACGACATGGGTGCCCATCGAACAGGATATTTACTATGACGAAAGTGCGTTCCGACCGGACGAGGGCAGCGTACCGCCCTATCGCATCCACTTCGCGACGGGACGCATCAGCCGCCGACTGGGCGACGAACTGGGCATCGAGGGAGTTTACGGACGGCAAATCGACGGCGGAGCCGGCATGCTGCTGGACATCGCGCTCGATCCGGCCCGCGAACTCGACCGGCTGGAACTGGAAACATTGTCGAACGATGCGGTGATCGGCTTGATGGCCATCACCCTGCAAAGAGAATAACAAACCATGAATCTGAAAATCAACCGTATCGGCTTTTTGTTCCTCGCAGCGACCGTTGCACTCGCTACTCCTGCGGCCGGACAATCGCAAACGACACAACGACCGGCCCCTCAAACGGAAGCCCGAGGTCCACGCCCCGAACATAAGCCCTATGTCCGCTGGTGGTGGTTGGGCAGCGCCGTCGACCGCGAAGGTTTGAACTACAACCTCACGGAATTCGCCCGCAAGGGAATCGGCGGAGTTGAAATCACCCCGATCTACGGCGTCAAAGGCAACGAGGCCAACGACTTGGAATACCTTTCGCCCGCATGGATGGAGGCCTACCGCTACACCGTCGAACGCGGTGCTGAACTGGGCATTCAGGTCGACATGAGCAACTGCACGGGCTGGCCGTTCGGCGGGCCGTGGGTCTCGACGGACGAAAGCGCCCAGAAATACCTGCTCGAAAAGCGGACGCTTCGGGGCGGCGAACGGCTGGCAGAACCGCTGCGTCCTACCGATGCGAAACAACAACCGGTTGCGACACTGGAAGCCCTACAAGCAGTGAACGACAAAGGCAAGCGCATCGACCTGACGGCCCGTGTGGATGCCGATGGGCGGCTCGACTGGCAAGCCCCCGCAGGCGAATGGACGCTCTATGCGCTTTATGCCGGCCGCACGTTCCAAATGGTGAAACGGGCAGCCCCGGGCGGCGTGGGCTATGTTCTGAACCACTACAACCGCGATGCCGTACAGCACTATCTGTCTCATTTCGACGAAGCGTTCGCCGCATCGGACGCCCCGTGGCCGGATACGTTCTTCAACGATTCGTTCGAGGTCTACGGATCGAGCTGGGACAAAACCCTGCTCGCAGAATTCGAACGCGACCATGGCTACCGGCTGCAGGACTATCTGCCCGAATTTGCGGCGGAAGGCGCCGATGACCGTTCGGCCCGCATCGTACGCGACTACCGGCAAACCCTCGCCGACATGCTGCTGCGCAACTTCACGACCGTATGGGCCGACTGGGCCCACAGCCACGGCAGCCGCGTCCGCAACCAAGCCCACGGCTCGCCGGGCAACATCTTCGATTTCTATGCGGCGGTCGATATCCCCGAATGCGAATCGTTCGGCCGCACGGAATTCGACATCCCGGGCCTGCGCCGCGACCCCGATGCCAAACACAGCGATGCCGACCCTGCGGTACTGAAATTCGCCTCGTCGGCAGCACACGTCACCGGAAAACCGCTGACCTCGTGCGAAACGCTGACGTGGCTCACGGAACATTTCCGCACGTCGCTGGCGAGCTGCAAACCCGAAATCGACCAGATACTGGCCTCGGGTGTGAACCACGTCTATTTCCACGGCGCGCCCTATTCGCCCCGCAATGCAGTCTTCCCCGGATGGCTGTTCTATGCCTCCATCAACATGTCGCCCACGGCTCCGCTCTGGCGCGATGCCGGTGCGATGCTCGACTATATCGCCCGCAGCCAAGCCTTTTTGCAGGAAGGCGAACCGGACAACGAACTGTTGCTGTACATCCCGATGGAAGACATCAGCGATTCGCAACGAGGCCGCAATCTGCTACTGTTCGACATCCACAAGATGGACAAAACGATGCCCGAACTGAAGCACACGATGAATACGCTCGTGTGTGGCGGATACGATGCCGATTACATCTCCGACCGCTATCTTACCGATGCGGTGGTGCGTGATGGAGCAATTGTCACCTCGGGCGGAACTCGCTATAAGGCAATCATTTTGCCCAACTGCCGGCTGATGCCGGAGCAGACCTTCGAAAAAATGCTCGCACTGGCACACGACGGAGCGACAGTGATTTTCGCAGAACGCTACCCGGAGGACGTCCCCGGTTTCAGCAAACTGAAAGCACGCCGCCGAACGTTCCAGCGGGTTGCACGCCGCCTGCCTGCGGCCGATTTTACACAAACCGAAATCCATTCCTACGGCGCAGGGCGCATCGTCACGGGCAATGACCTGCACGAACTGGCCGCAACGGCCGAAGCCCGCTATGAACCGCTCAAAAAGGAGGGCTGCCAACTGATTCGCCGTCGGTCGGACGACGGATACCGCTACTTCATCTCGCTGCTCGATGGCCAAGCCATCGACGGCACGGTCGAAGTCGGTGTCGAAGCCGATCGGATCATCGTCACCGACCCGCTGAACGGTCGCCGAGGCATTGCGAAATCGCGTCCTACGGGACACGGCACGACAGAATTCGCCTTGCAACTCCAACCCGGACAATCGCTGCTACTGGAATGCCTTGTCGGACAACCCGCATCGCAATCGGAGACCGAATCACTGCCGGAATGGGCCTGCTACGAAGCAACGAGCGAACCCGTAACGGGTCACGGCTGGCAACTCGACTTCCCGCAATCGCTTCCGGCCGTTAAGCAACAATTCGCCATTGCAGAACCTCACTCGTGGACAACGCTCACGCCGCTGCCCGATGAAATCGCAAGCGACCCCCTGCACACCGACGATGACGGACTGGCGGCACTGAATGCAGCAGCCCAACGAAATGCACGTGCACTGGAGACCGAACGGGCTCTCGCAGACCTCGTACGCCTCTGCGGCACGGGCCGCTACACGGCGACTTTTACGGTCGATGATCCCCGCGCAGCCGACGCATGGCTATTACGGCTGGGAGATGTACACGAATCGGCCCGCATCCGAATCAACGGCCACGAAGCAGGCACGGCGTGGTCGGTACCATTCGAAATCGACGTCACGGAATGGCTCGCAGCAGGCGATAACCGCATCGAAATCGAAGTCACGAATCTTCCAGCAAACCTCATCGCCGACCTCGACCGCCGAGGCATCGAATGGCGTATTTTCAAGGATGCCAATGTTGTGAGCGCCACCGGAAAGCGGCTCGACACATCGGCATGGCCGGTAGAACCCGCAGGACTGACACCTGCCGTAAAACTCTATCCGGTGAAGATCAAAAACCAATAACGAAAAACACCAAACAAATCTACCGAATTATGAAAAAACTACTTATCGGCCTGCTCATGCTGGCATTTGCCGCGACGACGACGGCACAGGAAATTCCGTCGCAACGCGAAACGCTCGGAGCCATGCGACGCGTCAACGACTATTTCATGAAGAAGTATGCCGACCCCACGGCCGTCATGCCCTATTTTTCCCGCCGAAAGAACTACGAATCGAATATCTGGACGCGAGCCGTCTATTACGAAGGTCTGATGGCGCTCTATTCCATCTATCCGGAAAATCGCTACTACGATTACGCCTATGACTGGGCCGAATTCCACAAATGGGGCATGCGGCAGGACAACACGACGACCCGCAATGCCGACAACTACTGCTGCTCGCAGACCTACATCGACCTCTACAACCTGACGCCCGAGCCGAAGATGCTGACGAAGACCATCGCCTGCATGAACATGCTCGTCAACACGCCGCAGGTCGACGACTGGACGTGGATCGATGCCATCCAGATGGGGATGCCCGTGCTGGTGAAGTTGGGCAAACTGAAAAACGACCCGCGCTACTACGAAAAGGCGTGGGAGATGTACGCATGGGCCCGCAACACGCTGGCCGGAGGCCTCTACAATCAGAAAGAGGGGTTGTGGTGGCGCGACAAAGATTTCGTCCCTCCCTACAAGGAACCGAACGGCAAAAACTGCTACTGGTCGCGCGGTAACGGCTGGGTCGTGGCGGCGCTGGTACGCGTACTGCAAGACCTGCCGGCCGACGACCCGCACCGCGATGTCTACATCGCCGACCTGCAAGCCATGTGCAAGGCTGCCAAAGCCTGCCAGCGCAAGGATGGGTTCTGGAACGTCAGCCTGCACGACGAAAGCAACTTCGGCGGCAAGGAGACGACCGGTACGGCACTGTTCGTCTATGGCATGGCGTGGGGCATCAACAACGGCGTACTCGATCGCAAGGAGTATCTGCCGGCAACGCTCAAAGGCTGGAACGCGATGGTCAACGAAGCCGTACACGAGAACGGTTTCTTGGGCTATGTGCAGGGCACGGGCAAGGAACCCAAAGACGGTCAACCCGTAACTTATAATTCGGTACCCGACTTCGAGGATTACGGCACTGGCTGCTTCCTGCTGGCCGGATCGGAAGTTTATAAACTGCAATAACTCATGCGTATGCTTCACAAGGGACTGCTGGCGCTCGTTCTCATCGCAGGATGCGGAACGAGCGCGGCTCAAATGCCCCATCCGGAACGTATCTATCTGTCGGGCACAGGCATCGACGATACGAAGACGTGGGAATTCCGCTGCACGGGCGGACAGAACAGCGGCGCATGGAAGAAAATCGAAGTCCCCTGCAACTGGGAGCTGCAAGGCTTCGGCGACTACACCTACGGCCGCTGGTACACGGTCAAGGGAGCGACGCCGAGCGATGAAGAAGGCACCTATCGCCATCGGTTCGACGTACCGAAGCAATGGAACGGACAACGTGTCCTGCTTTGGTTCGACGGCGTGATGACCGATACGGAGGTATTCATCAACGGTCAATCAGCCGGCGATATGCATCAAGGCGGATTCTACCGCTTCGGTTACGACATCACGCCTCTGCTGCAATTCGGACGCCGCAATCTGCTGGAAGTCAAGGTAGCGAAACATTCGGCGAATGCGTCGATCAACGCCGCCGAACGCAAGGCAGACTGGTGGATCTTCGGCGGCATCTATCGACCGGTATGGCTGGAAGTCGTGCCGGAAGTGCACATGCGCCACTTCGTGCTCGACGGACAACAGGACGGCACGCTGCGAGCCCAAATCGAAACGGCCAATCCGACAGCAGGCTACACCCTTCGCCTGTCGCTCAAAGATTTGACCGACGGCACTCCGCTGCGCGACAAAACGGGAGCGACGAGCGTCACGTTCCCGCTGACGGACATCATAACGCTCGTGGAGAGCCGCTGGGAGGGTGTGCAACCGTGGACACCCGAAACGCCGCATCTCTACACGGCACGGCTGGAGTTGTGTGACCCGACCGGAAAAGCCATCCAGACGCGCGAAGTCCGCACGGGCTTCCGCACGCTGGAATTCCACCCGCACGACGGCCTCTATCTGAACGGCACGAAACTGGTACTGAAAGGGGTGAACCGCCACTCGTTCTCGGTCGAGGGAGGCCGTGCGACGAGCGCTGCGCTGAGCCGCGCCGATGCCGAACTGATCCGCGGCATGAACATGAACGCCGTACGGTCGCACTATCCGCCCGATGAGCACTTCTTAGACATGTGCGATTCGCTGGGTCTGCTCTACCTCAACGAACTGGCCGGCTGGCACGATGCCTATGACACGGAAGTCGGCCGCAAACTGCTGCGCGAAATGCTCGAACGCGATGTCAACCATCCGTGCATCGTGCTGTGGGGCAACGGAAACGAGGGCGGCTGGAACACGAAACTGGACAGTCTGTTCGACCAATACGATCCGCTGCAAAAGCGGCACGTCATCCATCCGTGGGCCGATTTCGACGGGCTGGACACGCACCACTACCCCACCTATCTGACCGGTGTCGGACGGCTGACGAACGGCTACAACGTTTTCCTGCCTACGGAGTTCATGCACGCCATGTACGACGAGGGAGGCGGTGCCGGTCTACGCGATTTCTGGGATCGCTGGAGCACATCGCCCTACTTTGCCGGAGGATTGATCTGGGCATTCTGCGACGAAGCGCCCATGCGAACGGACCGTGGCGGCATACTCGATTCCGACGGTTCGAACGCACCGGACGGCCTGCTCGGCCCGCGCCGCGAAAAGGAGGGAAGCTATAATGCCATACGCGAACAATGGTCGCCCATCCAAATCCGTCCGTTCGCCGTGACATCGCATTTCGACGGCTCGTTCCGCGTGACGAACGAATTCCTCTATACCGACCTCAGCCAATGCAGGATGGACTATCGCGTTCTCCGCGCGCCGTCACCCATGCAGGCCGATACGACATCGGTCGTGGTGGCCCACGGAGCAGTGACACTTCCGGATGCAACGCCCGGCGAAACCCGCACGGCCCGCTTCGAGATGCCGAAGAACTTCTTCGACGGCGACCTGCTGGAACTCGAAGCCTATGACCACACGGGCCGCAGCATCTGCACGTGGAGCTATCCGATTCGGCTCGCCAAGCCCTACTTCGCCCGTGAATACAAAGCGAAACCGTCGGCCGGAACACCCCGCGCGACGCGCAACAGCGACAAAATCGAGCTGGCTAACGATGCGCTGCGCGTTACGTTCGATGCGACGACCGGCAAGCTGCTCGGCATCCGCAAACACGACGGAACGGAGATTCCGTTCAACAACGGCCCCGTAGCCGTCGGCATGAAGATGCGCTACGAACCCGCACGCAGCACCCTCCGCGAAACGTCGGAAGGAGCCGTCTACTGCGCCCGATACAGCGGCGGTGTAGACTCGATCGTTTGGCGACTGACCGACGAAGGACTGCTGCACATGAATGCGCTGCTGCTCAACCGCGCATCGGGAGGTCAAGGATTCGACGATGCATTCATGGACAACGAAGTCTATAACTTGGGCCTGACATTCTCCTATCCCGAGACGGCCTGCACCGGTATGCGCTGGCTGGGCCGAGGTCCCTATCGCGTCTGGAAGAACCGGCTGGCAGGCGCCCGCTACGGCATCTGGCACAAGGACTACAACGACACGGTGACGGGCGCAGAGTTCGAAACGCTGGTCTATCCCGAATTCAAGGGCTATCACGGCAACCTCTACTGGGCTACGCTCGAAAATCCGACCGCCCCGATGACGGTCTATGCACTCAGCGACGGCATTTTCCTGCGGCTGTTCACGCCGCGCGAACCTGCCGAGGCTAAAAAACGGACGATGCCCGAATTTCCGGAAGGCGATATTTCGTTCCTGCTGGACATTCCGGCTATCCAGTCGTTCAAGCCCATCAAGCAACAGGGCCCGAACAGTCAACCCGGAAACATCCGCATCAAAAAAGGCGACGAAGGGTTGCACTTGGATGTGGTTTTCGATTTCCGATAAGACCTGTTTTTACGACGAACGGCCGCCCGATTTTAAGCATCGGGCGGCCGTTTCGCATATCGTCCGCTTATCGCCGGTCCGAAGATATGACCGGTCAAGAGACAAAAAGCGTCCGATAACACAATGACAAAAAATTCGGCAGGCAAGAAAGCGCCTGCCAGCAAAACGAAGACCGAAGCCGCCAATAAAAATTTTTGAAAATCGTTAATTTATGCGTACCTTTGCGCGATAAGCGCCGTAAACGAGACAGCGATGAAGCAATCCCTTTCAAAACTTTTGTACGGAGCCCTGCTGATGGCCCTGCTGAGCGGATGCGCCGGAATCAACCAAGTGCTGAAATCCGGCAAACCCGACCAGATTTATGCGAAAGCGCTCGAATACTACGAAAAAGAGAAGTGGTCGCGAGCCTCGACCCTTTTCGAGGGAGCCGAACGCTACTATCAAGGCACATCGCGCGAAGACACGATTTCGTTCTACAACGCCCGCTGCAAATTCAAGAACCGCGACTACGACACAGCATCCACGCTGTTGGACGAATTCCGTCGCAAATTCGGACGCAGCGCATTCATCGAAGATGCCGAGGGAATGTACGCCCTCTGCTTCTATTACCTCGCACCAGGCCCCAAACGCGACCAGACGAAGACGGGACAAGCATTGGTGGCTATCAACGAATTCATGTCGCACTATCCGGAAAGCAGGCAAATCGAGAATTTTCAGAAAATCAATAAGGAACTGACCCAACGGCTCCATGAAAAAGCCTATCTGAACGCCTATACTTATTATAAGATCGGACGTTACAAATCGGCAATCGTGGCGCTGAAAAATGCACTGAAAGTGTATCCCGAAAGTGCGCATCGCGAAGAAATCATGTATCTGATCGTCGATTCCGGCTACCGGCTGGCCAGCAACTCCATCGCCGAGAAGCAGACCGACCGTTATCTCTCGATGCTCGACTCCTATCTGTCATTCAAAGAGGCCTATCCCGAATCGAAGCACATGAAAGAGGTCGAACGCATGGCCGAACACGCCCGCGACTTCCTCGCTCGCAACAAAACCGACAACAATAGCTGACAAAATACAATGGAAATCAAGAAGAACATTCCGAACAACACCATTACGCGCAAACTCGTGGACTTGGATCACGAGACGGGCAATATCTACGAAACGATCAACATCCTCGCCCGTCGTGCCAACCAAATCTCCACCGAGCTGAAAACCGAGCTCAACCGCAAGCTGGCCGATTTCTCGTCACCGACCGACACGTCGATGGAAGAGACGTTCGAAAACCGCGAGCAGATCGAAATTTCGCGCTACTACGAGCGGCTACCCAAACCGACCATCATCGCAACGGAGGAGTTCCTCGACGATGAACTCCAATATCGGATGGCCGAACCCACAAAGAAAGAGGAGTAAATCCATCAACCGGGCAAGATGGGACAGAACGATCGGTCCGTCGATTTGCAGGGGCGCCGGATTTTGTTGGGCATCACCGGAAGCATCGCCGCATACAAGGCCGCACACTTGTGTCGGACGTTGGTGACGGCGGGGGCTGAGGTGCGTGTGGTGATGACACCGCTCGCCAAACAGTTCATCACGCCGCTGACGATGGCTACGCTGTCGAAGCACCCGATTTTGGTGGAATTCTTCGATCCCGAAAACGGAGCGTGGAACTCGCACATTTCATTGGGCGAATGGGCCGACTGCTATCTGATTGCACCGGCCACGGCCAACACGCTGGCGAAGATGGCCTGCGGCGTAGCAGACAATCTGCTGCTGACGACCTATCTTTCGGCCCGTTGTCCGGTAGCCGTAGCTCCGGCGATGGACTTGGACATGTATGCGCACACGGCGACGCAACGCAATCTGCGAACGCTCGCCGAACAAGGCGTGCATATCGTCGAACCGGCCGAAGGCGAGTTGGCAAGCGGACTGCACGGCAAAGGCCGCATGGCTGAACCCGAAACCATCGCCGCATTCGTCGGCGAACTGCTCAGCGAAAAAAAAAAGAGCCTGCAAGGTAAACGCTTCGTCGTGACAGCAGGTGCCACCATCGAGGCCATCGACCCCGTGCGATTCTTGTCGAACCACTCGTCGGGCAAGATGGGCTACGCCCTTGCCGGCGAACTGGCACAGCGCGGCGCAAAGGTGATACTCGTCAGCGGCCGCACCGCACTTGCGACGCCCGCAGGCGTCGAACGAATCGATGTGCTTTCGGCGTCCGAGATGTACGAAGCGACAGTCGCAGCATTCGAAAAGGCCGACGGAGCAATCATGTGCGCCGCCGTAGCGGACTACACGCCCGCAGAGGTAGCCGACCGCAAATTGCAGAAAGGCGACGGCGAAATGACCATTGTACTGAAACGCACGCGCGACATCGCAGCGGCTTTAGGCGCGACGAAAGGCGACCGGCTGCTGGTGGGATTCGCGCTGGAAACCCACGACGAGCAAACCCATGCCGAGGCCAAACTCACCAAGAAAAATTTCGACTTCATCGTGCTGAACTCGTTGCGGGATGCCGGAGCTGGATTCCGCGGCGACACCAACAAGGTAAGCCTCATCGACCGCACCGGCCGCGAAGATCTGCCGCTGCTAAGCAAAGCAGAGGTGGCTGCCCGCATCGTAGATAAAATCGAAAAACACCTCCGATAACCATGCTACGCTGTCTGACCGTCGAAAACTACGCACTCATCGACCGGCTCCAGTTGGAGCTGGATGCCCGTCTGAACATCATCACGGGCGAGACAGGTGCGGGCAAATCAATTCTGCTCGGAGCGCTCGGACTGCTACTCGGCGCCAAGAACGACGGAGCGGCACTGAAAGATTCGACAGGCAACTGTCGGATCGAAGGGGTTTTCGATCTGACGGGACTCGGACTGGAACCGTTTTTCGAAGAAAACGATTTGGAATACGCCGCCGAGACGACCCTTACGCGCATCATCTCGCCCGCAGGCAAAAGCCGCGCATTCGTCAACGACCTACCGGTGCAACTGCAACAACTGCGCGAGTTGGGCACACGGATGGTCGACATACACTCGCAACATCAAAATCTGATTCTTTCGTCGGAGGAGTTCCGCATATCGGCGCTTGACACGATGGCCGGAAACGGCGATTTGCTGACCCGCTATACGACAGCCTACACGCAACTGCAGGAACTGCGCCGTCGTGTCGCCACGTTGCGCGAAGCAGCCGAGACGGGCCGCCGAGACGAAGAATGGCTCCGGTTCCAGACCGACGAACTCACGGCAGCAGCGCTCCGCACAGGCGAACAGGCCGAAATCGAAGCGGAACTCGCCATACTTGAAAATGCAGACCGCATCGGCGAAACGTTCATCACGCTGCGCAATGCGCTCGATGCCGATGAAACGGGCATTCTGACCCAACTCCGCAACTCGGAGAACGAACTCTCCCGCTTAGGAGTCAACTTTCCGGCGGCGGCAGACTATGCGACGCGGCTGCATGCGGTCGTCGAAGAACTGAAAGACATCGACGCATCGGTCACGACAGATAGTCTACGCATCGATGCCGATCCGGCCCGTTTACAGAAACTCACGAACCGGCTGGACACGTTGCTCTCGCTGCAACAGAAACACCATGTGACAGATGAGGCAGCCTTGATAACCGTTCGCGACAACTATGCTGCACGATTGGCGACCATCGTTCACAGCGACGAGGCGATCGCAGACGCGGAAAAAGAACTGCAAGCAACAGAAAAAGAGGCGCAAAAACTGGCTGAAAAACTCCACGAAACCCGCGCAAAACAAGCACCGAAATTCGCCGGACGGGTACTCGAAACCCTCGTACAACTAGGGATGCCCGATACGGTTTTCCGCGTGGAACTGACCCCGACCGAGATGCTGGGCCGCACGGGCAAGGAAAACGTAGCATTCCTCTTTTCGGCGAACAAAAACCGCGACCCGCAACCGATTGAACGCATCGCGTCAGGCGGCGAACTATCGCGTGTGATGCTCTCAATCAAGGCCCTGCTGGCCGAAAGGATGCAACTGCCGACCATCCTTTTCGACGAAATCGACACGGGCGTATCGGGACGTATCGCCGATGCGATGGGCGAAATCATTGCACGGCTTTCGCAGACGATGCAAGTCGTCGACATCACGCACCTGCCGCAGGTCGCCTCGAAAGGCTCGGCCCACTTCGTGGTCTACAAACACGAAGGCCGCACCGACATCACGCGGCTGAACGACCCAGAACGCATTGACGAAATCGCCAAAATGCTCTCGGGGAGCCGCATCACCGATGCGGCGCGGACACAAGCCCGCATTCTATTGGGCAGAGAAGAATAGGTCCGCACATGCGCGGTGTTCCTGTTCCAGACGCAACAAAAGAGACTTGATTTCCAACCCTCCTGCATAACCGGTCAACCGACCGTCTGCCCCCACAACCCGATGGCATGGAATGATAATCGGAATGGGATTGTCATGATTCGCCATCCCCACGGCCCGACAAGCAGCAGGACGGCCGACGGCACGAGCGATGTCCCGATAACTGCGGGTTTCGCCATACGGAATCGCCCGCAACGCAGCCCAAACCTCCTGCTGAAAAAGCGTACCTACGGGCCCAACCGGCACGGTAAACACATGTCGTTTGCCTACGAAAAAATCGTTCAATTCCTGTACGGCCTGCCGCAGGACATCGGGCCGAACAGCATCGTCCCCATTGTCGAGCATCCGACCGAAGCGGATAGCCGTCACAACCGATTCATCGGAAACAACGGTCAAAGGCCCCACAATCGATTCGACACAACAGGAAAAGGTCATAAATCAGAGATGCTCCAACGTATAATCGACCATCTTCTGCCGCACGGCCTGCGTCGCATCGGGACGCATCGAATGATTTTGGTCGGGGTAAACCATCATGTCGAACCGTTTACCGATGCGATTGAAGATACGGGCCATCTCGGCCGTATGCTGGAAGTGGACATTATCGTCGGCGGTGCCGTGGATGAGCAACAGCCGCGTCCGCCGGTCGTCGAGCATCCGCGCGAAGTTGAGCGGCGAATAATCATCGTAACCCGCAGCATTATACTGCGGTAGCCCGTTGTAAATCTCAGTATAAATAGTATCGTAGAAACGCCACGAAGTGACGGGCGCCACAGCGATGGCCATCTTGAACAGCCCGTGCCCCTTCAATGCACAACTCAACGCCATAAAACCGCCGTAAGACCAACCGTAGATGCCGATGCGTGCAGGGTCGACGTAAGGTTGTGCGGCCATGTAACGCGCGAACGACAACTGATCTTCGGTCTCCAAAGCACCCAGACGACCGTAGGTCGATTTCTTGAACGTCTCGCCCCGAAACCCTGTACCGCGACCGTCTGCGCAGACGACAATATATCCCTTGTCGACCAAAGCATCCTCCCAATCGAGCATCCACCGATCCTGCACGGACTGCGACCCGGGGCCGGAATACTGCGTCAACAAAACCGGATAACGTTTCGACGGATCGAAGTTGCGCGGCTTGATGATATAAGCGTTCAACGAATCACCCCGCTCAGTTGCAAAGGTGAAAAACTCCTTGACAGGACGATTCGACGCAACCAAAGCAGCGGCCAATTCGCGACTGTCAGCCAACGTACGCACCGTCTCTCCCGCATGGTTGCAAACGAATATTCGATTGGGCGTTCGAGCGTTGGTAAAGGTCGTCAGAAAATATTTCATCCCGCAACTCGGAGCGACGGTATAGAATCCCTCCTCGGACGTAAGCCGCCGTTTACCTTTGCCGTCCAACCCCACGCTGTAAAGATTCCGGCGGAGGGGCGAAGTCTCGGTCGAAAGGAACCACACCCGTTTGCCGTCGGTACCGACCACTCGGGTCACCTCCCACGGGCCTTTAGTCAACTGTGCGAGGACGCCGCGGCGAATACTGTATAAATAAAGGTGCATATACCCCGTATGCCCCTCCTGCCGCACGATGAAACGGTCCTTATCAACAAAAGTGATCGTCCCGTCGTCAACGCGCTCGACATACTGCTGCGCTCCCTCGGAATAGGCCGTCCGCTGCGCGCCGTGCGGCTCGCAGACGATCATTTCGAACTTATTCTGCCTCCGGTTCAACCGGAAAAACCACAACCGTCCGTCGGGCGTAAAGCCGATGCGCGGAATGTATTGGTCGGTCTCGGAACCCGTATCGATGTGCTCGCGTTGTCCCGTCTGCAAATCAAAGACCCACAACGAAACCACAGAATTGCGCTCACCGGCTTTGGGGTACTTGAACGAAAAGGCCCGATTATACAACTTGCCTTCGTAACGCATCATCTCCATCGACGGCACCTCGCGCTCGTCGAAACGCAGATAGGCCAACCGGCGGCCATCGGGCGAAAAGGCATAGGCCCGAGTGGCGCCGAACTCCTCCTCGTAGACCCAATCGGTCGTCCCATTGATGACGGCATTCCATTCACCGTCTTCGGTGATACGAAGGGTTGAAGCCTGCTCCAAATCACAAACATAGAGGTCGTTATGATCGGAATAGGCGATTTTCTTGCCATCGGGCGAAAACGAAGCGTCGCGCGGAGCACGAGCATCAGGCAAAGCGGGCGTGACCTTACCGTCCCGCACGAGGTAATAAGTCGTGGTGTATGACCGCCGATAGATGGGCGTTGCCCCCGAAGCGAGCAGAATCGTCTGCTCGTCGGGCGAAAAAGCGTAATCGGTGACTTTCGGAGCACCGACCGGCAAAAGCCGCTCACCGGGAGTGTCGCTGTCGTAACGGAAACGCAAAATCCCCTCGTCGGTCGACACGGTATAATGTTCGCCGTCAGCCATCGACCGAATACCACTGACATGGGCATTCAACTTCTGCAAACGAGTGATTTCGGCAAATTCATTCTGCGCCGAAACGGTCGACACCCCCGACGCAAGCACCGTCGCAACGACGAATATCATAAATTCTCTTTTCATCATCCTATATCCTCGACGTCGAAATCGTAACCGAGCCGCTTGCCGGTGACGAACTTCGAGTTGTCCATCTTGGTGTTGAACTGGTCGACCGTGACCCGCTTGTTCTCCTCATAGGGCGGTGTCAGGAGGTCGAAATCCAAAGCGAACCGCACGGCCGATTCCAGAACACCGATCAAAGCCTCCCGATCGATTTCTCGCTCGCCGAACTGCATGGCGCGCATCTCAGTCTGCCCCTTGCCCTCGACAAAATAACGCCGCTCGCGGTTGATGAAGATACGACCGATCAGATATCCCTCGTCGGCGTTGCGGTTGAACTTGAACGAATCGGAGAGGAAATTGTAGATGTTGATGATGCCGCAATAGGAGTTTTCGCAATCGGCCTGCACATAGGGATTCTGCCACAACAGGTGGTCGGCCGGAAACTGAAAGACGTCGGTGTGCATCTGAAAGACGAGCAGGTCATTCGACACCTGCAACTGCGCCTCGAACTTGCCACGGTCGCGGTACTCGAGCCGCACACGGCGGTCGAGCTGCCCCTCCAAGGCGTCGTCCATCTCGGACGCCATCTCCAACAACATCTCTTTCAACAAATTGAAGACGGCGAACGTATGGTCGTAGACCTTCTGTTTCAGATTCGATTTACGAACGATCGTCTCCAATATCGTCGTCCGCAACGGAGTGTTTTCCATATTTTCGATTTGTACAATTATCAATTAAGCCGCAATTCCTGGCCCTCGGAAAGCACTGCATCGGGTCGGATGCGGTTCATCCGCTCGATCGACCGGCTCCGCACGGCATAAATCTGCCCCACGGTGCGAATCGTCTCGCCGGCATGGCAAATATGGACGCCTGCATTGCCCGTCCACCGCCGCTTCTTGCGCTCGATATAAACCGGCATACCGGCCATCGGCTGGGAACCGGGCTCTTTCAAGTCGTTGAACTTTCGAAGATTGCGCGCCGAAATCCGGAACTGCGTACCGATATTCTCGTACGTATCGCCGGACTTGGCCAAGACATAATGCACGCCGTTCGCAGAATAGACCTTGTATCCGTTGTGCGCATTGATGGTCACCTGATAATCGTCCGGGTCGACAGACGTATCGGAAGCCGCCCGACGGACATGCGACCGAACATGGGACTTGCCGCTGCTGCTATCCGCCCGTTTGTGCGAAACATACAGGCGATTTCCATTGGGCCGGTCGAGCAAATAGAGCTCGTTGTCCTCGATGATGCGGATGAGCCGTTGTGCGTAATCGGGCGCCGTAGCATAACCGGCAGCTTTGAGCCCCCGTGCCCAACTCTTGTAATCGGTCGGCGAATAGGCGAACAACGAATCGTATCGGGGCGACGAATCGAGAAACTCGGCATGGTCGCGATACGAATCCTCGACCGACGGATAACTGCGGAAACATTCGCCCTTGGCATCGTCGTCGTGGTAGACCTTAGCCCCCGTCCAGTTCCGTTTGCACTTAATGCCGAAATGGTTGTTCGACTGCACCGACAAGCGGCTGTTGCCGCTGTCGGATTCGAGGATACCCTGCGCCAACGTAATGCTGGCCGGAATCCCGTAACGTTCCATATCGTTGATGGCAATCGTCTTGTAACGCTCGATGTACTCCTCGCGCGTCTGACGAATCCGCTTTTGCGCCTGTGCCCCCGAACCGAAAATCGTCAAGATTCCGACGAGTATTATTGATTTTCTGAAAATAATCATTAACTTTGTTTTACTTTTTAAATTACAGATGCGACGATCCGCATCATGGTTCGGAATTTTATCTTTCATTCCGGGCCATCTGCCGCGGAAACACGCAAACAAAGATATCGCTTTCTAACGAGAATTACAAATCGGATACAAGTTATGCCAAACGCAGCGAAGTTATCGCCGGAGAGTAACATCGGGAAGTGTCTGCATATCATCACGCCCGTCAAGGACTCCATCGAATTGACTCTTCGGACGGTCCGGTCCGTACTCGATTCGAAGATCGGAATCCCGTTCACCTACACGGTCTACAACGACTTCAGCACCCCCGAAAACACCGCGTTGCTCGAAAAAGCCGCTGCCGAGCTGGGCTTTGCGCTGGTCAATCTGTCCGATGTGACCGATACGCCGTCGCCCAACTACCGGCTGACACTGCGCATGACGCTCCGAAAGGCCCTCGAAGCAGAGGCCTCGCTGGCAATCGTCGAATCGGACGTGGTAATCGGCGAGAAGATCATGCAAAAACTGCTCGAAGGAGCCTCGGCCCGGCCGGACTGCGCATTGGCAGCGGCCATCACGATAGATGAAGCGGGCGAAGTGAACTATCCCTACGAATCGAAACGAGAATGCACGGGAGTCGTCGAAGCCGACGGACACCTTAGTTTCTGCTGCACGCTGCTGACGCATGCGTTTCTGAAAAAGGCGGATTTCGATGAGCTGAACGCCGAAAAACAATGGTTCGACGTACCGATTTCACACATGGCTCTGCGCGAGAATTTCCGGAACTACCTGTTCTGCGACCTGCGGGTGCTGCATCGCCCCCACGGCAGCCGTCCGTGGAAGATGCTCAAATATTCGAACCGGCTGAAATACTACCTCTACAAGTTCCTCAAAGGTCGCGACAAAATCTGAAACGAATGGCGGCAGACGTATCCATCATCGTTCCGGCATACAACATGGAGCGGTTTCTGGTCGAAACGCTCGATTCCATCGAAGCGGCAATCAAACCGACATCCCTTGCAGTGGAGGTCATCGTGATGGATGACGGTTCGACCGACGGGTCGCTGGCGCTGGCCCGCAATTATGCCGCGCATCATGCGAACATCCGCGTACTGACACAACCGAACGCTGGCCCATCGGTAGCACGCAATCGTGCAATCAACGAAGCAACAGGACGTTATATTTTCCCACTGGATGCGGATGACCTGCTCGGTGCAGGATTTTTGGAACATGCCGTACAGATACTCGACACCGACCCCGAAGTAAAAGCGGTTTGCGGCGAAGACCTGTTTTTCGGCGAAAAACAAGGGCCGTGGCGACTGCCCCGTTTTTCACGCACCTTGCTGGCCCGCCGGAATCTGATATGCGTCAGCGCACTCTACCGTCGGACCGACTGGGAACGGGTCGGCGGCTATTGCGAAGAACTGGTCGGATACGAAGACTGGGATTTTTGGCTGTCGATTTTCAAGGGGGGGGGCAGAGTCGTGCGATTATCTTGTCCGGCCATTCACTATCGCATTCGCAGCGGCTCGAAGCGCATCGCAGACCGCAAACGCAAACGCGAAACAATCGACTTGCTGAACCGCCGTCATGCGGAATTTTTCGAACAAGTGCTCTGCGGACCGCTGCACTATCAACGTACATGGTCGAAACCGCTGAATCTGCTGACGAAATGGGGTCGTAAACTCGGCCTCGTTCGCAAGCAGCACGAATAACGACGAATTCTCTGAAATTCTCTGAAAAGTAAAAACGGACGGAATCTCAATTCCGTCCGTTTTTTATCTTTTCGGTCGCCGCAGAAACCGGCCGCCGGTCAATGAAAAACCGCCTTGAGAAAAATATCGGTCGCCCCTTGATGACGCGAAGTGTAATCCTTGGCGATGCGGCTGGTCTTCTGCAAGAAATCTTCGTTGTCCCGCAAAGGAGTGAACCATGCTTTCAAAGCATCGTAATCCGAGACAGGGCAAGCGGCACCGAGCGTCTCCAAATCGCAAGCCTCCTTGAACTTCCGATAATTGGGCCCGAATGCAATCGGCAGACCGAAAGTCGCAGCTTCGAGCGTATTGTGGATGCCCACGCCAAACCCACCGCCGATATAACCCCAAGTCGCATAACCGTAGACCGAAGCCAACAACCCGACGGTATCGAGCACCAACAACTGCCGCGAACCGTAACCGGTACGAGGCGAACACTCCGTAAAACGCAACGCTCCGCCGCGGGTCTCAGACATCAGACGGCCGATACGAGCCTCGTCCATTTCGTGCGGAGCGACGACGAACTTCACATCGGGATTGTCGGTCATCAACCGGATGAGCAACTCCTCGTCGGGGCCCCAAGTCGAACCAGCGACGAACAGCCGACTATCACCGCGGAATCGCTCGATGACGTCGATCCGTTTAACATTGCGCGCAATCTCCGCCACGCGGTCGAAGCGCGTGTCACCGGCAACGAAGACATTGTCGAAGCCCAATCCGGAAAGCAGTTTTTTCGACTCTTCGTTCTGCACGAAAAGCACCTCGAACGTCTCCAGCGCCTGCCGCCACCAACTGCCATACCACTTAAAGAAGACAGAATCGCGCCGGAAGATAGCAGACACGATGAACGTTCGAATCCGCCGCCGCCGCAATTCGCGCAACAGGTTCAACCAAAATTCGTACTTGACGAAGACGGCGATTTCGGGATGGGCCACGTCGAGGAAACGCCGGACGTTACGCGGCGTATCGAGCGGCAGATAGAAGATATAATCGGCTCCCTCGTAATGCTTGCGGATTTCGAAGCCGGAGGGCGAATAGAAAGTCAACAGGATTTTGTATTCGGGATGCGACCGCCGAAGCTGTTCGATGATGGGCCGCCCCTGCTCGAATTCGCCGAGCGAAGCGACGTGCACCCAAATGATGCGGGCGGCGGGGTCGATGCGCTCGGTCATGCGACGGAACCAATTTTTACGCCCCTCGACCCAAAGTTTCGCTTTCGGGTTCCGAAACGACACGAGCCGGACGACCCATGCGTAAACAATCAAACCGATATCATAGAACCACATCGTGCTGCGTATGTTTTATTCGTATTTTTTCAAGTTGCGCAAAGGTAGCATATTTTGCCGGAAATGCAAAGGGAAAAGTCATCACCAATGACACTGAAAGGCATCGGGAATGAAACGCACCTCCATCGCACCGTCAGGATAACAGTCCACCGCTGCCAAATCGAACCGCACTTCGCCCATCCAATGCGACCGGGCGATGTAAGCGCGGGCCGCATGGAGCAGTGCCCGCTGTTTCTGCAACGTCAGCGCATCCTCGGGTGCGGTCAGGCCATCTGCCCGACGGGTTTTCACCTCCACGATGTGCAACTCCCCCGCCTTGTGTGCTACGATGTCCAGCTCGTAACGCCCGCTGCGCCAATTCAAGTCGCACAATTCGAACCCCTCGCGGCGCAGATAGTCGACTGCGGCCCGCTCGCCCATTCGACCGGTTTCGGCCGCCGTCATTGCAATGCCGGATTTCCGTTTTCCGGATGAAAGAGACGCCTCCTGTCTTCCGAAAACGTTCGTTTCGCTTCGTCGAGCAATCGTTCCAAATCACCCTCTTCGGCAGTCATACGCCCTTCTTCGACCCACCGGTTGACCGATTCGCTCATCGACCAACAATTATAGACAAGCAGGTCGTAACAAACGGCCGAAAGCCCGCGTCCGATGACCGCATTCCGGTCGCAGGACAAAAACCAATAATTGTCGCAGACGACCACGTTGTCTAAAAGCAAATCGAGCAAGGCCATCCCACGCTGCCGCATTTCGGGCGTCATCAAACTGTCGGGGCCAAGAAAACCCTCCTGTCTCATGCAATCGGCATACTGCTCAGGCGTAAACATCCGCACCGTATCGTCCGGAGCAAGAAATCCTTCAGCCCGCAAACGTTCGATATACTGCGCCTGCGACAACACGCTGCCCGACTCCCGCGAACCACAACCCGCGAAAATCAGACACACCCCGAAGCAGAACAAAAGCAACGAAGCCACTTTTTTAATAATAGGTATCGTCATCATCCACTCGTTTTGGTGAGCCAATAAACCGAAAGCGAACCGCGGGAGCAGCCGCCCGTCCAGCCTCAAACGTCCTCGTCACAAAAGGAACGACAAATCATCGCCGGGCTGTACTTCGAACGGATCGACTCCCTTGCGGAACATTCGCATCGACCGTTTGCCGATCAATTCAAGCCGGCCGTTCTCGTAACGGAGCATACACCCCTCGCGCAGACCGGCCACCCACCGGCGCGGATTGGCCTCGATATATTCCGAAATACGCTGTTCGCGGGTCTCGCCGGCATGCCCCTCGGGGTTCGCGTCGAGATAATGGGGATTAATCTGGAACTTCACGGCACCGATCGTCCGGAACGATTCGGGCTGGACGATGGGCATGTCGTTCGTCGTACAGAGCGTCGGACAACAAACATTGCTTCCGGCAGACCAACCGACATAAGGCGTTCCGGCCTTGATTTTCCGCAGAATCACCTGCATCAACCCCTGCTCCTGCATCTTTTTGGTCAACGCGAAAGTGTTGCCTCCGCCGACGCAAATCGCCTCGGCTTCACGCACGAGCCGCGCAGGATTTTCAGCGCGGTGCACCGACCGCACACGGATACCCAACTCGTCGAAACGCGCCTGCACTTTCCGCTCGTAAGCAGCGTAGGAAAAGGAAACAGCCGCATAAGGTACGAAAACGATTTCGCGGACACCCCGCAGAAAATCCCCGATCGCAGGCAACGGATAACGCAGATATTCCTCACCGGCATTGGTCGAATTGGAGATAAGCAGTAATTTCATAATTATTTATTTTTTAACAGTTTACACATCGAATTGTTCTGATTATCCGAAAAATTGTCAACAAAAAAAGCATCCGTTTTGTCAAAAGTAATAAAAAAAGTGTTACTTTTGCGCAGATTTCTATAAAATCGGAATGGTCCGAACCGGAAATCGCGAAATGAAACAACGCAAAAATCGCATAGATACGTAAATTTTAATAAAAATATTGTTTAACTAAAATCTTACAATCATGTCAGAAGTTCAATCCAAAGTTGTTGAGATCATCGTCGACAAACTCGGTGTCAAGGAATCGGAAGTAGTTCCCGAAGCAAGTTTCACGAACCACCTCGGTGCGGATTCGCTCGATACCGTCGAGTTGATCATGGAGTTCGAGAAAGCTTTCGACATCACGATTCCCGATGAGGACGCTGAGAAGATCGCTACCGTTGGCGATGCTATCAAATACATCGAAGAACACAAGAAATAATTTTACCATCAGATAAAACGAGAACCCCGACTTCGGATATCAATATTCCGGTCGAGGTTCTTCATTTCACAACAGTACAAGCAGTCGGAATATGGCAGAAAGAAGAGTAGTAGTGACGGGTATCGGTACCATCAACCCGCTCGGCAACAACGTTGAAGAGTATTTTTCGAATTTGGAAAAGGGCGTCAGCGGCGCTGCGGCCATTACTCATTTCGACGCCGAAAAATTCAAGACGCAGTTCGCTTGTGAAGTCAAGAACTACGATCCGGCTCAGCACTTCGACCGCAAGGAGGTACGCAAATACGACCTTTTTACGCAATACGCCCTCGTGGCGGCTACGCAGGCTGTCGAAGATGCAGCATTCGACATGGACAGCCTCGACAAGGAACAGGTCGGCGTCATCTGGAGTTCGGGTATCGGAGGTCTTAAATCGTTTTTCGACGAATGTCTGGGCTATGCCGAGGGTGGAATGACCCCTCGGTTCAGCCCGTTCTTCATTCCCCGCATGATTTCCGACATCGCCGCAGGATTCATCTCCATGAAGTACGGCTTCATGGGGCCGAACTACTGCTGTGTCTCGGCATGCGCATCTTCGAACCACGGCATGATCGCCGCATTCGACGCCATCCGCTACGGCAAGGCCGACGTGATGGTGACAGGCGGTTCGGAAGCAGCCGTCAACGAACCGGCCGTCGGAGGTTTCAACTCCATGCAGGCCCTGTCGACCCGCAACGACGATCCGGCTACCGCCTCGCGTCCGTTCGACAAAGACCGTGACGGATTCGTCATCGGCGAAGGTGCGGGCGCTTTGGTGCTCGAAGAATTGGAGCACGCCAAAGCCCGCGGTGCGAAAATCTACTGCGAAATCGTAGGCGGCGGAGCATCGGCCGATGCCCACCACTTCACAGCACCCCACCCGGAAGGATTGGGCGCCATGAAAGCCATGCGCGATGCGATTAAGGACGCGCATCTGACACCCGAGGAGATCGACTACATCAACGTACACGGCACATCGACGCCGTTGGGCGATATCGCTGAGTTGAAAGCAGTTGCAGGCGTATTCGGCGAACATGCCTACAAGTTGAACATCTCTTCGACGAAATCGATGACGGGCCACTTGCTGGGGGCGGCCGGAGCAGTCGAAGCGCTGGCCTGCATCTATGCCATCACCCACGACACGGTGCCCCCGACCATCAACTGCCAGAACCTCGATCCGGAAATCGACGGCAAGTTGAATCTGACGCTGAACGCAGCCCAGAAACGCGAGGTGAAATGCGCGCTGAGCAACACGTTCGGTTTCGGCGGACACAACGCCACGGTCATCTTCCGCAAATACTGAAACTGAGTTCTCGGTCGTGTTGGATTTCATCTTACGCCCTCTGCGGAGGAACTTCGGCCGGGACAAGGCATATTACAGAATCATCGATGCGATGTTCGGATTCGTTCCGCACAACATCGAACTCTACAAGCTGGCTTTGATTCACAAGTCAGCTTCTTTGATTTTGGAGGACGGACGCCCCATCAACAACGAACGGCTTGAATTTCTGGGCGATGCCGTCATCGAATCCGTTACGTCCGATTACGTCTTCATCGAATTTCCGGAGCAGGACGAAGGATTCATGACCCAACTGCGGTCGCGCATCGTGTCGCGCCAGTCGCTCAATGCGTTGGCGGTGAAACTGGGGCTCGACAAGCAGGTCATCGCAGGCGCCGGAGCAGGACTGGCCCAGAAACATATCTTCGGCGATGCGTTCGAAGCGATGATGGGGGCTGTCTATTTGGATCAAGGCTACGAATTCGTCAACCGGTTGCTCATCAACAATATTTTCTTCCGATATCTGAATATCGACGAACTGACCCGAATCGACCCCGACTACAAGAGCCGGCTGATCGAGTGGTGTCAGAAAGGACGACACCGCATCGAGTTCCATTCGAGTCGGGATGAAAAAAGTTCGCCGTCGCATCCGTCATTCAGTGCAACAGTGGAGATCGACGGCATGAAAGTCGGCTACGGCTCGGGCGAATCGAAGAAAGAAGCCGAACAACAAGCCGCCTATTCGGTTGCGCACGCCATGAACGACGAACAATGCGCCTCACTGCTCGACCACTACGACCGAATCACCCGATAAAGATACATATTCGAGTACTGATTTTCAAGATTGTCGGACCGCTCCGAAATCCGCCAAAGCGGGGAGAACCTCGAAAAGAAAAATAAAGGCGCTGTAATCACAGAACCGAAAGATGAATTCGCTCCATGACAAAATCGCGCTGCTCGGCGCCGAAGCACTCTCGGACAAAGAATTGCTGACGGTGTTGACGGAGGACGAGACTATAGCCGAAGCTCTGCTGACAGCGGCTGGAGGTTCGTTCGCCAAACTGAGCCAATTCGACCTGTCCCGCCTGCGGATGATCGGAGGACTGGGGTTGCGTCGTGCCCGCCAACTGGCCGCGGCAGTCGAATACGGACATCGCGTGGCTATCAGCCAAGCATCTGAGCCAAACGACGTTATCCGCAGTAATGAAGATATCCTGCGGCTGTTCCGTCCGCAATTAGAAGGGCTTGCACACGAAGAATGCTGGGCTGTTTATCTGACAAACTCGAACCGCATCATCGAACGGCAACGCATCAGTCAGGGCGGTATGCAATCTACCGTCGTCGACCAACGACTGGTCGTCAAACGAGCACTCGAACTGCTCTCCACACAACTGATTCTGATTCACAACCATCCTTCGGGCACGGCGGAACCGAGTTCCGAAGACAAAATCCTTACCGACCGGATCGCCCGAGCAGCGGCACTGTTCGACATCCGGCTGCTGGATCACATCATTATCTCGCGCGAAGGCGATTTCTCGTTCCGAAGTGCCGGGCTGATTAAATAAACGAGCCCGATTACAGTCCGAAAACACAGCCCTCCATAAAGAAGTAAAAAGCTGAACTGTAAAGAATAACGAAGCGGGGCCGGTTATTTGTCAACCGGCTCCGCATTCATTTCAACCTCGAACTACCGCACTTGCTGTTCGGTAAACGCAACCAACGCAAGATACTTCTGATAAAGTTCATCGTAGACGGCAACTTGTTCGGGACGCGGATGATACTCCTTGGCAAAACCGGAGTTCATAGCCGCTTGCGCTTCCTCGACCGAAGCATAGGCTCCGGCAGCCGTAGCTGCGAACATGGCGGCGCCCAAAGCACACGCTTGGTCGGTATTGCAGACCTTGATAGGCATATTCAACACATCGGAAAGCGTCTGCATCACGAACGGCGATTTCAGAGCGATACCACCGATGCCGATAACCTCGTCAATACGGACATGCTCGGCACGGAACCGCTCGACGATGGCCCGCGAGCCGAATGCCGTAGCCTCGACCAAAGCACGGAAAATCATCGGCGCAGTCGTTCCGAGCGTAATACCCGAAATCATACCGGTCAACAATTGGTTCGCATCGGGCGTACGGCGACCGTTCATCAAGTCGGTGGCGAGCAGACACCCCGCACCGGCAGGAATCTTCTCGGCCTCGGTGGTCAAGGCGGGAATCATACGGTCGCAAGTCTCAGCAATCAAGCGTTCTTTGGTGGCATCATCGAGCAAATCGCTCTTTGCCACGATTTCGCGCAACGGAAACTCCAACACCCGTTTGAACCAAGCGTAGATATCGCCGAAAGCCGACTGTCCTGCTTCCAAACCAATATACCCGGGCATGACCGAGCCGTCGACCTGCCCGCAAATACCGCGAATCAGATTGTTGCCGATCTCTTTCGAGTCGGCAATCATGATATCGCAGGTCGAAGTACCGATGACACGCACGAACGTATGAGGCTTGACACCGGCACCGACCGCCCCCATGTGGCAATCGAACGCGCTGCCGGCGACAACGACATCGGTCGAAAGTCCGAGTCGCTCGGCCCATTCGGGGCAGAGTTTGCCAACGGGTTTTTCGGCGGTCGCCGTATTTTCGAACAAACGCGCACGGAATCCGGCCAACAACGGATCGAGCGACGTGAGGAATTCCTCGGACGGCAAACCATCCCACCGCTCGTGCCACATGGCCTTGTGTCCGGCAGCACAACGACTGCGGATGATATCGGCGCTGCTGTTCACACCTGTCAATAAAGCAGCCATCCAATCGCAATGCTCGATGATGGAGAAAGCGCGCGCCCGCACCTGCACATCCTCGCGCAATACATGCAACGCCTTAGCCCAGAACCACTCCGAAGAGTAGATGCCGCCCTCGTAAGCGGTATAATCGGTAGCGAAACTGTGGCTCCGTTCATTGATTTCGGCAGCTTCACGAACGGCCGTGTGATCTTTCCAGAGAATGAACATCGCATTGGGGTTCTCCTCGAACCCGGGCGTCAAGGCCAGCGGCACGCCCGCCGCATCGGTAAACGCAGGCGTCGAACCGGTCGTATCGAAAGCAATGCCGATAACCTGTTCGGCCGTTCCGGCAGGAGCCTGTGCCAAAGCCTCCTTGACGGATGCTTCGAGCACTTCGATGTAATCCGACGGATGCTGGCGGTAACGGTTGGTCGCAGGGTCGCAATACAACCCCTTGCGCCAACGCGGATAATACTGTACCGACGTGGCGACGATCTCGCCCGTACGTACGTTGACGATGACGGCCCGAGCCGAATCGCTCCCGTAGTCCAGTCCGATGACGAATTGCTTTTCCATAGACTAACAGAGTGCCTTGTTGAGCATGTAGTAAACCTCGTTGACACGCATTTCAAGTTTGAAGTCGCGGAGGGTCGTATTCTTGTCGATAAACAAGGCCTCGATACCGGCGATTTCGGCGTAATCCTCCCAGTATTCCGCGGTTAGGTCGTAGGAGAAACACGAATGGTGCGTACCGCCGGCGAGCATCCACGCACCGGCACCCACCTCGAAATCCGGCCGCGGAATCCACAGCGCCGATGCGACAGGCAATTTCGGCAGAGGTTTGGACGGGATGCAATCCACTTCGTTGACGATCAAGCGGAAACGGTTGCCCAAATCGACGATCGTGGCCGTGATGCCGGCCGCGGATTTCGACCTGAAGACCAAACGGGCCGTCGGCGTCTTGCGAATACCGATGCCGAGGAAATGCACCTCCAACCGCGGCCGGTTCTCGGCGATAGCGGGGCTGACCTCCAACATGTGGGCCTGCAAAATGGCGCTCTGCTCCCCGTTGAAGTGCAAGGTGTAATCCTCCAAGAACGACGATCCGCCTGGGAGTCCCTGCCCCATGAACCACACGGTACGCGACAAAGCGGCCGATTTCCAGTCGCCCTCGGCACCGAAGCCGTAACCCTCGGCCATCAGCCGCTGCGAAGCGAGCCCGGGAATCTGGTCGAACTCGCCGAGATCATCGAAGTTGGTAGTGAAACCCTTGGCCCCTTTGTCCGTCAAGCAGGCGCGGAGGGCCAACTCGGCCTTCGCAGCGTTCCAGACTTTCGCATAAGCCTCGGAAGTCTTGTCTTCGAGCTCAGCATCATGTTCGTATTCCGTGAAATAGGTCTGCACCAAACGGTCGACCTCCTTGTCGTCGATGCGCTTATGATACTCCATCAACTCGCTGACGGGCGTATAATCGACATGATAACCCAACCGCACCTCGGCCTCGACCTTGTCGCCGTCGGTCACGGCGACGTTGTTCATCTGGTCGCCGAAGCGGAGAATCAACATATCCTGTGCATCAGCCCAAGCGGCGGCAACACGCTCCCATACAGCGATATGACCGAGCGTCTTGGGATCCTGCCAATGACCGACGACCATCTTGCGATTCTTGCGCATACGGGTCAGGATATGGCCGAACTCGCGGTCGCCGTGGGCACTCTGATTCAGATTCATGAAGTCCATGTCCATCGTCTCCCACGGAATCTCCTTGTTGAACTGCGTATGCAGATGCAACAACGGCTTGCGAAGCTCCTGCATACCGTGAATCCACATTTTGGCAGGCGAGAAAGTGTGCATCCACGTGATGACACCGATACACCGAGCATCGTTCTCGGCTGCTTTCATCACGTCGGAGACCTCTTTCGACGAATTGGCAGTACCCTTGTAGACCACCTTGACAGGCAACAATCCCGAACGATTCATGCCGTCGACCATCTCCGTGGAGTGCGCGTCGACAGCGACAACGGCATCGCCACCGTAAAGCAACTGTGCACCGGTGACGAACCAGACTTCCATATTTTCGAACATAATTTCTTGATTGAATTTTTCTTTACATTCACGTTTTTGCCACGCTTCGCAGAGCGGGTCGACCGGCTATTTCTTTTTCTGCCCGTAGTAGGCATTCGGCCCGTGCTTGCGGCTGAAATGCTTCTCGATGAGCGACGGATTCATGGTCAAATGCGGATTGACACCATAAGCAATGTAAGCCATCTTGGCCACCTGTTCCATCACGACGGCGTTGTGCACGGCGTCGGCAGCGTCCCGTCCCCACGCGAACGGCCCGTGATTCTTGACCAGCACGCCGGGCGTATGGGCGGGATTCAACCCCTCGAAGCGGCGAACGATGACGTTGCCTGTCTCCGCCTCGTAATCGCCCGCGACCTCGGTCTCGGTCATGTCGGGCGTACAAGGAATGGCTCCGTGGAAGTAATCGGCGTGGGTGGTTCCGATATTCGGGATGTCGCGCCCGGCCTGTGCCCAAGCCGTAGCGTAGGTCGAATGAGTATGGACGACACCTCCCACCTCGGGAAAGGCCCGATAGAGGACGAGGTGCGTCGGCGTATCAGACGACGGCCGTAGGTCGCCTTCGACGACCTTACCGTCCAAGTCGACGACAACCATGTCCGACGCCTTCATCCGGTCGTAATCGACCCCGCTGGGCTTGATGACCACCAATCCCGATGCTCGGTCGATGGCCGAAACATTTCCCCACGTGAAAATGACCAACCCGTGTCTCACCAAATCGAGGTTGGCGCGGAATACCTGCTCTTTGAGTTCCTCCAGCATAGCAATCTTCATTTCATTTACAAGGTCATATCGACCGGACTCCCTAATCGAAGAACTCTTTCAACTCTTTATTGGAAAACTCCAATGAAAATGATTTTCCCGTAGACGCTTGGTATGTATAAACCAACTTACCGCCCACATCGATTAACTTCCTGCATAAATTCATAAAAGAAGCATCGGATTTAGCCATATATAACATCGACATCTTGATGTTTTCCTCATTATCCTTCATTTCGTCTCTGATATCAGCCACACTATAACAATATGCCAACGTATTGTCTTCGAAAAAAATTTTTCTAAGGACGACATCATTTCCCAATCCAAAAGATATAGGGCATTGTTTACCCATTTTTTCAACTTCAAGTTCAATCTCTTTAACCAGTCGAGTATTGTTTTTTCGTGCATTACAAGAAGAAATACACAAAACCATCAATACGCTGAATAATACAAATTTTAATCTACTCATAATCGTCAACATTAATTATTTGCGTTTACCAGAAGTAGTAATAAAACGCCGCCGTAATCGCCAGAATAATGCACGTGTGGATGATATCCCATTTGTTCCAGCTCTTGCGGGTCGCAGCGATCTGTTCGGGCGTCGAGGTGCCGAACACGAGACCCTGAATTTTGGCGGGATCGGGAGCTTTCGTGCAAAGGCTGACGACGATCACCACGAGGCAGCAGAACAACATCATCCAACCGCAGAAGAACAACCAGTTCATGTCATAGAACAGATACTTGAAAAGGTTGTCCGTGACGTCCGTCACATTGCTGTAATAGACCTTGGCGCCCAAACGTGTCAGACCGATAATCAAACCCGACAGGAGGCCCCACATACCGCCTTTGGCCGAAGCGCGCTTCCAACAGATGCCCAAAAGGAATGCCGAAGCGATACCTGGAGCGAGCACCGACTGCACGTCCTGCAAATAATTGTACAACACGTTGCCGACCGACCGCATGACGGGAATCCACAGAATACCCAAACAAACGATGACGACCGTAGCGATCTGCCCGATGACGACCAACCGCTTCTCGGGTGTCTCGGGCTTGAAACGTTTGTAGAAGTCGATGGTGAACAACATGGCCGACGAGTTGAAAAGCGAAGCCAACGAGGACATCAATGCCGCGAGAATACCGCAAACGACGATACCTTTCAATCCGGCAGGCAGCAGTTTCGAAACGAGCACGGGGAAAGCGGCATCGGCAGCGTAATCGCCGGTGGCAGTGTCGACCAATTCGAATACCGTGCCATCGATTGCGATGCCTTTGGCGTGCATGGCATAGGCAATCATACCCGGGATGAGGAACAGGAAGACAGGCAACAGTTTCAGATAAGCACCGAAAATCGTACCGCGGCGCGACTCGCGCTCGTTACGCCCCGAAAGCACGCGCTGCACGATGAACTGGTCTGTACACCAATACCAGAAACCGATGATGGACGACCCGAGCAGAGCACCCAACCACGGGAAATCGGGGTCTTCGTTGCTGCGAATCAGATTGGCCATCGTATCGCCGTACTGGTTGACCGTCTTGGCCGAACAGATCTCCATCATCTGATCCCAGCCGCCGAGTGCCTTGAACCCGAAGAAGAGAATGAACGCCGACCCCAACAAAAGGATAGGCGTTTGCAGTACGGAGGTCTTCAAGACGGATTCCATACCGCCGACGATGGTGTAAAGCGCCGTGATGAGTACCAGTCCGATTGCCGCAATCCAAAAGAAGTCGATGCCCCACAACTCTTGAATGCCGAACACCTGCTGGAAGACCAGACCGCCGGCGTAGACCGTCACGGCGACCTTCGTCATCACGTAACTGATGAGCGAAATCATCGACAGAATGGTGCGCGACTGCGAATTGTAACGCCGCTCCAAGAACTCGGGCATCGTCAAGACCATGCTGCGGGAGTAAAAAGGCACGAAGACCCAACCCAACAACAGAATCATCCACCCCTGAATCTCCCAATGGGCCATCGCCATACCCGACGAAGCGCCGGCACCGGCAAGGCCGATCAGATGCTCCGACCCGATGTTCGAAGCGAACAACGACGTACCGATGGCAATCCATGTCGCATCGCGACCGCCGAGAAAGTAGTCCGAAGAATTTTCATTCTTCTTACGCAAGACCGTCACCACGATCCAAATCATCACGCCCACGAACAACGCAATGACAATCCAATCTAAAAGCTGCATGTTATTAATTTTACGTAATTATATCCTTGTACTGTTATCTCTTTCCGTTCTTGCTCTCGACCGTCGTTCTTACGGCGTTCCGCCGTATTCGCGTCAATACGTCGAAAAACGGTAGATGCAATGACTGCGATAGGTCTCGTCCGGGCGCAATACGACCGACGGCCAAGCGGGCTTGTTGGGCGAATCGGGATAATGCTGCGTTTCGAGACAGATGGCGGCCCGCTGATTGTAGACGATGCCATGCTTACCGGTCACCGAACCGTCGAGGAAGTTGCCCGTATAGACCTGCACGCCGGGCTCGTCGGTGTAGACCTCCAAGACGATACCCGAGACATCGTTGCGCACCTCGGCGGCTTTCCGCGTGATGTCGCCGGCCGTAGCCAACACCCAGTTATGGTCGTAACCGTTGCCGTTCTTCAACTGCACGAAATCGTAACGGTCGATGTCGTCGCCGATGCGCTTGACCGTACGGAAATCCATCGGCGTACCCTCGACCGGCACGATCTCGCCCGTCGTCATGAAAGTACTGTCGACCGGCGTGAAACTATCGGCGGCAATCCACAGCCAATCGTCGCAAATCGAGGTCGACGGGTCGCCCGAAAGATTGAAATAAGAGTGATTCGTCAGATTGATAATGGTCGGCGCATCGGACGCAGCCTCGTAAGAGATGTCCAAGGCGTTGTCGTCGGTCAACCGATAAGTTACGGTCGCCTCGACAGCTCCCGGGAAATTCGCATCTCCGTCGGGCGAGTACATCGCCAAGACGATATGCGAATCGTCGGCCTCGACCACATCGTAGACCTTATACTGCCAACCATCGGGCCCACCGTGAAGGCAATGCCCGAAATTGTTCTTGGGCAGTTCGTAGACCTTGCCGTCGAGCGTAAAACGCCCCTGCCCGATGCGATTGGCATAACGCCCGATGGCAGCGCCGAAGTCGGACGGGACATGGATGTAATCGTCGATGTTGTCGAATCCCAACACGACGTCGCGCAACTCGCCCACACGGTCGGGCACCATCACGGAGACGATGCGTCCGCCGAAATCGGTGACAGTGACCTCCATGCCGTTGGCATTCGTAAGAGTGTACAATCCGGTGCGACGGCCGTCGATATCAGTCGTAAAATCATCGATGACAAGGCCCGAACGGGTTGTTTGCGGTTCGGTGGCGCACGCACCTGCGCATACGATTCCCGCAATCAACAGGAATTTTCCAAACATATTCATTTTCGGTTTGCTGGTTTTAGGTAGAACAAATCTACAAATTTTTTCCGGAAATAAAAAACGGCCTTTATTTTTGTCCGTCACATCACTCCGCACACCGGACGCACGATGTATCGAATAAAATTGCTACCTTTGCCAAGCGACCGCAAACAATACGCCATGAAAGACGATACCCGACTGAAGCGCAAAGTACGCAATTCCTACATCATCTCGACCGTCAGCATGACGCTCGTGCTTTTTTTGCTGGGATCGGTAGGCTATCTGATGCTCGTGGCGATGGTGGTGGCCGACTCGCTCAAAGAGAGCATCGCCGTGACCGTCGAACTCCGCAACGGGTTGACACCCGAACAACGCGACGGCCTCGCCCAACGTTTTTCGGCCCACGAACTCGTCCGCACGGTGACATTCGTATCGAAAGAGGAAAAGATAGAAGACACCGAATTCCGCAAGTTGTTCGGCTCGCAATTCGAAGAGTCGTTCGATGAAAATCCGCTGCTCGATTCGTTCGAATTGACGCTCACATCGCGTTCTGAAGAACGGGAGGCCGTAGATGCGTTTCTGGCCGAAGCAGAACGCCTCGACGGGGTGAAACAGGTATCGTTTCCGGCCCGTCTGGCCGAACAACTCCACGGCGCAGTGAACAAAATCCGGCTGATTCTGCTGCTGTTCGGCGGCGCACTGCTGGTCATCTCGCTCATCCTGCTCAACAACACCATCCGGCTGGCCATCTTCTCGAAGCGCTACCTCATCAATACGATGAAACTCGTCGGCGCAACGAAGTGGTTCATCATGAAACCCTTCCTGCGGAACAGCATCACACAGGGAATTCTGGCGGGCACGGGAGCCTCGGGACTTTTCATCGCTTCGATATACGGCCTCAACGAGACGGTACCCGGCATGCTGACCGTCGCCGAAAACGAACGGATCGGCATCATCCTCGGCGCAATGATTGCCGGAGGCATCCTGTTGTCGCTGTTCTTCACACGATCGGCGCTGAACAAGTTCATCAACATGAAATCGAACAAGATCCATCTTTATTGACCTATGGCAAAACTCGACAACTCACTCCGCAAGGCGAGCGAAAATCCGCATCTGCCGCTCACACGCCGCAACTACGTCTGGTTGCTCGCCGGATTCGGCATCGTGCTGATCGGCTTCGTGCTGATGGCGGGCGGCGGCAGCGACTCTCCCGATGAATTCAACTACGCGATGTTCTCGTGGAGGCGCATCACACTGGCACCCATCTTGGTCATCGGCGGATTCGCCGTCGAAATCTACGCCATCATGAAGCGCTACTGACACACACAACTTCTTCCAGACACTCACCCCGACTGACACATGGAGACACTGCAAGCCATCCTGCTCGGCATCGTGCAGGGAATCACTGAATTTCTGCCCGTATCGAGCAGCGGGCACCTGCAAATCGCAAAAGCACTCTTGGGCGTCGAACTCGAAGACAACCTGTTGTTCGACGTAACGCTGCACGCAGCCACGGTGCTCAGCACGATCGTCGTGCTATGGAGCGAAGTATGGCGCCTGCTGAAAGGACTTTTTTCGCGCCGGTTCACATCCGAACAAGCCTATGTACTGAAAATCGCCGTTTCGATGATTCCCATCGGCATCGTCGGATTCTGTTTCAAGGACCGCATCGAAGCCATGCTCAACGCACCGTGGATTCTGGCACTGGTGGGCGGCATGCTGCTGTTGACGGCAGCGCTGCTCGCATTCGCCTACTATGCCCGTCCCCGCGAAAAGGAACAAATCTCCTACCGCGATGCGTTCATCATCGGCATCGCGCAAGCCGTGGCAGCGCTGCCCGGCCTTTCGCGCTCCGGCTCGACCATCGCAACAGGTCTGCTCTTGGGCAACCGCAAGGAGGCCGTCGCCCGATTCTCGTTTCTGATGGTGCTGGCACCCATACTGGGCGAGATGATGCTCGAGACAGCGAGCGGCGATCTGACAGCGAGTGTCGGAGGTGCACAACTGACCGCTGGATTCGCAGCGGCATTCGTGACGGGATGCGCCGCCTGCAAATTCATGCTCGAAATCGTCAAACGGGGCAAACTCATCTGGTTCGCACTCTACTGTGCGGCAGCAGGTATCGTCTCGCTGTTTAGCTATTTCTGCTGATGGAAGCTCACCAAGATTTGCGAGGCATCAACTTCGAAGAGGGGTACATCGCCGTACTGGACAAACCGCTGGAGTGGACATCGACCGACGTCGTGCGGAAAATCAAATACACACTCCGCAAATTGGGCTATCACCGCATCAAGGTGGGACACGCCGGCACGCTCGACCCGCTGGCGACAGGTATTCTGCTGGTCTGTATCGGACGGGCGACCAAACTAGTCGACAGCCTGCAAGCCGAAGAAAAGGAGTACGAAGCCGATGTGATGCTGGGCGCGACGACCCCGAGCTACGACCTCGAACACCCCGTCGACCGCACCTATCCGTGGGAGCACATCACGCGCGAAAAAGTACTCGCTGCGCTGCAATCGCTCACGGGAGAACGAATGCAGACACCGCCCCTCTTTTCGGCGAAAAAGGTCGAAGGGACACGCGCCTACGAACTGGCGCGAGCAGGCGAGACGGTAGAACTGCGCCAAGCGAAAATCACGATCTACGAAATGGAACTGCTGGAATACGACCTGCCGCGCATCCGCATCCGGGTGCGGTGCAGCAAGGGCACCTACATCCGTTCGCTGGCCCGCGAAATCGGCGAAGCACTCGACAGCGGAGCCCATCTAACCTCGCTTTGCCGGACGCGGAGCGGCGGTTTCACCCTCGCCCGCTCGCTGCAACTGGACGATTTTTTACAAAAATTGCAAATTCTTGAAACAAAATAGATTTTTCTGCGTATAATCGTTAATTTGGAACTATCCCTACGCAAAAATCATAACGTACGATGAAATTATCGCAATACGGGTACGAATTCGCACCCGAAATGATAGCGAAACATCCTACCGGCAATCGGGACGATTCGCGACTGATGGTCATCGACCGCAAGAAAGGCACGATCGAACACCGCATCTTCAAGGACATTCTCGACTATTTCGAAGAAAAGGACCTCTTCGTGTTCAACGACACGAAAGTCTTTCCTGCACGTCTCTACGGCAACAAGGAGAAAACCGGTGCCGAAATCGAAATTTTCCTCCTGCGCGAACTCAACCGCGAACAACGGCTGTGGGACGTACTGGTCGACCCTGCCCGCAAAATCCGCATCGGCAACAAACTCTATTTCGGCGATGACGACCTGCTGGTCGCCGAAGTGATCGACAACACCACTTCGCGAGGCCGCACGCTGCGATTCCTTTTCGACGGCTCGTACGAGGAATTCAAGGAGGCGCTCTATGCCTTAGGCGAAACCCCGCTGCCGAAATGGGTGCGCGAAAAGGTCGAACCCGAAGATGCCGAACGCTATCAAACGATTTTCGCGTCGAAAGAGGGAGCCGTAGCAGCACCGACCGCAGGCATGCACTTCTCGAAACACCTGCTGAAACGCATGGAAATCAAAGGTGTTGACCAAACGTTCATCACACTGCATGTCGGGCTGGGCAACTTCCGGACGGTGGATGTCGAGGACCTCTCGAAGCACAAAATGGATTCGGAACAATACGTCGTAACCGAAGAGGCGGCCGAAGCAGTCAACATGGCCAAACACGAAGGCCGCAAGGTCGTATCGATCGGCACGACGGTAATGCGGACCTTGGAGACGGTCGTATCGACCAAAGGCATGATCGATGCAGGCGACGGCTGGACGAACAAGTTCATCTTCGCCCCCTACGAATTCACGGTTGCAGACGCGATGGTGACCAACCTCCATCTGCCCTACTCCACACAACTGATGATGGTTGCAGCGTTCGGCGGCTACGACCTCGTGATGAAAGCCTACAAAATCGCCAAGGAAGAAGGTTACCGCTTCGGCACCTACGGCGACGCAATGCTGATTCTCTGACTTCGCACCGAAAGCGGAAATAACGCCAAAAAGCAAGAATGCGGGTTTCGCACTAATAAAAATTTTCGTACCTTTGCACAGATAAACCCCTCGAATATGGCAAGCAAAATCCTGTATGTGTGTCAGCAAATCGCACCCTACTTCCCCGAAGAAGGTGAAGCGTTGCTGTGCCGCCAGTTAGTGCAGGCAATGCAGGAACGAGGCAACGAAATCCGAACGTTCATGCCCCGCTACGGTTGCATCAACGAACGTCGCCACCAGTTGCACGAGGTCATCCGGCTGTCGGGAATGAACCTCATCATCGATGACAACGACCATCAACTCATCATCAAGGTCGCATCGATTCCCGCAGCCCGCGTACAAATCTACTTCATCGACAACGACGACTATTTCGCCCGCAAGGCCGCACTGACCGATGCCGAGGGACTCTACTTTCCCGATAACGACGAACGCGCCCTGTTTTTCGCCCGCGGCGTGATCGAAACCGTGAAGAAACTGCGCTGGATGCCTACGGTCGTCCACTGCCACGGCTGGTTCTCGGCACTGGTGCCCGTCTACCTGAAGACGATGTTCGCCGACGAACCGCTCTTCCGCAATGTGAAAGTGGTCGTCTCGCTCTACGACGATGCGTTCCCCGACCCGCTCGACAGCGGCCTGCGCGAAAAAATCGCAGGTGAAAGCATCAAAAGCAAAAATCTCGCATTGCTCGACACTCCTTCATACGAAAATCTCCATCGGTTCGTTATGAACTATGTCGACGGTGTGGCGATCGGCTCGGAGCAGGTCGATGCCCCGACGCTCGAAATGGTACGCGCGAGCGGGAAACCCGTTCTCGAATACCAGTCGCCCGCCGAAGAGGACTTTTTCGACAATTACATGCGATTCTATGATGCACTTCACGAATAAAACCCGTCATTCGTCGTGCCAACTGGCGCTGACCGCACTCCTTGCGGTCGTGCTCGCCGTTGGCTGCACAACGAAAGACGATACGCTGGGTGCCAACTTGGTACCCGATAACCAACAGATGAAAGCGGGTTACACCGTACTGCAATGGCACGGGCAGGACAATCCGAAACAATACGTCCTCACACGGCTTTATCAGACCGATTCGATTGTCACATCGAATCTCACGACCGGCTACATCGGGACGATGCACAATGACACAATCGGCTTGCGAACGGCAGGATTGCTGTCGCAATTCGCCAGCTACTATCTGGTAGATGACGGTTATTTCGGCTATATGCCTATCTTCGACTCGGCACAGATTCTGCTCTCCGTCACAGGATACGGCAAGGATACGCTGACCACGCAGACATTCGAAGTCTACGAGGTCGTCGACAATGCCTATCTCACGGAAAAACCGATAAATACGGGCAGCGACAAACGCGACAGCGTGTTCTACATGACGTTCAACCCGATGAAGGTCTCTTATCTCGGAGGCCGTTCGGTGGTCGGCGCGGAACCGCTTTTCACGTTCAAAATCGGCTCCGACGACGGCGGGGCGAACCCCTCGGCGAAAGCGGTGACGATGGCTCCCACAAATGCCGGCAAGGAGTTTATCAAGAAACTGATGCTCCAGACAGAAGAACATAAAGACGACTATTCGATTTACAATCGCGACAACATCGCCGGCTGGTTCGATATCTTCAAAGGGCTCTACATCAAACCGGCGGACAGCGACGCGACGACGATGCAAGGCACAAAAGAGACGAAAGGCACGGTATATGCGACGGATCTGACGGTTTCGGGATTCTCGGTCTACGGACGCAACCGCGTAAAAGAGGACCCTACGCTTATCAAGGATACCATCGGCATGGTCTATTACTTCAAAGACTCGGGACTGACCGACTGCGGCAATGTTTCGATCAACCGCATCGCACACGACTACGACAATTCGAAAATCGACATTGCCGAAGCACGCGCCTACAATCCCGACGGACAACCGAACACGAACCGGCCGGAAATGTCGCAGGTCTATGTGGAAGGATTGGGCGGCGTAGTGACCGAAATCGATTTCGCGCAAGCGTTTTTCGATGATTTGGAAGCGCTGATCAAGAAAGAGAATGACGAATCGGGCAAGGAGTTCCGCACGCTGGCATTCACGCAGGTACAGATGCAAATCTATTTCCCGGGCGGCCGATACGACTGGCAGGAAATCGACGCACCGACGGCAGGCCCGCTGATCGAACGGATGAATGCAGCGCCGAGCCGGCTGGGCATGTATACCCACTACTGGCGCCGCATCAACATCGCGGACTACAACTATACCTACGAATCCTACTATGATACGCCGCTCGCTTACGACGGGCGCATCAATCGCAGCCACGGTTGCTACCGGATGGACATCACGAGCCACGTACAGGAGATGTGGAACCAATATAAGCGGGCGAAGCAGGAAGCGGGCGAGAATTTCGACTTCGACAAGGCAACGCTGCCGCTCCGCAAGGTCTACTTGGGCCCCGAAGCCACCGACTTGTTCACGAACGCTTACGTCGAATTGCTGGGAAGCGGGAGCGAAACGCCGATACGCTTCACGATCGCCTATAATTTAGTTAAATAACCGGAACAACAAGCCATGAAGCGAAACCTGAGTTGCCCCCGATGCACTTGGGTTTTCGCATTTCAGAAAAGCCACAGAATAAGCCATGCAGGAAAATTTAGTCATCGTCGAGTCCCCGGCCAAAGCGAAGACCATCGAGAAATTCCTCGGGAAGGACTTCATCGTCAAATCGAGCTACGGACACATCCGCGACCTCTCGAAAAAGGATTTGGGCATCGACATCAAAGAAGGATTCCGCCCCGTCTACGAAATTCCGGCGGACAAGAAAAAGGTCGTCGACGAACTGGCGAAGCTGGCCAAGAAAAAGACCGTATGGCTCGCATCCGATGAAGACCGCGAAGGAGAGGCCATCGCATGGCACCTCACCGAAGTGTTGGGGCTCCCTGTCGACACGACGAAACGCATCGTCTTCCACGAAATCACCAAACGGGCCATTCTCGAAGCCATCGAGACCCCCCGCACGGTGAACATGAATCTGGTAAACGCCCAACAGGCCCGCCGCGTACTCGACCGGCTGGTCGGTTTCGAGTTGTCGCCCGTACTTTGGAAAAAGGTGCGACCGTCGCTCTCGGCAGGTCGCGTGCAATCGGTGGCCGTGCGGCTGCTCGTCGAGCGCGAACGCGAAATCATCGCATTCAAATCGACACCGTATTATCGGGTCGTGGCGCAGTTCCATGCCACGGACGACCCCGAAAAGACACTTTTCAAAGCCGAGTTGTCGACCCGATTCGGTACCCGCGAGGAAGCCGAACAATTCCTCGGGAAGTGCATCGGATCCGATTTCACCGTGGCGAAAGCCGAAGAAAAACCCGCGCAACGCTTCCCCGCACCGCCGTTCACGACATCGACCCTTCAGCAGGAAGCAGGCCGCAAATTAGGCATGTCGGTCTCGCAAACGATGTCCGTAGCACAACGGCTTTATGAACAAGGTCTGATTACCTACATGCGTACCGACTCGGTGAACCTGTCGGAACAGGCCCTTGCAGGATGCAAAGCCGAAATAGTAAAACTCTACGGCGAGAAATACTCCCGCTGGTTCAACTACAAAACCAAGACGAAAGGCGCCCAAGAGGCTCACGAAGCCATTCGCCCGTCATACATCGACCGGCAGACTATCGAGGGCACGGCGCAGGAGCAGCGGCTCTACGAACTGATTTGGAAACGCACGGTCGCCTCGCAGATGGTCTGTGCCGAAATCGACCGCACGACGGTGACGATCGACATCAGCGGTGCCAAGCAACAATTCGTCGCAACGGGCGAGGTAATCCGGTTCGACGGATTCCTGCGGCTCTACTCCGAATCGACGGACGACGAATCGACCTCGGAAAGCAGCGAGGGCAAACTGCCCAAACTGACGCAGGGCGACCGACTGAACCCGAAGCAAATCACGGCCACGGAACGTTTTACGCAAGCACCGGCCCGCTACAACGAAGCCTCATTGGTGAAGCGGCTCGAAGAACTGGGGATCGGTCGTCCGTCGACCTATGCGCCGACCATCACGACGATCATCAACCGCGGCTATGTGGTCAAACAAAACCGAGAGGGCCAAAGCCGCAACTACACGCAACTGACCCTCGCCAACGGCAAAATCGCCATCAAAACCGGCACGGAGAAATTCGGCACGGAGAAAAACCGGCTGTCGCCCACGGACATCGGCATGGTGGTGAACGACTATCTGGAAGCTCAGTTCGGCCCCATCATCGACTACAACTTCACGGCCAACGTCGAAAAAGAGTTCGACCGTGTGGCTGAGGGCGACATTACATGGGACAAGATGATCGACGATTTCTACGGTCCGTTCCATCAGATGGTCGACACGGCCATCGACAGGCAGACCGACCGCCGCGAACAGGCAGCCCGCCTCTTAGGCACCGACCCGCAGACGGGCCACACGGTGAAAGCCCGCATCGGCCGCTACGGCCCGATGGTCGAAATCGAAGGTGCCGAGGGCGAAAAAGGACGTTTCGCCTCACTGAAAAAGGGTCAACTCATCGAATCCATCACGCTCGAGGAGGCGCTGGAACTCTTTGCCTTACCGCGCACACTGGGCGAACTGGAAAGCGAAGAGGTCGTTGTGGGAATCGGCCGCTACGGTGCCTATGTGCGTCACGGAAAGCTGTTCGCCTCACTCCAAAAGGGAGACGACCCCTATACGATCGGCTATGACCGTGCCGTAGAGTTGCTTGAGAACCGCCGCAATGCCGCCACTACGGCCAACCAGCCGCTCCGCACGTTCGACGAAGAACCGGACATCGTGGTGAAGAACGGACGTTACGGCGCCTACATCGCCAGCAAAGGAAAGAACTACCGCATCCCGCGCGGCAAGAAACCGGAGGAACTGACGCTGGAAGATTGTCGAAAAATCATCGCCTCCTCGAAAAAGTAGGCAGCAAAGCGTACGAAAGAGGAGACGAATGCAATCGGCAAGAATCCATACCGACCGCCAGTAGTACAGAAACCGAATGTTAACAAAAATAGGAAAATGAAGAAAATCTTATCGAGTTTGTTCCTGCTCATTGCCTGCGCCGCATGGGCGCAGACTCCCGAAACGGAACAGAAACCCGCCGAAGGCTATGTATTCACCGATGTCGCGATCAACCGCACGACACCGGTCAAAAACCAACATCGCAGCGGTACCTGCTGGTGCTTTTCGACCATGACCTTTCTCGAAAACGAAATTATCAAGGCCGGCGGCCCCGAACTGCACCTCTCGGAGATGTGGATCGTCCGCCACTCGTTCATGGACAAGGCCGAAAAATACGTGCGGATGCACGGCGAACTCAACTTCGCCGAAGGCGGCGCGGCGCATGATGTGACGGAAGGCATCCGCGAACACGGCATCGTACCGTTCGACATCTATCCCGGAATGAACTACGGCACCGACAAACCCGATTTCCACGAAATTTCGGGCGTACTGAAAGCCTATCTCGATGCAGTCATCGCCGCTGCGGAAAAATCGAACCGGCCACTTTCGACGGCTTGGAAACGCGGGTTCAACGCAATTCTCGATGAGTATTTCGGCCCCCTGCCCGAAAAATTCGAATACGACGGCAAAGGGTACACGCCTGCGGAATTCGCCGCATCGCTTCCCATCGACCTCGAAGATTATGTCGACCTCTCCTCGTTCACGCACCACCCGTTCTACCGGCCGTTCATCATCGAAGTGCCCGACAACTGGATGTGGGCGCCGGTGTGGAATCTCCCGCTGGATGAGCTGATGGCCGTCATCGACCATGCGCTGGACAACGGCTACACGATTGCATGGGGCACAGACGTGAGCGAAAAGGGCTTCAGCCGCACGAAAGCCATCGGCATCGTTCCGGAAGCCGATCTCGACGGCATGGATGCCACCGAAGCCTCCCGCTGGGGCAAATTGACGGAACAGGAAAAGGAAGCAGCCCTCTACAAATTCGACAAACCGGGCAAAGAACGCGTCATCACGCAGGAAATGCGTCAGGAAGCCTATGACAACTATGAGACGACCGACGACCACGGTATGGTCATCGTCGGCACAGCGGTCGACCAAGCAGGCAACCGCTATTTCAAGGTACAGAATTCGTGGGATGTACGTCCGCCCTACGACGGGTACTGGTACTTCTCGCGTCCGTTCGTGGAGTACAAGACGATGGACATCATGGTCAATCGCAACGCCATTCCGAAAGAGATCCGCAAAAAATTAGGATGGAAATAATCGTCCGTGACACCCGTTTTCACAAAAGCCCCGACCGAAAAGTCGGGGCTTTTCTTCGATTCGTCGCTCCGGCCGCAAAAAAATGTCTGCAATTTTGCACTCCGGGAAATAATTGCTATCTTTGATAGGATTATGCTCGAACTCAATGAGAAAACTCCTTTCGATCTCTATACCGATCGGCCTGCTGCTCTGTGTTTCGACGACTTTCGCACAAGTCCCCGATGACGGGAAAAAGCAGATCGTCCCCATCGGAGCCATCACACAAATCACGAAAAAGGCCGACGCCGATCGTCTACCCGATTCGCTTGTTGCGACACCGAAAAAACACGGACTTATCCGCCGGATTTTCGATTATTTCGACCGCTCGAACGTCGACCGCACATTCGAAAAGAAAATCGACTGGAGCATCGCCCCGGGCCCCAGTTATTCGTCGGATGTAGGATTCGGACTCGGATTCCTCCTCGCTGGAATCTACCGGATCGACCGCACGGATTCGATCACCGCACCGTCGAATATCTCGATTTACGGCAATTTCACGACCAAGAAATTCGTACTGCTGCGCTTCAGCGGCGATAACGTATTCGCACAAAACGACCGCCGGCTGAGCTATTCCGGCGCATTTGTCTACTTCCCGGGAGCGTTCTATGGCGTGGGGTATCGGGCCGGCAAAGAGGGTTATGCACAAAGTCTCACCACGACGATGGGCATCTTCCGCGTCTCGTGGTGCTCGGCGGTCGCAGGGCGATTCTTTCTCGGCGCAAGCGGAGGCATCGACTATTCGGGCGCCAGCTACACCGACTCGGGCATGGTCGACTACATGAACGAAATCAAGAACGGCGAAAAACCGATACCGAACGGAGAACTGGGTGAACTCTTCGAACTCTGGCAGGAGGGCCGATACGACCCGATGCTGCAAGACCCGTTCTCGAACTACATCCGCGACACGGGCGACAAACCCAACGCATTCAACACCAATATCGGTCTGTTCGCCCAATACGACACACGCGACATAACCTACAATGCGACGCGCGGCATCTTCGTGAAAGCCGAAGCGAAGTGGTACCCGAAATTCTTGGGTAATACGGGCCGCAACTTCGGACGCTTCACGCTGACATTCGATGCCTATCAACGTCTTTGGAAAGGCGCAGTACTGGCCTACGACCTCTATGCCGACTGCACAGCGGGCAATCCGTCGTGGCACATGTATGCCAAGATGGGCGGCATGGAACGGATGCGCGGCTACTACGAAGGCCGCTACCGCGACAAACGTCTCGTGGAGACGCAACTCGAACTGCGACAGAAAATCTATCGTCGTCACGGAATGGTCGGCTGGTTTGGGCTGGGGCAAGTCTGGGGCACGGAACACTTCCGCTGGCACAACACGCTGTACACTTTCGGCGTAGGCTACCGATTCGAATTCAAGAAGGGCATGAACATCCGACTGGACTACGGATGGGGCGTCTACGGCAACTCGAATCTCCCGTGGGACCGCAAACGCTCCTCGGCATTCCTTTTCACAGCCTCCGAAGCGTTTTAACTAATAGCCGTCAGGAATGCTTACGACCGTGAGTAGCATGTTTTTATTATTAACCATTCGGAATGCTGACGGGCGAGGGTAATATGCGGATGGCTTTCCAGCAACAAAGAATTCTTATCTTATGTACGATTTCGATCACGACCTTTTTCTGGCACTCAATTTCGACGGCGGTCCGACGGTCGACCGCATCATGTTCACCATCTCGGGCACAACGATGTGGATACCGCTCTATCTGCTGATTCTGTGGATGGTATGGCGGCGAGGCGGCTGGCGCGACACGCTGCTGTTTTTCGTATTGATGGTCGGAGCCATCGTTCTCTCGGACATGCTTTGCGGCATGTTCAAGGCAAACGGAGTCATGGGAGAACTGCTGCCCGACTTCCAACCCCGCTGGCGTCCGATGTTCACCCCCGAACTCGAAGGACTCGCCATCACACCCGATTCGCTCTATGTCATCCGTCAAACAGGCATGGCTGGCGATTGGGCCGTACACGTACCGGTAAAAGCCGTGGCTGGTCACTACGGAACGGTCTCGGCCCATGCCGCGACGATCGTCACGCTGGCCGTGCTTTCGTGCGCCGCCATCCGCCGCCGATGGTTCACGGCTCTGATGGTCGTATCGACCGTCGCGATCTGTTATTCACGCATCTATCTCGGGAAACATTTTCCGATGGACTTGGTTTGGGGTGCGCTCGTAGGCGGCATACTGGGTTATGCGGCATGGAGGATTTTCCGGCACTTCGGAAGTACCGCAAACGGAGAACCGAAAAGCGACCGGCCCTACATCAAACCCGACAACAACCTTTAACCAAATAACCGATGAACAAATTACTTCTTTTGCCGGTGCTCGTTCTTGCCGGTGCGGGCACATGGACAGCCCGAGCGGCGGAACCGCAAACCACACAACCCGAGAAATCCCACGAAATGGTCGTCAACACCTCGAAACGAACCGCAACGGTACAACCGACCATGTACGGCATCTTCTTCGAAGACATCAACTACGCGGCCGACGGCGGCCTCTATGCCGAACTGGTGAAAAATCGCTCGTTCGAGTTCCCCGACCACTACATGGGCTGGAATATCTTCGGGAACGTCGAATTGCACGACGACGGACCGTTCGAACGGAATCCGCACTATGTCCGATTAGGCTCGTCGGGACACAATTACAAGTATACGGGGCTTGAAAACGAGGGCTTTTTCGGAATCGGTTATGCAGCCAATGCCGAATATCGGTTCACGGTCTGGGCACGTGTGCCCGAGGGCGGTGAAGCGACCCTCACGGTGATGCTCTGCGACCCCTCGACGCAAAGCGAACGACAACAATTCGCCGAAACCCGCCTGAAAATCGATTCGCCCGAATGGAAACAATACGAAGCCGTGCTGAAAGCTGATCGGACGGTCGACCGCGGCACGCTGCGACTGATGCTGCGCGGCACGACGCCCGTCGATTTGGAGCACGTCAGCCTCTTTCCGGTCGACACGTGGCGCGGCCATCGCAACGGTATGCGCAAAGACTTAGCCCAAGCGCTTGCCGATCTGCATCCGGGCGTATTCCGCTTCCCGGGCGGCTGTATCGTCGAGGGAACCGACCTCGGCACACGCTACCAATGGAAAAATTCGGTCGGACAGGTCGAAAATCGCCCGCTCAACGAAAATCGCTGGCACTACACCTTCACGCACCGCTTTTTCCCCGACTATTTTCAAAGCTACGGACTGGGGTTCTACGAATATTTTCTGCTGGCTGAGGAGATCGGAGCCGAACCGCTGCCGGTCGTCAATGTCGGGCTTGCGTGCCAATTCCAAAACAAGACGGGGCATGCGGCGGTCGATGAACTGCAACCGTATATCGACGATGTGCTGGATCTGATCGAGTTCGCCAACGGCAATCCGTCCGAAAATCGATGGGCCGCACTGCGTGCCGAGATGGGCCATCCCGAGCCATTCGGACTGAAATTCGTGGCCATCGGCAACGAACAATGGGGCGAAATCTATCCCGAACACCTTAAACCGTTCGTTGAGCAGGTGCGGGCCAAGTATCCGGAAATCAAGTTGATCGGCTCGTCGGGGCCCGAATCCGAAGGCGAAAAGTTCGACTATCTGTGGCCCGAAATGCGCAAATTGGGGGCGGATTTGGTCGACGAACATTTCTATCGTCCCGAAAAATGGTTCCTCACGCAGGGCAACCGCTACGATAACTATCCGCGCAAGGGAACGAAAGTTTTTGCGGGCGAATATGCCTGCCACGGTCGCGGCAAAAAGTGGAATCACTTCGAAGCGGCACTCTGCGAAGCGGCGTTCATGACCGGTTTGGAGCGCAACGCCGATGTTGTGGAGATGGCGACCTATGCACCGTTGTTCGCTCACATCGACGGTTGGCAATGGCGGCCCGACCTGATTTGGTTCGACAATCTGCGGTCATTCCGGTCGTGCTCCTACTACGTACAACAACTTTTCGCCTGCAATCGCGGCACGCATGTACTGCCACTCACGATGGACGGCCGTGTCGTCAGCGGACAAGAAGGACAGAAAGGACTGTTCGCCTCGGCAGTGATCGATGACAATCGGCACGAAATCATGGTCAAAGTGGTCAATACGTCGTCCGAAGAACAGCCGTTATCGCTTCGGTTCGATGGCAAGGCGTTGCGCAAAGGGCGTGCGTATGAAATCGTCGCGACAACCTTCACGGCCGATGATCCCGACGGCGAAAACACGCTCGATCAGCCGGAGCGCTATATCCCCGTGACAGGTGCGCCGCAATCGATTGCCGGAAACCGGTTCGAAACGATCGTGACACCGAAATCGGTGAATCTCTATCGAATAGCGCTGTAATGAGCAGGGCGGCAGTTCATGCGAACTATCGACCCGATAATACAAAGAGGGGAGCCGACTTTTCAGTCAGCTCCCCTCTTTTTGCGTTTGCAAACGTCGTTATTTGGCGTAAGATACGGCGCGCGTTTCGCGGATCACGGTGATTTTGACCTGTCCAGGGTAGGTCATTTCGTCTTGAATCTTCTTGGCAATATCGTGCGACAAGCCCTCCGATTCTTGGTCAGTCAGTTTGTCGGCACCCACGATGACACGCAGTTCGCGGCCGGCTTGGATGGCGTAGGTTTTCACGACACCCGGATATGACAACGCGATGTCCTCCATCTCTTTCAGTCGCTTGATGTAACTTTCGACAACCTCACGGCGTGCTCCCGGACGAGCACCCGAAATAGCGTCACACACCTGAATGATGGGCGCGATGAGCGACGTCATCTCCACCTCGTCGTGGTGCGCTCCGATTGCGTTGCAGACCTCCGGTTTCTCCTTGTACTTCTCAGCGAGCTTCATACCGATGATTGCATGCGGCAATTCGGGTTCATCGTCGGGCACCTTGCCGATGTCGTGCAACAAGCCGGCGCGACGTGCGTTTTTCGGATTGAGCCCCAATTCGGCAGCCATGATACCGGCCAGATTGGCCGTTTCGCGGGCATGTTGCAACAAGTTCTGACCGTAAGACGAACGATATTTCATCTTACCGATGAGCCGGATCAGTTCGGGGTGCAGACCGTGGATGCCCAAGTCGATGGTCGTGCGTTTGCCGACCTCGACAATCTCCTCTTCGATTTGCTTCTGGACTTTGGAGACAACCTCTTCGATGCGGGCAGGATGGATACGTCCGTCCGTAACCAACTGATGCAATGCCAAACGGGCAATTTCACGCCGTACGGGATCGAAGCCCGACAGAATGATTGCCTCGGGAGTATCGTCGACAATGATTTCGATGCCAGTGGCGGCCTCCAATGCACGGATGTTACGTCCTTCACGGCCGATGATGCGGCCTTTCACCTCGTCGCTCTCGATGTTGAACACCGTCACGGCATTTTCGATAGCCGTTTCAGTCGCAACCCGCTGGATGGAGGCTACAATGATGCGTTTCGCCTCTTTCGTTGCCGTGAGTTTGGCCTCCTCGACCGTCTCATTGATATAGGCAGCGGCTTCGGTCTTGGCCTCGGCCTTCATATTTTCGATCAAAATGTTTTTCGCATCCTCGGAGCTCAGACCCGAAATCTGTTCCAGTCGGACATTCTGCTCGCGGCGCATCTGATCGACCTCCTCCTTCTTGTGTTCGAGAATCTGCAACTGATTCTGCATCTGCTCCTTGAGCCGGTCGTTTTCGCGCAGTTTGTTTTCCAGTTCACGCTGTTGGTTCTGAAGGTTGTTTTCGATCTGCTTGGCTCGCTGCTCGCTCTGGTTCAACTTCTGATTACGCTCGTTGACTTGACGGTCGTATTCGCTCTTGAGCTGCATGTACTTCTCCTTCGCCTGGAGGATTCGCTCCTTTTTAATCATTTCGCCCTCGGCTTCGGCCTCCTTGATGGCGGTCTCACGGCGCTTGCGGATGTTATTCTTCATCACGAAATTGGTGATGACCGCATAGACGCAGATGGAAACTGCCGCCGAAACGAGAACGGCTAAAATAATGTTCATATTCGTTTGTTGTTATAATAGTTTAAAGTATATTCCATAAAAAACCGCATAAATTCCTTAGTCTTGTTTGACGAATCTGCAAGATTGTCATTTGTGGGGTCTCCGACAATCGCAATCTTCCACCGGTACGCATCGCGTACACCCGCGAGGGGTCGAGGCCTGATTTTGAAACGCCGCGAGTCGCCCCAATATAAAAATTGTTCAGTTTCGCAAAGCTATTAAGGAATCCATGCGGGTGGATTCGATCTCTTATCGTATGTAAAAGAACATTTTTCGGTTCAGTTTTCGGGCCGGTTCAGATACGCATCGATTTCCGTACTCAAGGCCTCGAGTTGCCGAAGATCGTCGTTATCCGTTTCACGGCGACGGCGTTGGTTGACGGAGATGATGGCGAATCGCAGTGCTGCCACGACCAAGTAGTGTTTGTCCGTCCAGCCGGAGCGTTCGTCCTTCTTGATCTTCGCAAAGTAACCGTTGACTTCCCGTTCGGCCAATCGATAAACCTCCTCTTTCTCACTGTCGATCGTGAGCGGAATGTTGATCCCTGCAATATTGAGCGTTATCGCTTGTTTGGCCATATTCGTTGCTGTTCGTCGTTGCTATCGTCGGGCGAATTCCGAATCGCTACCCGTGTCGGAATTCGAAAGCAGGGCGATGCACTTGTCGACCTCCCGCATAAGCTGGTTGACCCGTGCGCGTGCTTTGTCCCGATTACGGTCGTCCCCGGCCAGTCCTGCCGCCAATTGCATGTGCGAAAGTTCTGTCTCAAGCGCTTTCTGATGTTCCTGCAACGTACGGTTCGTAGCTTTCAGAGCGCCGTTTTCGGCCGTAAGTTCCGCACAAAGCGCCGACAACCGTTTGTGGTCGTCGATCAGTTGCCGGATACGGTTCCCGAGGTCGGTTATGACGCTTTTGTCAGCCATCGTTTTCGGAGGACGAACCCCTGTTTATTCGTTCGAAGAAACGTGTCGTCCGCAGGCAAAAATGAATTCATCCGCATAAATTGCCGTGACCGCACGATTCAAGTCATAGCCAAAGGTACGAATAAGAACGTTAAAAACCAAATTTTTATTTTGCTGCATTCTTCGGAATCGCATGTCCGTAAAGGTCGTAGTCCGACGCTTCGTCGATCCGTACGTCGTAGAAGTGTCCGCGCAACAGACGTTTGGCGGCTACGGGCAGCAGGATCTCTTGGTCGACTTCGGGCGAATCGTATTGCGTACGACCGACGTAGTAGTCGCCTTGACGCGAATCAACGAGTACCCGTTCCGTGCAGCCTACGCGGCGACGGTTGGCTTCCAGCGAGATTTCGTTTTGCAGCGCCATGATGCGTTCCACACGTTGTTGTTTGACCGCTTCGGGCACATCGTCGCGCAGTTCGCGGGCCGAATAGGTACCCTCTTCCTCGGAGTAAGCGAAAACACCCAGTCGTTCGAAACGCACGTCGCGTACGAACTGCATCAACTCCGCGAAATCTTCGTCCGTCTCGCCCGGATAGCCAACCAACAGCGTCGTGCGCAACGCCAAATCGGGGATAGCACACCGCAAACGCTCGACGAGGGTATAGGCTTCGGCTTTCGTGTGACGGCGGCGCATGGCATGAAGCTGGGCATCGGAAATATGCTGGAACGGAATGTCCAAATATTTGCAGATTTTCGGTTCGGATGCCATTGCCTCGATCGCATCGTCGGGGAACTCCGTCGGATAAGCGTAGTGCAGTCGAATCCACTCGACACCGTCGATACGGCACAGCCGGTGCAGCAACTCGCCCAAACGACGCTCGCCGTAAAGATCGACGCCGTAATAGGTCGTATCCTGCGCGATGACAATCAGTTCCTTGACACCTGCCGCAGCCAGTTTTCGGGCTTCCTCCTCCAAGCGCTCCATCGGCACCGAGACGTGACGTCCGCGAATCAGCGGAATGGCGCAATAGCCGCACATCCAGTTGCAGCCCTCCGAAATTTTCAAATAGGCATAGTGTTGCGGCGTAGTCAGATAACGGTCTGTATCCAGCGCAGGGTCTTGCGATGCACCCAGCGCCCGAATGATGCCGTTCCAGTCGCGGGCCCCGAAATAGTCGTCGACTTCGGGAATTTCCGCACGCAGTTCATCGGCGTAGCGTTCCGACAGGCAGCCGATTACGAACAGCCGTTCGATTTGTCCGGCCTGTTTCGCAGCTGCTGCACGAAGGATCAATTCGATAGATTCCTGCTTGGCATCGCCGATGAAACCGCAGGTATTGATAACCACGATTTTGGCATCCGTTCGGTCGCTGTCGAAGTCCACTTTGTAACCGGCTGCCGCCAAACGGGCCATCAAGTGTTCGCTGTCGACCGTGTTTTTCGAACAGCCGAGTGTGATGACGTTAATTTTTTTCATGGCCGAAAAGTGCATCGACGAACTCCCGACGGTCGAATCGGCGCAAATGGTCGATGCCCTCGCCGATACCGATGTAGCGCACCGGAATGTGGAACTGGTCGCTGATGCCGATAACCACACCGCCTTTTGCCGTGCCATCCAACTTCGTGATTGCCAACGATGTGACCTGTGTTGCTTGAGTAAACTGGCGGGCCTGTTCGAATGCATTCTGCCCGGTCGATCCATCGAGCACGAGCATCACCTCGTGAGGCGCTCCCGGAATGACTTTCGACATGACATTGCGGATTTTTGTCAACTCGTTCATCAGATTGATTTTGTTGTGCAGGCGGCCTGCCGTGTCGATCAGCACCACGTCGGCCCCATTGGCTTTGGCTGACGTCAGCGTGTCGAATGCCACCGAAGCAGGGTCGGAACCCATCTCCTGCCGAATCATCGTCGCTCCCGCACGGTCGGCCCAGACTTTGAGTTGGTCGATAGCCGCAGCCCGGAACGTATCGGCCGCACCGATCCACACTTTGCGACCGGCTTTGACCAACTGCGCCGCCAACTTACCGATGGTCGTTGTTTTGCCGGCACCATTCACTCCGACGACCATCACGACATAGGGTTCACCCGCCCGTGCATCCAGTCCGAACGTCTCCTCCGAGCCGTGGGCCTCCTCCATGAGCGCAGCGATCTCTTCGTGCAGGATATGCTGCAACTCGTTTGCATTCATGTATTTGTCACGAGCGGCCCGTTCTTCGATTCGACGGATGATTTTCACGGTGGTTTCGACCCCGACATCGGAGGTGATAAGTACCTCCTCCAATTCATCAAGGACATCGGCGTCGACCGTCGAACGGCCTGCCACGGCCCGTGCCAACTTCGAGAAAAGGCCCGTCTTGGTCTTTTCCAAACCGGCGGTTAATTCCTGTTGTTCGCGTTGTTGTTCTTCCTGCAATTGCGGTTGTTCCTGCTTTTTGCGGAAAATATCGAAAATTGCCATTGGTTAATTTGTTTCAAAAACAATAAATACAAAGGTAGAATTTATCTATGGAAAGACAAAATTAACAATAATATATACTTCAGTCTGACTTATTACGGTCGAACGTAGAATACATTTTTTGCTTTAGAAATAGCAGAGTCAACAAATTTTAATAAGAAGATTTTCGATTCAACATTTGACGAATATTTTGGACATGTTGCAATAGGATTGCCGGATTGTCTCCATTTTGAACAGCTTCTTTTAGTATCTTTACAACTTCCCTTTTGCTGGTATAGTTGGCTGGTGGATTTGTTGCTAATATTCGATCGAAAACTTTTGTAATTTCTTTAGGTCTAATGATATATGTGCTTTCGGGAATCGAACTTATGTTTCTGAATACACAATTGCCATAAAAGACAATAACGGAATAAAATGGAACATTGGCACATAGCGCTAATTTTCGGCGCAACGAGATGCAATGTGAATCATTTTGCCGTATGGGATTATAAAATTTATGTTTTTCTCTTCCATAAGCCAATACCTGCATCCAATGGGACTGATAACCTTTTCCGAATAACCAACCACTGTAATTTTTTACTTCGAAAACGATAATTCCGACTGTCGTAGCAACGACTACGTCTATCTGTGAATAATTAGAGTTGAATTTTTTTACGTATAAATCATGAAAGATAGTAATAGCTGGAATACCATGCTTCAAAAGACGTAAAATTAAATCCCGTTCAGAGCGTGTTCCTCGATGTAGTTTTGTAACAGTCCTTAAAAGATTTTTATTTTTCCGAGTCTGCCGTATAATCGAACAGATGAGGGCAATTATTGCACAACCCAATAATAATATGATGATCATAGTAGATTTATATTAATGCTACGACTTATTATCGTAAGTGAGTCGGATTCAAAGATAGCAAGAAAGTTTGAAAAAAACGTTATCTTTGTATGGGAGATGATTGTGACGTGCGTGCATACCGCCGTTTTTTTTGCAGACCGTTCGGTCGGCGCCACGCCTCCGTCTCGAAAAATCGAATGAATAACCGATGATGAAAAAGATTTTATTGCTGGCGACTGCTTCGGGTGTTTGCGGATCGCTCTCCGCACAGGACTTGATCGTCAAGACCGATGCCACGCAGGTCGAGGCCCGCGTGCTGGAAATCAGTCCCGAACAGATTCGTTACAAACGTTTCTCCAATCCCGACGGGCCAACGTACGTCCTGCCTGTCGATGCAGTGGATTACATCCGTTATGCCAACGGGGAAACGGATTCGTTCCGTCCGGCGCAGGCTGTACAATCCGTACAGATCCAGACCGCCGCACCTGCTCCGACACAGATTCCGGCAGTCCCTGCGGCTCCGACGACTCCGGCATCTTCCGCAGTTCCTGCATCTCCTGCGGCTACGGCTGCTTCTGCTACTCAAACAGCACCAGCTCCCGTCTATGTATTGCAACGATACGATATCGGCGATTTTTATGATGTCGATGGCGTGCAGGGGGTCGTCTGTCAGGTATCCGAAGACAAAATGCACGGCTTGATTCTGTCGCTCGACGAAATCTATCTGCATTGGAGCGAGTTCGAGAAGAACGACCTGCGCACCGTCGGAGCGGACGATATGTCGGACGGTCAAGCGAATATGGCAAAAGTTGCAGCCTATATCGAGGCGAACAACAGTTCATGGGCCGATTTTCCGGCATTCGAATGGTGCCGCAATAAGGGCGAGGGATGGTATCTGCCCTCCATCAACGAAATAATGGCCATCGGCAACAACTACAACGGCGGTACGCGCATGAAATACGACCGGCAGACCCGCAACCGATTCAACAATGCGCTGAAAGAACACGGTGGAAAACGAATGGATCGGCTGGTCTACTATTTCTCGTCGACCGAAAAGGATGAAAAGACGGCATACACCTCGCACATGGATCTCGAACCGCCTTTCGTCGTCGAAATTCCGAAACACAACAAATTCCTCGTGCGGGCCGTTCGGAGATTCTGAGCCGGGCAACATCGAGGGCCGACATTTCGTCGGATTTCGGAACAGACCGGGAAAAGGCGCAGAAAGTTTCCCGATTTCGGAAAATTATGCTTATCTTTGCACTCCGAAGGAAAGATGCAGGAGTGGTTGAACTGGCCCGCCTGGAAAGCGAGTAAACCCCCAAAGGGTTTCAGGGGTTCGAATCCCCTTCTTTCCGCAAAGAGATTTCGAGCAGACCGTTGCAGATTCATGCAACGGTTTTTTTTGTTCGATTTCCGGAAACCAGAGTCGGCCGAAAGTATCGAAATCATGCTCCGAAGACGAAAAAGAGCGGAATTTCAGTTCCGCTCTTTTTCATTCTTGCCGAGTAGATTGAGTACAAAGCCCCGGATAAGAAATCGTTTGCGTTTTAGGATGTGCAACAACCCCAACAGACTTACGGCAAGAGCGATTTTGTAGTGAAGCAGCCCGGTCAGGGTATTCGCACCGTCGAAAAAAACAGCAGCGCCAAACCCGATACAACGACCAGCAGGAAAACGACAGAAAACAGCAACACCATTTTTCGTTTATCTCTGCGTTTCAGTGTTTTCAATCCCTTATACCATCCCCAGTGGCTTTTGACATGGATTGCGCCGGCCGCCATGAACAGCAACCCGACAACCGTGTGGAACAAAGCCCAGTGGTGCCATACCGCATGGTCGCTGCCGTGTCCTGCGACGTGCAACTCGATGCCCGTCCAGACCGTCAGCACGAACAACGGAACCAGCAATAAATCGGTCAGATAGATGAACTTGCTTTTTGTCATTGGGTTCGGTCTCGCCTTGTTCCGACCGTTATTTCGCAAAGCCTTTGCCGATAGCCAAGAAATCTTCGGCTTTCAGCGCTGCGCCGCCGATCAGTCCACCGTCGACATCCTGCTTGGCGAAAATTTCGGCTGCATTCGACGGCTTGCACGAACCTCCGTACAGAATCGGACACTCTTCGGCCGCAGCGCCGAACTTCGCAGCCAGCACCTTGCGGATGTAGGCGTGAATCTCCTGCGCTTGGTCGGCCGTCGCCGTCTTACCCGTGCCGATGGCCCACACCGGTTCATAGGCAATAACCAAGTTTTTGAACTGCTCGGCCGTCAGATTGTAGACGACCTCTTCGATTTGGGCTTTCACCACGTCGAAATGTTTTTCGGCTTCACGTTCCGCAAGGTTTTCGCCCACGCAGTAAATCGGCGTCAGACTGTTTTCGTAGGCTTGTGCCATCTTTTTGTTCAGCGTCTCGGAGGTTTCGCCGTAGTACTGGCGGCGTTCCGAGTGGCCGAGGATAACATATTTGCATCCCAGCGCTGCAATCATCGAGGCTGCGACTTCACCCGTATAGGCGCCTTTGGCCTCGGCGGCGCAGTTCTGCGCACCGAGTTCGATATCCGAACCTTTGAGCGCTGCGGCCACCTCCGACAGATGGGTGAACGGCGGGCAGACAATGAAATTCACGCACGAGCATACCTCGCCACGACCCGCAACGACCCCTTTGGCCAGTTCGACGCCCTCAGCCGGAAGGGTGTTCATCTTCCAGTTTCCGGCAACAATTTTCTTTCTCATTTTCGGTTTGTTTTTATAGAGTACTTTACTGTTCGCACCACTTTTTCACCTCATCCATCGAGGGGGCTTTCAGCCCGAGCTTGTTCTTCTTGTTGAAGCCGCACAGGTCATTGAAGAACTTGCCCGGAGCGAGCTTTTTCAGCGCGTCGACCGTCAGATAGCCCATTTTCTGGATAACGGGCACCCATTCTTCAGGCACGCCTATCTCCGTGTACTTCTCCGCGGGATCGACTGCTGCTTTCTTTTCGGGGCGCATCTGCGGGAAGAAAAGCACGTCCTGAATCGAAGATTGGTTCGTCATGAACATCGTCAGCCGGTCGATGCCGATGCCCATACCCGAGCAAGTCGGCATGCCGTATTCCAGCGCGCGGACGAAATCCATGTCGATGAACATAGCTTCGTCATCGCCTTTTTCCGACAGCCGTAACTGTTCTTGGAAACGACCCAGCTGGTCGATCGGGTCGTTGAGTTCTGAATAGGCGTTGCAAAGCTCCTTGCCGTTGACGAACAACTCGAAACGCTCCGTCAGGTCGGGATTCTCGCGGTGGCGCTTGCACAAGGGCGACATCTCAATGGGATAGTCGCAGACGAACGTCGGCTGAATCAACTCCTCCTCGCAATATTGGCCGAAGATGGCGTCGATCAGCTTGCCCTTGCCCATCGTCTCGTCCGTCTCGACGTTCAGCCGTTTGCAGGCTTCGCGGAGTTGATCTTCGCTTTGGCCCGTGATGTCGTAGCCCGTCTTTTCGCGAATGGCATCGGTCATCGTCAGCCGACGGAACGGCGCTTTGAACGAAATCTGCCGGTCGCCGATGGTAAGTTCCGTCGTGCCGTTGACTGCCATGGCGACCCGTTCGAGCATCTGCTCCGTGAACTCCATCATCCAGCGATAGTCCTTGTAGGCCACGTAAATCTCCATGCAGGTGAACTCCGGATTATGCGTGCGGTCCATTCCCTCGTTGCGGAAGTTCTTGCCGAACTCGTACACGCCGTCGAAACCGCCGACGATGAGTTTTTTCAGGTAGAGCTCCGTCGCAATACGCAGATAAAGGTCGATGTCGAGCGAGTTGTGGTGCGTGATGAACGGACGCGCCGAAGCACCGCCCGGGATGGGTTGCAGAATCGGGGTCTCGACCTCGATGTAGCCGCGTTCGTTGAAAAATTCGCGCATCGTGGACATGATTTTGGCCCGTTTTACGAACGTGTCCTTGACCTGCGGATTGACGATCAGATCGAGGTAGCGTTGACGATAGCGCACTTCGGGGTCGGTGAAAGCATCGAACGTCTGGCCGTCTTTCTCCTTGACGACGGGCAGCGGACGGATCGACTTCGACAGCACCGTGAATTTACGGCAGTGTACCGACAATTCGCCTGTATTGGTGCGGAATGCAAAGCCTTCGACGCCGATGAAATCGCCGATGTCGAGCAATTTCTTGAATACCGTGTTGTAGAGCGTCGGATCGCTTTCGGGACAGATGTCATCGCGGCGGATGTAGACTTGGATGCGGCCCGTATGGTCTTGCAACTCGAAAAACGACGCGCTGCCCATGATGCGACGCGACATGATACGTCCTGCAATGCTGACATTCTGGTATTTATCCGGCTCCGTGTCGAAATGTTCAGTGATTTCGCGGGCGGTGGCCGTCACCTCGTATCGGGCTGCGGGATAGGGTTCGATGCCCAGTTCGCGCAGCGTTTGCAGCGACTGGCGCCGCAGTTGTTCCTGTTCGCTGAGTTCGGAGATCATTATGTTGTGATTTTGTTCGTCGCTATTGTCCGACAAAGTTAATAAAACTTTTTATTAGTGCAGTAGGCCACTCGTCATTCTTTCGGCTCCATCTTGCGACAAGTCATTTGACAACGATGCCAGCCGATACGCCATTGCCGTCACGGTCGACGACAGCGAGCGTATGATACCCGCACGAAAGTCCGATCGGAAGATGATGCACATCATGCGTCGAGCCGAGATAAGCGCCATCGAGATGCCAAAACAGCTCCGTCGAGGGATCCGTATGCGCCACCCTGCAGACAAGACGGCCCGACATGCCATCGATCCGTCGAGGCAGTGAAACGACACTACCGTCCGTCGGATAAAGGAAGTGCATCGATTCGCGCGGCATGGCATTCGACGTCCGCTTGCATGGCGGCAACGACGCATATTCCGGATGTCGCGGCTTATAGTAATGTTCCATCGCCGGCGGCAGTACAAACCGACATTCCATCCGCGTCGGTTCGCTACGGTCGGCAATACGGCGCTCACCGTCGAGCGACAAGGCTACCTCGCAACAATAAGGACACGCACGGCTCTGCAGCGCTTTCGTCGGCACGAGCATCCGCAGCGTATCGGTGCAGTATCGTCCGGCGAGGTGCCCCGAACGACGGCATACCGTCATCCCGACGCCATCCGTTTCGATCGGCGGAGCGAACCAACCAGCACGAGGCAGCAGATTGAAGAGGTCGAACAACACGGGCCCCGCCGCACGGGCACCCGTAAGGTCGGGCACCCCGCTTCCGTCGGCATTGCCCACCCATACTCCGACGACATATTTCGGCGTCAGTCCCACGGCCCACGCATCGCGCGAGCCGTAACTCGTGCCGGTTTTCCACGCAATGTTCTGCACCGAAACGGCTCGGCGCCAATCCATTCGGTCGGGACGGTTCACCTCGCGCATCGCATCGAAAGTGCGATACAAAGCTACTCTGTCTCTAAACGGGAAATCCGCATATCGGGTCGTATCTGCGTAACAGGCAGCCGCTTTCGCATAGCACCGCACGACATCGAGCAACGTCACCTCGGCACCGCCCAACACCAAAGACAATCCGTATTCGTCGGCCGGACGAGTGAGCGACGCAAATCCGGCTTGCTGCAACATTTCAGCGAAATGCATCACCCCGAACTCTTTCAACAAATGCACATTAGGCACATTGAGCGACTGAGCCAGCGCCTCGTCGGCCGAAATGGCCCCGGCATACGTACCATCGAAATTCTTCGGCGCGAAACCTCCGAAATCCATCGGAATGTCGGGTAGCAAGGTGTGTGGCAATATCGTTCCGCCCTGCAAGGCTGCGGCATAAAGCAACGGTTTGAGGATGCTGCCCGACGAGCGTGGAGCCCGGGCAATATCGACCCATTTACCCTCGCGCCCGAACCCGATATCGCTGTTGCCGCAGTAGGCCACGACCCTGCCGCTTTCGACTTCGACGACGACCGCGGCCAAATCGCGCGCACCCACCAATCGCAATTCTCTGCACCAGCGGTCAGCGACCTCCTCAACACGCCGCTGCAATGACAAATCGACGGCAGTCGCAGTCCGCCTGCCATGTGCCGTACGATCGTACCATTCGACCAAATGGGGTGCATGCCGCGGCATCGGATGCGGCTCACCGATAAGCGGCTCCTCGACCGCCAGTGCATAATCCTCCTCCGCAATAGCTCCGCACGCTTTCAGACGGGTCAGCAGCCGATTGCGCTTGGCCAATAGCGAAGCTCTGTTTTTCGCAGGATGGATGCTCGACGGAGCATTCTGCAACACGGCAAGCGTGGCCGCCTCGGCCCACGAAAGGTCGGAGCCGTCGCTGCCGAGGTAACGCCACATCGCCGCATCGATCCCTACGACATTGCCGCCGAACGGGGCATACGAAGCATAGAGCCGCAGAATATCTTCTTTCGAATAACGAAACTCCAGTCGGGTCGCCATGAATATTTCGACGGCTTTCTGCCACAATGTGCGCGGTTTGCGGCGCGAGAGCCGGATGACCTGCATCGTGAGGGTGCTGCCGCCGCTCACTACGCGACGACAACGGAGATTCTGCATCGTAGCACGGACCAGTGCCCGCAGACTGACACCCGGATGGTCGTAGAACGTACGGTCCTCGAACTCGATGAGTGCCCGAACGAACTTTTCGGGCAACGTGTCGCAGAGCGGAAACCGCCACTGTCCGTCATCGGCCACACGAGCACCGAGCAACTCGCCATGACGATCGGTCACGACTGTCGAACAAGGCACTTTCTCGAAAAGGTCGCTCGGGAGACAAAAGAGCCACAGCAGCAAGAACGCCCCTGCCGCCATGACTGCCACATATCTGCCTCGAAACATCATTTGACAACCTCCACGCAAGCATTGGCCGTCATGGCACGGCACCACGGATCGTACATATCTTCGCACACGGTCGGCGGCAGAACGAACTGCCCGCAATAGGCAGCACGCAGACGCACAGTGAATCGTCGGGTCGCACCTGCATCGAGCGAAAAATACCAGCGGACGCATTCGTCGCGGAGATCGATAAAATCGACATCGGACGACTCGGGCCCACCGGCCAGCCGATCGTTCCAAATTTCCCAGCCTGACGGCACGGCGAAAGTCAGCGCCATCGACTGCGAATCGGACGCACCGGTCTTATGCACCTCTATTTGCGCCTCGAACTCTCCGCCCTGCCGCAAACAGTCAACCGACACGGGCATTCCGTTCGAATCGGTGTAGCGAATCGCAAGGGTCACGTCTTCGGCCATGTCTGCAAGTTTTTCGCCGGTGTCCGGACGACGCGACGTCATCAACGAAACAAAAACCGCTTTATCGCCGCCATTGCATAATGATACCGTTCCAGTATTCGGATCGAGCTCCGTACTCCACACGCCGCACAAATTCCGCAACGTTTGCGGTCGTCCGCCAGCTCGAACAACCGCAATCTCCGTCGCAGCCTCTCCAACCGGTTCGGCCAACCGGTTCATCGCCGCACTGACGAAAGCTACCTCTTGTGTCGTGCAGCAAGTGGCCGAAAACCGGTCAGCCACCTCGGCCGCAAGTTTCAGCATCTCGGACGAACGATCCGCCAGCGCATACGTTTCAAGAGCCATCGCCCGATCGCGCAATTCCGACCAAAAAGTGGAGCAGTCACCTTTCGTCACCGCCGTCTCATGCGCCCTGCCGATCAACGAAGCGGCCACATCCCGACGCCCGACCAAAGCGTATGCCGCAGCCAAGCGGTAGCAGGCGGACTGCGACAACGATTTCGATTCGCGCAATTTGTTCATCGCAGCCACGGGTTCGGCTTCCGCCAAGACCAATGTATAAAGCCGATAAGCTTGTTTCAAATCGGCCGCATGCTCGGTCGTATGGCGGTATTTACGGGTCGCCATCTGCTGGTAACCAACCCAGCGTTCGAGAGCCTGCGACGCAACAGCGAAACCCTGCCGACGGGCTTCGATCATCGCCTCGCCCGCCATAGAGGTCGCCCAATCGTGCGCCTTCGTACGTCCCGGCCAATAGGCGAATCCGCCGTCGGCGAGCTGTCGCGACAAGAGCATGCGCAACAATGCAGGCAATGCCTTGTCAGCTCGTTGTCGTGCCTCGTCGTCCAAAAACCGCCGAGCATAAAGCATGTACATGGCCCGCGACGAAAGTTGTTCGGTACAAAGATGTGCATAGTTCTCGACAAAGGAGAAAGCTCCCGCGAAATCGATCGAAGGAATCGAGGCGATTTCCAGCCGGACTTGCCCCTCGGTGAAAGGTTTCCACGCGAAGCGGTGTTCATCGCTGCCCGAAAGCCGGTGACGTTGTACCTCCACCACATCGGGCAATGGATTGCGCACGTCGATATGGACAGTTTCGCAAACCCGATAGGCACCGTCCGTTGCGGTGATCGTAACGGTCGCCTGTCCGTTTTTGGTCGGGTCGCAACACAATTCGAACTCTGTCATCTTCTCAGCCGGAACTTCGAAGCGGAGTGTCTGAACATCGTCGCCCGCAACGGCGACCGGCCCCTCCGAAGCGACCGAAATCTTCACGTTACGAATGCCTTCGCCCGTAGCAAAAAGGTTGACGGGCATTTTCAACCGATCGCCGCATGCCAATGTACGCGGAAGCGTTGGCAAAAGCATCAGCGGCGCGCGCACCGCAACGGTCTTGTCGGCATTTCCATAACATCCATCGTGGGCTACCACGACCATCACGCGCACCGAACCGACATACATCGGCAACTGGATGCGATGCGTTTTCGTGCCCTGCAGCAACGTAAACGGCCCGAGAAACTTCGCCACCGGACGGAAACGTTTCTCCTTACCTGCCGCACGCCGCAACGCTTCGTCGCCACCGATGCTCAGAATCGGGGTGAACCGTTCCGTAAAAGCACCGATCACATCATCGTACATGTCCCATGTCCGAACGCCCAACGCCTCGCGTCGATACATCGTCCGCCATGGCTGTGGTGTCTTGAAAGACGTGATATCGAGCAGCCCCTCATCGACGATGGCCAGCGTATAGCTCATCGGTTTACCGTCCCGCTCCCGCACACGGATCGCGAACTCCTGCTGCGGACGTATCTCATCGGCGACCTCGATTTCGGGATGCAGCATCGTACGGCGGTCGATGACCTCGGCCCCTTCGATACCGTACATGCGGATCGGCAAATCGTTCGCAGTTTGCGCATGGGGCTGCAGCAAGGTGGCATGAACGTAGAAGTTGGGAGCCATCTCTTTCGTCACTGGCAGTTTGTAAGCCGTCTCCTTTTCTGCCGAAGTCCGCACCCAACAGCGCGACAGCACACGCGATCCGTTCTCCACCGAGAGCAGCACACGTCCTCCGGATGTTTTAGGCAGGTAAACCACAGCTTCGTCACCGGCCTCGTAACTGCGCTTATCCAACGCGAACGAGAGCATCGAGGCGGCCGTCGGATCGCTCTTGCCCGAATGTCCCCGCCAATCAGGCCAGTCGATAAAAATCACACCGCCCGTAGCATGAGCGCTCTTCGTATCACGCACAAAAACCAAATACTTTCCCCACGCAGGATAATCGATACGGAACGGTACTTCGGCTTTCCCCTGCGATGTAGTCAGCGTGCCCGATGCGACCACCTCGGCCGAAGTACTCTGCACATAACGGCTCAAATCACAGGCCGAACCTTCCCACCACCAACTCCAACCGAGTTTGTATATCTTGTACTCCAATTCGCGTTCGGAAAGCGGTTGCTCCTCGGCATCCAGCGTCACGACAGGAAATCGCAAATCACAATCCGTCTCGAACTCCCGATCGTCCAACCGAATACCGACATACGATTCATAGGGCGAATAACGCACCGAACGCGAAGTCAGGCTCTCGTCACCGCCCGCCTCGGCGACGCGCGCGAGCAGGTTGGCCTGCAACATGCCGGGAGCCGTCTGGTGATTCACAAGACGACAGTTGCCCGAAATCCGTCCCAGCGAATCGAGTTGTCCGGACAATACCTCATCCGTAGAACAGGCAAAGGCATAAAGCGGATTGGAGAAAACAAAGTCGGCATAACGTTCGAACGGCTGAGGATTGTTATAGAGAGCCATTTCGACCTTTGCATTCAATCCGTTCGCAGCAGGGCCCGTCAACCAATGCGCTTCGAGTCCGATATTCGCAAGATCCCCGCCGCACAGCACATCGGGTGACGAAATGTCGATTTTCAGCCGGTTCGGTTTGATCGTTTCGATACGTACAGGATGGTGGAAAGTTTGTCCGCCGACTTTGAAACGAGCATCCCATTGCCCCGTCGGCGCATCGTCGGCCGTCCGCGTGTGAAACACGTAGATGCCATCTACGCCCTTCGCAAGTGTCTGCCGTTCATAAAGCTGCTCCGAAGGCGTGTATAACTCCATCGTAACGGGATAATTTCCGGGCAAAGTCCGCTGACGGTCCTCGACCATCAGCGTCAGATGCACTTCGTCGCCCGGTCGCCACACGCCACGTTCCCCGTAAACGAACCCTTTGATACTCTGCGGACTTTTCCGCCCGCCGACATCGAATCGGCTGGTCGAAAGCTCGCTGCCGCCATTAATCTTCAGATAGGTAGTCGACGTGCCGTTCGAAGCCGTCACGACATAGGGATTTCCGGTTACTGCGAAATCGGCGAATCCTTGTCCATCGGTGCAAGCCGAACCGATCTCGCGCAACTGGTAATTATAGGCTGTGACACGTACATCCGCCCAAGGTGCAGCGGTCAGCAAATTCGAAACGACACACCACAATTTATCGCCGTCGGCCCGTTTGACGATCAAGCCGATATCAGATGCCGCAAGATTGTATTCGGGCATGCGGTCATCCACCATGTAATAGGTCGCTTTCGAAGGATCGTCCCGTTCACGCCACTTGTAATTCTGCCAATCGTAATCGGGCGCCGAACGCTCGATATAGTCGCGTGGCCGGTCCCATGTATCGCGATCCTCGCGGGTCAATCCCTCCTGCAAATCGAACGAATCGGGAGCCGACCGGTCGTATAGCGAATAGGCACGGCGGAATGCAAGACGAATGTTGTAGACAGCCCCACGTTCCTGCCGGAAAAGATTTTTCAAGTCGATCGAAAAATTCTGCCACTCATGGAGATTGAGCGACGGATCGCCATCGAGCCGCACCGTCTTCCGATAAATCAGCCGTCCTGCGCGCCGCATTCTGGACGTTTCATCGAGCTCGTTGCCCTGCAAGAAATGGAGCATGTTTTCCGCATAAATTTTCACCACTTCGACGTCCACCGCAGCCAGATTGACGGTCCGAAACGGCAGCCGAAGATTGCAATCGTCGGGCAGAATCGTACCGCTCAGGGGAATCTCCACGGCAGGCGGTATCACCTCTTGTTCGAAATGCTGTTCAATGTCGCCCGACAACAGCTGTCCATCGGCGCTGCGAAGCAGTTCCGAGATACGGAGCGTCAGCTCCGTCAATCCATTAGGCTCGTAGAAGACTTTGACATTCGCTCCCTGCCGTTCGATACGCACACGCTCGATCCGGTCGATAACGATCAGCCCGTCGAGTTCCTGCGAAGCGGAGAGCGGTGCTGAAAACTCCAATTCGATATAGGGCTGGGCCGCATTGTGGCGCTCGGCCGAAAGCAACTTGTATTCACGAATGCCCGGAACGACGATCTGCTGCGGCTCAGGATCGTCGAATTCGAGTTCCCGTGCATTGAACGATACGTGCATCCGCACCTCCCGCTCAGCACGCCGCAACCGGGTCAAATAGAAACGAAAAACAGCAGGATTTTCGGTCGGGGTGACCTTGACCTGCGCAGATGTACCGTTCACATCGCAATGCAATAAATGCGAAGATACGGCTGCAGCATCGATCGGCTCGCTGAAAGTCAGCCTACCTTCGACCTGCATACACCCCGTATCGGCAGGATCGACCCGCACCCTTGTCACTTCGAGTTGCGACTTGCGCTCGGCGACGGAAAAGCGGAATACGAAATCCCGCAACGAATCGACGCCCGTCAGTTTCGACATCCGTACGCGACAAGCGTACTCCCTTCCCGCTTTCAACGCTCCTATACGCGGAACGAACTCAAGTGTGCGACGTCCGGTCAATCTCAATTCACCCCGCACCGAGGGAGAAAATTCCAACACATTATCGAGCGGAGTATCCGGATAAAGATCTCGCACGCTGTCGGTCAACTCAAGCCGAATCGAAGAATTGACGCTGAGCCGCTCGGATGAAAACGCCGCAACCCACATCGCCGCCTCATCGGCAGTCATCGGCACCAAACGAATCGCGGAGGAAAGCCCTCCTCCCGCGATCGTCACCAAGACGAAAGTCGCCGCAATTGCAATCCATCGTTTTCTGAAAATGAATTCTTTCATGATATCTGTACTGGTTTAATAATTTTCCAAGCACAAATCTCCTCAAAAGAAACGACACAGCCGAACGTTTCGGGTTCGGCTGTATGAAATGATTTCAAGCATGTATGAAGTGACAGCTGACGCTCTAATTAAAACGGCGATGCTCTGCGGCCCATGCCTTATGTTCCGCATACCGCTGAGAATACAGGCCATCGAGAAACCCCGTCATCCTATTTTTTTCGCCAAACAACATAACTCGCATTCTTGGGCAAGTGTCTGTTCTCGACCCCGAACTCTACACGTACATCACGATCATCGATCGCCCAGCCGTAAGAGGTACTTCCGACGAGATAGATAGCATTCGTTACTCCGAGGTCGACTAATGCTTGTGCAAAGTCGTGGAATGACTCCGGTGAAGAGCAATCGACCATCATGATCTCGCCGTTACGGTCGCACAATGCACGGCGGATAGATTTGTTTTTCGGCTCGTTCTCGCACAGCACACCGTTGTCTACCAATGGATACTGTCGGAAAAAATATCCGCCTTTTTCCGTTGCTTCCTCGAATAAAGGTGAATTGTCAGCCACACCGATTGTTATCCGACCGTCGATTATGGCACAATATCCCTTTTTCGAGAGTCCCCACGCCAGCGGCTCGCCCCGTAACACGAATGCTCCGACAATCTCATGATTATCGCGCCGGATATCGGCCGCCTGCGCTGCAAAAACGATAGTCGTATCGCTTTTATCCATCTCTCCGACAAATAGGAACATGTCGGCATTATGCGGAATGTAAATGCGTAACGGGATGTCATTTATCATCGTATCGCGCACCTCGCAGAAGCCACGAGCCAGAGAATCGATCTCTCGCCCCAAGCGATGCTTTATCGAATTTTCGGGAACAATCGCAACAGGTTGTGGATCGAAATAGGTTTCGACTTTGGACCGGTCGGCTTTCCGGTCGGCTGTTATCGCCAGCAACAGTCCGACAAGAAAACAAAGCAACGCAATACCGAGCACGATCCATCCCCAGAAACGCAGTCTTGATTGCGGTGCTGAAACGTCAGTATTACCGATGATGCGGATCTCACTGTCTTGAATATCTTTCTCTGATTGTATCATTTGACCTCCTTTTCCAAAAGCTCTTTCAACTGCTTCAAAGCCTCTTTCGAAGCCGCTACGGTGTGGTTGAACGTGGCAACGTCGGATAGAATCAACTTTTGCTTCGGAACATTGATATAATAAATATAAGAGCGGTTTATAATCAAACTCTTGCCGATACGGATAAACACAGATCCCTCGTTACCCAACTGAAAGGTAATCATCTTCTCGATTTGCCCCAACTGAAACGACAGCATTCGCACCTCGCCGTCGGTTTGCACCAGTGTCGAATAATTGCCATCAGAAGCGATGTAGACAATGCTCTCCGGCGCAATACGCACCAGATCAAGCGACGTAGATATAATCAAATGTTTCACCATCGGTTCGGATCACATAAACAAAAATAAGAAAGTTATAAATGAGGGCCAAAAAAATCCAACACGAATGTATGAAATGACAGCAGTAAAGTACAAATTGCAAAAATAAATCGAAATACCATCAAAATATTCCGATGCAGAGAATAAGATCGTACACTTTTCCATCCGTATACAGTAGCAGCACAAAGGACATAACTATCGGAGGCATAAGCCACACACAGACAGAAACATTAATCGCAGCCTTTGCATAATAGGTTGCAGATGCTGT
>Ga0183011_10046_pt2 | contig 115935 bp, 161 predicted proteins | sample NAcewD2O_March_FD_122322 | JGI IMG/M metagenome (GOLD analysis project Ga0183011, IMG submission 122322) | Mouse cecal microbial communities from Vienna, Austria - N-Acetylneuraminic amended D2O_March | ecosystem: Host-associated > Mammals > Digestive system > Large intestine > Cecum | place... | reverse complement strand
GCGAACACGGTTCGAACAGTCGAAGTAATTACAAAAAACAAACCGCCTTTCGGGGCGGTTTGTTTTTTTGGAGCTACTGGCCGGATTCGAACCGGCGACCTGCTGATTACGAATCAGCTGCTCTACCAGCTGAGCCACAGTAGCATATATCGGATATTCACCGCAGTAAATGCGGTCAACGGTATCATTATATCAAATTTTAAAGAATTTGCAAGCGATTTTTACAATAATTTTGTTTATTGCGAAATATCTTATAATATGATTAAAAAAAGAATTAATTTACAGCTTTTTATAGCTTTGGGCGTGATAGCAATTACTACCGTCATAATAATTATAAGCGCGCTGTCCTGTTCGGGAGAGAAGATAGTTTTCGAAGAGACGTTTTACTTTGTATGCTACCGCCGAAGCGACAACGCGGTTTCGGCAGGTTCGCTTTCAGACACGGCGTCAAGTTTAGGCGGAGCAGGCTACGTTTTGGAATACGGCGGAGAATACTACGTTACTCTGTCCTGTTACTACGAAAGCGAAGAAGCCGAAAACGTTTTAGCAACGTTGAAAAAGAAAGAGCTTGACTGCTTTATCAAAAAAATAGAAACGAGTTCGTTCCCCTTATACGGCAGCAAGAAAAACAAAAAACTTTACGAGGGAAATCTGAACACATTGAACTCTCTTTCCCGCCTTGCATACGACTGCGCAAACGGGCTTGACACGGGCGCGTATTCCCAGAGCAAAGCAAAAGGCATACTTTCTGACATCCGCGACGCCTTAAACGGACTTATAAAAAACAATAAAAATAACGGTTTTTCGGAAAGTCTGCAAAGCGCGGCGGACGAATGCGGAAAATTCGGAGGTTTTCTGTACGCCAAAAATATGAGATATATGCAAATAGCGCTTGCCGACAGAATTATAAACGCGAAATTGTGATAATTTTAAAAACGCTGGTAAAAAACGGGAAACTGCACAATATAAGGATATGAACAGGAATTATCACGCTTATTGTGCAATTCTATTAGCAATTGCCCTGATTTTAGTTATGTGCAGTCAGCTTATAAACTCCGAAAAAACCGCATTAGGCGAAGTTGACGCCGAAAAAAGCGTATATCTGACCTTTGACGACGGGCCGAGCGACAGAGTGACCCCGAAAATTTTAGACGTTTTAAAAGAAGAAAACGTTACGGCAACGTTTTTTATCGTGGGACAGAACGCAAAGCTGAGAAAATATCTTTTGGAACGTGAATTTGCCGAAGGGCACACGGTTGCAGTACATTCCTACACTCACGACTATAAAAAAATTTATGCCTCGCCAGAAAAACTGATTGCAGACATCGATAAATGCAATAATTTAATAAAAGAGGTTACGGGGCAATTTTCCGCCGTATATCGTTTCCCCGGCGGAAGTTACGGGCTGAGCAAAAGAATGATTTCAGCAGTAAAACAGCACGGTATGAAATTCATTGACTGGAACGCTTCCACGCGCGACGCAGAATACTGCAATGCGCCCGTAGACCTCATATATAAAAGCACGGTGGAAACTTCAAAAGGACTGAATAAAGTTGTTCTGCTTGCACACGATTCAACTTCAAAAACCACTACCGCTGCCGCACTGAAAAAAATTATTCAGTATTTCAAAAGTCAGAACTACGTATTTAAGAAATTTTAAGTAAGATATTGCCTCAAACCGTCATTATGAGGAGTAATCGGTGAGAAATTTTAGTTGAAAATATAACAAAAAGCAAGTGCATTATTGCGCTTGCTTTTTTAATTTGACTGTGCTAAAATAAAAGAGCTACAACTCAATTTAATATTTTTTAACAACAGACATATTCTACCTTGTAGGATATGCACTAATTAATGTCTGTTGTTAATATTATTTGGAGTTGTAGCAAATTTCAAATGACGTGCATTTCCGAGTGTGCTTCATTTGGGGCACACTTTTTTATTTAAACATGGCTTGCTTTTTTAGTCCGTTATATTCTCCCCTTCAAATACAGGTGAATTAAAAAACTGTATTAAATCCATTTTAAATCCTTGTGCAATTTCATAAATTATACGAAGATTTACTGATTTGTTTCTCTGCCACCTTATATCACCGATAGTTGATTGCGAAACTCCACTTAATATTGAAAGTCTATATTGTGTTATTTTTCTTTCTTTCATTAATTCATCAATTCTTATTGAAACAGCCTCTGATAAAGTCATCTTTACCCCCTGTGCTTAACAATATGAATTTTATTTCTTTTTTTTAAAAAAATACTAAGCCATTCCGCAGTACTGCGGTTTACAGATGTAAATCTTTAAAAAACCTAACAATTAAAAACAAAAGGAGAAAACGATGAAAAAACATAATTTCAGAACAGGAAAAAAACTGAACGGTGAGCATTTAAAGCAAGACGAAAATGAAGATCTTAATTCAATGTTAAGTTTGGTTTTACACAATTTGATGTTATTTTTTGTGATTACCGTTGCGATATTAGCTGTATACATTATTTGCCTATTTTGTGTTTTAGGGAAAGAAAGGGCTTTGAATTTTCTCAAAGACACTTGGGAATGGTACAGTAAAATATTTCTGGTGTGAAAGATAAATAGAAAAAGGACTGATTGATTTATGAAAAAATATTGTTGCTGTACAGGGCACCGCCCCGATAAGTTTCCGTTTGAGTACGGCGTTGATAAAATAAAGCACGAAGCATATTTAAAAGAGCTTGAAGAAAAGATTAAGCTTGCAATAAACAATTACGGCATTACAAACTTTATTTCGGGTATGTCGCTCGGCGTTGACTTAGACTTTGCGGAAATTATTTTAAAGCTAAAAGCAAAATTTCCCATAACGCTCGAATGTGCTATGCCGTATCCCGATTATTTTGTAAGATGGAGCTTTGAGGACGAAAAGAGAAACTACGAAATTTTGAAAAGCGCCGATAAAGTTACTTTGGTTTCGGATAGGTATTTCAACGGCTGTCTTTTTAAGCGCAATAGGTATATGGTTGATAAAAGCGATTTGGTTATAGCCGTTTTCAACGGTGAAAAGAAAGGCGGTACTTTCTATACTTTAAGCTATGCTGAAAAACAGGGTAAACATATTCAAATAATCGACTTACGCGAACTCTAAAAATATAAGCCGTTCGGCAAATCTGCCGAACGGCTTAATTGATATTGTAAACTCTTTTTTAAAGTATTTTTTGCAGGCAGAAGCCCACTTTATCGCAGGAAGTGAGAATATATTCTATGCCGTCTTTCACGGTGCGGAAAGGAAAATAATTTTCGCCGTGGATATGTCCGAAAACGACTTTTTCAACACGGTTTTCCGAAAACAGCCGAGTAAACGCAGTATCAGGCGACTTGACGCTGAAAGGCGGATAATGAATCATCACTATCACCCTGTCGCCCTCTTTGCGGATTTTTTCAACCTCTTTAAAACAGAGTTTAAAGCGCTCGGCTTCCCTTAAATACAGCTTCTCGTCGTGGTCGGTGTAGTCGGAACTGCCGGGGCACGACCAGCCCCTCGAACCGCAGATTATCACGTTTCCGAATTTAACGCAGTCGTTTTGAAGAAAGTAAAAAGTGCCGTCGGGCGCGCCGCGCCTGAGCTTGGTTATACCGTTCCACCAGAAGTCGTGATTTCCGCGAATAAACACTTTTCTGCCCTTCAATTCCTTTAAACTTTCAAGGTCGAAAAGTCCCTCCTCAAGCGCGGTTCCCCAGCTCGTATCTCCGCACAGAAGCACGATATCCTCATCGGAAACTTTGCCGTTCCAGTCGGTTTTTATTTTTTCGAAATGCCCTGTCCATCCGTCGCCGAAAACGTTCATAGGCTTGTCGGCTTTGCCTGAAAGATGCAAATCGCTTATAGAAAATATCTGCATATTTAAAATTATACCACAGCCGACAAGATTTTTGAAGTAATTACAAACAGTAAAAGATAATAGACATAAATTAAAATTTTGTCTATTATCTTGCTATTATGTCACACATAATACTATATTTAGCTTTTAAAACACATAAAATGAGGCGGAGTTGATACTCCGCCTTTAATTTTATTGCTTTGAACAGGTTTTGCCCTGAGGGTATAAAGGCAACTCGAAGAAGCCTGCGCATACTTCCTGAGAATAGTCCTGTGCAGGCGGTATTGCGCAATAGCCGTAACTCGGTACAAGAATTTCGACGTCGATGGCAACCTTTAAAATAGTGGTTAAACAAGCGTTTACGGTAAACGTTCCCGTTTCCTGATTGAACGTTCCTTCCGCACAGACAGCGCTTACTTCCGCCGTAATTTTATATGGCATAATCGAGGGTGCGGGCACAAACAAAAGCACGTCGTGCGAGACGGTTATAGTAGCCTGAGCCACGCCCTCCACTCCGTTTGCGTCGGTGTATGCAACCTCTACCGGAATACCGACGGTCGCCTGTACTCTTGCACAGCCGGGCTTATCGGCAAGCCGTTCGACGTTGAGATTTGTAATAACTCCCGCCGTATTTACGGTTCTTGCACTGATGAAAGTTAAAGGATATGTAGGATCACCGGGGACGTTGTCGGTGAGCGTCAGGGTATAATTTTCTATCTGGATCTGCTTAATGCAGGCATCGAATATTTTCTGCGCCTGAATGCACACCTTTTCACACATTCCGTTTAAGGGATTGCCGCTGATTGTGCCGGGACACTTATCCGAGTGAAAATTTGAAAAGAATGACATTTTGACCTCCGTTAAATTTTTAATACATTATATGTCACGCTTCCCGTTATTGTTTCGGGCGTTTTTCGGGTACAAATATTTTGCAGGTGGGGTAGACGGGCTTAGAGTAATTCAATTCCCTCAGCTCCGCCTCTCCTATGCCGTATTTTTTTGCCAGAGTAGCATACGTGTCGCCGACCGCGGCGGTGACCTTTTTCAGCTTTTCTTTGCGCAGTTTTATTATTCTGCCAGAAAAGCAGTCACCGGTTACGGGCGTACCGAATTCGGCTTCGACCTCGTCCGCGCTCTGGTTACGTTTTACTTTGAAATATCTGCTTCTGTCCGTGATCAGCGTAAACATTTTGTAATATTATACGCGCGCAAATCAAAAAACGTTCATAATCCGAGCGCGGATTTTGTAGAATATTATGAAATGAAACAGAATATTTACAAATCGGCTGCAATCGTAACGATATTTTCAACTATCGAAAAATTAATGAGCTTTTTTTACAGGGTTGTGCTGTCGCGCGTAATAGGCGCCGAAGGCATAGGAATCTATCAGATCTGCCTCTCCGTGTTCGCCGTCTTCCTGACAGCCGCGTCGAGCGGTATCCCGATAACGGTTTCGCGCCTGATTGCAAAAAGCAACACGGTAAACGACATAAAAGGAAAAAACTCCGCCGTGACGGCAGGCGTCGTGGGAACGCTTATTTTCACCGTTCCCATAGCAGCCGTTCTGTTTCTGGGCAGAAACGCGCTTGATTTCCTGTTTACGGACGACAGATGTATAGATATCTTCCTAATTCTGCTTCCGGGGCTTATTCTGACGTCCGTATACGCTGTAATGCGCGGTTCGTTCTGGGGCAATAAACAGTTTGTTCCCTATAGCGTCATCGAGCTTTTGGAAGACGCCGTAATGGTTATCTTAGGCTGCATACTCGTCTTCAACGTCACAGATCCCGTTCTCGGTGCGCGCAGGGCAACTATCGCCGTAGCGGTATCTTACGTATTCTCGTTCTGCGTTTCACTGTTCTGGTATTTCAAAAAAGGCGGACGGTTCGTCAATCCAAGAAGACAGCTGAAACCGCTGTTCTCGTCATCTATGCCCATTACGGCGATGCGCACGTCCACTTCCCTGCTTAATTCCGCCGTCGCCGTTCTGTTACCGCTCCTGCTTATGAAAACCTACGGACTCGACAACTCGGAAGCAATTAGTCTTTACGGCGTTGCGATAGGTATGAGTTTACCTATTTTGTTTATCCCTTCGTCGCTGATAGGTTCGATCTCCGTAGTCGTCGCACCCGAACTTTCGGAAAATTTCTACAAAAAAAAGACCGAACAGGTCAGATTTGATATAGAGAAGTCGATAAAAGCCGCAATTTTCATTGCAACCCTGCTCGTACCAATACTGTTCGTGCTCGGCGACGAAATAGGCGAATTTCTGTATTCGAACCAACTGAGCGGAGAAATCGTTCAGCGCTGTTCGTTCATTCTCGTGCCGATGTGTCTGAGTATGATCACAACGACCATATTAAACTCTATGAACCGCGAAAGAAGGACGCTGATTCATTTCCTCTGCGGAGCAGTACTTATGATAATTTCGATAGTGTTCCTGACGAGATACGTCGGAATATACTCGTATATGATAGGGCTTGCGGCAAGCTTTGTCATCACCTGCGTTTTAAACCTGTTGCTTTTAAGAAAGTCCTGCAAGGGGCTAAAATATATGAAATATTCCGTTCACGCCCTTATAGTAACGGTTTCCGCCTGCGTATTCGGTATGCTGCTTGACGGAATTATTTCGAAATACGTTTCCGCGATATGGCAGATAGTAATTCTTGCTTTCGCCACGACAGGCTTTGCGGTCGCATTCCTGTTCTGTTTTGAAATGTTTACTTTAAGACCTTTGAAAAGGCTTATTTCAAAGAACTGACAGTTTGCAGAAGCAGTTTTACGGAAAGTCCGACGAGAAACGCACCGAAAAGTTTTTTGAGCGCGAACGAAGGCAGAAGCACGGCGAGAAAGCCTGCAAGCACCGATGAAATAAGGGCAGGCACGACTATCACCGCAAGTCCTTTCGTCTTCAAAAGTCCGTTTTTGCGGTGAACGTTTAAAGTAAACAGGGCCATCGGCAGAAAGGCGATAAGATTTGTTGCCTGCGCGACGTGCTGTTCCACTCCTAAAAATATCGTAAGTGCGGGTATGAGGATGGTTCCTCCGCCCATACCCATTCCGCCCAGAAGCCCCGAAAAGAAACCGGCAGTCAGAAAATATATAAAACTCACACCAACATCCTCACACCGGCGGCAAACATTACGGCAAGAAAAATGTAATTTACCGCAGTTTTGGGAAATTCCGATAAAAAATATGCACCCAGAAATCCGCCTGCGACGGTTCCGACCGCCGCAGGTATTATTATATCCGGAACGGCGTAACCGTTGATGATATAGATTATCGCACTTGCAAGACATATAGGCGCTATCACGAAAATAGCCGTGGCGTGCGCTTCCTTGTCCTTATAGCCGAGCATTCCCGATAAAAGCGGAACCGCAACCATACCGCCTCCGCCCCCGAAAATACCGTTCACCGTACCCGTGAGAAAACCTGCCGTTCCCTCTTTTACAAAATTACGCGTTAATTTCATCGTTGTTATCTCTCATTGTGCGCAGGTATGCGCAAATTGCGACCTTTAACATTATTATCAGCAATTAATATAAAAAAATTAAAAAAAATAGACGTTATGCGGTATAAATGCTTGATTAAAATAGGCTTTTATATTAAAATGAGTAAGTACGATTATTTATTAAGGATAATAAAAAAATGGCAAAACACAATTACAAGAAAAGCAGATTCAAATACGTTCTCCTTGCGTCTGTCTGCGCAACAGCCTGCGTCTTTTCGGGCATAGCTTCGGCGTGCGGTAACAATACCGAAGACGAGGACGAAAAAGACAAGACGACTACAAAGGAAGACAGTCAGCTTCTTAAAAACGGAAACTTCGAGTTCTTTACTATACCCGAAAAGAAAAAGGACGGAAACGAACCCGTTTATCTTATCAAAACGCCCGACAGTTGGTCGAGAGGCGGTACTTCCTCATACACTATGTCGGGAATTATCAGCACGTCTGAAACGGCTTGGGAAAAAATGACGGACGAGAACCTCGAAGCAGACCTCGATTACAACAACAAGCTCGACTCCTCCTCTTCCGACTATCTCAGTCAGTATATAGACTATAACGGAATGAAGTCTTCGGACGTCCTCTATCAGGACACTTACGACGCGCTCAGAAAGGACGAAGATCTGGAAGAGGGCGAAGAACGCAACCTCTCCCGTATAGAAAACCCCAAAACGCATTATAACGTAAGGGAAGAAAACGGAAAGCTTATCTGCACGGTTGACGGCGAGGACAAGCCCGTTTTCGTTGATGAAAAGGGTGAATATTTCCTCGAATACGACGAGGCCAAAAACGAATATAAACAGCCCATTTCCAACGTTTTAATGCTTCACAACTATGCGACGTCGAGAAACGGAATTGCGCAGAACTACTCTTCCGTTGAAATCGAGCTGCCTGCAAACACCGCCGCCGAAATTTCGGTATGGGTCAAAACCGATTTTCTCAGGTTCAGTCAGGGAAAAAACGTAACTCAGGACAGAGGCGCAAATATTTCCGTTACGCAGACGGTGGGAAGCTCTACCATCGATAAATTTGCCATTACCTGCATCAATACGGAAAAACTGCTTGCAAAAGGCGAAAAGTACAAAGACGAAACCGCCGTTGTCGATGACAAGTACAACGGCTGGCTCGAATATACCGTTTACGTAAACGCCTGCGACTTTGCTTCGAGTAAGATAAAAGTTGAATTAGGTCTCGGTGAAACGGGTTACACGACCGAAGGCTACGCTTTCTTCGACGACGTGACGGTAACTCAGTTCCCTTCGCTGAAAGACGACAAATGTTCGTATAAGGACAATACAGAAAACCTTAAAGATACGACCTGCAATCTTTCGAGCGATCCTTCTGAAAAGATTTTCAAAGCAGACAGCTACATGAGAAACGGCAAAGACAAGGACGATCGGTTTTCGAAAAATTTCCATTACTACATCGACCTTGCTTCTTCTAAGCACACCGGCAATACCGGCGAAAACTCCTACACTCCCGTTTCGTTCAAGGATGTAAATACGAAAGTCGGCTTCACCGTCGACGCGGACAACTACGTTTCGTCAAAAAACAATATTACAAACACTAATCTGAAAGGTTTCACCGCCTCAGATATAAATCCGATAGGAAATGCGAAGCTTCCGTTCGGAAACAATGCAAACCCCATTAAGACGGACGAAGACATTCTGGCGCTTGTCAAGACCGGCGAAAAGCCCTTTGCGGACGGCAAATACAGCGAAAAGCTCAATTCCGCGCTTGCAGGAGCCGCATCACTGCCTAAAAACAGTGAATTGTACGACAATAATATGCTCGTACTGCTCTCCGCCTACGGCGCGGCTTACACCGCTTCATTCGACCTTGACGTAAAAGCCGAAGGTTACAAGATAGTATCGTTCTGGGTAAAAACCTCGGATATGGACGGAAGCAGTGCGGCTACCGTGAAGATAACCGAACTTGTAAAAGACAAGAAAAACAAGGATAACACTTCGCAGATAACAATCGATACTACAGATAAATTTACGAAGATAGGCGACGATAAGGATATTTTCGACGGTTGGGTACAGTGCTTCTTCTTCGTAAAGAACGAGCTTGAGAGCGACGCAAAATTCAATATCGAATTCAGCTTCGGCAATACCACGATAAAGGGCACGGACGTTCATTCCTATAAATACGGCTATGCTGCGCTTGCAAATATGCAGACGCTTGAAGTCGACGAGGATATTTTCTCCTATACGGGAAGCGGCGACAACACCGCTACGCTTACGATAGTGGACGATCCCGAAAAGCAGGCGCACGTGTTTGACGAAGCTTACGGCAGTCTTTCGCACACCATAAAGAACGATATGGTAATCCCCTCCGCCTACAAGGGCGTAAACGGAGGAAGCTCGGCTGTCGTAAACAACGATTATGTTTCGATACCCTACGACGAAATCAACAACAACGTTTATACAGCCCGTAAAGATGACGGCACTTATGAAGACAGAATTTTTACAGGTCTTATCAATAAAGAACACTTTATCGAAGATTTTACCGAATACGCAAAGACAGACTGGTATAAAACTATTGTAAGGAATTATCCCAAGACGAGCACAATGGATGCACTCGATCACTGGAATTCGGTATTCGGAAACAAGTCGGTTCAGCCCCTTATTATCTATAACACTCTCCGCGACAGTTACGTGGAAGCGCGCGGCACAAATAAGGAAAATTTCAACGATGGAAAACACTACGTCAGAAATGAAGACGGAACTTTTGAAATGGTTCCGCACAATGCCGAGTTTGACGAAGAGGAAACCTATTACAACCTTAAACAGGTAATGAACTACGGATATCTTGGCGAAGACAAGCAAGTTTCGGCAGACAGCTACGCGACCGTGAGCGTACGCGTAAGGGTGACGAAAGGCGCAGTTGCGTACGTTTATCTTGTAGATACTTCGGCAGGAAAGAAAGTTCATTCGTTCAACACCCCCTCCTTCTCGTTCTACTATGACGTTGAAGGTAACGTTTTGAAAGACGAGCCAAAAAAGAACGCAACCATCACCGAACAGCGTGAAAACGTGCTTTACTATCTGCGCGACGACGGACTTTACGAGGACAGAGACGGAAAACTTTTCGCCAATATCTGGAACTATAAAAAGTCATATTACGACGAGAGCATAACTTATTACGACAAAAACGGCAAAGCATATAACATCGAAGAGTTAGTCGACGGAGTTACCTACTATTCGGACGAAAAGGCTACCAAAGAAGCCAACCACTATCTCGTTACCGGTTCGGACGAAAAAATTTACGAGTATAAAGACGGCAACTATTATTATATAGTTAAGGGCGAAACTCAGAAAGCCGCACTCACCCCCTTTGACAAAGCTTACGCGCGTTACTCTTATGAAAACCTTTCGGAAGAATATGCAGTCGAAATTGACGGTAACAAATACTCAGACTGGGTAACGGTAACGTTTGTACTCCACGCAGGAAGCTCGGCTAAAAATTACAGATTGGAGCTTTGGAGCGGTAAGAGAGAGGAAGCAATCACCGAAGGCAACGGTGCAGGCGAGCTTGTAATGTTCGATTACAGCTATGACAATATTTCGGACGATACGCTGAGAAGCGAATACGAAAACGAAATTATCAAGATGTATCAGTCAAAGCTTGCAGCGGCAGGCAAACTCGACGTTATCGATATCGAAGCTTCCGACAAGAATATCGCGTACTACGAAAAACTTGCGAAAGACAACGGCATCGTACTTACGGATGATGACTTGAAATATACGGCTCACTACTACACTTACAGTCTTTACGATTCGGCTGACTTCAAGCCGTTCAACAAGACGGTTGCAGACGAGAATGCGTCGGGTTACGACTACTCGGTATCCAATCAGAGCGAGTCGCTTGCATATCTCAAAGTCGAAGACAACAACTCCGTAACGGTATTTACCGATTATACGAACATCGACAAATCGGTAACGCTGAACGAAGGCAACGACACCACTCCCGACGACGACAATACAACCGAGGACGAGGACAACGGCTCTGACGGTTCAATATGGCTCCTTGCCTCTTCCATCATTCTGGTAGTTGCACTTGTGTTCGCTATAATCGCAATATTCCTCAAAGACTTCATTAAGAAGAGACGCCGCAACAAGGTGACGAGCAAGAATAATTACGATCAGAGAAGAACAAACCGCTACAAGAGAAAGCTCGGTCTGAGGAACGAAGAAATCGTAGAAGTCGAAGCAGACGGCATTGAAACGCCGACTGCGGAAGATAAGAAACCCGAAAGCGAAGAGACTGTCGAAGCCGAAGAAACGGCAGACGTCGAAACGCCTGACGAGGTGACCGGAACCGAGGAAACTTCTCCGGAAGAAGCTTCGGCGGATGAAAATCCCGAAGAGCCTCAAAATTAAAGTAAAATAAAAAAATCAGCTGAAAAGCTGATTTTTTTATTACCGTTTTTTCAGATACGGACGCCCTTTGGTATATGGTTTTTTGCAATTCCGCCGGAACACTTACACCAGCCCAGCGGATAGCCCTTAAACGTAACAAGCTTCCAGCCCTTTAAATCGCACCCGAAAGTCAGTCCTTTCAAAAAACCGAGCGCGGTCTTTTCGTCGACCTCCACGCAGTCGGCTTCTCCGCTGTGCAAAGCCATTGCAAGAGAATGCGACGGCTCTGCCCTGTTCTCCTTCAATTCGGCAATTCGTACACCTGCGCGCAACGTCTGTACGTTTATTTTCGGCATATTTTCAGGCAGGGAATATACGGCATCGCCTATCTTGCAAAGGTTATCGAAACCGACGCTTACAAAATCATTCAACGGAGATAAAAGCTTTTTGTCTTTGAAAGTGTACCGCAAAAGTTCCTTATCACGCCTGTCCCCCTCTTTCTTTTCCATTACTGCATAAAAATGCCCTTCGCCCCTGACCTCGTGCGGATAGAGCTTTTTCATTTCCAGAAGCGCACAGTTATGCTTTTTTAAAAATGCCTGTATCTGCAACTCGTCCTCTTCGGGTGCGAAAGTACAGGTAGAATAGACTATTCTGCCGCCGAATGTAAGCATCTTATATGCGCAGTCAAGAATTTCAGACTGACGCTTTGCGCACGCAAAAACATTTTGCAAGCTCCATTCCGGAATAGCAGAGGCTTCCTTTTTGAACATACCCTCGCCGGAGCACGGCGCGTCGACAAGAATTTTGTCAAAGTATTCTTCGAATTCGTCTGCAAGTTTTTCGGGCGGAGCGCAGGTCACTACGGCGTTTTTCACGCCCAGCCTTTCGACGTTTGACGAAAGAATTTTTGCCCTTGAAAAGTCAATCTCGTTTAAAAACAGTATACCTCCGCCCGACATACTCTGCGCAAGCTGAGTGCCTTTTCCGCCGGGAGCAGAGCACAGATCAAGCACCCTTTCACCGCTTTTGGCGTCGAGTCGGGGCGCAGGCGACATTGCCGAAGGTTCCTGAACGTAATACAGCCCCTGCGCGTGGTAAACGGTTTTTCCCAAGCCTTCGCCCTGAACGTAAAAACCGTTCTTTTCTTCCCCGACAGGCTCCAAAAAGAACGGCGATATTTTTTTAAATTCGGGCACGGAAATTTTAAGAGTATTGACTCTTATTCCCTTTACCGAAGGCATAGAATAGCTTGATAAAAATTTATCGAAGTCTCTGCCCAACTGAATTTTCATTCTCTTTAAAAACTGTTCGGGTAAATTCATTTCAACAAATCCCTCAAACCTTCGATATTCAAGATAGTAATCTGCGGCATATTGCGCGCGCTTTCCGTGCGCTGAGTGTCGTCGCCGTCGGCGCAGACGTAATAATTGCAGTCGATAAGCCGGTGCGTATATCTTCCGCCTGCATCGTAAATGCCGTCGCAAAGGCTCTTTGCAAATTCCGTATCGTCCTCTAAATCTTTTGAAAACGAAAATACCTTTCCGTAAAATCTGCCTCCGCGCTTCAACTTCTTGCGCGAAATATAATTGAAAAACTCGATTCTGCGCTGAGAGCGTTCCCTCTTTTCCTCGGAAACTTTTTTCTTATAAGTCTTGACGCCTGCCGAAGTGGGCGAATACATACAGTAATTTTTAATTCTTCCGCGGCAGAGACCGTAGAGCCTGACAAGGCCTTCAAAACTGCATTGCTCCGCTTTGCACAGCGCTTCTACGACTTTCATAGTCGCATACGCGTCGTCCACGGCACGGTGCGGAGTGAACTCCACGCCTAACTCGTTTGCGATGTGTTCAAGACCGCATTGTTTTTTGAAGTCACCCGAATAGCTCATATACATAAGCTGACTGTCCAAAAACTGAAAATCGAATGAAGGAAGCTTGAAACGCTTGGTTTCCAGATTCAGATATTTGACGTCATTCAAAATGGAGTGACCCAAAATTACGTTATCTCTGTTTTCAAGCAGCGACTTTATAAAAGGATAGACTTTGGTAAAAGGCGGATAATTTTTAAACTCGGAATACTGATACGGCAGAACAAGCCCCTTACTGCCCTTTCTGTCCGTCAGATGAAATCCGCCCTTGGGGTTTATGAGTATATCCTCTTTTTTTACAATATTAAATTTTTCGTCGCACATAACATAGCCGAAAACGCAGATCTTTGCCGACGTTTTATTCACGCTTGCGCACTCGATATCAAAAAATACGAAATTCATTAAAAAACCTCACGCAAATCACCGCAGTGCGCGGTATAACCTTGCCGTGAACTATATTAAATTATATCACGTTTTACGCTAAATATCAACTAATAAGCAAGGTACCGTCTTGACAAATAAAAATTTTTGTATTATAATTTTTCTATGAAAATTTTGTTGACAATCGTCGTAAACAGTGATATAGGTACAAAAAACGCGCCTCCTCTGTACGACGGTATTGAAATTATATGTCCCGATGAAAACGAAAGTGAAAAGGATTTGCTCACAAGAGCAATCAAGACGGCTAAGGGAAAGTATACCGTGCTTTCTGACAGAAAATTCAGGCTTGCAGATATCAATTCGCTTTTGAATATCCTCGACAAAAATTCCGCCGATATGGTATCGTTTACGGGCGGAACGGCGATTAAGACAAATTTAATCAAAAACGCTTTGAAAGACTGCACCGATATATTTTCGTGCCTCGTTCTGTCAGTTATAGGCTGTAAAACGGTTTTAAAATCGCTTTACACACCTTTCTCGTTTGAAAAATATCAACCCGTATTCTCCGAAGATAACAATGCAGGAATCCTGCTTGCCGCCGAGGTTTTCTGTGCGGAAAAAGCTGCGCTGTCAAAGGAAGTTTATTCGTACTGTTTAAACACTCTCTGTAACAGGCTTATTACCTACTACCTCTATACTATGCTTGCCATAAAATGCGGAGAGGTCGACGGCGAGGAGCTTGTCAAATTCGACGGCAGGCTGAAAAGCGAAATAGTGCTTTATCTTGCGCTTGAAAAAAATTTCACGGCGGCAAAGCTTTCAAAACTTAGAAAAAAGAATTTTAAAATTTCATATTTCACTGCTAAGAAATTCAAGAAAATACTCAATATCAAATAGCAAAAGCTCCCGAAAATCGGGAGCTTTTTATTACTTCTTGACTTCTATTTTTTCTTTTCCGCCCATATACTTTCTCAGTACTTCGGGAATATATACGCTTCCGTCGGCTTGAAGATGGTTTTCAAGAAAAGCTATCAGCATTCTCGGCGGAGCGACGACCGTGTTATTGAGAGTATGCGCAAATTCGTTTTTGCCCGTAGCGGAATTCTTATATCTGATTCCCAAACGCCTTGCCTGAGCGTCGGTAAGGTTTGAACAGCTTCCGACTTCAAAATACTTTTTCTGACGTGGACTCCACGCTTCGATATCGCAACTCTTGTATTTCAGATCTGCCAAATCACCCGAACAGCATATAAGCTGACGGACGGGAATTTCCATTGAAATGAACAGCTCAACGGTATATTTCCACATTTTTTCGTACCAAGAGTCGCTTTCCTCGGGCTTACAGATAACTATCATTTCCTGCTTTTCAAACTGATGAATACGGTAAATTCCCCTCTCTTCTATGCCGTGAGCGCCCTTTTCCTTACGGAAACAGGGTGAATACGACGTCAGGGTCTGAGGCAGACTGTCCTCCGGAAGCAAGGTGTTCATAAAACGACCGATCATAGAATGTTCGCTGGTGCCGATAAGGTACAGATCCTCGCCCTCGATTTTGTACATCATACCTTCCATTTCTTCAAAGCTCATAACGCCGGAAACGACGTCGCTTCTTATCATAAAAGGCGGAATACAGTAAGTAAAGCCCTTATCTATCATAAAATCTCTCGCATAGTTCAAAATTGCTGAATGAAGCCTTGCGATATCGCCCGTGAGGTAATAAAAGCCGTTTCCGCTTGTGCGCCTTGCCGCGTCCAGATCGATGCCGTCAAGGCTCTCTAAAATATCGAGGTGATAGGGAACGTCGAAATTTTTCTCTTCTGCCTTTAAAAATACTTCGCCCTGAACGTTTTCGCTGTCGTCTTTGCCGATGGGCACGTCGTCGGCAATGATATTAGGAATAGACATCATAGCGGTTCTGAGCTTTGTTTCTATCTCAGAAGCTTCCGCCTCTATCTGAGCGACCCTGTCGTTATTTTCTTTGGAAATGCGTTTTGCTTCCTCCGCTTCTTCCTTCTTACCCTCGCGCATAAGCGCGCCTATGTTCTTGGCAAGCGAATTGCGCTGAGCACGGCGGGGATCGCCCTCCGACTGCAAAGCACGTTTTTTCTTGTCAAGTTCTATTATTTCGTCTACGAGCGAAAGTTTTTTATCCTGAAATTTCTTCTTTATATTTGCCTTTACAAGCTCGGGATTATCGCGGATAAGATTTATGTCAATCATTTACATTTCCTCCGAAAATTGCCTTAATTTGTATAAAATTATACTGCAAAATTGCAGTATTTGCAATTAAATAGCTTTATTATCTTGAAAATTTTTTATATATATGGTATAATCGTATCCGTAGTAATTTTGAAAGTTGGTATTTTAATGAGTAAAATCGTTTTCAAAGCAAACAGTAAAGAGAATAAAGAGACGGAAAAAAAGGAAGAAAAAGTAAGCGAAGCCGAACCTTTGACGGAGAGCGTGCCCAAAAAGACGAAAAGCTCTAAAAAAGCAGCGCCTGCGCCCGAGGAAGAAGCCGCCGCGTCGTTGGCGGAAAGCGTTATTGAAGAGCCTTCTGCTCCCATTGCGGGCGACGACGTTTTCGATAAAGAAAAAATCGTAAAATACTTCAAAAAGCATCCTAAAAAAACCATCAATACCAAAGTCGACAGATTCAATCCCAAACTTAACAAGGGACTTAGTTCTGCGCAGGTTCAGACGAGGTTTACGCAGTTTCTGTTCAACGATACGAACAAGAAGTATTCCCGTTCCTATGCAAGCATATTCATAGGCAATATATTTACGTTTTTCAACCTCCTGTGTCTGATAGCGGCGATAGCGCTGTTTATCGCAGGTACTAAAGGAATTACGAACTACCTCGTTATTTTCATTACGGCGGCGAACATAGGCATAGGAATTTTGCAGGAAATACGTTCGAAGCTTTCCATCGACAAACTTTCTATTCTCGCCTCAAATTCCGTAAAAACCATACGCGACGGGGAAACGGTAGAAGTTCCCGTGACGGAAATAGTTCTGGACGACGTTATCGTTTTGGAACTCGGAAATCAGGTTCCTGCCGACGTAATACTTGCCGAGGGTTCGGTTGAAGTCAACGAAAGCCTTTTAACGGGCGAATCCATTGCAATCAAGAAAAACGTCGGCGATACGCTTTACGCAGGTAGCTTTATTTCGAGCGGCAGCGGAAAGTTCAGAGTTGACAAAGTGGGCAAGGAAACTTACCTTGAAAAACTGACGGCAAAGGCGAAAAAATATAAAAAGCCGAAGTCTGAGCTTATGAATTCGACTAAGCTTATTATCAAAGCCGTGTCGTTTCTCATCTTCCCTATCGCCATATGGATGTTCTTCGTAACAAAAAACGATACTTCCACTATTCCCGATACGGTAACGAAATTCATATTCTCGGCGGACATTAACTACGCAATACAGCGTACCTGTTCGGTAGTCATAGGTATGATTCCATCGGGAATGTTGCTGTTGACAAGCGTTGCTCTGGCGCTCGGTATTGTCAGGCTCGCAAAAAACAAGACGCTTGTACAGGATATGTATTCTTTGGAAATGCTGGCAAGGGTAAACGTTTTGTGCCTTGACAAGACGGGAACTATAACCGACGGCAGAATGAGAGTCAACGACTGCGTGATTCTGAACACCGTAGGCGAATATTCCTTAAACGATATAATGGGCTGTATGCTTGCCGCGCTTGACGACAACAATCAGACGTCTATTGCACTGCACAACCATTTCGGAACGAGCAATCTTTTAACGCCGATTGCAACTATCCCCTTCTCTTCGAAGAGAAAACTTTCGGCGGCTTCTTTCGAGGATGCGGGAACGTTCGTTATGGGCGCACCCGAATTTGTATTGAAGCCCTATCCTGCAAAGGTTGAAAAAATAGTAAAAAGCTATGCCCAGATGGGACTAAGAGTTATAGTGCTTGCGCACTCGCCCGTGCCCATAGTCGGAGATAAACTGCCTGCAGTTTTGAAACCTATTGCGGTAATATCCATTGCGGACAATATCCGCGAAGACGCAATCGAAACGATTGGCTGGTTCAAAGATAACGACGTAAACGTAAAAGTTATTTCCGGCGACAACCCTATGACGGTTTGCGAAGTGGCAAAACGCGCAGGAATTAAAAACGCGGATAAATATATTTCGCTTGAAGGACTTAACGAAAAAGAAGTTGAAAACGTTGCAAATAAATACACCGTTTTCGGCAGGGTAACGCCCGAACAGAAAGCCATTCTCGTTAAAGCGATAAAAGCCGAAGGCAACACTGTTGCAATGACCGGCGACGGCGTAAACGATATACTTGCGCTGAAAGAAGCAGACTGCGCTATCTCGGTTGCATCGGGCAGTGAAGCTGCGAGAAACGTAAGCCATATAGTGCTTATGGATAATAATTTCAACAATATGCCAAAAGTCGTAGCAGAGGGCAGGCGCGTTATCAACAACATTAAAAATTCTTCGTGCCTGTATCTTATGAAGACGCTGTTCACGGCGATGCTTGCAATTATTTTCTGTATAATGGGCGAAGCTTATATGTTTATGCCCCAGAACGTGTTGCTTTTAGAGACGGCGATTATTGCTATCCCCTCCTTCTTCCTCTCGCTGCAACCCAACAAAGAACGAGTGCAGGGCAAGTTTATTACACACGTTATGTGCGGAGCCGTTGCAGGCGCCATTACTATGCTGATTTGCGTAATGGCGATGTATATAACCAACGTAGCCGACCCCGAAGAATTCGGGTTGCATTACAAAGCAATGTGTATGATTGCACTGACATTCTCAGGACTTGTAATGGTTTACAGAACGTGCAAACCGCTGAACGTCTACCGTGCGGTGCTGTGCGTCAGCGTGCTTGTAATTACCATCGTCTGCATAGCGATACCTCAGCTCGGAGCGCTGTTCTACGACGGTTGGGAAAACCTGAAATGGGACTATGCAAAGATACTGATAATAGTTGTCGTACTTGAAGCGGCATTCCCGATATCGGGCTGGATATCAGGGCTTATGCATATTATTCTCCCTTCCGCAACAGGAAAGAGCCGACAGCAAAAACAAGAAGAAATTGCAGAATAAACAAAATATTTACAGGTCGTGCCAAATGTCACGACCTGTCTTTTTAATTCTACATATTAAAAGGTAAATTGAAATTTATAAGACTTGTTCAATTTTTATATATTATAATTGTGCAATCTTTTTCAAAACGAAAATTCGCCCATTTTCTTCCTATTTGCCGCACAAAATAGTTTTCATCGTTCGGAAATATCTGTTTTGTCATAAATCGTAACAGGTTTAGCGCATCGACAGACTCTTTCAACACGATTTCACGGGTACTCCATCCGTCTGTTACAGGCGAATATATTTCATGAATCATATCATAAAACAACTCTTTTCCGTTGATTGGTATTTTTCTTATTAAGTCCGCCCTTCTGTCGCAATCGAGCATACTCTTCAACAGGTCATACTGTTTGCCGTCAAGCGTTATTTCATATATTTCCATTTTCGCGCCTTATTTGACTGATTTATTTTTCAGCTGTTCTATTTGCATATAAATCGGCTGTCCCTTTTCCATAAAACATTTAAATCGAAAATCTCTTACCTCAAATTCCACTATGCCTTCATCTTCTTTAAGTACAGCTCTGTAGCCGCCGGTATCATCATTCATATTTTTAGTGTATTGCACAAACTTCGAAAAAGGAAAGCGGAAAACAAAAAAATTTGATAAAAACTGCCTTAAATCAAGTCTATAAATTCCGTTTGCTTTATCAATCCAACCCGTGTCGACAAGACCGAGTTCTTCTTTTTTGTTTTCTATTTCTTCAACCGACCTGCAATTTTTGCCGTTTATGATAATTTCGTCCGCCCAAACTTTACAGTATTTTGTTACAGTTCTTCGCTCTAATTCTTCCAGCAGTTTCTCCAACCTGCCTTCTCCCTTTATATACCGCTTTACCCCGTCTTTATAATTTCTGTAACCGTTCGGGATATTATAAATCCACTCTTTGGGGTGGTCGGGGCATCTAAATTGTAAACATAAACGCGTTATGTCAATTTGCGGATATTTTTTCGGGACAGCAAACTCGTCCCAGTCAAGACCTCTGTCTGCAAAAAAACATTTGATATTATCAATCGGTTTTTTACAAACAGGGCAAATACCGTATTCTTGCGGCAGTCTTGCCGTAATTTGGTAGATATCAAAATATTCGGTTTTGTCGTAATTGTCGGTTTTTTTGTTGTAATATGAAATTTCGCTTTCGCCTTTTATATTGTAGACGTATTCGCCGACACCCAAAAATTCGCAGAAGCTTTCAAGCGTTACTTCTTCGGGTACGGGCTTCGGTGGATTTTGTTTTTCCTTAAACGCTTTTATATATCTGGGCGGGAAACGGTAATTTTCCAAGCCCGCAATTTTTGCGGCTTCTTCCATATACCATGCCCAAAAACGCATTTCGCGTATAACGTATTTTCCGTTGTCGCCGTCGGTATAAGCGTTGCTCCATGCGACACACGCTTCTTTTGCCGCATCTCTTTCGTATGCGTCTATATCTTCATCAGTCAAGTCGCTGTCCCACGGCTCTAAATATGACTCGTCTTCCAAAGCTACGACCATTGCATCCCAAGCGGCGACAGCAGCTGAAGCGGATTCCCCGTATTCATCGACGGCGTTCATAAAATCGTCGATAGTGGATTGTTTCCGTTCTGCTCGCAATTCGTTAACCATTATTTTACCGTCTAAGTACGCAAGACTCTTTTTAATTAAATTTTGCGGACTTTTGTCATCGGAATCTACAGAACACCACATAGGCATTACTTTTTTTGCACAGGCAAGCGCAAGATATGCGCGCTTTTTGAGCGGTTCCGTCAGCGACCGCGGCTTTATAGAGTCGCGGTCGCGCGGTTCAATTTCGCCCATAGTCTGCCAAATTTTTCGCCGTGCGGTCAGACTGAGTTTTCCGCTTTCCGCAATTTCTTTTTCAGCTTGTCTGAATACTTCGATACAATCCATAATATTATTTCTCTAATTTTTTCTTACTGCATATAGCGATATTATTTCAACACGGTCAATCTTCCATATCGGAAAACGGAATTTTTCCGTGAAGCTCAACGGCGCGCCGACCTGTCGGCGTTCCGTCGTCATTGATTTCCATAAGGCGCATCTTTTTTATTTTTGAACAATCTATCTCGTCAAACACGTCTGCGCATTCTGCGCACTCCTGGTCGCCGAGTTGGTACAAAATGCACTCGACGGCTTCCTGAATTCTTTCAAACGCAAACTTTTCTATGCTTTCTATCGAAGCGCCTTCTTTTATCAAAGCGGATACTTCGGGAAATCTTTCGTCAAGCTCGCCCTGCTCTTGATATTTTTTTATCATATCAGCAAATCCGCCCCTATGAAATTCAAGGTGGTCGCTAATCGGCTTCAAAAAGCGGAAAGAGGGAAGAACGGCAAAATATTCGTTTTCCTGTTTCAATTCCCACTTCGCCCATTCTTTTTGCAGACCGAATTTTTCCATTACGTTCAACTTTTCTTCATAAGTCATTTCTTTATCTTTCATATCAATCTCCAGATATTTTTTATATATAATCTCATTATATCACTTTTGATGCTGTTTTGCAAATCTCCGTTACATTCGCCTTAATTCCGCGCAATACCATAGTTATCGATACGGTCGTATCCCATTGCTTTTCGTTTTTGTACTCGCTTGCGAATTTGTCGTCAAACCGCAACTTGCGACTGTAATACAAAGTCTTTGCGCCTTGTATATATTTCGACCATATAGTATTCATAGTTTTACTTGTGTTTGTATTCGTTTGATTTATCTTAATTTATATATTCTTTTCTAATTTCGCTACGTTAAATTGAAATTTATCTTACTTCCTTTTAGAATATTTTTCCTTTGCGTACTCATAAGCCTCTTGAATTAACGGCTTTAATCTTTCAAAGGTTGTATCGGACGGGTTGAGCGCACATACCCAACTCATCCAAGCGTAAACGGGGTGTGGCAATATTTTATCGGTTTTCGCAAAGTCATACGGCATATCTACAATACCACCTTTTGGCGGACGAGCAGGAACAGAGCCAAACATATTTATAAAAGTGTTTTTGCGAATACCTATATTAACGCGATAAATTTTTTCTCTGTTCAAATCCGAACTCTTATCACTGTCACCGTCTTTCTCTTTGACGGTCAAAACATAAATTCCGCGTTTTAGCGTATTATTCGGATTATAGAAAATTCCACGCTCGCCCCAACTGCTTACTAAAACCGTATCGGGTAAATTATCAAGACAGTATTTAAGTATATCGTTAGGTTGCATTTTATATCTTCCTCTTTATACAAATTATTGTTTATCGCTGTGTATAATTGTAACAAATTGAAATTAAAAAAGCAAGGACTGTTCCTTGCTTTTTATTGTGTTTATTATTCGTCTATGTCGTCGATGCCTACGCCTGTTTCAGCAGTTTCGATTGCGGGAGGGGCTTCCACCACTTCGGGAGCTGCTTCCGCCAAAGCTTCCGCCGCCTCGTCCTCGTCTCTTGCAGTTAGCGCAACGGTTGCCACAACGCCGTCTTTCAGACGCATAAGTCTTACGCCCTTGGTATTTCTGCCGATATGCGAGATACTGTCGCAGTGCATTCTTATGATTATTCCGTTATCGGAAATAAGCATTACGTCGTCCTGATCGGTTACCTGTTTCATACTTACCAGATAACCCGTAACTTCGTTGAATATACCTGCCTTTATACCTTTACCTGCTCTGCCCTGCAATCTGTAATCTTCGAGGTCGCTCCTCTTACCGTAACCGTTGGAAGTAACCGTAAGTACGTCCTTGGTTTCGTCTACTACCATCATATCTACAAGGCAGTCGTCCTTTGCAAGCTTCATTGCTTTTACGCCTGCCGTGTCCCTGCCCATAGAGCGTATCTGACTTTCTGCGAAACGGATACATTTACCCGAACGCGAAGCTATCATAATTTCGCTGTGGCCCGTGGTCAGTACTACCGTCATCAAATCATCGTTGTCGTTCAGCTTGATTGCGATTTTGCCGTTTCTGTTAATCCTTGCAAATTCACTTAATCTCGTCTTTTTGATAAGTCCGTTTCTCGTAGCAAATGCTATACTGCCTTTCATACCGTGCTGAACGGGCATAAGCGTATTTATCTTTTCATCCTGAGCTATCTGGACTATATTGACTATCGCTCTGCCTCGCGCAATGCGCGTTGCTTCGGGAATTTCGTAAGCTTTTATGCGGTAAACTCTGCCCTTGTTAGAGAACAGCAATATGTCGTCGTGCGAAGAGCATACGAACATTCTCTCAACGAAGTCTTCGTCCTTGGGTCTGTGTCCCGTAATTCCCTTGCCTCCGCGGTTCTGTGCGTGGTACTCGGATACGGGCAATCTCTTGACGTAACCGGAGTGAGTCATAGAAATTACGACCTGCTCGACGGGAATCAAATCTGCGTCGACGATTTCGCCGTCGAGATCGACTGCAATTTCAGTCTTTCTGGGTGTTGCGTTCTTGCGCTTGATTTCAAGTAAATCATCCTTGATAATGCCGAGCACACGGCTTTCGCGCTTCAGAATATCCTTATAATCGGCAATCAGTCTTTCGAGTTCGTCAAGTTCTTCTTTCAACTTATCTACTTCGAGATGCGAAAGTCTGTATAAACGGAGTTCGGCGACCGCGTTTGCCTGACGTTCATCAAGCTCGAATTTAGCCGTAAGCTTCTGTACGCAGTCAGCTTTATCCTTTGCCTCGCGGCAGACTTTGACGACTTCGTCAATGCTTGCCTGCGCGATAACGAGTCCGCGCAAGATGTGAGCTCTTTCCTCGGTCTTGTTTAAATCGTATCTTGTTCTTCTTGTTATTATTTCTTTCTGATGTTCGAGATAATAATAGATAAATTCTCTTAAATTGAGTATCTTGGGCGTACCGTCTACGAGCGCAAGCATAATAAGCCCGTCGGATATCTGCAAGTTAGTATGCTTGTAAAGCATATTCAAAACGATCTGCGGATTTGCTTCCTTTTTAAGCTCTACGACGATACGCATACCGTCTCTGTCGCTCTCTTCCCTTATATCGGAAATTCCCTCAATCTTCTTATCTTTTACAAGGTCAGCTATGTTTTCAATAAGCTTTGCCTTGTTGACCTGATAAGGTATTTCAGTGACGACGATACGGTTTTTGACTATGTTACCGCTCTTGTATTCCTCGACTTCACAGCGCGAGCGTATAATTACGCTGCCTCTGCCCGTCTTATAAGCGCGTTTTATTCCTGATCTGCCTATGATAAGCGCACCTGTGGGGAAATCGGGCGCGGGAATATACTGCATAAGTTCTTCGACGTCGATATCGGGCTTTTCAATCATAGCCACGACGCCGTCTATAACTTCGCCGAGATTATGGGGCGGAATATTCGTCGCCATACCGACGGCGATACCGTCCGAACCGTTGACGAGCATATTCGGGAAGCGCGACGGCAGAACAGTGGGCTGCATACCCGAATCGTCGAAAGTCGGATAAAAATCGACTGTTTCCTTGTCGAGATCTCTGAGCATTTCAGCCGAAAGCTTGGAAAGCCTTGCCTCGGTATATCTCATTGCGGCGGCGGGGTCGCCGTCGACCGAGCCGAAGTTTCCGTGTCCGTCAACCAAAGGCACATTGATTGTGAAGTCCTGTGCAAGTCTTACGAGTGCGTCGTAGACGGAACTGTCGCCGTGGGGATGATATTTACCTAAACAGTCACCGACGATACGGGCGCATTTTTTGAACGCTTTGTCGGAATACAGACCGAGTTCGTGCATCGAATATAAAATTCGCCTGTGAACGGGTTTAAGCCCGTCTCGCACGTCGGGAATGGCACGGGAGACGTTGACCGCCATTGCATAGGCAATAAACGATTTTTTAAGCTCCGCATCGACTTCGACGTCTAAAAATTTTGTCATCGCAAGAGTTTTTATAAACTCTTCGGTAAGCTCTGCGCTGGTTTCTTTCTTAGCCATTATTCCACTCCTTAAACATCCAATTCTTCTACGAGTTTAGCGTTTTCTTCAATGAACTGACGCCTGAGTTCGGGCTGTTCGCCCATTAAAATCGAAAAATGCTTATCCGCTTCAACGGCGTCTTCGACGTTTATTCTGACAAGCGTACGCTTTGCGGGGTCCATAGTCGTTTCCCAAAGCTGTTCCTTGTTCATTTCTCCGAGACCTTTGTAGCGTTGAAGCTCGAATTTGCCTTTATAACTCTTTTTGAAATCTTCGAGCGCCTTATCGTCGTAAAGATAAGTATCCTCTATGCCCTTGCCCGACACCTTATACAGGGGGGGCTGAGCCGCATAAACGTGACCGTTTTCGACCAAAGGACGCATATAGCGGAAGAAGAACGTCAAAAGAAGTATTCTGATATGAGAACCGTCGACGTCTGCATCGGTCATAATTATAATTCTGTCGTATCTGAGTTTACTCTCGTCGTAGTTTTCCTGAATTCCGCAACCGAAGGCGGTAATCATCGCTTTTATTTCCTCGTTGCCGAGAGCTCTGTCAAGTCTGACTTTTTCTACGTTTAAAATTTTACCTCTCAAAGGCAGAATTGCCTGAAAGCGTCTGTCCCTGCCCTGTTTTGCGGTACCGCCTGCACTGTCGCCCTCAACGATATAGATTTCGCACAGTTCAGGACGCTTGTCCGAACAGTCGGCAAGTTTGCCGGGGAGCTTGGTGCTTTCCAACACGCCTTTTCTGTGCGTTTCTTCCCTTGCAAGTCTTGCTGCTTCTCTCGCACGCTGAGCAGTAAGACAGCGCATAATAAGCTCTTTCGTTTCGGAAGGGTGTTCTTCAAGATACATACCGAACTTTTCACATACGGCCTTATAGACGAAGGTTCTTACATAGGTCGAGCAGAGTTTACTCTTTGTCTGGCTTTCATACTGCGCATCGGCGATTTTGACCGACACGACCGCCGTAATTCCCTCGCGCACGTCGTCGCCGGAAAGTTTCTGATTGTCTTTGATGATATTCAGGCGTTTAGCCGAATCGTTTATAACTTTTGTCAGCGCGGTTTTGAAACCGTCAAGATGGGTTCCGCCGTCGGGCTGGCGTATATTGTTCGAAAACGGGAAAATCTGTTCGTTATAACTGTTGTTATACTGAATGGCAATTTCAAGAAATCTGTCTTCACCCTCGCTGTCCTCAAAATAGACGGGCGCAGGGAAAAGCACTTCTTTGCCCTTGTTGATATCTTCGATAAAGTGTACTACTCCGCCTTCATAGCAGAAAGTATCGCTTCTCTGACGCCCCTCTCTCTTGTCGGTGAGCGTTAGCGTCAAGCCCTTATTGAGATATGAAAGCTCTCTTAAAAGCGTTTTTAACGTATCGTAGTTGAAATCAATGGTTTCGAAAACAGTAGCGTCGGGGTGGAACGTAATCGTTGTGCCGGTAAGAGGCGTTTTACCGACAGACTTCAAGGGTTTTTCGGGCACGCCGCAATGATATACCTGACGGTAAAGATGTCCGTTCTGCGCAACTTCGGCAACCAGCGTATCGGAAAGCGCGTTGACGCACGAAACGCCGACGCCGTGAAGTCCCGATGAAATTTTATATCCGCCTGCCTTATTGCCTCCGCCGAATTTTCCGCCGGCGTTGAGGTTGGTAAGCGCAAGTTCTACACCGCTTATTCCCTCTTCCTTATTGATTCCCGTGGGAATACCTCTTCCGTTGTCCTTTACCGAACACGATCCGTCCTCTGTTATTACAACGTCGATTCTGTCGCAGAAACCTGCCAAAGCCTCGTCTATCGAGTTATCGATAACTTCTCTGACAAGACAGTGCAGTCCCTTTTCATCGGTAGGCCCGATGTACATTCCGGGGTGTTCCCTGACGGGTTCAAGACCTTTCAGCGCCTTTAAACTGTTTGCATCATAGTCGCGATTGATTTTACTTCCGAACATATTTTTAACCTCATTTTTTACTCAGTTTATTATACCATATTATATAATTAAAGGCAAGCGAAAGACAAGAGATGTTGCGTTTTCCGGTATGAAATTTTTAAAATTTTACATACTTTTTATATGGAAAAGTTTACCTGCAAAGATATGATTAACTGCGACTTTACAAACGAAATTTTTGAGTGCGGAACATGCGGAAACCACGTCTGCAAGACGAAAGCCGAGCTTTGGAACAGAGTCTGTCCGCACTGCTTCGGAAAGCTTTACAGGATAAGCTGATTTTTATTAAGTTAATTCAGACAAACGCACAGCCGACCGTCTTTTAAAAGACGGTCGGCTGTGGATTAATTATAAAGTTAAGTTTCGTGATAAATAATTTTTTTATTCTGCAATTTTGCGTATTGCAATTCTTCCGTTACCGATTTTCCGATATAACCGCCCACGTTGACGATATAAACGATATCGGATAAATCAATTTTCTTAAAATGCGCCTTTGATAAATTTGCAATATCTTGTTCGTTCAGCGTTACGTCGGCATCGAAAACCGGCTGTAAAACGCAGTAACCCTGTTTGGTTTCGAGGTCGACCGCAATCTGTTGCATCTGCTTTGCAAAACGCATACTTCCGCATAATGTTACTACTTGCATCCGATACCCCGTCAATCCGTATATTGCTGTTTTAACTCTTCAAAACGGGTTTTCCATTTTTCGGCGTTTTCACTGTCGCCCTTAGCGGTAAAATATTCGTATCTAAGTTCGGTCAAAGATATAAAGCTTAAATCGTCCTCCGCTATCTGCGGGACGCCGAATAAAAGATTTTCGTCGATTTCTTCTATTTTTTTGCCTTGAAGTATTTGCGCCTGAACGGTAAGCACGGCAAGCGTAACCTTTGCACTGTCGGTCATTTTAATCAGTTCCACTACTATACGACCGTCGGTCTTGCCGTTGTCAAAATCAAACGGCATTGCGTTCATTGCGATTAAATGAAACGACGCAGGCAAAAGCACGCACAGCTCCGTCGGAACTGCAGGCACATACAGTGCGATTATGCCTAAAACGATAAACAGCATATTTACGGCAATTCCGCCTATTGCCGTTACTATGAGCGCTTTTCTTAAATTTTTGTCCGTCTTCGGAATAATTTTACAGCTCTGCGGTTTTCCGAAATCAAGCAAACTTTCCAAAATGAAGGAAAGAAAATTTTTACTGTCGGGAATCGCTTTGATTTTTACGAACGAGCCGAAAAGCATATGCCCCGATTCGTGCAGAACGGAAGCGATCGGAAAGGATAAAACGGCGATTATTCCGACTAAAACAGTTATTACGACTCCTGAGCTGTTCAGAATTATTTCAATACCGCAGAGCGCAAGCAGTACGAACGTAACTGCCTTTACGGACAGCGAGAAAATCAATTTTTTCATTTGTTACCCTTATAGATAAGATATCCCTCTAAGTTATCGTTTTCGGATACGGTGATTTCGGATATATGCAATTTTTGCAACAGTCTGTATAAAAAGAGCGTTGCTCCGCCTATTATATCGGCACGCCATACGACCATACCCGCAATTTTTTTAATTTCTTCCACGGGGAGGCTTAAAAACCTGTCGGCTAACGCGCCGACTTCCTGAGTAGTTAAAACAGTGCCGTGGGTGATTTTCGGATCGTAAACTTCGAGCTTATTCTTAACCGCGGAAAGAGTTATCGCGGTACCGCTTATGCCGTACATATCGTATGAAGAAGCATTGAAATCTCCGTAAAGGGGAAGTTTTTCAGAGATATAATTTTCTATTTTAAGCCTGTCCCTGTTGCAGTTTTCAAGAATACGAACCGCGCCTATTCCAACGCTTTTGCAATAAATTACGCTTCCGCCGCTTCTTACAGTCACTTCGCAGGAAGCGCCGCCCAAATCAATTATTCCGCCGTCATCCGATCCGAGCGCGCCCAAAAGACCTATATCAGCCTCGGTTTCTCCGCTGATAACGTCAACGTCTATACCATAGCGCTCTTTTGTATGTTTGACGAATTCCGCACCGTTCGAAGCCGAACGAACCGCCTCTGTCGCAAAGACGTAAACTTTTTCCGCGCCGTCGCGCAATGCCTGTTTTTTGAAACCGTCGACCGCCTTTGCGGTGCGTATTATCGCCGTTTCGGTCAGTTTACCGGATATGCCGAGCCCTTCGCTGAGACGCGCGGTTTCAACGCGCTTATATAAAGTTTTTCCGCCAGCCGTTAATGCAAGGCGGACGGAATTCGAACCGATATCAATTATAGCAATTTTCATAAATATAACCGACAGACGGATATGTTTCAAACCGTCTGATTTTGTAAGAGTTACTTTTTAAATATAAACCCGTATTTGTATGCAAGGTCTAAAAGTCCTGCTTCCGACTTGTAATACTCATAAGTGTCTTTATTTATCTGCGTCTGCTGATTAAGATACTCTATCTCTTTTATTATATCGTTCCTGGTTTTGGAGACAACTTTTATTTGTACTATCTGGTAAATTATTACTGCCGCAAGTACGGCAATAAGGATTATTACGTTGACAGTAACAGCCGCAATTATGCGGTTGCGCTTCTCATCGGTCATTGCACTTATCCATTTTCCTAGATTTAATATTATTATACAACTTATTTACCGAAAATGCAACAAATATGTGAAAACTTTTTAAATATAATATTGCTCCGAGCACACAGCCGAGAACCATAAAAAGCCTGATATTTCCGAAGCCGAACAGAACAGAAATAAAAATATAGCTTGCGGTAAGAAACAGACAGTACAGCAAATCGCAGATTATAGTAAAAATTCTGTCTTTAACGGAATAAGTTTTTTTATCCACACCGCACACAAGACAGCGTGCAACGTATAAAACGTCATAGACCACTCCGCTTATAATACCGCAACAGGTGCAGGTTATAAAAATGAAGATCTGCATAAAAGTCACCTCCCGAGCGTAAATGAAACGCTCTTTTCGGTTTTTAGAAGCAAGCAAAGCAAGAAGCCTGCGCAAATCGCAAGGGAGTTTACAATGAATAAATGTCGTACCGATGACGAGGGCTCCCTTTGGGAAACGTCATACCGTAGCGACGCGTAAAGGCGACACAGCTATGCGACGCTTATCGGAGCCGAAACTATTTGAACAGTTTGCCTTTGAGGCTTAATCCTTTTGCCATATAGCGTACGGAAGTAATTTCGCCCGTTGCCGCAAATGCTCCGCTTGTTTTTGAGAAGTTAGTTATCTTCATTCCGTTTCCCGACACGGCAATCCTTCCTCCCGAATACGAGAGCATTATCTGTTTATCTGAAAATGCGTCCACGCTGTCGATCGCCGTTGCCGTAATTCTTTTGCACTGTTCGATATTTACTGAATGAGGCGTATCCATAAAAACTCCTTTTGCATAAAAAAATACCGCCCTTTCGGGTGGTATTAATATATGTCTGAAAATTTAAAGTTATGCGCTTATTATTGTCCGCTTAAATTAAACCTTTTTTGATTTTTGCGTTAGCCTTGGCACGCAGTTCGCTGTTTAATATGCGTTTTCTTATTCTTATGTTTTTGGGTGTGATTTCCAAAAGCTCGTCGTCGCCGATAAATTCAAGACACTCTTCAAGGCTCATTCTCTTGGGGGTAATAAGCCTCAACGCCTCATCGCTTGACGACGAACGGGTATTCGTGAGGTGTTTAGTTTTGCAGACGTTGACGTTCAGATCCTCGTTTTTCGGCGATTCGCCGACGACCATTCCTTCATACACGGGCGTGCCTGCACCGATAAACAGCGTGCCCCTGCCCTGAGCATTAAAAAGCCCGTAAGTCACGGCTTCGCCCGTTTCGAATGCAATAAGCGAGCCTGTGTCGCGCCTTGAAAAATCGCCTTTATAGGGCTGATATTCAAAGAATACGCTGTTCATTACACCCTCACCCTTGGTAGAGGTAAGAAACTCAGACTTATAGCCGAAAAGTCCTCTCGCAGGAACGATAAATTCAAGCCTTGTACGGCTTCCCACCGTGCTCATATGCAGAAGTTCACCCTTGCGGTTGCCCATACTCTGGAACACAGCGCCCGTTGCGTCGTCGGGAACGTCGACCATCAGCTTTTCCATAGGTTCCATTTTGACGCCGTCAACTTCCTTGAACATAACTCTCGGAGTCGAAACCTGAAATTCGTAGCCCTCCCTGCGCATATTCTCGATTAAAATCGAAAGGTGCATTTCGCCCCTGCCGCAGACGCGGTAACTGTCAGCTGAGCCTGTTTCTTCAACTCTCAAAGATACGTCGCGCAGAAGTTCTCTGAAAAGCCTGTCCCTTATATGACGCGTAGTCACCATTTTCCCCTCTTTGCCTGCAAAGGGAGAATCGTTTACCGAGAAAGTCATCTCTACCGTCGGTTCGGTGATTTTTACGAATTTATGCGCCTCTACACAGTCGGGAGAACACACGGTATCTCCGATATTAATCTTTTCAAGACCGGAAAAACAGACGATATCGCCTGCTTTTGCGCTTTCGCACGGCATTCTCTGCAAGCCCTCGATCTGATAGAGATTTGCAAGCTTGCCGGAAACGTTCATATGGATATTGTTGTAGTTTGTCACAGCGACGTTCTGCCCCTGATTGATAACTCCCCTTTCTATCCTGCCGACGCCTATCCTGCCCACATAGTCGTTATAATCGATTGAGGATACGAGAAGCTGTGCAGGTCCCTTTTCATCGACTTCCATCGGCTGAATATGATTCAATATTGTTTCGAAAAGCGGAGTTAAATCTTTGCCTTCCTCGTTCAGATCGAGCGTAGCCGTGCCGTTTCTGCCCGAACACCACACGACGGGGCTTAAAAGCTGGTCGTCGGACGCGTCGAGCTCTAACAAGAGCTCCAAAATCTCGTCCTGCACTTCGTTGAGCCTTGCGTCGGGACGGTCGATTTTGTTGACTACTATAATGAGTCTGTGTCCCATTTCAAGGGCTTTTTGCACGACGAAACGGGTCTGCGGCATAGGTCCCTCGGCGGCATCGACGAGAACGAGTACGCCGTTGACCATCATCATAACTCTTTCGACTTCGCCCGAAAAGTCGGCGTGTCCCGGCGTATCTACCACGTTGATTTTAACGCCCTTATAATGCACGGACGTGTTTTTGGCAAGAATGGTAATACCTCTTTCGCGCTCTAAATCATTACTGTCCATTACTCTCTCTTCTACCGACTGGTTGTCGCGGAAGGTATGGCTCTGTTTTAACATTGCGTCGACGAGCGTCGTCTTACCGTGGTCGACGTGCGCTATTATTGCAACATTTCTTAAATCGTTTCTTATCATATATATGTCCTTCTGAGTGGTTGTTTGAGTTTATAGTTTAAATTCACTTTTTGTGCTACGCTCAAATAGCTTTAAAATTATATCCATACAGTGTTTTGCACCGTCGCCGCTCTCGAAAACGTGAGAGAGGAAACAGGCTTCATAGACTGCATTTGTTATAGGCAGATCTACGCCGTACTTATCGCCGAGTTTTTTCATAGCCTTTGCGGTCATAACGCCCTCGGCAAGTTTTTCGAACTTTGCACCGTGAGCCATCATTTCACCGTATTTTCTGTTGTGCGAATACTCGGAAAAGAGCGTCGTTTCGTAATCGCCTAAATGCGCAAGTCCGTAAGCCGACTGGAATTTTCCGCCCAACGCTTCGATTAATCTTCCGACCTCGTTTGCTCCCCTTGCCATAAGAGGGCCTTTTAAGCTGACGTAACCGCTTCCGTCCAGCACGCCCGCAGAAATACCCAGAACGTTTTTTGCGGCGGCGCCGATTTCCGTGCCTATTAAATCGTTTCCGTAGTAAAAACGTATAAGATTGCTTTTGAAACTGTCGGCAAGATTACGCTTCAAAGTATCGGAAACGCTGTCTATAACCATACAGTTGGGTATACCCTGCACGAAAGCCTGAATATGTCCGGGACCAACCCACACGGCGATTTTATCTTCGGAAATTCCGCTTTCGGTTAAAACTTCGGAAAGGCGCTTACCGGTGCTTTCTTCGATTCCCTTCATACATAACACAAAGGGCTTGCTCTTAACGTCGTACTTGATAATTTTCTGCATAAATCCGCGCAGACCCTGCGAGGAAATGGAAATTATTATTATGTCCGCGCTCTCGACCGCGAACTGCAAGTCACAGGTGAGCGTTATATTTTTGTCGAGCGAAACGTATTCGTTCCTGCCCGTATTTTTTAAAATTTCGTACGAATAGTCGCCCTCAGGCCCCCACGAAATTACTTCGTTTTTTAATACGGTTGCCTGATACCAGGCGATAAACGAACCCCAGCGCCCGCAACCCAACACACTTATACGCATTTTTACCTCAAAATTAAATAGTTTTCCGCTCCAATAAAGCCCTTGACAAAGTGACCTCGTCGGTGTATTCGAGCTCGCTTCCGATAGGAATTCCGTGCGCAAGCCTTGTTACAATAACGCCTAACGGTTTTAAAATCTTTGCAATATACATTGCAGTGGCTTCGCCCTCAACGTCGGGATTTGTCGCCATTATAACCTCTTTGACGTCGCCTGCGTTTACTCTTGCAAGCAGTTCTTTTATTCTTATATCGTTAGGACCCACGCCGTCCATAGGACTGATAACACCGTGCAGAACGTGGTACACGCCCTTGAACTCGTGCAGTTTTTCCATAGCGATAACGTCCTTCGGCTCCTTGACCACGCAGATCGTTGCGCCGTCTCTTTTCTTGCAGATATCGCAGACATCCTCTTCTGTGAAGTTTCCGCAGACCCTGCAATAGCGGACTTTTTGCTTGCAGTTTATTATACTGTCGGCGAACGTTTTTGCCTCCGCATCCGTCATTCCTATGATTTTATAAGCGTAACGCTGAGCCGTCTTTTTGCCGACGCCGGGAAGTTTGGAAAATTCGTTAATGAGTTTTCCGATAGGTTCTATAAAAATATCCATCTTAAATCAAGCCCGAATTTGCAAAAGGTCCCATTTTTTCGTTATAAACTTCATCGGCTTTTTTATAGCCGTCGTTGATAGCCGCCATAATCAGGTCTTCAAGCATTTCGATATCGTCCTCGTCATTGAGGTCGATAGTTTCGGACAGCTTACTTCCGAACTCTATTCCGTTGATTATTTTTTTAGCGTTCATATACACTACGACGGTTTCGTCGCCCTCTTCTCCGCCGCCTGAAAGTCCGACCACCTCGTATTCGTCAAGCTCTTTATTTGCCTCCTGCATCTGTTCCTGCATCTTCTGTGCCTGCTTCATAAGACTCTGCATATTCTGCATACCGCCGCCTCTGTATCCTGCCATAATAAACCTCCGTCTATTTTATTTCTATATCTATGCCGTCGAAATTCTTTTTCAATTCTCTGACAGCCTTTTCCATTTCGCTTTCGCCTTTTTTTATAAGCCGGACTTCGTGCTCGCCCACACCCAGCTCCAACAGCGTTTCCGATAAAAAGTTTGCGTTGTCCGTACGGGTGAGCCCTTTCATTACGGCTTCGCTTTCCGTCGTAAGTATCAGCTTGTTTCCCTCGAAGAAATTGCCCACATCCATACACAGAGTAAACAGAACGGCATTCTTTCTCGTCGTGCGCAAAAGCCTTATAAGCTTAGCGAATATTCCGCCCTTTTCGCCATCGTTGAGAGTACGGATTTCGGGCGACGTTTTTGGCGCTCCGTCAAAGAGCGTAGGCTGACGTTCATCTTTTACGGGCGGTTCCTTAAAAGGCGAAGGCGCTTCGGCTTCCGCAATGAGCTCTTTTCTTTTCTCCTGCACCGTCTTTTTTTCAGGCTCGCAGGCTTTGACGGCAGGAACTTCCCTTATAACCGTAACCGAATTGTTTTCTATCTTTTTTTCAAGTGCGCTGATCTTGCCGATAAGCGCGTCTATATTGTAATCAGCGGAAGGCATAGCGCACTTTAAAACTGCCGTTTCCAAAGTTATTTTTGCGTTGAGCGAATACTTCGCGTCCGACTCAGCCTGAGAAAGTATCTCCGTGACGCGCAACAGCTTATGTCCGTCGCACAGTGATGAAAGCTCCGCAACTTTGTTATAGGTTTCTTCCGGAAGATTTACGATCTGTTTTGCATTTTTGCAGATTTTTACAATAGACAGATTGTTGAGAAAATTCAGAAGGTCCCTGAACAGTACGCCTACGCTTTTTCCCGTAGACAAAATATCCTCAACCGAGCCCAACGCGGACGACGCGTCTTCCGTGACGATGCTTTTTAAAAGCGTACTCAGTGAATTGAAATCCGCGCTTCCCAAAACCTCGTTGACGTCTGCGTAAGTAAGCTTGCCCTGCGAATACGAAGCGCAGGTATCGGCTATAGATAAACTGTCTCTCGCACTGCCTGCGCCTGCCCTTGCGATAGCGGAAACCGCCTCGTCCTCGTAGCTTTTGCCGACCTTGCCGTAAACCGATTTTATGAGATTTTCAAGATCCTTTTGCGGAATCAATTTGAAATCGAAGCGCATACAGCGTGAAAGTATAGTTGCCGGAATTTTCTGCGGTTCGGTGGTCGCAAGAATAAACACCGCGTGCGCAGGCGGTTCTTCCAAAGTCTTTAAAACGGCGTTGAAAGCCGACGAAGTCAGCATATGCACCTCGTCTATGATATAGACTTTGTACCTGCCCGATACGGGGGGATACTGTACCTTTTCCCTGAGATCTCGCATTTCGTCGACGCCGTTGTTAGAAGCAGCGTCGATTTCGGAAACGTCAAGACTTGCTCCGCTTTCAAGCGATTTACAGACTTCGCACTTACCGCAGGGAGAGCCGTCGACGGGATTTTCACAGTTTATCGCCCTTGCGAAAATTTTCGCAAGAGTCGTTTTGCCCGTGCCCCTCGGTCCGCAAAAAAGGTAAGCGTGACCTATTTTGCCCGTAGATATCTGGTTTTTGAGGGTGCGTACGATATGCTCCTGCCGTACCACCGCATCGAACGTCATCGGTCTGAACGTCCTGTAAAATGCAAGATATGCCATTTTTACTCCGATAAATTAGTCTGCAATTTATTTTTAGCGCGGTTTATCGCGTTGTCGATACTCTTTACGTTTTTGCCGAGCGCAACTGAAATTTCCGACATCGACATACCTTCAACATACAACGAAACCGCCTTATATTCGAAAGGCGACAAAACTTTATTCATCTTTTCAAGATATTCCGTCTTTGTCTCTTCGCCTATCATTCTGTCTTCGGGACTTTCGTAATAAGCAAATTCGTTGATTTCGAAAATAGGTAAAAAATTGTTTAATGCCGAATACTTTGCGCCGTTGTTCTTTTTTATAACGTCTATAATCCGGTTGTGGATACACGCGCCTGCAAACGCAGAAAAACCGTTTTTGCCTGCTTTGAATTTTAAAACCGCCGAATACAGTCCGAACATACCTTCCTGAACCAAGTCCTCGGTTTCGCCGCCGCAGAGAAAAAATTTACGCGCGACGGATAAAATGATTGGTTTGTATTTTCTGTAAAGTTCTTCAAACGCCGAATTGTCGCCGTTCTGCACGGCAAGCACGAGTTCTTCGTCAGTCATTTCTCTTCCTCACTACTTCATACGCCGAAATGCCGAGCGCGACAGACGCATTCAGAGAGTTTACTTTGCCTTTCAAAGGTATAGATACAATAAAGTCGCATTTCTCCCTTGTAAGGCGTTTGACTCCGCAATCCTCGCCCCCGACCACGAGAGCTACGTCGCCCGAAAAATCGGATTTATAAATATCCGTGCCGTCGGCTTCCAAGGCGTACACCCAGTAGTTTTCCTGTTTGAGCCTGTCGACCGCGCGGTTTATGGAATTGACCTTTGCAACCCTGATATGATTGACCGCACCCGCCGAAATTCTTATCACTGCGTCCGTTACGCTTGCGGAATTGTTTGAAGGAATAACTACGCCGTCCGCGCCCGCACATTCGGCAACGCGGATTATCGAGCCGAGATTATGCACGTCCTCGATACCGTCGCAAAGCACCACGAAACCGCGGTTCTCCTCCCTTGCGGAAATTATTTCGTCGAGCGAGGAATAGACGAAATCAGAGCTGAATGCAATTACGCCCTGATGCCTGCCCTCTTCGCTTGTTTTGTCAAGAGTGCGCCTGTCGACGAACTGAACTTTTATATTTCTTTTCCTTGCCTCGGCAAAGATACTTTTCAAAGAACCCTGCGGTTCTTTTTCAAGCATTATCTTTTCTATATTTTTACCCGTTTTCAACAGTTCGAAAACAGCGTTACGCCCTTCGGTCTTCAATTTCTTCTCCTGAATTATTTGGATTGCCCGGACAGCAAAGCCGATATTCTGTCGTACTGTCCCGTAAGATATAAATAGCCGAGTACCGCCTCGAAGCCCGTTGAGCGGTTGTATTCGGCAACGCTTGCATTTTTACTTTTAGTGTTCTTTTTGGCGTTTCTGCCCCTCTTGAAAATATCGTTTTCCTCTTCTGTAAAAAGCGGTTGAACTTTTTCGAGCAACTCGCTCTGACCGTGTGCAGACACTTCCGACGAGGTGAGCTTCTGAAGCGTCCCCGTACCGAAATCGGTTGAAAGCACGAGCTTTTCACGAACGTACAGCGAATATACCGCATCGCCGACGAACGCAAGAGTTACGGGACTTATATTTTTTGCTTTCTGAACAGAAACCGTTGAAAAAAGACTGAACACTCTATATTATTCCTCAAAAAATACGGCGTTTTTCAATAAATAATTATAACATATAACGAATAAAAAAATCAAATATATAGTACTATATAGCGTGAAATTGTTTATTATAAAAAAGAGTTTACTTATCATTGTGTGCGCTGTTATCGTAGGCGGAGCGGTCTTCGGAATATGCGCAGGTGCGATTTCCACCTCGGCAACTCACGACGGCGTACGCACTGTCGTAATCGACGCGGGGCACGGCGGTATAGACGCAGGGGTTTTGGGCATCAACACCAAGACGAAAGAAAGCGAAATAAACCTGTATATCGCAAAGTATCTGAGGGGATATTTTGCGGACGCAGGTTTTAACGCCGTGCTAACACGTTCGACGCAAGGCGGACTTTACGGCACGAGCACGAAGGGCTTTAAAATGCGCGATATGAAAAAACGCAAACAGATTATCGAGGAAAATAAAGCCGATATGGTTATTTCCATTCATCAGAATTTTTGTCCTATTCCGTCCCGCCGAGGCGGAACTGTCTTTTTCGACAAGTACAGCCAAAGCGGTAAGACGCTTGCCGAAAGCATACAGCAAAACCTCAATGAAATGAAAGAGTGCGTCAAACAGAATTCTCCGCTTGCAGGCGACTTCTATATGCTTAAATGCACGCAAAATCCCTCCGTTCTTGTGGAATGCGGTTTTTTATCCAACGGCGAGGACGAAGCACTGCTTATTTCCGCCGAATACCAAAAAGCGTTGGCGTACGCAATTTTCAAAGGCGCCGTCGCATTTTATTCATAAAATGACGGCTGTGCGGAAACGCACAGCCGTCAATTACTCAGAATAATTTTGTGTTTTACATTTTTTCCAAAAGTTTCAAATCGATGCCCTTATCGCCGATTTTTATGATTTCGACTTTTACGGTATCGCCTATTTTGACAACATCTTCAACCTTTTCGACACGCTTGTCCGAAAGTTTTGAAATGTGGATCATACCGTCTTTGCCGGGAGCAAACTCCACGAATGCGCCGAAATTCATAATTCTTACGACTGTGCCGACGAACATATCGCCGACCTCGGGATCGTGCGCGATGCTCATAATTATCGCCTTAGCCTTTTCCGCGTTCTCGATAGGACCTACGGTCGAAACGTAACCTCTTCCGCTGTCGTCGCTGTTGAACTCGATTTCGGTGCCGGTTTCTTCCATTATTTTCTTAATTACGCAACCCTGCTTGCCGATAACGTCGCCTATTTTTTCGGGGTCGATTTCGAAGAATATGATCTTGGGAGCATACTTCGAAAGCTCTGACGATACGTCGGGAACTACTTCGAGCATCTTTGACAGAATGAACTGTCTGCCTTCGTTGGCCTGATTTATCGCGGTGTGCATTATCTCTTCGGATATGCCCTTTATCTTTATATCCATCTGAATCGCGGTAATGCCGTTTACGGTACCAGCGACCTTGAAGTCCATATCGCCGAGAAAATCTTCAAGACCCTGAATGTCTGTCAAAACCTTGAATTCGCCCGTTTCCTGATTTTTGATAAGTCCCATTGCAACGCCTGCTACGGGAGCTTTGATAGGAACGCCTGCATCCATTAAAGCCATTGTGGAACCGCAGACGGAAGCCATCGACGACGAACCGTTTGACGACATAATGTCGTTGACTACCCTTATAGCATAGGGGAACGTATTTTCGTCGGGGAGGACGGGTATAAGCGCGCGCTCTGCAAGTGCGCCGTGTCCGATTTCACGCCTGCCGGGGGAACGAAGCGCCTTAGCTTCGCCTGTGCAGTAGCCGGGGAAGTTGTAGTGGTGCATATATCTCTTTGCGGTTTCTTCGTCAAGACCTTCGAGCTTCTGCGCGTCGGTAAGCATACCGAGCGTACAGGAAGTCATAGTCTGAGTCTGTCCTCTCGTGAACACAGCCGAGCCGTGAACGCGGGGAAGAACGCCTCTTTCGCACCAGATAGGACGGACGTCTTTAAGACCTCTTCCGTCGGGACGGATACCCTTGTCGAATATCTTTGCACGGACTTTTTCTTTCGTGAGATAATAGACGCTGTCTTTTATCTCTCTCGTATTTTCGGGATAGATATCTGAAAAATGAGCGAGTATATCGGCTTCCGCCTCTGCCTGCCTTACTTCCCTCTCCTGTCTGTCGAAAGTTTCGATAGCATAGTCGATTTTCTTATCGGCATATGCGCGGACGGCTTTGTCAAGCTCTTCGGGAATATGATAGAGCTCGATTTCCTTCTTAGTCTTGCCGACTGCAGGTACGATAGTTTCTTCGATATATGCGCAAATCTTTTTGATTTCTTCAAAACCGAAAGTGATAGCGCCGACCATTTCGTCGTTGGTGACTTCGTTAGCGCCGGCTTCGATCATTAAAATCGCATCTTTGGTTCCTGCAAGATTCAAATGAATTCTGCTCTTTTCGCGCTGAGCGAGGTCGGGGTTGATGACGTACTTACCGTCGACCATTCCGACCACCACAGAGCCGGTAGGACCTGCCCAGGGGATATCGGAAATTGCAAGGGCTATCGACGAGCCTATCATTGCGAGAGGTTCGGGCGAAATATCGGGTTCGACCGAAATTGCCTGAGCAATAACCACTACGTCGTTGAAAAGTCCCTTCGGGAACAGAGGACGCAGAGGTCTGTCGATAAGTCTTGAAGTGAGTATAGCCTTATCGCTTGCTCTACCCTCGCGCCTTTTGAAGCCGCCGGGGATCTTGCCGACAGAGTACATTTTCTCTTCGTAATCTACCTGCAACGGGAAGAAATCCATTCCGTCGCGGGGAGCCGCCGACATACATACTGACACCATAACGGCCGTTTCACCGCAACGGACAAGGCAGGCGCCGTTTGCCTGCTCGGCATATTTGCCTGTTTCGACGACGACTTCTCTGCCGCCGACTTTGAAGCTGAATTGTTTGAAATTTTTCATTGTTTACTCCTAATCTATTCTATTCTTGTGCTTATAACGCCGTCGTTATAAACGAAAAACGGGGGTCGTTAAAAAAACTACCCCGTTTTAAAAATTACTTTCTCAAATTCAAAGCAGCAATGATAGAACGATATCTCTCGATATCCTTGCTCTTCAAATAGTCTAAAAGTCCGCGGCGGCGGCCTACCATTTTAAGAAGTCCCCTGCGCGAATGGTTGTCGTGAATATGCTCTTTAAGATGCTCGTTCAAGTGGTTGATTCTTTCCGTTAAAAGAGCGATCTGAACTTCGGGCGAACCTGTGTCGCCTTCCTTTAAAGCATATTTTGCAATGATTTCAGACTTTTCCATTTAATTTATCCTCCTATGGAACTATTTGCGGCAAACGAAGCAAGCCGTTGAGTATTCGAACTCCTTCGTATCCGTAACGATATTATAATAGCATAAAGGAAAAAAAATAGCAAACAAAATAACGCTGTTTTGAAATTAAATTTTTAGTCGAACGAACACCCGGAAACAAAACGCGCACCCACCTTTACGCCCGTTTTAAAATAGCTTTTGTTGTCCGGATAATACTCTTGCTCCGTTAAATTTTCGTATTTGCAAAATATTTTAAGCTGTTCTTCGTTAAGCGCTTCGTTTGAAACCTTAACTCCGAAAACCGTTTATATTCCCGCGTTTCTCTAAACGAATTATGCGTTCGGCAAGCCTGTTTTATATTTCAAGGAAAAGATTGTTTCTGTCTTTGATTATTTTATCGACTTTGGATATATAAGTCGGTAAATCTTTGGGGGACGCGCAACGTTCTATGCGGTCGTCGCCGAAAAGTTTTTTGGAAATGGCGTTTGCGCCGACTGCGATATTATCGGCGATTTCTTCCATAACGTCGATATTGTATATGCACTCCTTTCCCTCTTTGCACCAGCCGACGTTTTCAAGTCCGCCTGCCTGATATTTCTGTCTGTACATATAATAGGGCAAATATCCGCTTTCCGATAAAAGTTTATCGGACAAGTCTATCATATCGGAAATTCCCGCGACGTTAAGACGTCTTACCCTCTCTTTGAGTTTGGCGCCCGATTTTAACGACAGAGTATGTACTGTTATGTTTTCGGGATCTAAGGATATAGCCGTCTTTAAAGATTTTCCGAAGTCGGCGCAGGTTTCGTCAGAAAGCCCTGCAATTAAGTCCAGATTGATATCGAAACCGAATTTTTTTGACATTTCATAAGCGTTCAAGGTCATTTGAGAGGTATGCTTTCTGCCTATCTTTTCAAGCGTTGAATCGTTGAAAGACTGTGGATTGACGCAGATTCTCGTAACACCGAACTGCTTTGAAAGGCGAAGTTTTTCTTCCGTAAACACGTCGGGTCTGCCTGCCTCTACGGTGTATTCAGGAGCATTAAGTCCCGACAGCGATTCGTAAATTCTTTGCAGATGCTTTTCGCCGAGAACGAAAGGAGTTCCTCCGCCTATATAAATACTTTTAAGATTTGTCAACAGGGGCTTTATTGACTCTGTTTCTCTGACTAAGCTTTCGACGTAGCTTTCAACGTAGCTCTGCGTAGAGGTTATCGGCGCGGTTATAAACGAACAGTAATCGCACTTTGTCGGGCAGAACGGAATACTTACAAACAGATCCTGACCGCCCCTATGCGAATACGCGTTTTGCTGTACTTTCAGAATTCTGTCAACAAGCAAAATTTTCCTGTCGCTGACGTCCATTTTTCCGAACAGGTCGGAAAAATTTCTGCCTGCGTTTTTTTCTGCATAAGCGAGCTTTGTCGGTCTTATACCCGTAAGCGCGCCGTAGATAAGCGAGCCGTGGCGTTTTGCAAGAGTTTTATAAAGCGCAAGTTTTGCATAGCGTTTTGCAAGACGTTTAAAGACGAGTTCGTCTTCAACCTCTTCCTTGTCCTCGAAGTCGTAAAATTCGCCTTCGTACTCTATCGAATTGAAGTATTTCCCCTCCGAAAAGGAAAAATAATGCGTTATCTCTTCATCCTCGCAGTCGAAAGCGCGGATAATATCCATAAGTTCGGGGCGAAGGTATTCGCTGTTTGTAATCAACATTTTAAACCTGCATATACGGATTGTATTTTCTTTCCCGTTCAAGCGTTGTTTCTGCGCCGTGACCGCAGTAGAGAGTAAAGTCGCCGTCGAGCGCGGAAAGTTTTTTAAGGCTGTCTTTAAGACGAGTAAAGTTGCCCGTAGGCAAATCGCACCTGCCAACGCTTCCGCGAAACAGCGTATCGCCCGTAAAAAGACTGTTTTCTATCAGAAAACAAAGACTGCCCGCCGTGTGACCCGGCGTTTCGATTACCTTTATATTCAGGTCTGCGACGGAAAAATTCCCTTCCTTCAAAACGCCTTCAGCTGTGAATTCGGGGATATACACTCCGCCGAAGACAGAGCGGTTTTCCTTAGAAAAGATAAAATCTTTTTCCTTTGCACTGCAATAAATCGAGACGCCCGAAGCAGAAAATTCGGCTGTACCGCCAACGTGGTCGAAGTGCCCGTGCGTCAAAAGCACGGCTTTTGGAGTTAAATTCAAAGCCGAAAGCCTTTCTATAAGTCCCTCGCCGGCGCAGTCGATGAGTATGCAGTTTTTGCCGTCTGCGGTAACTGCGAACGTGTTGGCTTCGCCGCTGTAAGGTTCGAGTTTTATAACTTTCATAATGCTTTTAAAAAACCTGTCAATTAGTCGTTCTGAACACGTCGATAACGCGTTTGTCTTTTTTAATACGTTTGACCAGAAGATCTATATCCGAGCGTTTGTTGAACTTAATCCGTATATCGAATTCTGCGTTTTTATCCCTGTTTATTCTGCCGTTTATGCCCGTCATACTGAGTTTGAGCGAAGCGATTTCCTGTGAAATGAACGCAACGAGTCCGCTGTCGTCTTCGGCGATAATCTTCAAGCCGACAATAAATTCAGACTGTTCGCCAGTCCATTGCGCAGGCTGTAACCTCTCGCTGTCCTCGCACGAAACGTTGGGACAGTCGCTTCTGTGAATTATAACGCCTCTTCCTCTCGACACGAAACCGACGATATCGTCGCCGGGGACGGGATTGCAACAGTGCGCAAAACGTATCAACAGTCCCGAAAGCCCCTTTACGGTGACGCTGCCGGCGGGCGAACGTACGCCCCTGCCGCCGGACGTGTCAACAATGGGTTTAGGTATTTCTTTTTTATAGTAGTCGATGAGCTTGAAAAGCACGGAATTTACGCTGACCGCACCGTAGCCTATCGAAGCCATCATTTCATTTACGGAGGAAAATACGAGCTTATTTGAAAGACGGTTGAACGATTCTTCCGTAAGGATATCGGCAAGGCTGTAACCGCGTTTTTTAGCCTCGGCTTCGAGCATAGCTCTGCCCGTTCTGGCGTTCTCTTCCTTCATTTCACGCTTGAAAAAAGCTCTTATTTTCGCCTTTGCCGAGCCGGATTTCACGAATTTGAGCCAGTCCCACGAAGGACCTTTTGTGTTGGGGGACGTGAGAATTTCAACGACGTCGCCCGTATGCAGGGCGGAATTTAACGGAACTATTCTCGAATTTACTTTTGCACCGACGCATTTGTTGCCGACTTCGGAGTGAATGGCGTATGCAAAATCGACGGGCGTAGCTTCCAAGGGCAGAGAAATGACCTTGCCGTGAGGGGTGAAAACGAGAAGTTCGTTTGAATACAAATCGGTTTTAAGCGAGTCTACGAATTCCTTTGAATCGTTCAGACTGCCCTGCCAGTCCATTACGTCGCGAATCCACGAAAGCCTCGCATCAAAGCCCGTTTCGCTAGTCTTCTGTTCCTTATACCGCCAGTGCGCGGCAATACCGAACTCAGCCATACGGTGCATTTCCTGCGTGCGGATCTGAATTTCGCAGTACTGACCGAAATTAGTGACAACCGTAGTGTGAAGCGACTGATACAAATTGCGCTTCGGCGTAGCGATATAGTCCTTTATACGTCCGGGGACGGGCTTCCACTGTTTGTGTATCTTGCCTAAAATTTCATAACATTCGTCGATTGTATCGACGATAACTCTGACAGCAGATAAGTCGTAGATCTGATCGAGCGTCTTATCCTGCTTTTTCATTTTTTTATAGATAGAATAAAAGTGTTTCGGTCTGCCGAAAACTTCGCCGACAACTCCGCTTTCTTTCAGAAGCTGTTTGAGCTGAACAACGACAGATTCGACGAAATTTTTTCTTTCCTCGATTTTCTGGTGAATGTTTGTTACGAGATATTCATAGCTTTCGGGATCGAGGTATTTGAGGCACAGATCTTCGAGTTCGCATTTTATCTGCGAAATGCCGAGACGCCCTGCAAGCGGCGTAAAAATTTCAAGCGTTTCTTTCGCGATACGCTGCTGTCTTTCCTCAGACAAAAAATTGAGCGAGCGCATATTGTGAAGCCTGTCGGCAAGTTTGATTATAATCACCCTGACGTCGTTTGCCATAGCCACGAAAATTTTTCTGAAATTTTCGGCGTCCTCCTCCTCGTGAGAGGCAAACTGAATTTTGTCGAGTTTGGTCACGCCGTCTACAAGCGTAAGTATCTCCGTGCCGAAGAATTTGCGCACGTCCTCGCAGGTTGCGGAAGTGTCCTCTATAACGTCGTGCAGAAAAGCCGCCGCAACGGACGGCGTATCCATACCCAGATTTATAAGTATCTCCGCAACGGCGCAGGGATGCGTAAAATAAGGCTCGCCCGAGGCGCGTTTCTGCCCCTCGTGCATCTCCTCCGCATAGCGGTAAGCCGAAAACAGCAGTTCCCTGTCGCTTTCGGGATAGTTTTCTGAAATTTTGTCAAGTACGGTCTTCATTTTTTTTACTCTGTACTGTATTAAATAACTGTGATTTCGAAAGTTCGCTCTTTACGCCCCTGTATAGCGTGAATTTTCCGTCTTTGAAGTCCAAAAGCGAAAGCTGACGGAACACCTCCACGGCAAATACAGTCTGCAAAGGACTTTCGGAAAGGTCGTATCCGAGCGCGATTTCCGCGCCGTCCGCGCCGTCTATTCCGCCGACGTTCGCAACCAAGGCAGAAAAAACTTTTAAAAGTTTTTCTCGCTCGCACGAGAGTGCTTTTATATAATTATATCCGCAAATGTCGCTGCATATAATAACGGTTTTTTGCGAAAGTGACGGAAACTTTATCTTTGACGGAATACTGTCAAGGAAAATAACGGTCTTGAACTGGCTCAAATCGGTATCGGCACGGGGTGAGACAAGCACCGTGTCCGATACGCTTCCCGAAGTGAGCGTAAAAAGTTCCACGGGAACGTTTTCAAGATTTTTGTACTCTGAAAGCGAAGAATAGTCCGAAGCAATATACAGATTTCCGTGCGCGTCGGAATTTTTGATAATATTGTCTATCTCCTCACGCGTTCTGTATTCGGTATTGCAATCCACGTCTGTTCCCGAAAGAGTCAAAATATTGTTTACGGCTATCTCTGTCGCGCAGTATGCGCCTGCGTCTCTGTCCAAAATTATGTCCCTTAAATAGCCTTTAACGTATTCCTTGCCTCTGAAAGAAGAAATATTGTACTCGAAAGTGCAGCATTTGGGCGCGGAGCTGTTCAAAAGATAGTTGAATTTTGCGCCGCCGAAGTACATAAGTTCGAGGCGTTTGTCTTTCACGCTTAAATGCGGAGAAAGATATTTCAAAGGTCTGCTGTCGGCTTTTTGCAAGTCGACGGTGAACATAGGACGGCGGTTGCCGACTCCGCAGGGCTCTAAAAGTTCTATCTCTTTTGCAAAGCGCTCGATATTGCTTTCGTTAAGCGCTCCGCTTATATATACGGTATGTTCGAAGTCGGAAGGGCGGTAATTTTCCGTAAGATACGCGTTCAGCTTTTCTTCGAGTCTGTCGAAATTTTCTATCTCTACGTTGACGCCTGCCGCCTGAGAGTGTCCTCCGAATTCGGAAATATACTCTTCGCAGGCTTTCAGCGCCTCGAAGATATTAACGTTTTCCACCGACCGTGCCGAGCCCTTCAAAACGCTGCCGTTTTTGACGAACAGAAGCGCAGGACGCGCGTATTCATCGGCAATTCTCGCGGCGACTATTCCGACAAAGCCGGTGTTCCAACTCTCGTCGTAAAGCATAATGACGTTGCCGTATGCGCCCTTTTCCTTGATTTTACGCTTTACGTCGGCGTACAGCTCGTCGCAGTATTTCTGACGTTCCAGATTGTAAGCGGACAGTTTTGCGCAAAGATCGAAAATTTCCTTTTCATCGGATGAAGTGAAAAGGCGCAAAGCCGATTTGGAATCACCCATTCTGCCTGCGGCATTTATACGCGGAGCAAGCGTAAACGCTATCGTCTGGGCGTTCACTGCGCCGTAACTTTCGTTTTTGACAAAAAATTTAGAATAACACGAACGGGGGTCGGAATTGATAAGCTTCAAACCCTCCGCCACTATATCCCTGTTTTCGCCCGTAAGCGGAACGCTGTCTGCAACAGTGGCAATCGCCGCGAAATCGAGGTATTTCAATCCTTTTTCGCCGTTCAAAGCGACGGCGACTTTCAGAGCAACGCCTGCACCGCAGAGGTTATCGAAGGGATAGCCGTCGTCAAATTTAGGATTTACGCAGATACAGTCGGGGATTTTATCGGGCAGTTCGTGGTGGTCGGTTACTATGACCTCCGCGCCCTGTTCCTTTATGTATTCCACTTCTTCCGCACAGGAAATTCCGCAGTCCACTGTTATGAAAAGCTGGGGGAAATGTTCTTCGAACAGCACGTCGATAGCCGTCTTATTGAGTCCGTAGCCGTCCTTGCGTTCGGGAACGTAGACGACTGCGTCAATGCCGAAATCGGCGAGGGCGCGTGTCATAATCGTAGAGGCGCAAATGCCGTCGGCATCGTAATCGCCGTAAACGGCAACGGTCCAGCCTTCGTCACGCGCCGTCGTGATAAGTTCCACCGCTTCGGACATTCCGCTCATCTTGAAAGGCGAAACGAAGTGCGACTTAGAAGGGTGAATAAACGCTTCTATCTTTTCTTCGCTGTCTATACCCCTGCCGTAAAGAATTTTTACGGTATCTTCCAAAAGTCCGCACTTATTTGCAAGAAGTCTGATGTTATTGAGTTGTTCTGCCGAAAATTCAAATTCGGGAATGAGTTTCTTCATAAATTATTATTGTAAATCAATTAAAAGGACGGGCAAAACCCGTCCTTTTATAGTCACGTCTTACTTATTATTTTTTTTAGAACGGTTTTTGACTGCATCTCCTATGCGTTTTATGCGCGTATATACGGGGGGCATAAAAAACATAGAGCCGTAAATTGCCGAAGCAACAGCCAGTACGGAAAGGACCACGGGCGAAATTACGCCGACAACCGACATTGCACTGACAGAGAGCATTACAAACAGTATCACAGCCAAAACGGCAACGCCTATCGCGGGATAAAGCGAATTAACAAGGCTTTCTCTTACGCAGATATCCGTCTGCTCGTCGCCGTCAAGTTTAGCAAAGTTTTCTTTCTTCAGGTTACGGCGGTATCTGTCAAACATATAGCCCGTTGCTATCATAGTGAAAAGCACGGTGAGAGCGGCGAACGCAACCGCGGACAAACCTACGGGAATTCTCGTCATTGCAAGAAGCGCAACGTAAAGCGCAAGATTGTGGAAATTTGCAAGGAGCGCGCCGAGCGCCATAGTAAGTTTATATCTTACTATATAGTATATAAGCTGCAACACTACCGCGGATGCTATTGCAATCGACGTATACGTCAATACTCTTCCGCCGTTGAGCGTGGTCTGAACTTTGTGAAAAGCAGCGTAGCTCTGAGAGCTTTCCTTATCGCCGTTTAAAAGAGTCTGAATAGCGTTTGCGGCGTCTGCAAGGGTTTTTTCGTCGCTGCCTGCGGAAAATCTGAATATGATTTTTCCGCCGTCGGACGTATCGCCCGAAGCACAGTTATAATAGGAAACGCCTGCTTTATCGAAAACTCCGTCGCAGATTTCGACTACCTTTTCCTCTTCGCTGAAATCGACGTAAGCATAGTTGATTTCAACCGTGTTATAGCTTTTGAATTCCGCGCCGTAATTGAAGAAACCGCCTGCAACGAACTGGCAGATTATTCCGACAAGAAAGCCGATAAAAACCACAGCTACAGAAATTATTATGAACAAGTGCATTTTGGAAGAGAGTTTCAATTTAGTCATCTTCGAGTTCCTCCCTCTTGAAGCCGCAGAAAGCAAACTTGTCTTTTACCGTAGAGGACAGTATGAACCACATAAGCCTCGTGAACCAGTATAAAACGTATGAAGCTATTGCGCCGATAAAGAATATCAGACCGCTTGCGGCGAGTTCGCCGACGCAGACCAAAGCGACTATCAAAGAAACGGCAACAAGCACTACATGCAGTTCCAGAATACCTTTTAACAGTGATTTATAGCCGGACTTAATAGCCGACTGCATAGTTTTGCCTTTTAGTGTTTCGCCCCTTACTTTTTCGAAGAGGGCAAAGTTTGCTCCGCACATAAGCGCAAGCGACGCGACCGCAAAGAACGCTCCTGCCACCGTAAACGGTATTTCTATCAGGAGAAGCGCGACGATTATCGTCAGCGAGTGCATTAAGATTACGATAGCGTTTACAAGGCCCAAAAGTCTGTATCTTATGCAGGAATACACGATTGCCGCGACGACGATAGCTAATATCGCACAGAAAAGACAGACTGCCGAATAGTCGCCGAGCGAAGCGTTCGTATAGGTAATTTCAAGATTGTTGGCGTCGTCCGTGCCGTAATAGAGCGCAAGAGAATCGCCTTTAACGCACGAATCGATTATTATCGCGTAGTTATCTGCGGCAACCTGGTTGTTGGTGCTGATATAGAACGTATCGCCCGAAACCGCCTCGGATAAAGGTACTTCCAGAAGCTGTTTATCGCCGATAAAAATTCTTAAATTCTTATCGTTGGTAGCGGAAGAGATTTTCGCTGAAACGTCCTCGAAAAGCTTCTGCCCCTCTTCGGTCAGATTGATTTCGACTACGTGGTTGCCCGCACGCGAAATACTGTCCGCACTCTTAATATAATCGGAAATGTCCTTAGACGCAGGCGTGAGCATATAATTTGAAAGCTTGCTGTCATAGAGACCGTAACCCGAAACCTCGTTGTTCCTCAAGGTGAGAGCTCCGCCTCCGTACGTCAACGCGGTGAGAGTGTTGCTAATAGCCGAAGTTTTATCACTCTTGGTGTTGGGAACGTAGTCGCTGTCCAAAAACTGCGAACGGTATTCAGAATACGAAAAGTTAGTGGGAAGCGAAACGAGTATAGTATAATCGTCCTTTACCGAAACCGAGAAAGACGTATAGTCTTTTTCACCGAAACGTTTTGAAAGAATTTCGGCGTCGTGTTTAACGTCGTTTTTGAGCTTGTCCGCATTCACGCCGTTTTCGCCCAAGACTTCTTTTTCGACGCAGACGCTGCCTAAAATTTCGTATTTATCGACGTATTCATTATACTTGTCCGACTCTTTGTCGTCGGGAATGCCCGAAACGTAATCTTCATAGGAAATAACGCCCTCGGGATAGAGTACGGCGGAGGCATCGCCTGACAGGTCGCTGCCTAAACTGATTCTGTTAATAAACGAATCGTACCGACTTACTTTGTTTGAACCGGCTATCGGATATGATACCGTGGCAAAAAATGCAAGAACCACGATGCCTGCCAACAGGATCGCCGTCAATATAGCCGACTTTATTTTGCCCATTGAATATACTCCTGAATATAATTAGCTTTTATAACTACTCTATTATATAAGAATTTTTTTTATCCGTCAATTAATTATCCTTTTATAAGTCGGGTTTTTTTAATTTTTGTCGTATTTTTTGCGTGCCAAGGCGTGCATACCGCACTCGATGCGTTTTTTCATCATTGCGCAGGTAATTTTATACGGCGTGTTCATATCGCCCGTGAAGTTGTAATTGTTTGCGCTGCAGCCTCCGCTGCAAATGAATTTTGCAAAACAATTATCGCACTCTTTCCTTGTAAAAAGGCTGTTTTCGGCAAATTGATTTCTGATACCGCTATTTTTTATGCCGTCTTTGACGTTGCCCAAAAGAAAATCTTTGTTGCCTGCAAACTGATGGCAGGGATAAATATCGCCGTTAGGCACAACCGAAAAATATTCGTTGCCCGCTCCGCAGGCGGAAACTCTTTTCTGAAGGCAGGTTCCGCCCTCCAAATCGATATTGAAATGGAAGAAATTGAAGCCCTCGCCCCTGAAATGCTTTTCAAGATACTTTTCACACAGATTTTCGTATTCACCGCAAATCGCATCGATATGCTCTTCCTTGATAGCAAGGTCGTCGATGTCCGTCACGACGGGCTCCATTGATATACTGTCGAAGCCGCTTTCGGCAAGGAAAAGGACGTCCTTTGAAAAATCTAAATTTTTGGACGTAAACGTTCCCCTGACGTAATAGCTTTTATCTCCGCGCGAGCGCACGAACTTTTTTACGTTGTCTATTACGAAGTCGAAACTGCCCTTGCCGTTTTTCGTCTTGCGGATAGCGTCGTGGACTTCCCGTCTGCCGTCAAGACTTAAAACGACGTTTTCCATTTCGCGGTTAAAAAAGTCGATTGCATCGCCGTCGAGCAAAAGCGCGTTCGTCGTGGTGGTGAAAAGAAATTTTTTCCCTGCCTTATCACCCTGTTCACGGGCGTATGCGACGACTTTTTTTATCGTATCGAGACACATCAAAGGTTCCCCGCCGAAGAAATCGACTTCGAGCACTTTCCTCTCTCCGCTGTTTTTCAAGAGAAAATCTATGGCAGAAATTGCAGTTTCCAGACTCATAAATTCGCGCTCGGAGTGATATGCGCCCTCGTCGGCAAAGCAATAACGGCAACGAAGATTGCAGTCGTGGCAGATATGCAGGCAAAGCGCCTTGACCTTGTCCGATTTGACAGGCGCAGTTTTCACCTCTTCGGCAAACAGCAGACCGCTGTCTTTAAGAGCTTTAACGTCCGACTCTATCTCGGATATCTTTTCCGCCGACAGCGAAGGCATAACGCCGCCCTCGCACCTGGCTTTTAAATACAGAGCCGTGTCCTTATCGCATTCATGCAGACTTCCGCTACCCGAATCGTATATGTAATAATAATCTTTGAAATTAAAAACGTGTACCATATTATTAAACGCACAAAAAAAGCCTTGTCATATCTTCGCTTAAATTTTACGCTACGCTGAAAATGACAAGGCAAATATATTGAATTGAATTTTATCTTCTTTCTGTCTTTTCGGGATTCTGTTCTCTTGTAATTCTTTCGCAGCTCTGGTTGCCGACGGTACAGCTCGTTTTGCAAGCCGACTGGCAGGTACTTCTGCATTCTCCGCAGCCCGTGATTTTCTTAGCTTTGGGAGCCGATATAGTTTTGATCATTGTTTGTTCCTCCGGAATTTGTAAGTTACTATTCAATTATAATTGACGGCAAGAAAAAATGCAAGCGATTTTAATATTATTCACAAATTTATCGACGTTCGACAATTTCGATAAAATACTGAACGGCAAAGATGCGAGCAGTTCAATGCGTACGAGGAAAACCCGAAAGAGTTTACAATGACGTAAATGATTGAGGGTTGACGCAGCACAACGCAGAAATGCGACGCATATCTACCGTTTAAGCTCTGCGTCTGATATTGACGGCGATTATACCCGTAATCGCTCCGCTTACCACGCCTAAAACGATTTCCAGAATAAATTTCCAGCTGAAACTTAAAGACTGAGAAATCAGTCCGTACAAAAGATAAGTTACTATTACTGCTGCAAAACCGTAAATTATCCCCTTTAACCAACCTTTTTCACCCCTTATGAAAATGAGTCCGCCGACAACTATCGAAACTATTTTAAAAACCTGATTTACCGGTTTGACCGCGTTCATAGGCAATGAAAAAAGCTGAATGATAAGCGTAAAAATAAGCACGAACACCAGCGACGCTATTACAGCCGCAGAAGCCGCCTTGACTATCTGAAAAACGTTCTTTCTCATATAAAAACCTCCGCTTTAATCTATGCGGAGGTTTTTAAAAATATTAATTCTTTTTAGTTGTTTTTTTCTTTGCAGGCTTTTTTTCGGGGACTTCCTCTTCGGGAACTTCCTCTTTCTTTTCCTCGGTTTTAACTTCTTCGACGGGCGCTACGTCGGCAAAAGGCTCTTCGGGAGCTTCCGTCTTAACTTCCCCGCCGTCTTCCGTCTTTACTTCTTCCTCTGAGGAAGCAGGAGCATTTTTCTCAACGACGGCGTCGGTCTGATAAATAGCCTGTCTGTCAAATTTGATGAAAGACTTGCCGGACTGCTCTGTACCCGTTTCCAGAACGAAGGTATTATCTTCGGTGTCGACTTCAACGACTATTCCGCAGATACCGCCTATAGTTTTGACTTTGTTGCCGGGTTTTACGGCGTCGATGAGGCTTTTTGCGTCCTCTTCCTGTTTTTTACGGCGTCTGCTTGAAAACACGAACATTACGATTATGGCTACAACGAGTACGCCTAAAATTATATAGGTGGAAACTTGCGAACCGCTTATCAAAAGGTTACTGAACATTAATTTATTCTCCAAAATTTATTTACTTTTTTAATATATCTTATTTGGCTTTTTTTGGCAAGCGATTTAATGCGCTTTAAAACAATTCATTAAACTTTCACAAATTTTTAATTAAAACTGCCGTATTCGGCATAAAACTCTTTTGCGAAGTCTTTTAAACTGTCCGCAAAAATCGCCTCGCGCATATTCTTCATAAGTTTATGTAAAAACGTAATGTTGTGCTGACTTAAAAGCATTGCGGACAGCATCTCGTTTACGTTTATTAAATGTCTTAAATATGCTTTCGTATAGTTTTTACAGCAATAGCAATTGCAGTTTTCGTCCAGAGGCGAGAAATCCTCGCGGTATTTGCCGTTTCTTGCAACGACTTTACCTTTCGAAGTGAACGCCGTCCCGTTCCTTGCAACGCGCGTTGCAAGCACACAGTCGAACATATCAACGCCCCTCAGCACGCCTTCGATGAGGCAATCGGGGCTGCCGACGCCCATCAGATAGCGCGGAACGGCTTCCGGATAATACGGGCGCATAAGCTCTAAAATTTCGTACATTCTCTGCTTGGGTTCGCCGACGGAAAGTCCGCCTATCGCAATACCGTCGGTAGCAAATTCTTTTGCTCTTTTCAAACTTTCAAGGCGCAAATCGTCGTAAAAATTTCCCTGAATTATGGGGAAGAGCGCCTGATCGTCACGCGTCTTTGCGTCAAGACAGCGTTTAAGCCAGCTGTCCGTGCGCTCCATTGCCTTTTCCGCCTGAGCGTGAGTATAGCCGTACTCGGAGCACTGATCGAACTGCATTATTATGTCCGCGCCGAGATTTTCTTCTATCGAAATTACTTTTTCGGGAGTGAACAGGTGCTTAGAGCCGTCGACGTGGGAATTGAAAACGACGCCCTCGTCTGTAATTTTGTTCAACTTGGTTAAAGAAAATACCTGAAAACCTCCACTGTCGGTAAGGATAGGTCCGTCCCAGTTCATAAATTTATGCAGTCCGCCGGCTTTCTTTACGAGTTCGTCGCCCGGTCGGATATATAAATGATAAGTATTGGATAAAATTATCGACGAGCCTGCTTCTTTCAATTCCTTCGGAAGCACGCCTTTGACGGTAGCCTGAGTGCCGACGGGCATATATACGGGCGTTAAAACATCGCCGTGCGGAGTATGAAAAACTCCAGCACGCGCGCCCGTGTACTTGTCGATATGTTGAACTTCAAACGAAAAATATTTTGACATACATCCGCCCCTTTTAATCCAGCGCTTCGTCGTTGTAGTAATCGTATTTGTCCCTGTCCGCCATTCCGATAAACTCAACGCAGTTGATCAATCTGTCGGGAAGCGGTTCGGGATTGCGCAAGTCGAACTGTCCGTACGGCGTATTCATAATTTCACCGTAATTATCCGCGACGAAAAACGCCACGCGGCAGGGACGCATATTCATAGGTTTATTGAACAGTTCGCAGATCCGTTCGCATCCCGTCGGGTCGAGAAACTGTATTGCATACAGCTTGCTGTCGGCGCACTCGGCGTTTTCATCGCCTTTACGTCTGTTGGGACTGAACCTGCTGAAATCTATTTTGCCGGACTTGTCGTTGATAACGGCTTCGATAAGATAGAAACCGTTGGCACAGTCAAAGCAGTTGAAAAGTTGTATATTTTTCACTTTTGTACTCCGCAGAAATTAATTTCTGTTTTATTATACATAATCATTGCGTTCCACATTTGTATAGAAATCGGATGAGGATTGAAGAAGCAAGCAAGACAAGGAGAACGCGGCTTTGTCCGCAGGGAGTGTACATAGACGTACACGACCAAGGCAAAACGCAAGTTCGACATAGTATTGCGCCGCTTATACAATCATCATCGCGTCGCCGAAGCTTACGTGGGTTATGATTAAAACAAATCCGAATGCGAGCCTGTCCTGATTAACTTTAATATAAGACTATCGTTATAAATTTTATAAATAAGCAACCAGTCGGGTTGTATATGACACTCGCGCACGCCTTTATACTCTCTGGAATTTACCAATGCGTGGTCGCGATACTTTTCAGGTAAAGGCTGCTCGTTTGCAAGAAGCGATATTACCTTTTGAAATTCGGCAATATCACAACCTCTTTTTACTGCAAGTTTAAAATCTTTTTTAAACTGCCCCTGATACTCTATTTTAAGCATTCAAAGCCTCCATAAGAGCTTCAACACTATCAAAAGGTCCGTATACATCTTCTCTGCTTTCAGAATCGGCAATAGCCTTCACCGTTACGGAATTAGGAACTTCACGCGTAACATCAAACGGGATACCTTGCTCCGATATTGCCTTTTTTAAATAAATATTTATTGCCGTCGACAAATCAAGACCCAAATCCGCAAATAATTCCTGCGCTTGTTTTTTAACATCTGCATCAATACTGATATTAGTAGATATTTTAGCCATTTTAGTTCCTCCTTTTATTCTTTTACAATCTTATTCTAACATATTATATGCAACTTGTCAATAAATTGTGTATATATTATGTTGAAATTTACACATTCATCATAGCGTCCCGCATTGTTACGGGAGACAGGATTGCTTGGCTTAGAAGCAAGCAGGTCGAGTAGCGCGAGCTTTTTTGAGGGGAGCATACACAGATGTATGTGACCCGATAAAAAGCGAAGCGCGACAAAGAGATGCGCCGCTTATAAGACAAGCATCGCGTCCCCTATGCTTACGGGACGCAGGATTTATGTCCTATACCATATATATAATAAGACCCGCCCACGTTTGGACGGGACTTTTATATTATAATTGATTTGTTACTGAATTGCAAGCGTTTTACCGCCCTGTGGCTTATAGGACTTTCTTTACTGCCGAGCTTGAATAAATAGGTGTCTGAAATTTGCAAGCCTTGTGATGTGAATTTGAGCCTTATTTACTCGCATACCAAGATGTAGGTATTTCCTATCTTGTTTACCCACTCGTTCTCCATAACGACTCGCTCCGTGATTTCGCTTCCGTCGGCTTCGTTTATCCATTTACCGTCAATCAGCTTTGCGCGGCCCTGATACATATCTTCGAGCAAGTCTGTCCAGTCTTCGCTTGTGGAATAGCTGTCTATTCCAAGCCCTTCAAGCAGGTCGTCGAGCTTTTTACGCTCGGCGAGCCATTTTGCTTGCTCTTCTACAAACTCCTCGATTGTTACACCCTCTTCGAGATAATCGAGGCTGTAATAATCAAAGTAGCGCATCTCACTGTCGTAGATTTTGATACGATGAGTTTCCTCTCTGTCGTTTTCCTCTTCTATGTAGAGGATGCCGAACGGCGTTTCTATCTTTCTCACTTGTTGCCTCCTTTACTTCTGAATGTTTCGAGGTTAACCGACTTAACCTCAAGGTCTATTTTGATTTCTGCCTCAATGCCGATTTCTTCAAGTTTTAGTCGTAGCATTTCGGTTACTGGTTTCGTCATACTCTCTACCACCGCCTTGATACCAACCAGCTCAAGCATTTCTTTTATCTGCTCAAATCCGCTCATTTTCGCACCACCCACGGCAAGCTATCTTGCCTGAACTTATCTCCCATAATTACGCGCAGGCTTTCTTTCATAAATACGTTGATTTTGAAATGGTCCGCAAGCATCACTATGTCGTCTATCCACTCTTTCTTCGGGATAACCTTACCCTTTCTGTTTCCTGTTTCCGCTCCTATAATTACTGTTCTCGTGGTAACAATAGCGTCGCTCATATCGAGATGTTCGAGGATAGGCTCTACGCTCAAAAAGTCGGTTATTTCCTTATTCTCCACAAGAGCATTTACCTGACTTTGGGTTGTAACCGATTTTCCGATGAACAGCCGCAACGGTTCGTTTGATGAGAGCTGGAATTTCATAAACCTGTTAACGAGTGCGTTTACGTTGGTTTTGGTTAATGCCAAATACCAGTGCTGCGGATTTTCGTTTATCGCGGAGAGGACTCTGTGCAACCACTCGTCCTGCCACGTTCCGATGTCGCTCATACTGTCGATGAAAATACTTCTCGGCGTTTTTTCGTAGAACTGTCGCAATCTATCCGCAAAAAACTGTGGATGCTTCCAGTCGTTTACAAACTTAAAGCGTTTGTTGAGCTTTTCCGCATAGCAATATGCGCAACCGTTCGCGCATCCTACTACCGGGTTAACTGTGCAATCACACCAGTCTATTTTGGTTTCTTTCATAACTTTGCCTCCTGCAATTTTTTTATGCGTTCTTCTGCACTTTCCCTGCTACTACACATTTCTACATTCCGCCTGTGTATAGTTGGCTTGATAACCTTGAACCTAAACGGGATTTCGTTTTTTATTTCAATGATATATGGTGTAGTGTCAACCAACTGACCGCTTTCGATTTTGTCCTCGATGTCTGCAAGTCGCTTATATACTTCCGCCGCCTCTTCTTTGGTTAAGTTATGAGCTTTGTAGTCAAACGCGCTTGTTAAATTATGCAATGTTAGCCTTTCCATAATGTATCTCCCTACGATAATTTTCTGCCGCAATTCGGACAGTATTTAGCGTGATACACCCATTCCTCTCCCGGTGCAGCTTCACGTTCCATTATGTCGCCCTCGCTTGATACTGGAACGTATGCGTCAAACTCTTCCGAGCAGTATTCGTTGAACGGTCCGCATATCGGGCAAGGCTCGTGCGACGCAAGCCTATCAGCGAGGCGTTCAATTTTCTTATGTTCTACGGTTTCGGTATTGATGCCAAATATATATCGTATCTGGTTGAGCATAATCTGAACGTCTGCAACTTCTTCTGCGATGTTATCAATAACCTTACTTCTTACAGCAAGGTCATCGCTGTTTCGCGTTCTACGCTCTTTGCAAAGCGCTTTTGTGAGTTCCGACATCTCTTCGATTGCCATAAGGACTTGCGCGTCGATGCCGTAGGTTTTGATTGCTTGTTTGATGATGTCTATATCGTCCATCACTTTCTACCTCCGTTTCTTATAATTTTTATCAGTGCCGCCATTCTGTTGATTTTGGCTGGCGACATATTTACAATTCCTACCTTGTTGCTTTCTTCAACGAGCTTGTTGTACTCTTCGATGCTTTCTTTGAGGACTTTTGCCTCGCGCTCTTCGCGGCGAGCGTCGGCTTCCATTTTTCTCATATTGCGGATTTGCCAACAACCATCTGCAATTCTATCGACCTGAATATAGTCGAGTTTGAGGAACATAGCATCAATAAGCTCTTCCTTCGTGTACTCTTTTAACTTTTTGCTCAAATACTCTTTGGTATCATCTACTCTCGCCATTTCTTACTCCTCGCGGGCTTTCTTCTCTTCGATAGCCTTTTTATACTCGCCAACGTGCCTTATCGTACTACTTACACATAATCTCCACTCGGTCCCGTTGAAACAGAACTGCAAGTATGTATGAATGTCGGTAGCATCGTCTGGCAACGCTTGTAAGAACTCGTCTCTTTTGTACGGATAAACCTCAAACTCGATATTCCCGCAGTCAAGATGCTTCAAGTTGTAAAATCTCTCATATCCTTTGAGGTACTCCGCGGCGAGAACCTTTACTTTGCTTGCCGCCTCTACAAATTTATCAATCGTCATTTACTCTTCCTCCTTATGACGTTTTTCGTTAATTTCAAGCTGCTTCAAGATTGCCCTTCGAGTGGAATTTGTCGCGCCATCGAACTCACAGTAGATACGGACATCCGTGCAAAGGCAAGCGTCATCGAAGAGCGGGCTGTTATAGTCGATGCCGATGCTTTTACAGTAGTCGTCTACCGCTATGCTTGCATCCGCCAGCTTTCTCGCGTAATTACGCCGTCTTTCAAGCAGCTTCTCTGCATATTTAGGAATTTGCGCCATTGTGCTTTCCTCCCGATTTATATTTTTCAAAACAGTGCTTGCATAGTACCGTTCCGTCTTTAAGTGTGTGCATACCCGCCCACTTTGCCGCCTCTCGTTTTGAGTATACGTTTTCACTCAAACTATCGGGGCAACATTTGTTTTCTCCACACTCATCACACTCGACCATATACTGCGTAATTCTATACGACGTTACTGCCATTTTCTTTATCCTCCTTAAAAAATAACATCCAGTGGGTATTGCTGCGCTTGCCGGACTTATGCCCGAATACAGGCGTTTCTGCCGTGCATTTGAGAACTTCACTTACCTTGATGTCTGTTTCGTTCCATTTGAAAATCAGTACACCTTTGGGTTCAAGCACTCTGAAGCACTCCGCAAACCCTTTCGTAAGCATCTCTTTCCAGTCAGTGTACAACGCGCCGTATTTTATCTGCTGCCAACCCGTAGGCGTGTGTACTTCCGATAAACTCCCGTAAATCTCCTTGTATTTGCTTTTTCCTGTGCATCTTGTAAGATGAGGTGGGTCAAAAACAACAACCTTAAAAGACTCGTTATCAAACGGCAACTTCGTGAAGTCTGCAACAACATCCGGCTTTATCTCAAACTCACGACCATCGCAAAGCGTTGTAGTAAGCGAACGAATATCGCAAAAAAGTACGCGAGGGTCATTCTTGTCGAAGTAGAACATCTTGCCGCCGCAGGCAACATCCAAAATCGGCTTGTCTGTGTTAAGCATTTACTTGTACCCCCCCCCCGCGTTTCAAGCTCTTTACATCCGCGTACTTCCAATACTCTCATACCGTGTTTTTCGCAGTATGCGTAATCGTGGGACATACCGATAGCGTGATAGTTTATAGGTTTGTAATAATCGCTCCACGTCTTGCGTTGGCAGTGCTTGCACTTTTCGCAATCCTTTACTTTCATACTTCCACCTCCACTTTGCTTGACTCCCAGTCTGTATCGCACCAATCGATGAGTTTTTGCGTGCCAGCATCTTCGAGTTCTTTCTTTACGTCTTGTGCGGTAAAATCTTTCTCTATCGCGCCCTGACAGGTAAGCTCTTGTTTCGGCCAACCGTTCCACGCCATAAAGTCTTCTATTGTTGCATCGTCCATAGTAAGAACGAGTGTTACTTTTACTTTCATTGCGCCTCCTCCGTTTTGTTTTCTTGAATGAGCTTTTTGAGTTCATCTATGATGATGCTGGACCACACCATCCCAGCCGACAATCCTTCCTTGTAGGTTGCCTTCTCTATTATGCCGATAGCTTTTGCGAGGGCTTCGTTGGCCGCATCTTTGCGAACGGCAGACAGTCTTGTTTCTTTCGGCGGACATTGTTCGTAGATTTTGTTGCCGTCGAACAACTCTTCCTCTATCGCCTCTTTGATAGATTTAACTATATCGCTTACGGTAAGGTCGCGCAGTCTTTTACCGAAGGGCATCAAATTGTGCGGACCAACGCAATCATCGTTTACTGATATGTGTAGCTCCCAATCATCTCCGTCATCGAGGTAATCGTTGGGTATATAGTCTACCCTGATATGCAATTCTTCTGTTATCTGTTTCATACCACGTCGTACTCCCATTCGATTTTACTTCCATCCCACATAGCGCAGGCTTCGTCGCTATCGAAATAGTCAAGGCTTTTGGTAATAACCGTACTGACGTATATCTCCCCAGCTCTTACGTTGAACTTTTTGCAAAGAGCTATGAGGTAATCCTTGCCATCTTGCTTAACCACGTCAATCACGGTGCCGCTGATAGAGCCGTATGCAACTACCTCCTGAACCACTCCGTTTTCAATCGGACTTATTTCGATAAGCAAGGTGTACCCGCTCGGTATGTAGCGGACATTTCCGCTACTATCTATGATGTTTCCATTGTCGAGCAGGTAGTACCTTTCCATTTTCGAGCTATCGGTAACACCGTAGAGCTTCTCTGCATCTTCCGCGCTTACTTTTATCATTTTTCAACCCCCTTTCTCAACGCCTCCGCAAGTTCGTCAAGCATTTCCTGTATCGCTTCCGCATCGTTTATCAACTCCCTGATAGATGAGGGAACTCCGCGAGTGCCGCGGCTTTCTACCCACATTTCTGCGTGTTCGTCCGCGTCGAAGTCGTTTGCGTATTCCTCCACTTCTTTTACGAAGTTTGCAGTAGGAACAGTGAATATAAAGTCCTCTCCGGCGGGCGAATACTTTTCAAGCTCCGCGTCCCCATCGTAGATATGTACCGACCAGTCGAGTTCTTCGCAAATATCGATGAGCTTTTCGGGTATTCCAACCTTTACACCAGCGCTATGCTCCACGCAGTGCGGCTCGTAATCCCCGAAATTAAGAACCAAGATACCGTTAGGCTCAACCGTGAGCATATCTCCGTTCATCGTTACGAGATGTACGTCTTCGTCGCGCAAGTTCTTGAAATACAGGTAGTCCGAAAACCATTTGTCGTAATAGCCCTCCGTCATATCGAGCAGTTTCTCTTCTGTGAGTTCGCCGCTTCCATCAACGAGCGGATTATAAAACAAATCCTCTTCGTACTGGAAATGCTCGTCATTGAACGCTTTTACGAACTGCTTGTAGTCGTCTACCGTCTTGATGTCTTTAAGCGCGTCAACTACTTGTTGTCCGTGTCCCGCCCACTTACCGTCAGGGAAATACATATCCCCGTTAAATTCGGTTGAGGTCGTGATGCCATCGCCGTGGAAGACCACTATCTGTCCTCTTGTCATTTTGTTGTACCTCCGTACTTTTTTTAATGCCTGCTGTTTAACCAGTCCGCGAAGTACGATGTATCTTCTTCGCACCACACGCGGGCAAGGTCTATGATATGATTTGCGTTTGCGGCCGACTCGCCAATGAGACGTTCAAGCTCTCTTATGAGAATTTCATCGATTTTTTCGTGCGAGAACACCATTGCAAGGAACCCGTTTATAGAAACGTCGCTTCTTGCGCTACCGTCCTTTCCACACTCAATGGCGTTGTCTACTGTCATTTCTTCGCGCAAACAATCGATGCAGATGCCGTCGTGCAAATCTTCGTGCCTGAAATACTCCCCGCACATATCGCACATTTCGGCTTCCTCGACAGAGCCGCCGCACGGACAACCCGTTATGTTCTCGTAGCATCCGCCCATATAGTCACTGACGTAGCTTCGTTCAGTGTGCAGGTCTTCTTCGGCGAGAACCGCACCACAATCTTCGCAAATAAACATATCGTTACCTCCAAAAGCAAAAAGCAGACGCGAGCCGCTTATGTACTTACTTGTTGTTGATTGCCGCCTCTAAATCTCCGATGCTACTTACGAGCTTTTCTTCGATTAGAAACAGCGCTTCCTGTAAATTGTTGCCGTCGTTATCTTTGACTGTCGTTGCTTCCGTGCAAAGCAGGGAGAGCAGTTGTTGTGTGCCTCGTAAACCGAGTAGAATTGCCTGTAAATCCTTCATTTGATGTCCTCCTGATATGTTTGTGGTCGCGGCCCGCGCCAGCTCTTTGTCGCCAAGAAATGGAGCGTTTTCGCCGTAGAGGATGAACATCGAGATTTGCTCCTCTGTCGGTTCGGGTACTCCGTGAAAGAGTATCAGTGATGCCCTTGCTTTCGTTCTATCCGTTGTCATATTGACCTCCTTATTTAATCCAAATCAGCATCTCGCCGTCGCGGAATGCGTGACCTGTAACTACCCAGTTCGTAAACCAGTTGTTCTCGACTACCTCTCCACAGTAACCGTCGAAGACACACTTGTTGTCGTGTCCTTCGTCGTACAGCTTAATAGGACAATCGGGAGAGATTTCTTTCAAGTAATCTTGTAACTTCATTTTCTATGTACCTCCATTATTTGGCTATAATCCATCTCAATTCACGGAGCCTTGCCTGCAAGCGCTCAAGCTGCTGTCTTTTGATGCGGACGCTTGACTTCCAATATTCGTCATCCTTGCTCCATTGCTTGTAGCGTTCTAAATCTTCTTTCGTATCTTTTATCATTTCTTTAACGTCAGCGATGTCGCGCTTGATTTGTTGGATGCGTTCTGCTTCTCTTTCTTTGCGCTCAATGGCTTCTTCGCTTTCTGGTATTGCATCGATGTTGAGCATTTGAACGAATACTTGCTTTGTTACGCTTTCGGGAGCCGCGAGATACATTTCTTCGTAAATTCTAAATGTATCGTAGGAAACTTCCTTCCCTATCAGTTGTTCAAATTCTTGTTTCATCATAGCTGGTTTACCTCCGCTTATCTTGCAATCTTGCAAGTTTTATATTGTACTCTTATTATATCTTACATAATTGTAATTGTAAATCGTTTTTAATGCCTTTTTGTGAATTTTTTTATTTTTTTTTGATTTGTAACCAATATGTGAATATCAATGGCAAAAAAGAGCATAAAAAAATGGACGCTGTTAACGTCCACTTCTTAATAGGTGTTATGCGAAGTAATCTGATGCTTCTTCGCCGCCGCAATCGAGGTAGAACCTCTCGGCGTTCTCTTTGGAAATTCTCGCAAGGCACGCGCTTTCTCCCGTCTCGAAGTAGGCAACCGTGAAGAACTGCTTTGTGGCGAAATCCTGAAACAGCTCGAACCACCCTCCGTATACTTTCGGGCTTCTGCAAAGCGAGGTGGCCTTCTCCGTATCAAACGGTATGCCTTCGACGATTTGGACTACTCTCGGTCCCGAACTTTCTTTGCGAGGTTTCAATGCTACCTTGCTTTCCATATCGACCATCTGTATCTCATAGCCGAGGATGCCAGCAATTTTAATCCACTCCTCCGCGTCTATCGTTTTGTTTTTAAGACGGTTGGAGAAATTCTGCGAACTCCACCCCATTTTTTCCGCTACATCTTTTTTTCTTACGCCCTTAACAAGCATTGCCTGATTGAGCATTTCGCTTACGTCCATTGTGCTACTTCCTATCGATGAATTTTTCATATATCATACTCCTTTCCGTTTAATTTGTCAACAATTTTCAGTATTACACTGAAACATTTATTCAATGTTCCCTGTATTCGTAGAGGTAATCGTTCACGAGCTGCCCCACATCGCTGTCATTTGCTATATCGCAGTCCTCGTAATCGACGTACCAGTCAACAAGTGATGAGATTATACACCCGCCACTTATTCTGTGAAGTAGGTCCATATCTTCATCCGACAACTCGTTGTTATCAAAATACCCTTTGATGCAACACCACGCATTTATTCTGAACGAGTTATCCCATACCGCTTCCGCGCCCTTTGCTATGCACTCTGCTCTGTAAGTATCAAACTCGCGTTCGATGTCGGCCATTACTTCTCGCGCTGTCATACCGCTATTCTGCCTCCTATTACTTTTTCAAGCAAGCTATCGTACAGATGCTTGTAGGTGTCGCGTTCCGTTTGCGACTTGATGTACTCGTCGTAAGGAACCACCTGCTGGTCGGGCAGTTTTAATGCGTCTTCCTGCTTCGGCGGCTCGACGACTTTTTTCTCGACTACCTTCTCAACCACTTTGGGCGCGGGCATATCAATTCCAAGACTGATGAGCAAAGCCGCATCGAGCATTTGTAATTCATACTCCGAGCAAGTTCCTATGTAGTTACCAAGTCTATCTTTTGACACGGAGCAAATCTGCTCGCATAATGCAATCGAGGGTTTTGTTGCGCTTCGTATATCGATATGTGTAGGCAAATCCGTTTTCGGCTGGGTTGTGAGATATACAATCTCTACAACTCCGCTGTGTTGGTTGCACATATCGTTTGAAACTACTACTGCCGGGCGGCCTGCACGCTGCTCGCTTCCCTCTTCCTGATAGTTGCTGACGATGTAATAAATATCGCCTCTGTTGATGTTATCCATTGTTATACTCCTTTATTTAGCGTTTGTTGAACGGGTCATCTTCGCCTTTGATGATATTGTTGATGACTCGCAAAATTTCCTTTTCATACTTATTTACGGGCTTGTTGCACACTTTCTTGCAGTAATGTCTTTCGGCTATCCGACCCGCAAGTTTTGACAGGTTTTCTATGAAGTAATCTACCAGCACTTCTTCTGCAATACTGTCAGCACTGAAACATTCCACCGCTTCATCGCCGCGACTGTTTACGAGATTAACAACAACCTCTTCTTCGCTTGAATAACAAGAGCTTATGTAATACCCATCATCAAGCCAGTTGCGCAATCCCTGAACATAGTTCTCTACTTCCGCGAGTATGCTGCCTTTTTTGATATAAGCCATTTCTCCCCACCTACCTGATGTTTATGTGATAGATACCGCGCTTCAAGTATTCTTCTACTATGCGCTTTGCATCTGCATCGTAGTTGATTTCCTCGTACACTCGGCGCAGGTCGCCGTATGTCTGGTAGAGTAACACGATGAGGTCCGACGTTGCTGTTGTACTGTATGCTATCGGTTTACTACCTTTCTTTGCGTCCGGCAAATACCACGCTACATCTCCTCTTGCCTGTCTTTTTGCCATTACGCCACCTTGCGGATTTCATACCGCATACCGACTTCGCCTTTAATGCTATCGTCCTGAACTTTCATAAGGTAACTGTCGTATTTCAGACCGCGCTGTCTTTCGTTTCCCATAAGGTACTCCATACCCGCTTTCCTGAAATATGAAACTTTCTCCCAGTACGTCGATGAGCCGTCTGTAAGAGCGTCTACGCGCCCGCGCTCCTGATATTCCGGCGTACTCGCAATCTTGTTCCACCCGTCCATAACTTTGCGCTCTGCCGCGTTCAAATCGCGGTAGCCTGCAAAGTACACCGTGAGCGAATTACCGTCATACTCGACTAAACTTGATTTTTCAAGCCTTAACTCGCTCTTTTTGCCGTCGGCGTTCTGGAAGAAAATAGCAACCGAATTACTGTCTACCAATCTTCTCCAGCCTTGCAACCTTTCCGGCAAGCCGTCTTGCCACATAGAGTGGAATGTAAATCTACCTTCAAGCGTTCCGCTTTTTGCATCGCGCTTCAAATCTGCCAATGTCTTCATACTGCCTCCTATTCTAAAAATGTAAATTCCGAGGGCGCTACGCTTTCAAATTCTTCAATCTGACAGTAAAGCGCTTCTTCTGTATCGTGTTCTTCGCTGTAAGCGTCTAACACACTTTGTACTTCCGTTTCCAAATCCGACAACTTGTCGGTGTGTTCGTAGAGAAGCCCCATATTCTCATCGAGCCACTTTTGAATTTCCTGCACCGACCCGAACTGATAATGGTCGTCGAGCGTCTGTATTTCCCCGTTTTTATCGGGATAGCAAATATCGACGTAATACTCATCGGGATAGAACATACCGTCATCGTCCCATTTGCAGAACACACCGCACCCGCACTCTTCCGCGATATATGCAATCTTGACTTCGGGATAGAACTTTTCGACTATCTCGTTCCATATTGCTATTTTCGGCCCCCACGCCGTTTCGGTCCACATAGTAAATACGCGGTACTCGTCGTAATCGTAAGGCTCGTCCATCCCGTCAACCCATCCGCGGCACTCGATTTTCTCTGCGCCGAGTTCGGGGAAAAACGTATTTGCGAAATCTCCCATCCATCCGTTCTTGAAATCGTTTTCTTGTGTAGGCTCCCCTTTGATGATGCCGAGGAACTTTTTATACATTTCGTCTACCCTATCTTTATCCTTTGAGTAGAACTTGATTGCTGTTGAACACCAATTAGGCATTTGCTTTACCTCCGTTTTATGCCTTTATTTGCGCCTGTAACGGGCGAAATTATTTTATGGGTATTTGTGAGAACTATCGCGTTTGATGCGAGAGAGAGCCTGTTGGCGCGTATTTATGCGTCCTCGCGCCATTTGTACGTTCCTTCTTTCTCGTCGTACTCGTAATCGTCTCCACATCCCCATATTCTGAACGCCTGTTCATACGCTTCTTTGGAGCAGTTGTCGTATGCTACCGACTCGATGAACTCGCCGCCCTTAACCCTGATGTAACCGACCTGACATCCCGTGTCTTCGTCTGCGTATTCGTAATAGAACTCGTAGTCTGGATGCTGAATAGACAATTCCACGATTAAGCCGACTACGTTGCTCCACGCAGTGGAAAATTCGATTTCGTCGTCTGTCACATAGCAGTCGCAGGCGTTCCATTTTGTTCCCCAGTGGTCGCGGCTCCAATCGTACCAGTCAAGGTAGCCGTAGATGAGGTAATTGTCGAGCGCTCTCTTACCGTAGGCGTATACGTCTTCCTTTGTGTTGAATACTGGGTCATCGCTATCGAATTGACTCTCTTTCGTGTATCTCTTGATGAGGTCTTCGAGCATTTTGTTACGCTCGTCTTCGTTAAGAATGGGAATGTCAGCGAGCCTTGCATTGACAAGACTAAAACGCGGCTGGCTGTTCTTGTATGCAACGTAGGCTTTGACGTATTTCGTGTGTTCAGAGAAGCCAATAGGAAGACTGTTGATAAACAACTTCATACAGTTTTCCGTAGGGCCGCCACAACAGATACGAAGCTCGTCCGGCATAGGAATAATCTTGTTGAAATCGAAACGCTTATGTCCGTCTTTGCATACTTCGCAAAGCGAGTCGATAAGCTCTTTGGGGTTCTCCCCCGACACTTGCAATTTTGCTTTTACATAATTCGGCATATTTATCTCCTCCAATCCGAAAATTCTGTTCTTTCGACGTACAGGTAGTAGTAATCCCCGTCTTCGTCTTCAAATTCGAGCGCGGGCAATCCGTCCGCAATTCTTGTTCTTATCTCGCCGTCCACGTCTCGCAAGAAGAAATCTCCGTCCTTAATCTGTTTCTTGACTTTCTCGACCTCTTTGTCAAAGCGTTTGAGCGCTTCTTCTTTGTTGGTTGTTTGCAGGTACATCTGGTCCTCGTATTCTCCGTCGGTCCGCAACTCGTCCCTGACCGTGTACAGGCATCTGTTGACCTTTCCTTTCGGATAAATGGGTCCCTCGAAGATAATCTCGCCTTGCAGTTCCGCCGCCATATAGACTTGATACGAGTCATCTCCCGTATACTCGTTGAGTAACCAATTATCAAGCCACTCTTCCGTGATTTCGTGGTCGGCTACCATACTCATATAATCGAACAACCACTTTTTGCGCACAGCGAATATGTAATCTTCGTACCCGCAGTTAGCTTCGTCGCTCGTTACAAATCCGCTTTCCAAGTACAAGATTTTAAGGTCTTCGTACTGACTTTCTCTCGTAAACATTAGCAAGCCTCCTTCTTAACTCGTCTTGTGATGATGCGGTGTGTCGCATTGCGTTCGTTTTCCTGATAGACGCGGAGCGTCTTTCTTGCTTCGGCCATAGATGCTTCCATCGTAAGGTCATCCCAGCCATAGCCGTAGTTTCCCTGAATGACTATCTCATCTGTTGTCTTTCTTTGATACATACGGACCTCCTAAAAATTGTAGTCGTAGAACTCGTGCCTGCCGAGACCGATTTTAATGCTCTGGTCGCCGCCCGTAGTAAATCGCCCCTTTTTCTCGCTCCAATAACATTTGGTTATCTCGCCGTTAGGGTCGCGCTCGTAGGTGTACGACTGCTCATCTTGATTTGTGCAATGCGCGGCGAAGCCACCGGGGACAAATTCGGGTTTGAAATTCGGGTCGAGCGTAGCTTTATCTCTCTGCACCGTGATTGTCTTCGCTGTCTTTGCGATTACAGTGCAAGCATAAGCATCGCTGTATAGGTACATCGTTACGCCGTCGCCGACCTCAACTTCTCTGTTCATTTCGGTATGTATGGCTCTTTCCAGCGACCTGATGTCTTCCCCGAATTGTCTGCCATATTTGTCGTAGTATTCATTCCAAGCTGCGTCCCAGCCTTCTTGCGTAGGGTCTGTTCTATTCGCAACCATCTCGTTGAACTTCTCTTCTTTGAGGGCTTTCAGTTCTTCAAGCTGATGTCTTAATTCTTCGCTTCTTTTTACCATACTCGTCTGATACCCCCGCCAAAACTTTGGACGAACACGTCGCCAAATTCACTTCCCCAGTCGTAGCTCCTGTTCCAAGTGTAGGCAAACGCATAGAAACCATTGTCTTCCTTAACCAGCAGGTCATCCCATTCGGCTTGATGGTCGGTAACTACGAGGAAGCTCCACATATCGTCGCCTTCGATTTTCTCGTGCGTGATTGCGTATACTTTGCACCCATACTTCTCTTCTATTTCGCGCATCTTCTTTTCGATTTCAGGTTCTTGATATACCCAGAACCCGCCGAAGCGTTCAAAGAAGCATACATTATCATTTTTGACAAATCCGTCTATGTAAGGTTTGAAAATACCGAGCTTGCGCAGATACTCTGCCGCTTTTGCTTTCTGTTCCGGCGTTGTCTGTTTAACCTCGCCGCTTTTTGCTGTTTCTTCCATTAAAATACCTCCGTAATTGTTTGACTTTTTTCGTTCCGCCTGTTACAATTAAGGAGCAAACAAGGGCAGGCAGAAAATGAATTTGCCCTCGTTGCACCCCGTAGTTATTCGCAGGCTTGGTCGCAGGTTGAATAACTACTTTTCTTTTTTCGCTAAAATGTTAGCGAGGAACTCATCAAGCTCTTCAAGCGATTTGCACTTTTTCAAGTATTCGCGTATCGAGCGGATGAGCATCTCTGTCGCCGACATCTCTTCTAACTCCTTTTCGTTATCGTTAGTCATTATGTAATTGAACCTCCTTGAATTATTTTTCTGCCTTTCGTAAAACTTGCCGTTCGGTAAGTTTTATTTATGCTCTTATTATATCGTACAGTTCTGTAAGTTGTAAAGCATTTTTTCTTCGTTTTTGTGAAATATTTTAGAATTATTTAGATTTTTCATTATGTCGTGAATTATGTACATATCGCCCGCCACACAGGACGGGCGATTTTTGATGCAGGATTACAAGCAAAAGCCGAAGCAAACGCCGCTCGCGCTGCCCGCACCGTAGTAGTCGACGCTGCCACTGGAGTGGACACAGCGGAAGGTGCTGGTATAACCGATGACCGGAGAACGAAGCCACCAGTTGTACGCAGAGCCGCAACCGTTCGCCTTACACTTGATAGTTTCTTCGTTATCGTCGTAAGGGTCTGCGTCTCCGAGCAAGTTCTTGAAATATTCGTACTGTTCCCCTTCTTCCTGATAAACGTCTGCGTTTTGCGAGATGTCGCCGTTGTCCGATTTCTTGATAGCTCGTGTCGAATATATCTCTGCGAGCGAGAATAAGAACAGTTTATCTTCGCTTACGGTTATGTCTGTAGAACCGTTACCGGCAGATGTGCATTTCTTGACCGGCACGATAAGTTCACGCAAATCTTCGGGGAGAAGTTTGAAAATTCTTTCCATATACACAGTGCGCATACGGCTCTTGTCCCACCCTCCGGCGTTCTTGTGTTCAAGGTTCATCTCGAAATCGCCGTCCATCAGGTCCTTCAAGCCGATCGTCATATTGGCTTTCCCGCCGCTGACCTTCTCGTCCTGCCCGAAACCGAGAAGAACAAGCGTAATCTTCTCTCCCGTGATAAGCGTTTCTTCGCGCTCGTCTCCGACTTCAAAGACTTCTTTCGCCTTGCCGCTGTCAAGAATTTCTTTGATTTCCTGCCAGTCGCTCAATGCGAACGACTTGATTTCTTCTTCCGCGTAGTAATCGCGTAACGCCATAAAAACATCACAGCCGCTACACAACCCCGCTTCTTTGATTTTCTGGCATACGCACTTGTCTCCCGTGCATAGCACCTTTTCTGCCATTTCTTCCGCCTTGTCGTACACTTTGTCGTTGTTCATTTTTATAAACCTCCTGATTAAATTTCGTACTTAAAGTCGTAGTATTTTTTCAGAGCCTTATTCAGCCCTTTACGCAATCGCTTATCGGCTTTTACTTTGTCAAGCGTAAAACCGAGAGCGTCAAGCGTTTCGTCCAGCTCATACGTGTACCCGAACTCGTTGTTTGCAAGTTCCGCCGCAAACATATCTTTGATGTAACCCAGCCCCGTCTTGTCGGCCGCCATCGCCTGCTCGCGCTCCCTGCTCTGTCTTTCTACCATTTCATCAAACGCTGGCGAATCCGACTTGCGAAGGAACACCCCACCCGGCAACCGATAAATCTTATCTGTGTCCGTAGGCTCAAGCCCCCACTTCCGCATCATTTCGTCGAACTGTGCATTACTGAACGCCGCGCCGAGCGGAAAGGCATTAAACTCTTCCTGCTGTCTGTTTCTTAATTCCGTATAACTGTTCATATACGTTACCTCTTATCTCTTGCTTCTTTGTACGCCGCCGCCCATTCCGCTTGCCGTCTGGCTGTTTCGAGATTTGCAAGCATATCCTTGTAACCTTCTATGAGATTATCAAGCAGGAAATTTTCAGCCCATATCTTTACTTCTTCAAGTGTGTGGGTATCGTCGAAAAATTCTTCCATCGAATACCCGTGACAGTAGTTTACTCTGAACCCGCTGGGATTGTACCTTGCGTGGGCTGGATCTTTCTCGTTTTCACGCTTTTGATATTCGCAGGTATTGTCCCATACAACTATCTCCCTTTTAGTTCCGTCTTCAAGCTCTAATTCCAGCTCGTAAAATCCGATGTTCGCATCTTTGTTGTTCCATTCAAGTTTCATTACGTTTCTCCTCTAATCGCTTGTAGGCGTTCTCGATGTTCGTCCAAAAATCCAACCCACAGTCTTCGCCGTCTTCAAATTCGGTTAATATTGCTTTTGCCATTTTTGCCGAACAGTTCTTTCCAGTTTCGTTTTCGTACCACGTTTTTATATCCTCAAGATGATACCGCTCTTCAACCTTGCGGTAAATCGACTCTTCAACTTCGTGGACTTCCATTCCGAGCCGCTCTGCAACGCCTTTCAATTCCGCCGCAATCGGCGCATACCGCTTATCGCTGAACATCACTTAACCCCCGTAAATCGCGGCAAGAACCTTCCGCTGAACTCGCCCGTTGCCCTGTTGATGTCGTTCTGGATTTGAACGAAATCGTGGGAGAAATTGAAGTTGTCCGCGTTCAGCATATCTGCAAGCCGCAGATTGAAGCGTTCCGTCGCTTTCTCCAAGTCGATGAGCGCCGTCAACTTGTCGCCCTGCATCAGCCCAAGTTTCTCCGATCTATTGACTATTTCCATAGTCAAAGCCAACTGTTCTTTGTTTAACATTGAGACCTCCGTTAATATCTAAATTTATCTGCTTTATCCGCGAGCTGCGGGCAAATACTTCTTAAAATCGCATCTCCAACAGCACGTTCGATTGCTTTCGCCTTTCTCTTCTTTGCTGTGCAGGTCTTTGTGCAATATGCTTTCCTACGGCATTTGTCGCAATTACCGCCCTCTTTCCATTGCTCTGCGCTCATAATCCACCTACTCAAACAAATCGTATTGAACTATTGTCGTTGCTTCTCCGTTCGGCTTGTAGGCGTGTATGCAACCGTATTTCATAACGATATACCCTTCCTTTTTCCGCAACTTCACGCCGAACTTTCTTGCTTCTTCTACCGTCTTGAACTTCTTACGTTTACAATGCCCCTTCGGGGTCCAGTAGTTTAAGTAAATCATTTCGTCTCCTTAGGCTTTCTGAAACAGCCACGATCTTCCGACCAGTCGCAACGCATACCTTCGTTATCTTCGCTATGAAAGCACTCGTCGCAAAGCATAATCTTTTCCCCGCAGTTCGGGCAGTTAATCTGGTAGCCTTTCTTTTCAACGTCCCACTTTTTCGTGATTTCTTCTCCGCAATGCGGACAAACTTCGATACACTCACGTATCATAAAATTTCCTCCCCAACTTCAAGCCCATAACAACTCCCGCAATAATGGTCTCCGATTTCTGCTGTTTCCGCCCATCGCTTCGCATCCAGCGCTTCTTCTTCCGACACAAACCCACAAAGCAAATCATACAAATGCTCCAAGTCGAACGCTGTAATCGAATAATGCGCCCCGATGTGTTCTACGCAATAATTCTTCATTCCAAACCCTCCAATTTCTTTTTATCTTTGCGAACTTTACGGAACTTCAAGCCCCATAACTCCGCAACGTAAGTCATTACTTCGTGCTGCGCGAGCCTGCACAGCGTTTCCACAAGTCCGTCGTTGTCATCCATTGTCGCCCACTCGATTGCCTGATTGCGCCATTGCTCTACCGTATAGTCGCGGTACATTCCGAACTCTCCGCCCTGCAAATCTTCCGTAACCCTGTAACGTATGTTGCTGTCTTTTTCCGTATGTTCGATTGCCGCCTTATACTCACGCGCTTCTTTGAGTGTCTTACACTCTTTCCCGATACCGCAATACCAAAACGTCTTCCCGCCATCAACGCTCGTTTTAACCTTCGCGTCGTATCTGTAACCGTCGAACCACGCGGGATGCTGACAGTCTATCTTTTCGATGTCTACCCTTCGGATAACTTTCGAGAACGGAATTTCTTTACCCGTCGCTTCTTCTATAATCTGAACCTCGCCCAGCTCGTATCTGCTTTTCAGCTTTGCAACGGCTTCATTGAAACTGTCAACCGCGCACTCGTAGCCGATAGCCTTGTCTTCCGTCCTGAACTTGTGCCAGCCGTCTTCGTACCTGTATAATACTTTCATCTTCAATCCCTCAAATTGCAAATTTTCGTGTAGTCTACGAAATTTCCCGGACGGGTTTCCGCAATGCACTCGCCGTCGCAAGAAGTTAAGTCGATATTCCAATCGTCTGTTACTACGAACTTCCGATTGCATTTGTACTTTCGACTCTTTATCGTTCCAAAAAACTTGTCGTTCTCCGTCTTCGCAACATTCTCCCAATACCCGCCGAGATATTGACTGCCGCGAAAAACACGCAGAACCAAACTGTGAAAAATTGTTGCGTGTAACTCTACGCTACTTCCTTCCGCTATGTACTTATTTGCTAAACCTACTACTTCTTCGATGCTCATTGCATTTCCTCCATTCCGATAAACGTCAAATCGTAGTCTTTCAATTCTTTCTCCGTCAGCAACCGCGAATAAACTATCACGTCGTAAAAGTTTTCCGCAAGGCTATCGCGCCGCTCGATAAAGCCGTCCATCGGTTGACATCCGAGAGAGAACCCGCGCAACCTCATACCATACACATACTTTTTCATTCGATTACTCCTTCTGCTTTCGCAATCGCGCCGGCAAGCACAAAGCATTTTAGGAACTGCCATTGCTTTTCGGTCATATTCGGATTTACTTGCAACGCCCGTTCGCGCAACTCGTCAATGACTTTCTGTGCGCCGTCTTCGTTCGCCGCTTTTATGTACTGTTCAATAGGTCTTTTCATATCAATACCCCGTCGCTTCAAACACTACAAATTCTTTCGTGCCACTTACCGACTGCAACCGCTTACGCTTAATCATCTTCGCAAACTTTTCCGCCGCGTTCTGTTCCGAGCTTGCTCTTACCGTCCATCTTAAAGGCTCACAGTAGAACCCGCAAAGAAACTTCTTCATACTTACCTCCGTTAATCACTCGTGAGCAGGTCGTACATTTCCTGCGTTTCCTGTCTGTCGTGAATGGGTAGCGGCTGTTCCGCCATTCTGCTATATCTGCTATCGCTGCTGTAAGCGAGATTCCCGCCGAACATCCAACCGAGATGCTGCGGCCTTGCAACCGGCTCTATAAACTTGTAGGTCGAGAACCCGCAATGGCTTTCGCTGATCTTAACCAAATTTTCGGGCGGATTGTTTTCGTCGATTGTTACGTAGCCTTCGTCGCATACCAATAACAGCTCGTTGTATCTGCTACTGATGCCGCCGTTCGTGCAATCGCACATCCTGTCTCTTTTCGTAACGTAAACTTCGATGGGCAATGCTTTCATTTCTCTTTTCTCCTTATTGAATATTGCAGTTCCAACCCATTTGGGGGGTTGCGTCCCACAACTCCCAATTATTCAAATCAAATGTTGCCGAGTTGCCATCTTCAAGAAAAAGTGTTACCAAGCATCCATAGCTAAACTCTGCTAATTCCACATTGTTGTAAACAACCTCTTTCCCGTCTTCTTTGCAAACCATTTTGATAATGTGCAATGTGTTCATAGAAAACTCCTTTTCGGTCTTGCCGATATGTAATATGTATTTTGTACTTTCATTCTATCTTACAGAACTGTAATTGTCAAACGGAATTTATGTATTTTGCAAATATTTTTTGAAAATTTTTATTACTGTGTATTTTGGCGCATTTCTGGCACAGAAAAACACATTTTGCGTTATTTTCGTTTCGATAAAAACGATATTTCTTTATTTCTGCCACGAAAGTACACAAAGTATAGGAAAGAATAGGAAATCATAGATAGTATAGGAAAGTATATTGCGTATAGACTTCTGGTTTCGATTGTATGCCTTTTTATTCTCTTGCCGATAGTTTAAAGAACTTCATTTTTTGATTGCGTCATATAGCCGTGAGCGCTTAATTTTCGGTTTTACGGCATAAAAAAAGACCTTGCTATGAATTACTCATAACAAGGTCTATTTTCTTTGCGTTTAGAACAAATCCGCGTGAGTTCCCGTTCTGGAAAGAAACAGTATCAATGCCGTTTCGTCTGTCCTGTAAACAAGCAACCAATCCGGCTGAATATGACACTCACGGAATCCTGCGTACTTGCCCGTCAAATTGTGGTCTCTGTTCTTTTCCGGCAATTCTTCTTTACTTGCAAGTTTGTTTACGATCTCGTCAAGCAAATCCAAATCGTAGCCGCGTTTTGCTGCAAGCCGTAAATCGCGCTTGAACTGATTAGAAAGTATTACTTCAAGCATTTCACAGCACCTCGCTTAATGCGGCTTTGAAATTCGGGTATCTCTTGTATGCGCTGGGGTTCTTCTTCATTTCCTCAAATTCATCCATAGCCGCAATAGTCGTTGCGTTAGGGGTTCTCGCGCTTACGTCAAAGGGAATACCCTGCTCCATCAATATTCTTTTGAGATACATATTGATTGCTGCGGTCATATTTAACCCCATTTCATCCAAAAGCATCTCAACCGCTTGCTTCGTTCCCTCATCAACGCAAACATTGATTTTTGCAGTAGCCATAATGAATACCTCCATATTGTTTATTTTATGCTTTCATTCTACTATATTATACGCAATATGTCAATCATTATGCGCAAAAAAATATCATTTATGTTGCAACTATTTCCCAGAAACAAAAAAAAGACCCCGCTATGCTGTTACACATAACGGGGCCGTACCTATAAATGCCTTGAACATTCGCGCTACTTAAAGTGCTTTTCTCCAAGCCGCGTTGCCCAACCTTCAAACCAAATCGCATCGTAATCGGGTAAATCGCTATACTTTTTCTTTCCGCTTCTGACAATCAGTTCTCTGTACCAGTACCTTATCATAGACGGGATGCTTACGAGAAACGGCATAAGAACACCGAGCATTATGTTCTGTAATCCGTGTCCCGATTCGTGCTGCCTTATATGCAAAGACGGATGTCTATTCACAAAAAAGAAGCCACCTGCTTCAAAGCCGCTCCAGCCCGATCCCACTTCAAAATAAATGAAGTAGTGAAACCGTTGCGGCTTATGTCCTGTTACTATGAGCGCAAACGCGCAAACCGCTCCAACGAGCGTCATAGGCAGCCCCCAAGTAAGCGATATTGCCCAAAAAAGAATACCCTTAACTATCCGCATCCTTTTTCTCCGACTTCTTCTCGACCTGCTTCTTTGCATATCGTTCAATGCCATCAAACACGGTCTGAACGAGCGCATCAAGCATCTTGTAAGTTATAAATGGCTTTAATACCGCAGGTATGAGTTTTTGCAGTTGAGCGATAACTTCCGCCTTTTTTGCGGGACCTTCCACGTCGTCGATCTCCGCGTTATCTACTTCGTCTGCAATCGCTTTGGTAATCTTATTCTTGACGTAAAAGTAATAAGAAACCAAAATGCCCGCAATCGTCAAGATTGCGAACACCACAGTTAAAATAATTTCCCAAGTCATATTTCATTACCTCCTGACTTTCTTCGTTTTGGTTCTGGCGGTTCTTCCGGCAAAGCCATTATATCGTTGTACAATTTCGTTATAACGCCGTTCCCGCCCAGCGCGTGGTATGCTTCATAAGTCTTCGTGATTGACTCTTTGGCATAAATCGGACAATACTTTTTCTTCGTGTACTTGTCGTGCGCGTCTATGATGTTGTTTCTCAACAGACTTTGCATACCATTCTTCAAAGCATCGTTTTCTCGCGTCACTTTTCTGTACCTCATTCCTAAATACGTCGTGAGTGCGCCGAGCGCACCCGTAATTGCCCACACTATAATGCTCGTAATAATGCTGACAGTCATTCCACTAAATCCTCCGGCTTGATGATAGTTCCTTCAAGGCATTTGTACCATAATTCACAGGGCTGTTCACACGGCCCTTTTTCACAGGCTTGACAGATATTCTCTATCGTAATAACAGGTTCCTCCATACTTGTCTCCTTATAAAATAGTTCGTAAAATAATCTATCCATACGTTTCAAGGTTCGTTTTGCGTTGCAATGCTTGATGTGTCCGCGCCACGAATTGTAGGATTGCTTGATGTCGAAAAATTCTCTTTCGCCAGCGTTGAATTTAATTTTTAACTTCTTCAACTTCCTGCGTTCCTTTACAATTCCCTTTCTCGCTGGAATAACAATAACTTTACCTGTTTCAGTAAGAATAAATCTTCGTTTTAAGAACGTAATGCCGCGAGATAACTTAACTATCTGCGTTTTCTTTTCGTTCAGTCTTATTCCGAGACAGGCACAGATTTCGCGCAAATCTGCAAGGCATTTCTGCAGATGCTCTTTGCTATGGTGTAACATATAGCCGTCGTCCATATAGCGGCCGTAGCCCTTGATATGTAAAACTTCTTTCACATAGTGATCTAACCGATTCGGAAATCGAAGCGCCGAGACCTGCGATATTTGACTACCGAGACCTAAACCCTTCTCTCCACCGAAATCGTCCACCAAGCGCTTGATAAATGCTGCCAAACGCTTGTCTGGGTAACTTCCGTCTATAATCGACTTCAACTTCTCGTGATTGATACTGTCGAAATATTTAGAAAAATCAAATACCAGCGCATAACCGTTATTGCCGTGCTTTCGGTAATGCCGCTGTAAATGAACGATAAGCCTGTTTACCGCAAAGTCTATACCTTTGTCCTTCATACAGGCTCCGTTGTCGTAGATAAACGAATTGCTGAAAATGGGAACAAGCGAGTAATCGCAGAGACATCTCTGGACTACCCGCTCGCTGATGTGAACGCTTTTTATATGACGTTCCTTCCCACGTTCTATAATATCGAACTCATAAAAACCCTTGCTTTTGAACTTACCACTTCTTAACAGGTCGAGCGTATCAACCACATTGAGCAGGGCGTTCGCTTTGTACCGTTGTGTACTTGCCTTCCACCCTACACCCTTGCAGCATCCCTTGTATGCCGCGTACAGATGTTCAAAAGTGAACACCTCGTTGTAATCCCCGTATATCAGTTCGGTTGCGGCCTTGCGCTTTTCGCGCTCCGCCTTCCGGCGCTGATAACGTGCTTCACGTCGTTCGTTGCTGTTCATAAAAATTAGTGTTACTCCGTACAGCCAGTTTTTGGCGAGTAGGCTGCGTAATCGTGATTATTAAACGAGTTTCGCCATTTATCTCGCAATGCAAGAAGCGTCCAATCACTTATAGCGGAAAACTTATTTATCCTTTCGGAAAGGTCATACACCCCTTTTGCATAAGGCATTGATTTCGCTTCATTCTTTGAATGAGTTACTTTGTCGAGCCTATACAATCTGCAAAAGCCGAAGCAAACGCCGTTCGTGTTGCCCGCATTGTTGTTGTTGACGTTGCCATTGTTGTTGACACAGCGGAAGTTGCTGGTATTACCGATGTTCGGAGAACGAAGCCACCAGTTGTTCGCAGAGCCGCCCAGACAATAATAACGGTATGTAACCTATGGTAAATTCTTAATCGGATTTCGGTTCGAGATTATACTTTCCTTGTAGGCTCTTTTTCAGAGCCACTACTAATTTCAATTCCGTTGAAATTAGCCTTGCCCACTCTTCCCATACGCTGGGCTTAATAGGCTTATCTTTTTCGTTGTGCTGTACAATGCCTTTCGCAATATCTAACTGCGATGCGAGACATTGCAAATCACATACGGCTTGAATGAGAAAGTTTACTCTTATCTGCGATTCTTCCCGATTAGTAGGATAGACGCTATTCGCTGATTTTACGTTGTTGTAAATTGACCGCGATAAGTCGATGAGTTCCTTCGTTATCAGAAACATATACCGCTTCGGGAAATTTGCGCATCGTTGTATGGTATAAATTTCAAGTTCCCGTGCAGTATCGAGAAATTGCATCGGACTTTCGTTTCGTTTGAATTTCGGTACCGACATTACTCACTTCCTTCCTCCACTGTTTCTTCCACCTCCGGGCATAACAGCGAGTTCCAAAACTCTTCATTTTTGACCGTGAGCGTTTCAAGCACAATGGACGGACTTGCACCGCTGCCAAGATACACGTCGTCGTTTGTTTTGACGTTTCTCGCATACCAGCCAATCGGCGAGCCGTCATATTTGTATATCAGATGCCATTCTGCATTTTTGATATGCAGTCTGTTATTCTCGCTGTATGCTTCGCCATTGAGCGCCGTCGCAATGAGTTCGTCTTTACCGTTGTTTTGCGGCGTTGTCACAAAATTATAGACCATAATTCTTTACCTCTCTTTTCGATTATTTTTATCTCTGCGCCCACACAGGGGCGCAGAGTATATGATTCTGGATTACACGCAAAAGCCGAAGCAAACGCCGTACGTGTAGCCCGCATAGCTGCTGCCGACGCTGCCATAGTTGTAGACACAGCGGAAGCTGCTGGTATTACCGATGCTCGGAGAACGAAGCCACCAGTTGTACGCAGAGCCGTTCTTGCGCTTAACCAAAGCCGAGCAACTATTGTTCGGTTCCGCATCTCCTACCGTATTCTTGAAATACTCGTACTGCGTTCCTTCTCCGTTGTAAGCGGCAGCATTATTTTTTAAGTCGCTTGATGCGCTATTTTCTATTGCAGTTTTCGACCACAGTTCTGCCGCCGCAAACAGCCAAAGTTTATCGCTCGAAGCTGTGAGCGATGTACCTTGATTCCCTGCTGTTGCTTTCTTGTTAACCGCTTTAATCACATTTCTTAAATCAGACGGAAGTTGCGATAAGAGCGTAGCCATTGTCTCCGTTCTCATTTTCGACTCATTCCATCCGCCTGCGTTTGTATGTGAAGCGTTCATCGGGTACGACGTATTCAGCAACTCTTTCATACCGAATGTAATCCCAGCCTTTCCACCGCCAGTCTTTTCATCGTGATCGAAGCCGAGTATGACAAGCGTTATCGTTTCGCCCGTCGTAAGCGTTACCGTCTTCTCGTCTCCTATACTGAACGCCTTTTTCGCTTTTCCTGCGGCAGAAAGTTCCGCAATTTTCGACCAACTTGTAGATTGTAACGACGGGTTCTGCGTTACAAACGCACTTCCGTTGTAGTAAATTCCAGTAAAGTCGTCTCCTATCGGCGTACTTCCGAGAATGTTCTGCAACGTAATGTTGACGTTTCCTGTTCTATACGAACTTTCTTTTGCGCCCTTGATACCCGTAACCGTGTTCTTCTGCGCTCCCGTTTCTATGCCGTTGAGCTTCGTCTTATCTGACGTACTCATAAGCCCGTGCTTCGACGTTGTTGCGTCGTTAGACGGCAGCGTTACTGTGGTCTTATCTTTTCCCGTAACGTGTCCCTGTGCGTCGTATGTTACTGACGGAATGTCAAATGTTCCACCAAACTCTTTTGCTCCGCTACCGCCGCTTGCCGTTCCTGCGGTAACGGCGTTTGTGTGTTTGATTTTCCCGCCCGTGATTTCTATGCCGTCCGTCGCGTCAACTGTTTTCTCCGCGCTTCCGTCAAAATCGACATCCCCTATATGGAGTTCCTTTTGAACCTTTGCGGCCGTTCCCGCCATCGTCGTGCCGTCTTCGAGTTTATCGAGCCGCCCCGTCGCCGCTTCATTCTCTTCGGTTCGCATCTGTTTTTCTTCCGCTATCAAATCGTGAGCCGCGCCGATTCCGTCTTCCATATGATTAAAATGCAGGGCATCCATAGCGGTACCCTGCTGTACGACAAATCCTTCTTCGTCTACGAAGTGATCTACCCACGTTTGCTTTTTGTAGGTCGATTCCTCTTCTGCCTGTTGCTTAATTTCTTCTGTCATATTAAACCTCCTGATAAGAAATGCTTAAAACAAAAAGCACGGACTGAATTGAGTTAACATTTACACTCAAATCACGCCGCGCTATTTCTTTTCCGTTTACGTCGATAATGCGAATCGCCGTAATGCTGTAATCGGACTGCAATACGTTTGGAAACAGCAAAGTGAACCGTATATAGTTTCCGACTATCTGCCGACTTCGTTCTGTGGCCGTAAGCCATTTTTCGCCGCCGTTGATTTCGTACTCAAACTTGTCGATAAGCGCCATAAACTCGCTTCGCCGTTCTGCCAAAAAATCTTGTGTGAATAATCCCATAGATACCTCCTAAATTCCTTCGGGCGGATATTCTCCGCAACGCCAACCGCCGCAACGCGGGAACGGCTTATCTGCCGGGTATTGCCCGCAATAGAGCGTTCCGCAAGCTACGCCGCCGATGTAGTACCTGATTTTATGTGATAATTCAATCGTGCTTCTGGTGTCTACTTTGTACTCTACGCTTACGCCGGCAGGCTTTATCGGCGGTATACCGCTCAAAGACAGTTCGTTAGAACCGCCTGTGTTAATATCGAAAATGATTGTCGCAGGAAAATTCTCATCTTCCGTGTAATCTATTTTCGACCCGCCGCCGAGAATGGTCTGCATCGCTTTTACAAGTGAATAATACGTGCCGTCGCTGGAATTTTGAAACGCTTTATATTTCAGATAGCGTCTGTACCGTTCATCATCGACAGGCTCATAGTAAACAGATTGACCGCACAGCAACCCCGCTTCGGCTCTTGTCAGCCCTACGATGTCGCCTATATAATCCAACTGCTTTCCTATCGCCGTGTCAATATCGGTATTGAACGCTATCTGCCCGAAGACTTCTGCAAGTTCGTTGAGTTGACGGTTAACCGCCGCGCAAAGCGCAGCCGTGTTAGGTCTGCCCCTGAACTGTTCAAGCAAATCTGCTTCTATACCGTTAATTTTCATCGACTTCCACCTCTATTCTGCTTTCGTCGAAATACGCTTTCTGTCGCGGCGTTACCGTGATGTAAGTAAGCGCGTAATCGCTGTCAGTCGGCGTTGCGCTCGCATCGGTTGAAGTGAACGCCTTAATCGAGATATAGGCGATGCCTGAAACAGCCACGTTAATGGGCGCGATCACTTTCTGAATGACAATGTTCTCGCCTGCGGTTATTTTCTCCGCATAACTCATTATCGTTTCTTTTACCAATGCTTCGTAGTTCGGAGGCATTGCTTCATCGGGATTTTTTACGATAGATACCTTTAACCAAACATAAACGGCAGACGGTCTATTGAACTTGACCGCTATCGTTGCGTTCCCGAATGAACTCGGAACGTCAACCGCAATACTGCCGTAGGTCTGAATGCCCGCTGCTTTGTAGAGCAAAATCTGTTGCGCGATTTCCGCGTCGTTCCCGCCGTCAACGACAACTTCAATCGAGTGCGGCGGTCTTCCGTCGCCGTCTTTCAAATCCGTATCGTTCTCAAATGCAACCGCGCTGGAAACTTCCTTTACGTTGTTCATAATCGCGCTCGTTATGCTTTCAAGCATCGTTGCCGAACGGTAGGATTGTTTCGCTGCATAAGATTGACGTAATTCAATGTCCGTTTCCCGTTCCCTGCCGTAAACAGGTATTGCAAGGTTCGTACATTTCTTAAAGCCTGCCGTCGATGTGATGATTTCCGTAATCGCACCTTCCGTGAGTTGAATGCGTTTATACTCTTCCGAATCGAATACGATAATCGACGTAACTTCTTCCGTCGATAAATTCTCCGTCATATCAATCGAGTGGCTTAAATACTTGTTCTTGCTCGTAAGCACAAGGAACTCGTCTTTTTCGTCGATTCCGACTGCAAAATTCTCATCTGTAATCGTTTCCTTCAAGCCGTTGAGAATAGCCATTTTATCGTCTTCCGTCTTGCTTAAATACGTGTACGCCGTATCGTCAAGATAGACCGTATAGTGCAGCTCGCCGGCAACTTGCATAACTCGAATTGTCGCGCTATTGCAGGACGATCTCGAAATGGTATTGTCTTCCGCCGTTGAGAAGAAAACCTGTGGCGATGTCGTTGATGCAATGCGCGTTCCTGCAGGAATAGCCGTTCCGTCCGTTCCCGTGCATAAAATGCTGTACTTCGTTTTAGAACCTTCTTCTCTCGTAAGTCCGCCGAACTGACAGGCATAATCAAGATTGACGCCTTCTGCGGTGGCAGGGTAATGACTGTAATACACCATTTCCGCCAACTCCCACGCGACCGCCAATTTGTCAGCAACTGACGAAAGCAGGACGTTAAAAAACGATTTCGGGTTAATTGAAACATCTATACCCAAGCCGTCTTTTATATCGCCCTGTAACTCTGAATATATCGTATCGTACCGCTTACGGACAAATCCGTTTTTGGTAACGCCGTAATCAGACATTGACCTTTACCTCCTCGTCAATTATTTCGTCGTTTGCAACGACGGTAAAGTGAATGGCGGCCACCCGCGTGGGCTTATCTATAACCACGCTAATGCTTTCCACCGCCTGAACCCCGTCAACGGAAAGTATCTCCGTTCGCACCCTGTCTTCAATGAGCGCCGTGCTGGGATTCTTTATAAAAACTTCATCGTAGTACGGCATACCGTAAGTTGTATTGATACGCCATTCTCCGAGAAACCATTTCAAACGAATTTTGATAGCCTGCAAAACGCTGTCGGTAAATTGCACGTCCCCGTCTTCGGTAATGTACAAATCTCCGTCTTCGGTAAGTCTTAAATCTTTCATATAACCTCCTGCGAAAATCGCTTCTAAATTTCGTCTGGAACGCTTTTGATTTCGCCGTTGATTAGTAAGTTACCTTCCACCGAAATATCGCCCCTAATGGCTATACCTGCGTTTGACAGCGTTATAGATGCGTTTTTGTGTTTAATGATTACCGCGTCGCGTTCTAACGCTTCCTTAAAAACGTCAGTCTGCGTCCGCAACAATCCGGGGATTGCTATTGCTCCCGACAGTCCGTATTTGACTTGCGGTGCCGTTATTCCCGTTTCAAACCAATAGTCTAATGCCTGTTCGCTAAAAATAAGCAAGCACTGATCTCCCACGTTTACAGGAAAGACTATTGCCGATTGCGAAATTGCGCTTTGCGGCATAACTATCGGAACTCCGTTTATAATCGGAAATTCTAACGTCTTGCCGTTTGAAAACTGCATTTGCGCTTTCGGCTTGACAGATACAAGCCCCGCATTTTTATCTATCGAAACAATCTCGCCTGGCAGAGCCGTGTGCATATTGTTAATCTGCTCCTTCACGAGAGCCTTAACTTCCGTAACAAAATCAATCAAACTCATTATGCTACCTCCGTGATTTGAGCCGTACATTGCCAGTTGCCTTCAAGATTGTCGCCTTCAATCGTAATGCTCGAAACCATAAACATACCCGTAACGATTTTCGATTCTACGTATACCCTATCGCCTATGCCGATTGCTCCGTTCATAAAATACTGTATTTCATAGCCATACAGCATATCTGCCGTTGTATCGGAAGACGTATCGGTGTTTGCCGTCTGCGAACTGTAAACTCGCTTCGGAATGTTAATAAGCCCCGTTGTTTTATTTAGTTTATGGACCGCCGTCGAAACTCCTTCGTTTTTCCTACGGATTTGCAAAACGCCGTTCTGTATCGACCACATTAGCGATGCTTTGTTACATACATCGTCAAGTACATACTGCGCATAGCCGACAAAACTGTAACCGTTTGAAAAATACGACTTTTCAAGGATTTCCTGCGCCGTTGCGGAATACGTAACCGGCAGATTGAGTTTAGCGGCCGCATCCTGCAAGATTTTAGCCGTCGCAATTTTGCCGCCGTAAGAAATAGAAACGACGGTCTCGCTCAACTGTGCGAAACCGTCTACCGCTTCTATCTCTATAAGCCTATCCGCTCCATCGAGCGATTCCTGCACGTTAGATACCGTACCCTTGAATATGATAGGTCTTGACGCGCCGTACCCAGCCGACAGATTTAATTGACAACCCGACTGCGTTAACACGTTAATCTGCTCTTTGTTCAGATTCCAAAGTTTTATCTTTGTCGTATTGAGCGTTGTCGAATCGCTCCGCTCAACCATAAAGTTGATATGGATTGCCTGCCGCGTCTTTTCGTCGGGCTTACCGATTTCAAACCCCTTGCTTCCTTCTACTCCCGCCCGTAAGCGGTATTGTCTGTCCCAGTTCGCCATTACTCGTTGCTCCTTACAAACTCGTTGAACTCGTCGTAAGTAACGTAGACAAACTGCGCGTTCCCGTCGATAAAATCATTCCTGCCTATCTTGTCGAGCTGCGTCATTACGCCAAGAACGCCTTTCGGCAATTTGATATACTGACGGAAATACCAGTTAACAGGAAAGCAAGGGGTAATTTTTATTCCTGCCACAATCGGCGCTTCTTCACTCTGATAAATTCCGAGCGTCCAAAACTCGCCTTCGTAGTTGTAGGAAAACCTGAATAGGTACTCGTCGCCGTCCAAGATGATGCGTGTAAAACTGTCGTTCTTGTCTGGCGGTGTGAAGTACACCATAACTGCCACCTCCTATTTGAATAACCAGCCAAGCAACGACGAAAGAATGCTTTTCTTTTTCGGCGTACTTGACTCTTCTGTTGTCGCGGACGAACCAGCGCCGTCTGACGAACTTCCGCTGTAATTATAACTCGACACTACAATGATGTCCGCCGACGTTACCGTTACCTGCTTCAACGACAACGTGATCTCCGCCGCGTTGACATAATCTTCTTCCGGCACACTTAACTTCGTAATTCCCATATTCTCGTATACCTTATCAGGCGTTACGAGCGTAGACAGCTTTCCAGACAAATACAGGTCCACAAGGCTATCAATCGTGTTCTTCACTCTGTTGTTGCCGGCGTGTCGTTTTGCCCAAGTTACTGGCATATTCGTAACAAAAACCACCAACTCAAACGTAAGCGGCTTTTTGTGAATGGAGTCCGAAACGTAGTACCCGTCTTCCACAGGGTATTCGGGTATGTCCGCTTCGTAACTCCTTTCTCTGCTAATTGTACAATCGAACTCTATGCCTCCGAGCGAGGCGGGTATTCTTGCTTTACTCATACACATTACCTCGCATAAGCAAGCGCACGGGCAAGTTCGCCCGTAGTATCGCTTGTAGTCTGTTTCATTGCTGTCGCCGCTGTCTTCTGCACGTCTCTCGAACCTTCAAATGTATTATTGATATACACATTCTGCGTAACATTGCGATTTATGGTATTCTGTTCCATTGCCCGCGCTGTTTCCGTCTTGCGTCGCGTCGTCGCGCCGCCCAAGAAAATTCTCAAAGCGTCGATTACCGTATCGCGCATTTTGCTTATGGGCGAAACAATCTCGCCTTCCTGCTTATTATCGCCTATGACAACGGGCGTAGGCTTATTTTTGTCTACATAACCGCCTTTCGCCAAGTATGATATTCTGCCGAACTGAACTTCTGGTATTTCTGGTATACCGGGGATGCCAATCCACGTCCACAAAGACGAAAGCGCCGAAGTGATTCCGTTTATCGCTCCGATAAAGAAGTTAATCAGCCCTTCAAACGCTCCGATGATTGAGTTTATAATCGCAATAGGAATATTCCCCAAAGCCTTCCACGCTGTTTCCCAGTCTCCCGTAAATACAGCCGAAATAAACTTAATGATCTGACCGAGAAAATCAAGCAGTCCGCGAAGCGGTCCTGCTATCAGGTTATTCACGACGTTTGCGATAAACTTAAATGCCCCGCCGAGTTGGTTAGACAGCAACTGCACCAATACCTTAACGATTGCCATAATCGGTTTGAGTATTGCGCTTATCAGTTCCAGCAGCGGCTTGATTAGAGCCATAACCACATCGACAAGCATCATTACCGCATCGACTATAAGCATAACCACTTCAAGTATCGGGTCAAGCAATTCTAAAATCATCTCGATTATCGGGATCAGCATATCAAGCAACTCGATAATTATTTCCCACGCCTTTGCCGAAATCGTAAGATTTACCTGCGCCATTTTAGATATTATCGTCAACGCCGCTTGCAACAACTTACTCAATGTCGGCAATATCGTTTTAATTATTTTACCGACTGTTTGGAATATCGTGCCGAATACTTGCTTTATCATAGCAAACAAGTCTTTCAGCGTTTTCCGCAATTCTTCTGCATCAACCCCAAACTTTTCAAAGAGATTCCCAATAAAACTGTCGTCCCCGTTCGCAAAGGCAATTAGGTCATCAAGCACAGCAATACACAGCAATACCGCCGCGACGATAAGCATTATCTTTCCGCCGCCTGCGGCAAGTGCAGATCCTATTGCCTTAATTCCTGCCACTATTTTGTCATACTTAAACGCAACAATCATTGCGCCAACCGCCGCCGCAACCAAAGCCGCCGCCCGTCGCGTGGAACCAAGCAGATTGACAAGCCGTTGAAACGAATTTACGAGAGCCTTCAATACGCCGAGCAGACTCCTGAACGCACGTATCAAAAACTTCGCAATATCGTTAGTCAAATTCAGCCCTTCATCGGTCTGATATAGCCACGTTCCGAACTCGTTGCGAATTATACGCAACGCATCCGATACTGTCAGTCGTAACTTTCCGTATGCCGATTCAATGCCTTCCGCGCTCTGTGTAAAAGCGTTTTTCAGTTGCTTTGCCGTAATACTCCCAGATAGACCAAGAGCCTTTACCTGTTGCATAGAAACGCCCAGACTATCAGCGAGATACTGAATGATGTCTGGGCTTTGCTGCATTATGGTATTAAACCCGCCCGCGCTTAACTTTCCTGTTTGGAATGTATTTTTCAGCACGTTATTCAGCGAGTTCATTTGTGCTTCCGACGCGCCGGACACTTTGAACGCTTTATTTGCAAGTTCCAAAAAGTCCGTCGCATCTTCTACTGTTGAGAAAAATCGACTTCCCGTTTTAACAAGGCTCGTAGCATATCCGCACATTTCGGCGTATGTAATCCTACAAGCGTTTGCCGCTTCGGTTATTCTGTTTTGCACCGCAGACTGGTCTTTCAACTGTGTGTTAACATTGGCAAGGACTTTATTGACCGAATACCATTCTTCAACCAGTTTATTCATCTGCGTAAGCGATATGCCGATGCCGATTGTAGCCAAAGCCTTCGTTGCAAACGATTTTAACTTTGTAACTGCGCCTTCCGCTTTTTTTGCGGATGCTTCGTCAACCGTAAAGCCAAACGCAATAGCGATGTCTCTAATGGTCATTTATTTAGCCCTCCTTGCTTCGTTTTTCATTTCTTCATTTCTGCAATGCTCTATATCGACCTCCATCATATACAGCGCGTACAGCTTCAATGCTTCGTCAAGGGTGTAATACTCTTTTAACTCCTGCATTGAAGCCAACTGCGCCTTAATCAAAGTGTACATCCGAAGCTCAAGATCGGTAAACTGTTCTAAATCCAGTTTCCCGTACTTGCTTACTTCATCAGTTTCTGTGCTAACTCGGCAACTTTCCCAGATTGGGTGCCGAGCTTCCCGAAAAAACCGCCGTAATTGATTTTGATTACGTGGAACGCGAGAATATACATATCCTGCACGTCGCCGCAAAACAGTTCGTTTACAAGGTCCTCCGTGAGCGGCTTCGTTTCGCCGTTGAAATCGACTGCGATATTGTTTCCCCTGACGAGCAAATCACGCAGCAATTTCTCAACCGCATCTCCCGACAGCGATTCAAACGCTTTCGTAATTTCGGGCGCAATGGCCGCCAAATCCGTATCGAGAACGGAAGTGTCGCCGCTCGTACTTACGAACGGCAATACCGACCCGATAATAGGAACGACAACTTTTATCACTTCTCCGCTGATGTTTGCCGCCCTGAAAGCAGGGAACGGGCGGATGAAGTAATGCTTTTCGTTTACAACTACTTCCGTAGGTTCTTGCAATTTCATTTACGCACCTCCTTAATACGTACCTTCGTTGACGGTCGCCTGACCGGTCTGCAATTCCCATTCGCGGTTGTTCGTTTCTTTGCCGTATGCCCTGCTGGGCGGCTTAACAACCCACGCCGCGTCTGCCGAAAAGACGAAGTTGCCTTTTAGGTCCTTAATCAAAATCGGGAAAGCGCCGTCGCCGTTCGTTTTGTCTGCGTTATACTGCGCCTGCAGGAAAGCGTTGGAACTCGAAGTCTGCAAAAGCGTAATTTTGACCGAATATTGTTCGTTCGGATCAACCGCCCTTGCAACTTCGCCGTCGCAACCCGATTTCGACGTTACGCCGTCGCCCAACGGCTCGACGGTAATGAAACTGTCGTCCGCAAAGCCCGTAACGGAGTGCGTACCGAGCGCAACCGTAACAAGCCTACTGTTATAAGTCTTTACAGATGCCATTTTTCTGTCCTCCTTTTATTACGCCGTAAGCGTTCCTCTGATTTCGACGATATGAATTGCATTTGCAAGCCGCGCCGTGAAAGAGCATCCCGCAAGCGTTCTCGTTGCTTTGTTCGCATCGCCTATGTTTGCCGACGTAGGAACGCTGGTAGTGAAACCGGGGATTTCGTTCCCTTCGTCGTCGTATTCGGTCTGCGCAATTCCGCCGACGCTCTGTCCTTCTTTCAGCGATGCAATCATCTGGTTCTGAATGAGCGCGATACCCGCATCCGTGTACGGAACTTTTGCGTTTTTGATAAACAGATTGTAAATGCGCGTCTGCATATCGTTCAAAAGCCAATCGCGGAAACGGATTACGTCAATCCATTCGCCAGATGTCGTTTTACCTTCAAGCGTAATTGCCTTACCCGCGCATAACACGTAGTAGTTCAGCCCCGCCGTTTTGAGTTTTGCGATGTCCGAAGCCGTGAACTCGTCGTACTCTACGCCCGACAGCGTTTTGTATGCCCACGTTTCCGAACCCGCCTGATAGGTAAGTGACTTTGCGAGAAAAGCAACCGCGAGATGCGCATTGTTATCGTTCGTTACAGCCTTCTTCGTTCCGATACCGAAGGCGTAACTGTACGTGGTGGGTACGGGATTTTCTATGCTCTCCGAGCAATCAACCGTATAGCCGAACAGTTTGCTATTCGACTCCGCCCAATCCGCAACCGTCTTGTAGTCCGCAGGTTCAAAGCCTGCAAGCGCGAGACCGTACCAGCCGTCCGTTTCGTTTGCTCTGTTCAGAACATCCGAAATGCTTTCACTCGCGCCCTTTTCCGCAACGTAGAGCTGCGTAGCGCCGTTCATAAACGCCACAACCGCCGCCTTGTATATCGCGCTGTTTTCGTCCCAGCCCGCTTCCAAAATTTCGTTTGCGGAAGCATAGACGGCAATGTTTTTAGGCGTAGCATCATCTGCCGCAATTCCGACCAGCAGAATGTTACTGAAACTTGCGCTGCTTCCCACGCCTTCGCTGATTGAAATTTTCACGTTGACGAGATTATCAATCAAACCCATTTGTTAAATCCTCCTGTTAAAAGTTATTTTTTATGTCAATGCTATCCGCATCAAGATTTTCTACTTCTTGCGAAGCAAGTTCCTTCGTCCCGCCGCCGCTGGCGGTAGGCTTCCAGTCTTTTCTCGTTATTCCTGCCAGACCGTTTGCCGTTTGCATAAACTCGACGACATATTCCTGCATTGCCCTATATTCGTAATTCGTATCTAATAATCCAGACACATCTTTCGCATCCCCTTCGGGACGTAAAGAGATGTCGTGTTTCGTGTAATACGCATCCGCATAGTCGGACGTGAGAAAGTTCGTCAAATCCACAATATCGTTCAAAGCGGTATTTACGCTTATCGTTACCGTTTCTCCGTCAATCGCAATCTGTTCATCGTTACCGTGAGTGAAAAGTTGTAACTCTAACATCATTTTAGACGGCTTGTAACTTACAGGAGCGTCATTTTCCGTTACCTTGATAGAATGTTGGGTAGCGGTAAGATTCCTTAATTTGAGCGTAATAAACGTGCCTGATGGCTTAACAAGTTTTCTTTGTTCTGCCCAGATAATGAGCGTATTCGGAAAGTATTCCGCAATAATATCGTGCAAAACCGTTTGCAGTTCGCTTACTGTCATTGCTCTACCTCCGTGTTTAGTTCGCCGTCTTGATTGCCAGCTTCTGAAACTCTTATATAAAGCGATTTCCAATGGCTCAACGGCGTATGCTCAAAGAAAGACGACGAAACGCACTCGTACCATTCTCCTGCATAAAACAGTCTGTCGGCACGTAATCCGCGTTCCACGTCTGCGGTCTGCACCTTAAAATCCCCGTAAGACTTAATGCCTTTTGAAGACCTATCGCCTTCCGGCAATGTTTTCATTTCCGTTGCAACCATAGGCTGCACGTTCAGTAACACCACCTGATCGGTATAAGATGCCTTGACCGCAAATCCCTTTGCTGTCCTTTGCTCGGAGAATTTACGCAGCGTGTACTTCTTTTTGAAAATGTTCATACTGCAATCTCCTATTTCTTAACAATGACGAAGTTAACCGATTGCCGCATCTTGCCCGTGTCAATCAGCGGTTTATCAGAACCCTTCTTCTTAATGGTGGACGGGGCGTTAGGCTCAAAATCGCCGTCAACGATTTCAGCCTGCACAAGTCCTTTCTGGAACACGCCGATAGACTTCATCATCTGCTCGGCTGTTGTATCTCCTTTTGCAAGCAACGCCATTTGCTTTTTCAAAAAGGCGTTTATCTGTTCGGCGTGGTTGTCAACGCTATCACGCATAAACGGGCGGGACGGAATATTCTCCGTCCCCAGTTCGTTGTAGACTGCTATATCGCATAAATCCGCGCTCTCGCCTTCCGATTCGATATTTTCTTCTCCTCGTTGATAGCCTACGCGCACCTGTAACTTTTTCAGTTTTTCGATTTCCTGTCTAAACTTCTTTCCCGCCTTTGTTTCTTTGTCGATTACTTTTGCCATCAGTTTTCTCCTGCGGAAATTATCGGAATGATCCGTTGCCGCCTGATAGACAGGTACTGCAATCCGTAAATCGTCAAAGCGTACTCTGCGTCAACCGCCATATTGTTGCCCTGCGAAACAGAAAAGCCGATTGACGCATCTCCTTCGGAGAATGAACTCACTCGGAGAGCGTCATCGACTTTGCCCATCGTATTATCGCCTTTGCCTGCCATTTTCAACTTGTGCGCCGTGAGATAAGCAATAGCGTGGTCGTATGTGTTCCCGAACTTCTTTTTGCTTACAAACGGCTTCGCTAATTCCATCCACTTTTCAACTTCTTCGTCTTCGACTTCCGAAAATTCGGTAGCGACGAGCCTGAATATTTCAAGTGGTTCCATAGCGTTTACTCCTTGCCGGCTTCGGTTTCTTCGTCCGTTTCGGTATTCTCGGTAGTTTCGGTGTTTTCGGTCTTACCACCTTTTCCGTTGTTCTTACCGCCCTTGTCGGTCTTTCCGCCTTTGTCTGTTTTCGTTTCGCCCTTGTCTTTTGCGGGTTCGATAATCGACACGATGCCGAGCGCAACATAGGTGTCAAGCACAACATCCTTGAACGAATCGTGAATATGTGCGGTTTCATCGGGCAGAACCGAAGTCTGCCCGAAGCCGATAATTTTACGTCCGATATTCTTAATCTTCATATCGCACCTCCCTTACACGCCGACCGCGATAAGCGCGGAAAGCGGATAGTAGATGATTGCGCCCGCCGTTCTTGCTTCGCAAGGTACTTCGATTTCAAGGCCCTTCGCCTGCAAGGGGTACTGATAGAACGGGAGCGGATGCTCGATAGAGAGTTTTCTCGCATCCTTCTTAAACAGAAGAGCCACGTTCTTACCCTGTGCGGAATAAGGGTTGGTTTCTTCCGCGTCCGCCTGCAATTCCGCCGCCGAAACGATGTCCTTGATGTACGGAGCGTTTTCGAGCAAGAATTTCTTAACAGTATAACCCGTGTTGGGAATTTGTCTGGTGCTGATTTCGATATGAACATCCGCAGGAAGAACAAGCGTATCGGGACGCTCTACGTTCTTCGTGGTGCGAGCAACCTGCTTCTGCATTTCTTTAAGGTCTTCGAGTATTTCATCCGCCGTTTTCTCTGCCCAAGTCGTCTTCCCGCTGGTCTTGCCGACAGGAACCGTGAACAAAGGAATGTCGTTTTCGGGCGAAAGTACGCCGATCAGTCCGTTTTCTTTATCGCCCACCCAAGCAATCTTGTTGAGCGCGTAGTCGGCCGCGTAACGCGCAGCTTCCGCTTTACGAACATCGAGCGATTTCCCCGCGAGCCTGCTTGCTCTCATTTCCTGTACGGAATAGCCGTAACTATCGCCTACGGATTTAACGTATGCAGTGGTCGGCTTTCCCTTTACGTCCGCACGGGGCAGGTCGGTTGCGTAGTTATTGATAATCTTCGCAACGCCCGTTTTATCGTAACTGTAATAGGTAACGGTTTCCGCGCCGGGACTGACTTCGTTGGAAATCGGGAACAGCGTGAGCGCCGTAAGTTCGGGGTATACCACGTCATAAGACTGCGCCTTAACGTGGTCAAGTTCTCTTGCGAAGAATACCGAAGCGTCCTCCGCGTCGTCGAATCTCATCGACTTATCTTCCACCAATGCTTTGGGGATGTTCGAGCCAAGAAGCGCCGCATAGTCGTTCTGGCTGTAAGAAGTTTTTTCCATTTCTGTTGTCCTCCTCTTTATTCGGTTTTGGTGGTTCCGTCCACCTTGTCTACAAACACAAACGCGGGAGCAATCGCGTCGGTTGCTTTCGCGTCAAGGAAATAGCCGTTCAGTCTGATGCCCGTAACGTCCGTTCCGAGTTCGTTCGTGAAATAACCGGCGTTCTCTCCGTCCGTAATGAGATACAGCGGAGCGCCGTAAGCAGGTTCCGCATCCGCCGCAATACGAACGTAAATGCGCCCCTTCGTAAGTACGCCAACCGTCTCGCCCTTGCGAAGCGTTACGTTGCCCTTGTAGTCCTGTTCGTGAGCGTGGCTGTTGATAGCAACGCCCTCGAATTTTGCTTTCGTGGAAGCCGCAACGGGAAGCGTTACGTTCTTGCCGGGTAAGGTGCCTTCCACTACGCCGAGACCGAACTTAATCTTCCCGTCCGTCGCTTCGTTGTTTCTCGTGTCTACGTCGTGGTCGGTAAGGTCGTAAAGACCGCCCGCTACGCCGTGAGCCGTGCGCAAATTATAACTGGTCTGTGCGCTCATAATTTATTTACCTCCGTTTTTTTGTTTTTCAATCATTCTGTTTCTTGCCGCGTCCGCGCCTGTTACGGTCTGCTCTTCTGCGGCGGTGTCCTTATTGAACATCTGCTTACGTTGTTTGTCGGTGCCGTTGTCGCTCTTGATTTTCTGCTTCGTAAGGTCAAACAGCGCGTCGATGTAATCATCGCTTTTCCCGTCAAGGCGCATATCGGGGTATACCGATTTGATAACGGTTTTCTTGCCGTCTTTTACGGACATAACGTCAACGCCGTCGAGATGTAACTGGTCTGCAGTTCTGATAACGTCAATCTTGCTGGCTACAAGCCTGTCGATTGCCGCCGAATCGAGATTGAGACTCTGCGATTTGCTTTCGTCTCCGTCTTTCTGTACGGTTCCGCAATCGGTATTGCTCGTGTCGTTGCTGTCCGCGTTTGCATCTGCGAAATCACTTTTCGCTCTCAACTGTTCAATCAGTTTGAGAAGCGCGTCGATGTCCGCATCCTGCTGCGTAATGGTTTCAAGGGCAGTCTCTTTCGAGTTGGATGCCGTTTCTGCGTCACGACGGTCACGACGTTCTTTAACGCTCTGGACGACATCTTCATCATTAGCCTGCTCTTCGGGATTGACGGTAGTTGTCACTTCTCCGTCAGGCGCGGGCGTGGTATCGCCCGTTGCGGTATTGCTGTCCGTACTCGTAGTTGCCGCGTTTTTCTTTGCGATGAAATCCGCAATGGCTTCTTCAAGTTCTTCGGGCGACAATCCGCTGTCAGTCTTGTTCTGTTCCATTTCTGGTCCTCCTGTTAAATTTTCTTTTTCGTCGATGTTTAGACGAGCCTGTTCTCCCGCTCTCGCGGCTGATACTAATGCCAAATGGTTCACTCTGATGTTTCGCTGAATTGCGTCATAGGGCTGCCCGTTCCATTCGCCCGGCGTTTCGTCAAGGTCCAAATCGTAACCGAGAGATAATTCACGTAATCCGGTCTTTAATGCGTCCGTGTTGTGTATTACGATTTCTACCCGTACATTTTCGCCGTCCTTAACGGCTGCCGTCAGCATAGTACCTATGGTTTCCTTTTCTACATTGTCAGTCGTAACGCGCCCAGCGCGGTGCGTGACAATGATAGGCTTTCCCTTATAGGATTCTAAACTTTCGGGGGCAAACACCTCTTCCGGCAATCTCAACTCGCGTCTGATAGAGCCATCGGGGTTCATATACTCGAATATTCCAACCGTCGTGACAATCGGGTGGTCTATTAAGAAGCCTTCGTTTGTGTAATAGGTCTCGTCAACTTTGATGCTGTCAAGCCTTGTTACCCTTTGCAATTTCGGTATTTCGTTCATTTATTACCGTCCTCCTTGCTTGCGTTCTGAAAAAAGCAATTCGACAACGCAACCACTATCTTCTGACAATGTTCAACGCCGTCGATTGCAAGTCCGTCGAAAAGCGATACGGTCTCAACGGAATTTTCGTGTCCCGTTTGTATGACTATCGCTCCCGATTTCATACTTCCGATAATCGCGTCCGCTTCAAGTTTCAAGCGTTCGCATAACTGAATAACTAACTCGTTCATACTACCTCCGTCAATCGTTAATGGGTAACGGTATGCCCATAACGTCTTGCGTAACCACAATCTTATCTTGCTGAATAATTATCGTGGTGTACGGATTTCCTTTCTCGTTTAAGAGTTTGATGACTGCTTCTGCAGCAGCCTTTAATTCTTCGTGCGTTACTCCGTCCATAACTAACCCTCCTATTTGATTTTGATGTCTGCCGGTATGTTCAGCGTTTCGATATTAAAAACGGGCAATGCTACGCATCTGCAGCGGTAATCTTCGCCGGGATGCGCTCTTCGCCCTGTCTTTTCGTCTACAATCGGCGGTGTGTCCCACCGATGTTTTGTTCCGTCGAGCTGTGCGTGTCGTTCTCTTACGCGCTGGTCTTTTGACGAACTCCAAATATACTCTTCAACGCCGCACTCCGTTTGTTGTTGCTGCGTAATCGAAGCGTTAAGTTTTGCAAGTTGATCTACCGCGTAAAACCGCGCCTTATTGCGCGATACGTTAAATCGTTCCTGAATTTCTTTTACTATGTCCCGATTTGACCGCCCGTTAAGAAATCCGTCTTCAACGATTGCCTGCATCTCCCCAAGCACTTCTTCTGGAAGCGTACTGATAAGGCTTGCATTTTCGTCTGCCCAAAGTTTTAACTGTTCCCTGTAAAACTCGCCCGAATAGTAATCGTCAAGAATGTTGATTCCGAGCGTTCTCGATACTTCGCGTTTCCAATCTTCCGTAGATAGCCGCTTTGTCAAATTACCGATTTTGTTAATCTTCTCCGACAGGTGGAATGCCTGTTCTTCGTTGTGAAAATCGTCGCCCGCTTTTCGGAATAGCCGCCTGATAAGATTTACGAGATTGTCTTTGAACCCGTCTGTTCTGAACCCCGCTTGTGCTTCCTGTAGCGGCTCCTGACCTATGAAAAGCAACCGCGTGGTATTTAGTAAGACTTTCAGCAAAAGGTCATAGTAAGCGTTTATGACGCGCTGATATTCCCTTTCAAGGTTTTCCTTGTATCGAACCTGTATTTTACAGTTCAGTTTCTGTCTTCCGTTGAATTTCTTTTTAACGGCTTCCTTAACTGCAACCCGATTTCTTGCGTCGTTCACGCTCACACCTCCTTTCCGTGATTTCGATATACAAAAAAGAGCAGATCACTCTGCTCTTTCCTTGCGATTGCTATGTAGTTATGCTAACTGTTGCCGTAAGATAAGCAACTCCGCGATAATCTTATCTATCTGCGCCATTGTCGGCTGCGCGATAGCCTGTTGTGCCGCCGCTATTTCCTGATGTTCCGTTTCCACAGGCTCTACGTTCTTGTACGGTCTGATAGGCTCGTTCTCGTCATCGCAACCTTTGTTATCTATCATAACCGTGTCTAACAACCAACCGCAAAAATCTGGATTGTTGCATTTCGCGTCAAGCAACTGTTTGACCGCATCGCGCCGTAAGCAATAGGCTTTCGCAACGCCGCGCTTTCGGGTATCGAATACCACCTGCCTGATTTCGGCTTCAAGGTGTAAATCCCGAATGAACCCGCCCGCTTGACTGTTGCTTTGATAGCCGAGCGCCCGCGTTATATCCGTAGCAACCGCAAGTTTCGTTCCGTCCGGATTGATAAGAACCCGTATTTTCGTGTCTGCGTCATAAGCGTATATGTAGGTGCTGTAAGTGTACGACATTCTATTCATTTGCCGCCACCTCCCCGTACCACGCTTTTTGCAATGCCGCATAACCCTTTTGGAACATATCGGTTACTATGTAATAAGCGTTCTGAATATCGTTCACGTTCGGGCTGTCCGTAATTCCTATGTTCAGCACGTTCGTGAGAGACTGGACCTTTCCGAGTTCTATTATGGCATCCTCGACTTCCAATGACTTGTTCCGCATCATTGCGACCTCCGATAATTTTTTCTGCTTTACTGCTGAAATTATTGACTTCGGTCTCAAAATGCGGTATAATGATTTTGCTTTCAACGATGTTGAGTTTCCGCATTTTGAAACCTCCGTCGTTTGAGACCTTCTACGACCTGTTAGGACTGCATCTCCTATCAGGTCATTTTCTTTTCAGTTTTCATAGCAACTACCTCGCTTTTTGTTTGATTTAATTTGTACTTTCAGTCTAACCCAAATTAAACCGAATGTACATCGGAAAGCAAGGAAAATTACCGAAGTTCCGAAGATTATAAGAAAGCCACCGAAAGCAATCTGTAATTACAGAAGTGTAAGCGTAAGCAACTTTTAATGGAAATCTTACGCTCTTGTAACGACAAAAATCATAGGAAAGTGCGTGCGATTTTGCATATACTTTCCTATTGTTTTCTATACTTTTATTTCCTATACTATACTTTATGTACTTCTGCCCCAGATAAACGAGTTAAAGCGAATATCTGTGACAGAAATAACGATAAAGCGGAATTATTGCCGCAGAAATGGCGATTTTCGCCGTTGCCGCGACGTTGCGTTATTGCGAGTTGATGCCGCGAGTTTGAAGCGTGTCGATAAGCCTTTCGAGCGCGAATTTGAAAGGAACGTACAAATCTTCGTTTAGAAGTTCTGATACGCTCTGGAAGCGATTGTTGCGCATCTCTTGGGTATTTGTATGCGGAACGCCGTTGAAGTCCGTAGACAGGAATAAGAACGACTTGCCGTACTCTTCGGGCAGGTTGTCAAGCATACCTATCGGGATTAGATCGTTGAGCGTTATTCCGAACTCTTCTTCCGTTTCGCGCCGAGCTGCGCGGTCTGCATCTTCCCACGTTTCGATATGTCCGCCCGGACTACCGATCTGATTATTGTCGTCGCGGTTGCCTACAAGTATCTTTCCGTTCTTGACTACTATTACGCCTACGCCCGTCGCTCCGTCGTATGGAGTATCTGCATTATCAGTCTTTCCGAGTTGTGCAAGGATGTCCCCGAACGGTTCTTCGCGTTGCGGCAATTCTTCGTCTTCAATACCAAACTTGCCTTCTTCCTTCAAGCGTTTACGCTCTTCGGCAGGGTCAAGAACGCCCATATCAATGTAGAGTTGAGCGGTCTGCGCCCGAACCAAATCCGCCTGCGCGTTGGTCTGTTCAATCGTGGCGCGTTCGCTTTCTTTCTCGTTCCATAACGGCTCAAATTCGAGTTCGTAATCGGGCTTCCCTTTTATCTCGCCCGTATTGATACCTATCGTTATGATTGCGTCGATGAGCGAACATAGATTGTCTTTGACCTGCGACTCACGGATTTTGTCTACGAAGCTGTAATAGTTTTCCATATCGCTCTCGCCCGTCGAGTTCATACCTGCAGGCGAGCGACCGAACAGTTTTGTCTGCGGAATTTCCGTAAGCGCCGACAGCATATTGCAGGCGGAATCTATGACTTCCTTAACTCCCGTAAGGGACGTGCTTTTGAAATCGTAATCTTCGCCGTCGTTGTCGATCGCTATGGAATTGAGAATACCCCGCGCCATATCAATTATTTGCAGACGTTTGAGCGCTTGCTCTTCGCCTTCGTCGGTAGCCAGCAGTTGCGCAAGGTTCTTCATCTTGTATACCGCCTGTACGCTACGTTCGAGTAATTTAACCGCGTCGCCGTGAGACGTTATCGTTTCGCGCAGGGCGCGTTTGATACGGTTATATTCTGGAACGCCCCAGAACCTGTAATCCGTTGTGCTTGCCTTTTCGGGCATCTTCCCATTGCGGTACAGAAGGCATCTGCTTTCGTGTACGCGGAACGAACCGTAAATGCTGAACACGTTGTAGTATTCAGGCATACGGAACTTTGAGCGTTGCGCAACTCCCGATACGCCGATTCCCCTGTACATCGAATGATAATCAGGCGTTACAACGGAGCGGTCATACACGACGATTTCATCAATTCTCCTTGCCGCCGTCCAGTTGACTGGTTGTGACAAATCGTTGATGCCATCGTCGATAATCATAACTGCAAGGGCGCCGCCGTACAGTCTGGACCATTTCAGGCTTTCTTCCGCCGTCGTAAAATATTTCAACTTCCTGACCTTTTTCTGGATGTACTCTTCTACCGCGTTATCTGCGATGTTCAGATGATACCCTTTCTTGACCGCTTCCTGCGCGGGAATGTCGATTATCTTTGCAAATAAGCCGTTCGTTTCGTAATGGCTCGTCAATACCGTATCAGGCGTTAAGTTTTCCGCACTATAACGATATGCTTCCGAGTTGTCCTGCCCTGTTCCGTACTTATTCAGCAAATTAACATAACCGTCTGCACGGAATGGCTTACGTTCTGCAGGCTGCGTGATCTGCTCGTTATTACGTTTGAGCTGTTCTAACTTTGCCTTGTTTTCGTCCGTTAAATGCACGGCTTTTACCTCCTTGTCGAATTAAGATATTAACGCCCCAATATTGAAGACGTTTCCGTTGAAATAGATATTTGCTTGCGTGGTCGAGTCTACTTGGTCGTCGTGTGCGCCGTTCGGGAACACCGCAAACTCTTCCACATAATCGTGTACCCACGCCGCAATGGACGGGTCTGGTATATACAGATTGCCTGCTTCTGCAAGCGGTGTAACCGCCGTAGCTCGAACAACCTTACCGCCTTCGGGTTCAACAGGAACAAGCCCGCTGATTTCCTTTTTGAGTACGTTGATAACCGCAGGACCGTTTGCTTTGTCTTCCACGAGTTTTGCTATTGCCTGCGGCCATTTTGCCGTAAGGGACTTGATAGCTACAAGCGTTTCCGTGAAACTCATTTGACCGCGTACTTGGTCGAGCAAATAACGGTCTGCACCGATTTTGCCCCAAACCTGACCGACAACGTAGTCCGATTCTTTCTTGTCTTTGAACGTGCAGTCCCACGACTGTATAACTTTGTCGAACTTCTTGGGCAGAACCTTGTAGTATTTCCACCAACCGCGACGGAACATTCCGCCTTCGCTCGGAGATGGCGTTTGCATATACAGGGATGCCCACGCATAACTGCCGACCGCCTTTTTCGTTTCTTCCGCCCACTTTTCGTCATAACCGCCTGCGGGCCATAATGCCTGCCCGTGCTTACGATTAAGCAAGTCGTGATCTTCGTCGTCGCAAATTGCCGGGAGCGAAAGTATTTTCCAATCTTCGGGTTCTCCGTTTTCTGGATTGAGCAACCACCCCGCTAAATCGTTTTCGTGCCATCTGGTAAGAATGATAATGATTGCGCCGCCTGAATGTAGACGGGTACGAATATCGGACTGATATGCTTCTATTGCACGTTTGCGGAATGTTTCTGATTCCGCTTCTGCTCTGTTCTTGATAGGGTCATCTATAAGCAGCAGGTCTGCGCCTTTACCTGTTATAACACCGCCGATACCGGCAGAAATCATACCGCCGTCATAGCCTTGCAGATTCCAGTTGGTCTTTGTGGCTTGCGACATAGACAGGTTGATTCCGAACAATTTTTGTCCGAACTCAAATACTTTTGACCTGTTCGCTTCGCCAAATTCTTTTGCAAGTTCGTCGCCGTAGGAAACCTCAATGACGCGCTTGTTCGGGTTCTTCCCCAGATAGTACGACGGAAACGTCTTTGTAACCGTCATAGACTTACCGTGTCGGGGCGGCATAAAAATCATAAGCCGTTTCGTTTCCCCTGTTAAAACCTTTTCAAGTTCGTCACAGACGAGATTTAAGTGGTCGGCTCTTTGCCACCTGCCGTGATGTACTAACTCAACGTAATTTGCGTAATGCCTTCTGGCGAGTTCGTACTTCGCAGCTTCGCCGGCTGCCATAAGGTAATTCTTCGAGAACTTGCCGTTAGTCGTCGCTATCGCCATTATGCTCAACCGCATACGCGGCGAGTGCTTGCAATTCTTCTTCCGATAATTTGCTTAAATCGACATTGCCGACATTACCAGACAGTTCAATCTTCTGGGTTTGCGCCCACTCTCCTGTATGCTTACAGCGATTGTTGAGCCAGTACATAATCGCCATTGTGTCCGGTGGAACGTGCTTCGCGCTTTCTTTAACTTTGACTGGTCTAACATTTCCGTCTTTGTCCGTTTCCACCAGCGTTTCCTTTTCCTTAACGTCATAGCCGAGCGCCCGCTTATAAAGAGATTTCTCTATCTTCGCATCTGCCGCTTCTTTCCCTACTGTTAGCGCCTGTAAGAACGACGGGTATTCTTGCTTCCACCTGTGGAGCGTCCTGACAGATATTCCAAAGGCTTCCGCAATCTCATCATCAATCGCACCCTTCGATGCAAGCGACCACGCCCAATCGTCGTGATATTCGGGATTATATTTCGGGGTCGGGGGCATATCAGTTACCTCCTAAATAATCTGCCGCCCAAAGTTCAATGGCTTTCCATTTGCTTTTGGCGTTTACATCGCCGCTTTCAATCATTTTCTTAATTGCCATCGTGATGATTTCCGCCGCTTCTTTGGGGATTGCGCTACTTCCGAGAACGGATGTGATCTGTACCCATTCCTGCTTATCGTCGAATTGCAAATCGTCGAACAGTTGCTCTGTTCCTTTAATCATAGCGTGAATAGCCGCGCCCGTGTTCTTGACGTTTGCGAACTCCTGATATTTTGCAAGAGCGTCGATAAAAGGCTTATGCTGTTCTATATCGCAAGCGCCGATAAAATCAGGTTGCTGTGAACGTAATGCTTCGACAAGTTTATCAAGGTCTTTGACTTGATGCGGCAGGAACGTAAATACAATATTCTTCCAATCGTACTCGACTGTCGGGGACAGAAGTTTTTCGAGTTCTGCAAGGGGTTCGCCCAAGATGTCCTTTCCGATGTAACTTTCCAGCATATCGTCAACGTCGTCTATCAGTTTAACGATTTCTTTCAGCGTGGACTGGTCGTCGAAGCCGCTAATGGCGTTATGCGCAAGTTGCTTTGCCGCAATCTGTGAGCGTGTCAACCCCGTAACATCGAGTATCACGTAGATTTCGTTTATAACGCCCGAATCCTTTGCGGACCGGATTCTGTGATGTCCCGATATGATTTCGATTTTGCCGTCAACGAGAGCGCAGAAAGGCAGGCTTTCAAGTTGCCCGCGTTTGCGGATGTTGTCTGTAAGCTGCTTCTGCATCTCGTTCTTCATTATTCGAGCATTGATGTCCTGCTCGCGCAGCGAAGTAAGCGGAACTTTGGCTATAATCAAGCCGTGTCCGAGTTCAAGCATCTGTTCATAGGAAACAGTCTTTACTTCTGCGCTTTGGTTTTCTGTCGTTCCGTTTGCCATCTCTCCTCCTTCAAGAGCCATTCTTCAAGCGTTTGCCGCTCGTTACGGTCTTTTAAGTCCGACTCGTATGTGAGTTTGAACCCATACTTCTTGTCGGGAACTTTCTTTGTCAGTTTCATAACCCCGCGCATTTCCTTTGCTTCGGGGTATTTTGTCATCTGCACCGTTTTAAGGTGGTGCGCCTTCTCGCGTTCAATGTCGTTGCATTGACTGTAAATAAACGGCTTATTCTGCGCAAGCATCGTTAAGAGCCTGCCCAGTCTGTATTTCTTATGCGGAACAGTCATTCCATACATAAGGAATACCGCGTCGCTTACCTGTGTACCAAACGCGCCCATAGTGAGCGCAGCTTTGTCGATTCCGAATACTCCCGCAATCATCTTGTCGATGAACACGGCAATGTTAATCTGCGCCGCAGACCCGACAAAATTGTGCGTCCATAACTGCCGATAGTATTGAGCGTTTGCCCTATCGATCGGCTGTAATGCAATTTCGCTGTCTTTCGTGATAACGTAATCTCGCGGAAGCATTGAACATTCAAGCGGTTCAAGCCGACTTTCGTTCGGGCGCGTAATTTTCTTTCCGTGAGCCAAAGCGGTGGCTTCTTCTGGTCTGTTCGACGTGATGTACACGTTAACGCCTTCACGCACTCCGTATCTGGCGAAAATGGGACTTCCCGCCGTTTGATACGGCGCGTTCTCTTCATAGCAAATTAAAAGGGCTTTCGCGTCTTTGCACTTTTCGTACAAATCGTGAAGCCCTGTCTTTACGTCAAAGATACCGTACTTCGGTTCTTTCCAAGTCATCTTACCGCCCGTGTCATACCACTTTTCAAATCCTGCCGTATACGTGGGCGGATTTGCGATAATCAACGTGTGCGGATCGTCGATACACTCATCAAGATGTTCCCACATATCAAGCGCACGGTAATTCATACCTTTGAGCGCCGAACGCGCCCTATCGAGTTGCTCATTCAATGATTTGATATGCTCGGTTCTACGATGCTGCAAATCGAGTAAGATATTGTAGAAGTAGTCTTTTCCCGCCTGCTTTGCGGTTCTCAATACGAGTTGAGCATAGAGCGCCGTCGCAGGGTCGCATAGTTCTTCGTCCGTAAATCCTTCCGCTTTGATTTCCAGTTCTTCGAGCGTCTTTCCCATAATAGCGTAACCCATTATGCTCGTGAACATAGAAACGTCGCTTGCTTCTATCTGCGAACCCGAATAACCAACCTGCGCTGCAAGGTGCGACATAGCAAATGCGCCCGCGCAAGGCTCTACTACTTTTGAATAACCGCTCTTCTTTGCGTTTTCGAGTAACGGTTTGAGAAACTTTTGCTCCTGCGCTACGAGCGTTCCCAGAAACAATGCGCCGGGGTTTTGAAATCGCGCCATCTATAAGCCCTCCTGTAACTTGTTAGTTTCGCCTGTAATTGATATAATATTAACTACGATAAATAAATAAGGAGACATCGTTTATGCAAGTTTTAACAGGTAATGAGCATCTGAAATTTGACGGTATGCCTATCAATAGGTTACTGTCTGACTTCTGGAAATGGAACTCTTCAGATTTGCTCAACAACACAATGCGCGGCGCATTTGCGGAGTTCATTATCGCAACCGCGCTCGACCTTGACTTAACCACCACTCACGTGGACTGGGAGTCGTATGACCTTCTATGGGAAGATAAGAAAATCGAAGTCAAATGCTCCGCCTATCTTCAATCGTGGTACCCCAAAAATCAACCAGACAAGTATTCAAAAATCATCTTCTCGATCTCGCCGGCGTATGACTGGATTCCAGACGAAGCGCGGTATGATTACGACAATCACAAACGCCATTCAAATGTCTATGTATTCTGCCATTACAAAAGCAAGGAACGCGCCCCAGAAAATCCGCTCAATCTGAATAACTGGGACTTTTACGTTCTTGCTACCTACAAAATTGATGCCATCTTTGGTATGCAACGCAGTATCTCTCTATCTGGTCTGATAAATCGCGGCAAGCCTACCAAATGCGATTATGCAGGCATACGCGACGCTATCGAGAAAGAATATCAAGACTACTTACATCACGAACAACAATAAGAAAAGAAGCGGCTACTAAATCGTAGTCGCTTCTACACTTTATTGTCGGTCTTACAATGAAGACCTATTTGGTCCGCCCAGAGGGACTCGAACACCCCAACCCGCAGATTAAGAGTCTGCTGCTCTACCGTTGAGCTATAGGCGGCTATAATAAGTCGAACAACGTCATTTGCTTTTGCTGTGCTTCTGGCTTTTTGCCCGACTTACACGTTGAACTGTCTTGCAATTCAGGTATCGCCATTCCCGTGCGAGCCTGCCACCATTCAGCAAATACCAAGCGATGACACCACTCGTCGGGGATTCTGACATCTTCGTAACAACACAGAACAATGTCTTTGTTAAATGACAGATACGGTCGCAGAAGGCTTTTCGCCCGTTCAATGCCAACTCTGTCAAGATGTGCAAAGAACTTTGGAGTGAACACCGCCCTATCGTTCTCACTGAACAAATAACCGGGCGGCGCGAACTCTATGATGTTTCCGCTTAACTTGTACTTTAACGGAAATCTGGGCGCGCCCCTTGTTATGCCCACAACCGTGTAATTGCCCGATTGCAATTCGGGGTTTTGGTAACGACTGGTAAATATCTTCATACCGCCATCCGTAACACCGCACTCTGCAATACCGCAATACCTTTTTTGATAGCAGCGTCGGCGTCCTTTCCCAACTGTCTGTAAAATGACCCGTGAACCATACACTCGTATGCCAACTGCATATCGTTTGCTTCTTGACGGGTAATCCCGATTTTGAAGTCTTTTGCGATACGCAACGCTGCCTTGTGATTTCCCGATAAAAACATTTGCTTTACGATTTCTGTCTTTGTCATTTTAGGTAGCCCCTTGTTTTTCTTATCTTCATTCTAACACAGGTACTACCGAATAGCAAACGGATTTCGTGTATTTTTGCAAAATATTTTTGCAATAAACGATTTTATTTACCGCCTTTTTTCGGGGTGACATAACATTCAACGCTATCATCATACAGCTTTGCTTTTCTTTTGTCAATGCCCAAAAACTGCCCTGCATTTCAGAACAGAATGATGTCCGACAGGTCGATACCGAAGAACAGTCCGGAAAGGTCCTGAATTGCCACGTTCAAATCCTTGAACACCGTGCGCGTATTGATATGCTCTGCATCCGCTACGTCGTCAGGAACACCCACGTTTTCCGTGAGATACATCGCTTCCAATACTCTCCACCTTCTCCTTACCTCTTCTCTCTCCGAGTTAAGGCACTTGTTCTTGTAAAGTTCGAGCATAGTGTCGATATGTCCCAATACCGTTTGCGTGAACACCATTCTGTCTTTGATGCTTTCCACCTTACGGCTTTCAAGGTTATCCATTCCCATACTTTCAAGGAATATTATTTCCTCTTGCGAAAGCAACTGTGTCAATTCGCTTATCGCGTTTCCGGCATAACTCTTCAACCACCTGTACTTTTTCACAAGTAGCCGCGTGTTCTTCATACGGAAATCCTTTGCTTTCGCTCTCTGTTCTTCTATCTGTTGGTTGAACATTTCGATTGCTCTCTCCGTCGCGTACTTCGAGATGAGATTAAGTACATTCTTCGGGATTGCCGAAAAATCGTCCTGCTGCGTTTCTGTTGTTTTCGTTTCTTTGCTCATAAGGCTTCTCCTTTCTGTGGCTATAATTTTCTACCTATTCAGAGCAGGGACTTAAAACAGTCCCCACTCCGCAAACTTCTCAAACCCACCTTTCTTATTGATGAAGTCTCTTGCAACTTCAACAATTTCCGAGTAAGGTTTCCCGTCTATCGTGTCATCGCCTATGGCGCAACACAACTCTACCGTCTTTCCGGTCTCCTGCGCTTTCAGGAAGGCGTAGATGTTTACCGACACATCCGCTTTCGACAAATCCTTGCCGTGAAGTCCGCCGCCCGTTACTCCGTCTGCCATATCGGAACCGAGTTTCCTGTTCGTCGCGCCCGTGTCTACGTCCGTTCCCCCTTCCCAATCCCCAAGCGGATTGACGATTGCATTCTGGTAGAACTTCCTGATATAATCGCTTTCGACGTTGCTCTGGCAGATTATGAGCCGTTCGCCGTCCAAGATGTACTTTCCGTCGTGCGGAACCATTCCGTATATGCCGTGCGCGATATTCGATAAGGACTTCTGCTCTTCCGTAAGCGGAACGCCTTTGAAAATCCCGTTGTCGCCGCACCTGATCTTGCCGTTCTGATTTCCCGCGAGATGTGCGTCTTGCTTTGCCTGCGCAATGTCTACCTGCAATTCCGCATCGCCCGTAATTCTTGTAACCGCTGCGTATATTTTTTCAGGGTCGATTACTACGGAACTCTCCGTGATAATGTGGCAAGCGCCGTGTCCGATAAGGACTTCTACCGCAATCTTCGGGTTTTCTTCCTGCGCATAGGCAAGGTCTACAATCGCGCCTGCAATTCTGTCTGCCACCTTATCAGGATGGCTGGGGTTAACTTTCTCAATCATTGTTTGTCTCCTTCTTTTGATTTTTTTCTTCTTCGAGTTTCCTGTACGCGCCCGCCGCCGCAAACATTACCTGCATAATCTCGTCGAGACGAACTGCAAGCATAATCTTTTCTTCCGGCACCGAAATAGACACCGTGCCGATTTCATAACTGGCTTTGATGTTTCCTTCGAGTACCTTGTGCTTGAACGTCTGCCCGTCATCATTGAAGATAAACCGCGCCACGTTTACTTTTGCACTCGCACCGTCAAGCGGTCCGTTGTTCGGGTCGGTGTTGACGACCACTTCGCACTCTTTGAGTGCTTCCTGCTTTTCTTGTTCCATAGTCAAATCTCCTATTTTATTTTTTCGCCCAGAGAGCAAAATTGACTTTCTTCAAACGTCCTTACCGCGCCGCCTTCAAAATGGCTGTTCTTGTCGCACCACTTTTCATCTGCGTGATAGAACTTACAATCCTTGCAACGCACTATCGTCCTTGTGTTCCAGTATTCTACCGCTTCCGATCTGAAATTGAATATCTGACTTGATGCCCCGCAGTTCTTACAAACCGCCTTCATCTTCTTTCTGCCTACGATTTCAGCATCCCCGCCGCAGAACGGACACCTGTTCAATCTTTCCATTCTTACCTCCTAAAACGGACAATCGTCGTTATCGTCATACGTGTTGTGGGCAGGTCTTTCGTCTGGTATCTCGTCGGGGTAATAATCGTCGTCAGTCTTCGGAGTGAGAAAGTCCACATCCTGAACGATAATGTCAACCGTATTGTGTTTCGTCCCTTTGTTATCTTCGTATGTCCGCGCTTCGATATTACCCGTTATTCCAACCTTGTGTCCTTTCCTGCAATACTTTGCAATCGTTTCTCCAAGACCGCGCCACGCCACGCAGTTAAAGAAATCCGTCTTGCGCTCTCCGTCAGACCCGTAATAATTTCTATTTACCGCTATTGAGAACCTGCATACGGATGTTCCGCTCGTTGTCTCTGTTAATTCAGGGTCTCGCGTAAGATTTCCGATAAGCTCTACCTTATTCATTACGCTGTCTCCCTTGCTTGTCTGAAATATGCCTTCCAATCTTCCGAACAGTCTATTTCGTTCTGCTCGAACAGGTCTTCGATTTCCTCAATGAGCCTATTTGCCTTTACTTTATCGTTATTGTCAAGATACGAATTGCACGTTGCATAACAGTATTTCGGCGGATCGACTCTTACGCCGTCTTCCACATCGAAGAACAGGAAACCGTCGAACAGTCCGCTACATTGAAGATATTGCGGAAACAGAGCCTGCGCCAGCGTTCTGATTTCCGTCGTCGAGACTTCTTTTACATTTTTCTTTGCTATTCTTTCTACTTCTTCCCTGCTGAAATCGTAGTAGGAATAGCCTTTGCTTGTGATATTCTTTTTCCACTCCGTATAGTCAACTGATAGGTCTTTGTTGAGTTCTATTTTTGTAGTCATTTCCTTCTCCTTTAATCCAAGTAATTCTTGCCGATGATTTTCATAAACTCTTCTCGGCTGTGAGTTTCCTCGAACTTTGCTTGACATTCCCGCTTTAACTTCAAATCGAGTTCGCGGTTGAAATGCACTCCTTCGTTCGACATATTGTGGTGGAATCCGCACAGGAATACCTTGAACCCGTGCTTCTCGCTTTGCTTCCTGTTTGCCGTTCCGCCGAAAATGTGATGCAAATGCACGTTATAGCTTGATCTGCAGATATAGCACCGTCTGGGGGCTTCGCTGATTTGTAAAATACTTTTCATTTATCTACACGCTCCCATACGGCAATCATCTTGCCCGACATAATGCACTTCCTTTTACCGACCACCTTTACTTTGCCTGCTTCTTTTAATTCCGTCAGGCGCGGCGCGACAAAATTTCTGTCATAATATTTGATAATTCCTTCGTCAAGCAGTTCTTTGACGATTTCGCTTACCGTCATCTGCTTGTCTCCGAGAACAGCGAGTATAACGTCGCTTCTATCTGCTCTTTTGTCTACTACCGATTCATAACCGGCACGTCTTGTTTCTTCTACAATGCTCACACCCTTAACCTCCTGATTAGATTTATATTTTGTCTGCTGTATTACTTACTGATTGCCGCTGGTTGCCTTTTGATTGCTCCCTGCGGATAAAGTGTTTATCTTCCCCGAACAGCCCAGAAAGCCGCTTTACCGCCGCCTAATCGCCAACTTCCGTAAGGGTAACGACTACCTTCGGTTCTTCTGCATATAGCTTCTTGACCGACAGTTCGTAAACCTGCGCGTCGTCTTTGTAAGCGATGCCATTCAACGAGTCCAGCACAATCTTTGCAAGGTTATCGCAATCGACTTTCTTTGTGTACTTAATCTCCCCTGCAAGCATAAGAGCTTTATTCTTCTTGCTTGTCGATTTCGGGATAGGAAAGAACGCCACTATGTCTGCCCTGATTGCCCCTTCAAGAAACATCTTGTTCTCGCATATCTGGTACATAACCCTGACATAATTTTCATAGGATGTCGTTTCTTTCGGCGTATAAGCGTGGGTGAATCCGCCCTGCATTGTTACTTTCGGACGCATCTTACCTTTCGGCTGTCCGGGAATGGTAAACGTAAAACTTTTCATCTTTCCGCGCTCTCTCCCTTCTTGTCGGTTACTATTACCGTGTAATCTACCGACTTGCCTGTTTCGGTGCGCTTCTTTTTGCCTTGCCTGACCGTGTAGCCGTTCTCAAACAGAATAGCCGCCACCGTCTTCCTGTCTTCTTTGCTGAAAATCTTTAACTCTGCAATGAACTCTTCTTTCTCCATCAGTCGTCTCCTTCTAAAAACGATTTCATTTTGTCGAACCTTTCTTTGGCTTCAATGCGTCTTCTCGACGAACCTTCAAATTTAATCGGATAACACATTTCAAATACCCTATCATAGATTCGAGCATATCGGATGTCCGTATTTTCCTTCATCTCTTTTAACGTCAAGTTTGTCGTAAGTATGATAGGCTTCCGCGAACGGTATCTGCTGTCAATCACATTGTAGACCTTTTCCAAAGCGAAGTCCGTATTGCGCTCGGCACCAAGATCGTCTAATATAAGCAAATCAGGTTCCGTCAATCTGTCAATCAATTCTTCTTCGTCTCCATTCTTGAAAGACGAAAACTGCTGCAGTATTTTAACGAACGATGTCATTACTACCGGACGAAGGCAACTCATAACGTAATTCCCAATGCAAGCAGCCGCAAACGATTTTCCCGTGCCTACGTTACCGTAAAACAGTAATCCTTGATTATCTTCAAGCATCTGTTGGAACGCTCTGCAATATTTAGCACAAGCATTGTAGATTTTTCTGTTATCGTCCGTGATGTCAAAGTTCTTGAACGTCGCCTTAAAAAAAACTTCGTCCATAAGCGATACGTTGCGCAGTCTTGCAATTCTCGCCATTTTTTCTTCGTACTGCTTCTGCTTTTCTACTCGCTCTTTCTCGTCACGAATACACTTGCAATCACGCGAAGTTAAAATCTGATGTCCGTGCCATTCAAAGTATTCTCGCTTCGGCTCTTTACACTTGCCGCAATGTAGGAACCCGTCTTTCATAAAGTCGCCTTCCCTTTCAGGGTTAGCATCTATTGACCGTTTGCAGGCGAGTTCCATTGTTTCAAGCCAGTTTTGCTCGTCAAGTATCGAACCTATCTGTTTCATACCTCCTCCTATTCGTCAAACGGATTTCTTCCGTCATCCGGCGTGTCGTTCTGCGCCGTAAACAGTTTCGGGTATTCCTTTTGCGCTTTATCTACAACCCAGTTGAGAATGGCGCGGTAGTCGCTCTTATAGGTCTTTCCGCTACTTCCTTTGTAGTTATCAAGCAACTCGATGAGCTTCTCCGTCGCTTTCTCTCCGTACTTATCAACAAGACTTTGATACTCGCGCTCTTCCATACTGACAAACTCTGCATATTTCTTTTTGCTGGGGTCGTCGTCAGTTTTCTTTTTACGTTTCGGCGCAGGCTGCGTTTGGCTTTCTCCTGTCTGTTCATTCATTTCGATTTCGGGCTTATCAGGTGTGAGCGTTCCCCGTTTATCGAAAACGGGTTTCGCCCTTCCCGCAAAGTTGTCAGACCACACTATCTTTCTCGTAGTCCACAACTCCTTGTCTATCGCGTCGATATTTGCAAGCAGGTCTAAAATTGCTATTGCCTTATCCTTGTCAACTCTCGCAAGCGATACAAAATACTCCCAATCTTTCAGTACCGAAAAATCTGCATACAGTTCTTTCTGCGTACCCATAAATTCCAACAACTTGAACCATAACGCATAACCGTCATTTCCAAAACTGTTCTGCACCGTAAACAGGGTAGGACCAGTCGCAGCGTGAACGTCGTGCGTGAAATAATCGACCCCTATTTTTGGCAATCTTCCCATTAGGACGCTCCTTTCGGATTACTCTGCGTCGCCGTTGTCGTCGCCGTTTTTATCCTGCTCGATTTGAGCCATAATCCTGTCGTATTGCGCTTTCTTCAAATCCGTAGTGGATTCTACGTTTTCCGCTTTAAGGAACTCCTTGACTTTTGCATTTCCATCTTCCTTGCCGCCGTAAACTTCCTGCGCAAATGCGAACATTTCCTTTCTTTCTTCCTGCGTGATTACTCTGTTCTCTTCGGGAAGTTCAACGGCGTTCTCTTCCTGTACAACCACGCCGTCCGCGTCGATAACCTGAATTTTACCCTCATCGTCGGCGCGTACCAGCCCGGACGAAATGAGTTCTTCTTCCGCATACAATCCTTCGTAATCGGAAGGGAAAGCATCGCGCAGGCATTGTGCAATGGCAACTTTGTTAATCATAGTCGCCGGCTTGCTCTTCCAGTTCGCCATTCCTTTGTTGTACTCGGAAAGCGAAACTTCTCTGAACGCTTCCAACTTGATGCCCATCTTAACGTAGAAGACACGGCACCATCCGCCGATAAGTTCTTCCGTAGGGTACAGGCAGCAGCCCTTTTTCTGAACAACTGTATTGCCGCGAACAACCACGATGCCGTCTTCCTTTCCGAGATAGTTCTTATTCAAAAACGCCCGCTTATTGTACGAATCTTTGCCGACAACCATCTGCGCCGGCTCTTCTTTGCTGTATTTGATGAGATATACTTCGCCGTTTGCCAGCGGATTGAGTTTCTGCATCTTGCAGGTGTTGATAAACATAACCAACTCCTGATCCGTAACCATTTCGGCTCTGCCCCTGACAAGATACTTCTTCACGAAGTCGATGTCGAGTTCCACCATCGTGCCGCAGATTTCGTACTTAACCTGTAAAGCGTTCTGCTCTACCGTACTTAAAGCCTTGTTCTGTTCCATTTTTTGAAAACCTCCGATTATTTCCTGAAAGATAATTTTGCGACAGATTTGTACTGGATGCCGGGTATCTTAATCTGTCCTTTCGATGCCCGAATAAGTTTGAGAATTGCCTTCGTGTCTACGGGCCTGATACACATACCCGCAAAATCGACGGGAACTTTGCCATCGTCTACCGCCGTGATTTCCCAGTCGATACTTGACGATGTGCCATCCGCCTTAATCTTCGGTGCTTCCACGATTACGTTCCTGCTCGCGCTGTCTACGATGTCCGCTTCCATAAGCGCCGCTTCCGCTTCACCCTGCTTGCCGCTCGCTTCGAGAGCCATTGCTTCCTGCAACTTCTTTTCCGCTTCCGCTTCGGCAAGACGTTTTACGCGCTCTTCTTCTTCGCGTCTTTTGCGTTCCTGCTCCATTACGTAGTCGCCCATAACCTGCTTGACCGTTTTCTCTGCTGCAATGAGTGGTGCGAGCATTTCTTTTTCACGGGTGCAGATGTTCTGGTGCGCTTCGTGAGCCGCTTTCTTCATCGGTGCAAAAAATTCGATAATCTGCGCCGATTTCTGTTTGATGAGCCTTCCGAACGCCGCAGCATCTTCATAGTCGCCTTGCGTTGCAATCGTTATCTGCCCCGCCCTCTCTTCGACTGCGGTGACTTCTCTGCTCATCTCCGCTTCCGCAACCGTCTTGCCTTCAACAACTTCGGGCAATACGGCCACAACCTGTTCTTCCTGTTCCATTTGAAACCTCCTACTGATTTTTTTTGATAAAGCGGTACACATCAAGTAACTCGGTAAACACCTTCCAACTTTCTGCATCTGCTATCGGGTGCTGTTCCGCGTGATATGTCCCGTCTTTTCTGGATTGAATGATGAGTTTACGCTCAAACTTTATATCGTGGCTTTCAAACGCCTTTTTGTACGCTTCGAGCTGAACTCTTGTGAGTACCTTCGCAACCGTTGCGGTAGTCTTGAAATCTACCAGCGTCGGCACGTCGTCAATATAGCACGGCAAATCTGCCGTTCCTGCGTAGTTAAGCGTCTTGTGGTATATTCTGCACTCTGTCTTAATGGGTACAGGCTTAACTTTGTCTATCCATTTTTTGAACCCGTCGAAGTAACCACGCAACTCCTTACTGATGTCTTCAATACCAAACAGCAGGTAGTTTTCTACTGCCGCGTGGACTATCGTTCCTCTGTTTGCGGCTTTATTTAACGTATCTGTGTCGATTCCGCCGTAATGCGCCGCCGACAACGGTTTCATTATTTCAGACACACTCGGTACGACAAACCCGTTTACCGTATACGTGTGTGTGTTCTCGCAAAACTGCAATTCTTTAAGTTCGGGTAGATTTATCATTCTTTGCTCCTTTTGTCATTATTCCGACATTCAACTTTTCCGCTGATGCCATAGCCGCATTGAGTTCGCTTTCTGACTTGATCCCGAAAACTTCTTCGAGATATTTCATAATGCTTTCCTTTGTCATAAGCCTTCTATCGCCGCCTTCGTTTTTGTACACAGCAATTTCAGCCCGCTTACCGACTCGACAAGCCTATCGAGATATTTCAGGATTTCGTCAATCGAATGTACGTTCTGCGTAGAAATGCCTTCCGTTGCCGCAATGTTTATCAACTGCCTTTTAACTTCAGATAATTTCCCGTCTTCAAGATTGTTCAGCAATCGCAGAACCACCGTTTCAAGGCTGGGAATTTCCGTCGCAAGCGTCAGACAATCTCCTATCGGGCAATCGTGCTTACAATACATCGTTTTTAATTGCGGTGCATTATACAAGTCTGCCATCAAGTTAACTTTATCGACGGGAACAACTTTCGTATTTCCCAACTCATAATCCGCAAGCGATGAAGAACTTACGCCGAGCAGGTCTGCGGCGCTTTCGCGGCTACGTAGTCTCTCGTCGTATAAAGCGGCTTCTTTTCTACACTTGAAGTAGATATTTTCGTTAGTTTTCGTAGAGTCGTTTCCCATTGTAAATTTACCCCGTTTGCGATATAATGTAATTGTTAAAATCGAAGGCGGTTAAAAATTACAGAACTGTAATTCAGAGTTAAAAAAAATATCGTTGAACTCACTAAACGTAAGGTTTAGCGTCCGCGATACTCTAACCATCTCTGCCGGCGTGAAGTAAACTTCGCCTCTTTCTTTCTTCGCATAGGTGTCAATAGACTTCTCTATCAATGATGCCATATCGGTTTGCGTTTTGCCGTTCTTAACTCTTACCGATTTTAACAAATTCGTATTCATAGCGTACTCCGATGAATTTATGTTTGTACTCATATTCTAACTTACAGAACTGTAATTGTCAAACGGATTTACGGTGTAAAATTATAATTTTTAAGAAAAAAATCAATATGACTGTAATTTGCTATCTTATTTGGTCAAAAAATATTAAAATGGTAACTATGGAGGTCAAACAATGGATAACTTCTCAAACAGACTTTTGGCAGCAATCGAATATCGCGGTGTTTCCCAGAAGTGGCTCGCAGACAACGCGAATACTACCGAAGCCACCATTTCCCGATATGTAAACAATAAGGCTTCCCCTTCAATACTGATTGTCCTGCGAGACGTTGCGTCTGCTCTCAAAGTGTCGTCCGATTACCTTATCGGATTGACAAACTTACCGCAGAGCAAAGACGACATAGGCATCGAAGAAAAAACAATTATAGATGTCTGGAGCAGGGTTTCTGCCGACGATAAAAAAGTATTCTTTGCTTTACTTGACAAGTATCTTACGCAGAAAGAAAAAGACGCATTGAGCGACGGAGAATAACTATGAACAGACTATATACGGGCAACGAACATTTTACTTATGACGATATGCCAGTCAATCGTCTTCTTTCCGATTTTCTTATGTGGGTATCGTCTGATCTTACGAACAGCGTAACGCGCAGCATACTTGCTGAATATATCGTTTCAAGCGCTCTCGGTCTTGACGTAACTTTACGCCAGTCGAATGAACCTTACCGCATACCGTATAACGACAACGTAATCGAAGTCAAATCGTCCGCGTACATTCAGTCATTGCAAAGCGACGTTCTTTCGTCTCCCATTTTCGGTATCGCGCCCACCTATGCCTTTGACGAAAACGAAATCGTGAAGCGCGAACGCAAATCGCAAATATACGTCTTCTGCCTGCTCGATTGCCT